>OIYY01000010.1_pt1 | contig 189901 bp, 153 predicted proteins | sample 1588341 | NCBI WGS metagenome assembly OIYY01 (sample SAMN03283287) | human gut metagenome | biome: human-associated habitat; material: feces | host: Homo sapiens | place: Peru | collected 2012
GGTAATGAGGGCCGTCATCAATAAACCCTTGGAAAAATTACTCTTCATGTTTACTCATACTCCTATCAAAAAAATTTATTGAAAAGCCCTTGCATACCCAGTCTTTCATGGTCATATGCATTAAGCCTCACAATCGACAAAAAATATTTGTATATCAGCTCATCTAAATAATATTATATCTTATTTTAAAGTATATAGCTACTTCATAGTCAATATTTTTATGAAAATTTTTGCAAGCAAAAATCACCGCTAGATTCGTCTTCAATCTCAGCGGTGATCAATATTATTATTAATTTGTATCCCTAGGCGCTCATTTTAGCTGCCAGCGCACGCACTTCCTTCACCGAAAGCTTAGAGTACTTAACAATCTTATCTATGCTTTCATTATCGGCCAGCATCTCTTTAGCTAAACTGATGCGCGCTTCCTTTTGCGCTTTAGCAGCTTTAGCTTCATATTTTTTCGCCATTTTTTCCAAGGCTTCTTTTTCACGCTTCGCTATAAGCTTTTCCATTACATCGCCCATTTTATCCAAGCCCTCCTTCTCTTCTTTAAAGTATCTAATTTTTTCAGCAAGCTTTTTATAATGCATATCATCAGGGTTCTTACAACAAAAGTCATGCATCAGCATTCCTAACGGAGTGTTATTATGAATTTTGGCATTAACGTAGATAATATGCGAGCCATCTGCAAAGCTGTGACCGTTCTCATCTATCGTTCTATGAATATGATAGATTGGCAACAGTCCTTTAAGAACATCTTCCCTTGTAATGAAAATAACATAGTTCTCAGGGATTTTGTCAAAATACTCACCCTTCGGCAAGCTTTTCGCATCCAACAGGCTCATATGATAGCGTGCTCTTTGAGGGATGGCGCCACTGCTTTCATTCTGTACTTCGACATTAAACTTGGTGCCATCAGCTTTCTCAGCTAAAATATCGAGCTGCAAATCCCGTCCTTGAAGATTTTTAAGACGTTTTTGTGTAGATGCTTTCTTTACTTTGATTGTATCATTTTCTAAGATAATCCGCAATATTAATTGTGTACGCTCTATATCATCTTCAAAAACCTTGGTCATAAACGGGTCATCCATAAGAGTAAATTCTTTAATGGAATTCAATAAATCTTGCTTTACTTTTACCATTTATTATTCATAGCCTTTCTTCTGATTTTTCTGACTAGTCTTTGTGCTTATTATATTAGCAGAGAAGGTTACGATAGTCAAGTAATTTTTCTGAAAATTCGCTTTTATTTTTGCAGTATATTAAAAGGCGGCGCAAACGCGCCGCCATAAAACCATACGCCTGCAAAAATTACAGATACGAAATCGGTATAACCTTATCATTATCTTTCAACGCAACTATTCTATCATACGTGCAAATAACACCGCCACTGCCACGCTTAACTCCAGGAATAGAATCCAACACAGAAAAGGCTTTGATGTCTGCTGCTTTAGGATCAGCATGTTTTTTCATTTCCAAAGGATGGAGCACTCCATTACATTCGATAAGTAAATCTATTTCCTTTTGCTCCTTATCTCTATAAAAATATAAAGGCGGCTCTGCTATCCCCTTATTGTAATAACTCTTAACTATTTCAGCAATGACAAACGTTTCAAAAAACGCTCCTGCCATGGCTCCGTTTTTCAGCACATCAGCAGTAGTCCATTTCGTCAGATAGGCTGCCAAACCAGTATCCATGAAATAAAGCTTCGGCGTTTTGACCACCCTTTTTAACACATTATTCGCATATGGACGCAACAAATACACTATATTGCAAGTAACAAGAATAGATAGCCAGCGTTCGGCGGTTGATACACTAATTCCCACATTCTTGGCAAGTGACGAAATATTAAGCAACTGGCCGGTAATACTTGCTACAGCAATCATGAACGTAATGAATTTCACTTCATCACCAACCTGTGTCAATTCACGCACATCACGTTCAATATAAGTTTTTACATAAGAAGCGTAGAAAATCTGCCAGTCATAATCCTCATTAAGCAATAAATCCGGCATGCTGCCCCTATGAATTACTTTCCATAAATCTTCATAGGTTATAGGCTTTAGTTCCTTTTTGCGTGCAGTAAAATACTCTTCAACTGGCAAAAATGCATCATTAAATCTAATCTGCTGATACTCACGCAGCGAAAGCCCCAAAAGATTAAGAATGCCTAAGCGGCCAGCAAGCGATTCGCCCACATTCTTCATCAGTTTAAACTGTTGTGACCCGGAAAGGTAAAACATCCCTTTGCCGTTCTGTTCATCTACCTGCATTTTAATATAAGGAAACAGATTAGGCGCATACTGGATTTCATCCACAAAAACCGGTGGCGTATTATCTTTAAAAAAAGTAGCCGGCTGCTCAACTGCAGCATGAAGCTGCATGGGATCATCTAAGCTTATGTAATTAGCACTGTTGGCGAACCTGCGTAGCAAAGTTGTTTTACCAACCTGACGCGGACCTGTTACCAAAACTGCGCCAAACATTTTTGAAGCTTTTTCAAGTATGCTTTCCAAGTGACGATGAATATACATAAGGTGCTCCTTTCGACTAATTTATTTTTTAATAATATATTAGCCGTTTTTTTCTAAGAACGCAAGTTTTTTTAGAAAAAAAGGCGGCGCAAGCGCGCCGCCGTAGGGTTAAGTGTTATTAGAACTTATAGGTATAGCTTACAAGGAAATTGGTAGGAGTTGCATAATATGCACCATGATCACTCATTGTATTAGACAAATTATCATTTCTGTTTAAAACATTATCAACGATCAGGGAAAACTCACTATTTTTATCAGGTGCATACGCAGCAGTAAAGGTAGTCAGAAAATACGGTTTAATTTTATAAGATTCCTTGCTGGACGGACTAGAATATCTGTCCCAAACATAACTACCACTAAAACCAGCTCTAAATTTGTCAAGCTTGTATTCTACACCACTCTTAACTTGATATTTACCAAATTTTCTTTGCCAACCTTTTTTCGAAGGTTCATTCTCAATTTTATTTTTAGGATTATGTACAGTCAATCCAATATCATAGCTAAATTTATCAGAAGCATCCACTGCTAAACTTGCTTCTAAACCAACATTTTTAAAGTCAGTATTCTTGTAATTCCATACTTCATTTTTCCAAGAAGCAGTAATATTGTCTTTGACATTCATTTTAAATAATGCTACTTTCCAAAGATGATTTCCCGCTATCTCTTTATAACCTAATTCATAATTAGTACCCTTTTGAGGTTTCAGATTAGGGTTAGGAGCACCAGCGGCAACACCAGAAGGATACATTTGAGAGAAGGAAGGCATAATAAAAGATTGGCCTACGCTAATATAAACACTTTTATCTTCGTTGAATTTATGAACATATTGAGCTGAAGCACTAAAATCATCATACTCTTCGCCATTTGTAGAACCAGAAGTCCAAGTACCACGACCTCCAATAATTAAATTATCATTGTCTGTAAATTTTTGATCCAATTGTGCAAAAACCGCAAATTGATTTCTTTCTTTTTTATCTGAAGATTTAGCAGAATTTCCTTTGATAATTTGAGGTTCGTACTTTTCTTTTTTAGCATTTGCACCAACTGTCAGCAAAGATTTCTCACTCAAAGAAATATCTTTTTGTACATCTAATCCATAAGTAGCATTCTTAGTCTCAGTTAAAGTGCTTTTCGTATACACACCAGGTTTAGAGCCACCATAATAATTAATCTTGTTTTGAGTATACCACATATGTGCCTTTACACTATCACTGTTATAATTCAATTGAAATAAATCTTGTTTTGTATAGGTTTCTCTCCATTGCTCGAAAGCATTACTAATAATTTTGTTTCTGTGATAATCAACACTAGAATCAAGATGATTGTATTCGAAACTTAAATTATCAGTAATATTGTATCCTATACCAATATTCTCTTTATGATTTCTATCTTGACTATATTGATATGCACTACTGGTTGGGGGATTTGCAGAAGCACTTAAATTATTAACTTTACCCCATTTTTTTAAATCGTAGTTAACTTTCAGCTTATCATTGCCAGCAGAAACATTATACTTTTGTTGTCCATAGTTACCATAGCCTATAGATACGCTATTGTTAGCTGTCTTTTTTGTAATGATATTAACTACGCCAGCCATAGCTTCAGAACCATATAAGATAGAACCTCCACCTTTGATAATTTCAATTTTTTCAATGGATTCTACTGGAATAGCGTCAATAACATACTTATTATTTAAATTTAGAGGATTGCCATTAACTAAAACCAAAGTACCAGTACTCAAGCCACGAATATTGATTTCTGGCGTCATCGTAGTCATAGCAGAACCACCTGGGAAATAGCTTTTAAACTCCAGACCATTTACTTTAGACAATGCCTCCATAGCATTTGTAGCACCACTAGCAAGAATTTTATCATGCGTCAAAATTTCAGTACTTGCAGGAACATCGACATCACGCTTCTCCGTTCTCGTCGCAGTTACAACCATCTGGTCAAGCGTATACTCCTGCAGCTCTTCTGCAAATACGTTCGTTCCCCCCCCACATTACACTACCGGTAATGAGGGCCGTCATCAATAAACCCTTGGAAAAATTACTCTTCATGTTTACTTATACTCCTATTAAAAATATTTATCGAAAAGTCCCTGCATATCCAGTCTTTCATGGTCATATGCCGGCGGCTTCACAATAGACGAAATAATGTCTGTATATCAACTCATCTAGTTAACATTATATATCATTTCAAACTATTTATCCACTTAATCTTCATAATTTTTTCATAGAAAATCACAAGAAAAAAAGCGGCACTAACGCACCGCTTTTTCAGTTAACATTTAAGGCTGTAAATGTAATTAATCATGATGTTTTTATGCTTAATTATCAAAACCCTTTCAAAAACTCCTCCGGCTCTAAAATAACACAGTCACCATAAACCAGATGTGCCAGCTTCTGCACCGACCATACGCAATTCTGATGACCGATAAAAATGTATTTTTCATCAAGCAGAGCTATATTCCCGTTTTTTACCGCTCGCAAATTTTCTAAGCTCTTATCAGCTAAAAACTCACCCAGCAATTTCTCATCCTTAGCCTTATTATCCTTCCATGGCTTTGCAAGAAAGAAGAAATCCGGATTTATCTCTATCATGACCTCTTTATTGACTGTCTGTCCGGTATTCATTCCCAAATCTGCAATACCGTTTCTTATCTTGGCATGCTTGCAGATATCATCATACATGCAACCCTTGCCTCCGTAGGACGCGTAATTGGCTGATACAAGAACAGTACTTTTACTGTAATGAAGCTCTTGTGGTATATTGCGTTCAATCCTCTCCAGTTTATCGTTCATTTTTTGGACTAAAATCTTACCACGCTGCTCTTCACCTACTAGCCGGGAAAGCTTGATAATTTCATTTTTGACTTCTTCTATATTTGTAGACAGCCTTACAACGTAAACAGGTATTCCCATATCACGATAAGACTGAATTTTATCCGCACCGATTACCTCATTAACAATAAATATATCCGGCTTTAAAGCCAGAACTGCTTCCAATCCGGGATTAGTAATCTTATTTTCAACCAATGAACTTACCATATTGCCAAACGATTTTGCCGAGTTATCCATATTTTTAGATACCGATAACATTTTTTCAGGCTCAACCAAGCCTAAAATTATGTTATCAAGATAAATATTATTGGTCATGATTCTTTCCGGCTTCTTCTTTAGTTTTACCTGATAACCGGTATCGTCTGTTACAACAATCGTGTTATCTTTGCCTGCAAGCTTAGCAGATTGGCCAAAGTTTTCTGTTGTACACCCGGAAAGAAAACAGACTATAACAAGCATAAGGATTAAGCGATACATAATTTCCCTTTCGATATTGATACAAATATTCCTCTGTCATGAATACTGCCCATGTTCTTTAGTTAAGCTGTTTTGAAAAAGGTGACGCAGTTTTGCGCCACCTTATAGAAAAATAATAAATTAGAAGCGATATTCGTAAGACAAGGTCCAGTTGAACGGTTTATCCAGATTTTCACTGACATTAAGCGAATTATCTCTGTCTAAGAGGTTGTAAAGATTCAAAGTAATGCCGTTATTTTTATCCGGATCATAGTTAATAACAGAATTTAATTTAATAATATTTTTCAGCTTGTGCAGGCTGCCGTTGGATGCATTCTCTCTATCACCTAAATAATAGAGGTTTACACCGATGCCGAGCTTACTGTAATTGTACTTGGCACCAGCAGTAAATTGATATCTGGAAGATTGCTGAGTCCACTTGCCGCCATCTTTAGCCAAAGGATCCTGATAGGTTGCACCTAAATTGTATCTCCAATGTTCTCCGATAAGCTTATCATATTCAAATTCAACACCTGTATTTTTAAATTCGCCAAGATTTACTTGAATATTTGTATTGGGATCAACGCCTGCTGGCGGAGTAATGCCTAATTGCTTATATGTTCTCCAAGCAAACTTATTATTCATTCTCATTGTGAACACAGCTAATTTGGCAGAGGATGTATCAGTAATCTTCTTCAAGCCGGTTTCATAGGTCCAGCCCTCTTGAGGCTTCAACGCACCATTAGAACCCGTTTTGCTTCTGGAGAATCTGGAATTGATTGCCGGCATTTCAAAGGCCTTGCCAACGTTAATATACCAGCTGGTATTTTCATCCAGTTTATATAAGGTCTGTAATTGCGGCAGATATACATTGTGTGCGCCGTCAAAGCCATTATTTTTTACGTAATGTGCTCTTACACCGATATTAGTAGAGAACTTATCATCATATTTTTGATTCCAGGAGAAATAAGCTGCCAAGCTGTCTCTGGAAATAGCGTTGCTTCTGTTGGCAATTTCTTCATAATGCTCTTTATTGGCAGTTACACCGGTCAAAACTGTTGCTTTATCGGATAAAGTCCAGTCCTTGTTAATATCGTAGTTAATGGTATACAGAACAATATTACTGCTGGAACCGCTTCTTGAAACCTGTCCGTTAGGTTTATATTGCTTACCGTCTATTCTTCTTCTGTTGAAGGATAAATTAGATTTGAGCTTGTCCTGTTCGTTGTTATAGAGTAAAGCTACATTATCTCTTTCGTCATTATAGCTGTAAGACGTTTTATTCATACTTCCGTCTGGATTGAGATATGTCATACCGGTATTTTTAGTTTCGGTATGCATATAATTAAGCGTAAAATCTTTAGCCAAATTTACGCTTGCGAACAGATTATTTTTGGTATAGGCGCGTCTGTCTGTGTCGAATCCTTTGTAGTTGATAGAGGAGTTCTCAAATTTTTTATAATAGTCACGGCTGAAGCTCAAAATATATTTATCGCCGCTGGAAGCAACCTCATAACCATTTTTATAGTTACCTGCTACAGCTTTAATGCTGTTATTGATTTTGCCGGCTTTTTTGGTAATGATGTTGATAACGCCGCCCATAGCTTCACTGCCATAAAGAACAGAATTAGAGCCTTTTACAACCTCAATTTTTTCTACGGCACTGATAGGAATGCCTGCGGTTGAATTGTAATTGTTCAGGTTGATAGGTGCACCGTTCAACAAAACCAAAGTACCTTTGTCTAAACCGCGGATATAGGTACGGCCCGTAGAGCTGCCATTATCGCCTTCACCGCCGGTATAGGAATAGCTTTGGATGCCGACAGTTTGCTCCAACGCATCAAATACACTTACATAACCGCGATTTTTAATTTCCTGTTCTGTGATAACGTTAGTTGTTGCAGGAACCTCAACATCACGCTTCTCCGTTCTCGTCGCCGTTACAACCATCTGGTCCAGCGAATACTCCTGCAGCTCTTCAGCAAATACGTTTGTGCCCCCCCACATTACACTACTGGTAATGAGGGCCGTCATCAATAAACCCTTGGAAAAATTACTCTTCATGTTTACTCATACTCCTAAAAAATATATTTTGACCACTCTTCCCCCGTCCAGTCTTGCATGGCCACGGGCTACCAAGCGCATCAAGCAAAATTGTAAGCTATACGGCAATATAGCTATAAAAAAGCGCCCTTGCTTTTATAATCAGCAAAGGCGCAAGTTACTCCTCTGATATTATATAGAAAGCTTCTTTGCAAAATTAAATTCTGCTTTAAGAATCTCTCTTTTTTCATATCTATAGTATACTATATAAGTCTTATACATTCAACATATATTCTTATTATTAGACTAAATTCTACTAGGAAATTTTTCTTTCAGCCACAAAAACAGAATTGGCAACACCAACAGCGTGAACACCGTTGATGTTATCATGCCTCCGATAATAACCCACGCCATGCTCACGCGCGTTTCCGAACCTGCGCTCAGCGACAGCGCCGTCGGCAGCATGCCCACCACCATCGTCATTGCTGTCATAAAGATGGGCTTCAGACGCGTTTTGCCTGCCTCAATTACAGCTGCCTTCGCCGTCATGCCTTCATGCATCAGCGTCAGCGTATAGTCCAAAAGCAACGTGCCGTTTTTCGCTACCAAACCATCCATAACCAGAATACCGATAAGTGAATACAGATTGATTGTATTATGCGTCAGCAGCAAACAGAAGATGGCACCGATAATGCCCAGCGGCAGTGAAAACATACGGATGAACGGCGTAAATACCGATTCATAGAGCACTGCCAGCAGCAGATAAATCAACAGAAGTGACAGCGACAATGCCATAGCCATTTCGGCAAAGGAATCGTTCATCGTGGTCGCCTGACCGGAAAAAGCATAGCTACTCTTAAGACCTGCGGCATTGAGCTTCTGCGTCAGCTCCTTAACTACCTCATTCAGCGGTCTGTCCGTCAGATTACACTGGATGTTGATAATGCGCTCCTTGTTCACTCGACGAATCGTAATCGGGCCTACGCCCTCTTCTACGTCAGCAAGGTCGCCAAGAAAGACGCTTCCTCTGCCTGTCTGCACCGGAATAGCGCGCACGTCTTCAATATCATAGCCACTGCCACCCGCAAAGCGTACTGCAATATCGGTGTCATTGCCATGGTTTTGCACATCGTTCGCCAGGACGCCGGCGCTGCGTCCGCCAATAGCGGCGTTAAAGGACTGCGCCACATCATTGACTGTAGCGTGATAATATTTCAGCTTGTCGCGGTCTACCGTCACCTTCAGCTCCGGCATACCTTTGACATAGGAGTTTTTGATATCCTTCAGACCTGCAGTCGAAGCAAAAATCTGCTCCACCTTAGCGGAATCAGCCACAAGCTGGTCCATATCGCTGCCCTTAAGCTCCACCTGTACCGGCGAACGCACAAGGTTGCGACCGCCCGAAACACCGGTAACGGATGACTGAATCTCATTGACGCGCACCTTAATTTCGCCAAGATTCTGCTTGGCAAAGCTGCGGATGCCCTGTGCTACCTGCCACACGTCCCTGCTGCGCTCATCGCTGCTTTTGAGCGCGATAACCAGCTTGCCCATGCTCTGTGTGGTCGTTACATTAGTCATATAATGCTCGATTTCCGGCACCTTGGCCAAATAATCCTCAAACAGCAGCAAGGCCTCGTTGGTTTGGTCAGCGTTAAAGCCCGTAGGCAGCTCAATATTCACCTGAATCGCGCTTTCGTCGGTACGCGGCATGTATTCCGAGCCAACTATACCGAGCGGCACCAGCGCCACTGCCACCGCGAAGGCTGCCAGCACTCCCAGCACCAGCTTCTTCGGCTTTTCGATGCATTTGCGCAGCAGAACATCATATTTTGCGATTGTCTGCGCCTCAAAGGCATCCAGTCTGTGCCACAGCTTGCCCTTAGGCTCCTCCACGCCGTTTTTATAAAAGCGCGAAGCCAGCATCGGCGTCAGCGTAAAGGAAACGACAAGCGACATCAGCGTAGCAAAAACAATCGTCATGCCAAACTGCTTGAAGAACTGGCCTGTCGCGCTCTGCATAAAGGCAATCGGCAAAAATACCACCACGTCGCAAAGCGTCATAGCGATTGCCGCCATACCAATCTCGTTACGTCCTTCTTCCGCTGCCACGTCGGCACTTTTGCCCATCGCCAGAAAGCGATGGATATTCTCCAAAACAACAATGGAGTCATCGACAAGAATACCGATACACAGCGCCATACCCATAAGTGACATCATATTGAAGGTAAAGCCTGCCAGATACATGAGGAAGAAGGTTGCAATAAGCGAGGTCGGAATGGCAATCATAACTGCCATGGACGACTTCCAGCCACGCAGGAACAGATACAAAACAAGTCCCGTGGTAACAAGTCCTTCGAGCAGCGTTTTGAGCGTGTTGCTAAGGGAATCGCGCACAAAATGCGACTGATCATAGACAACAGTAAAAACGTAGTCCGGATAATCCTTGCGCAGCGTTTCCAGCTGCTGCAGCACGCCGTCTGCTGTTTCGACGATATTGGCACCGCTGGCCTTATAAACCTCCAGCGATACCGCCTCATTGCCGTCAACACGGCTATAGGCCACGGCACGCTTATCCTTGGCCTGCACGTTAGCCACCTGCCCAAGCTCGATATATCTGCCGCCTGCACCCTTAAGCTGCAGATGCTGAATCTCCTCCGGAGCCTTATACTGCGCCTGCAGACGCACGGTTTTTTCCAAAGCATCGGTATAGACGGAGCCGGAAGAAACAATAACGTTTTCCTTGCGCACCGCTGTAATAATATCCTGCAGAGTCAAACCGTAATAATTGAGCTTATCCTTATCAACCTCGATTGCGATTTCCTTGGCACGTCCGCCGGTAACATCAACATCGGCTACGCCGGCTGCCTGCTGCAAGCGCTCCTTAAAGCTGCTGTCTGCCAAGGCAAAAATATCGTCCAGGTTATCCTTAGACGTTGCTGCAATCTGGATAATCGGATATTCTTCGGAGGAACGCTTGAGCACTGCAGGCTCATCAATATCCTCCGGCAGATTCTTACGGATACGGCTGACTTTTTTCGTTGCCTCGATAGCCACCATATCAGCATCGGCCTGACTGTCCAGCTCGACAAAAATCTCCGCACGTCCGGGACGTGTAGCGGAACGCACCTGCTTAAAGTGCGAAATTGAGGACAGCTCGTCCTCAATCGGCTTCGTCACCTGCTGTTCAACGGATTCCGTACTGGCGCCCGGATAGTTGACAATGACGCTGATAAATTTAGAGTCTACGTCCGGCAACAGCTCCACGCCAATGCGAAAGAAGCTGATAAGACCGAGGACGCAGACTAATATGTAAATCATGCAGATACCGATAGGCCGTTTAATAGAAAAGCGTGTAATATTCATTACTTCGCCTCCTCCTTGGCCACCTCAACCACCATGCCGTCACGCAGACGCGCAAGATTATCAAGGATAACCGTTTCGCCTATCTTTACACCCTGCACTATTTCAATACTTTCATTATTACTTGCACCGGTAGTAACAGGCTTTTTCAGAGCTTTATTACCCTTGCCCAGCACATAGACAAAATATTTGCCATCCCGTTCCAGAACGGCATTTTTAGGTAAATATATAGTGGATGGCTTTTGCAGAAAACGCAATTCACCCTTGGCAAACAAGCCTGCCTTTACGTTGGAGCCAGGCTCATCCAGCCTGATGCGGAGGGTAAACTTGTTTGTTTCCCTGCTTCTTACAGGGCTCACATAAACAACAGTACCCCGGCATATTTCGCCAATCGCCTCCAGCTTCAGCTCGACCTGCGTGCCAACGGTCACAGAAGCAGCCTCGGCCTCTGTAATATCGCAGTCCACTGTAAAACCACTGTCATCCAAAAGGGTAAGCAGCCTGCTCCCTGCAGGCGCATAGCCACCCACTTCTGCATCGCGGTAGGTAATAATACCTGCGCGTGGTGCCTTAAAAATCAGATCGTGATACTTGTTTTGCGCAATAATGTACTCCTGCTCGCGTCTGGCAGCAATCTGCTCCTGACGGTAAACCTGCGACGGTGTGCCATCATAATCCACCTGCTGCGCCAAAGCATCGTACTGCGCCTTTTTATTCGCCAGCGTCTGTTCCATGCTGTCCAGCTCGGACCTGGAAACAGCGCCCTGCGCATAAAGCTTGCGGTAACGCTCTGCGTTGACCTGCGCCAGCTTATAATCAGCCTCATAGCGAGTAAGGCTGGTGCTGTAGCTCACATCCGTAGTTGCCGCATTAGCTCCGGCCTCGGCATAGCGTGCCTTGGCCTTGAGCACTTCGGCGCGAGCATCATCAAGATGCTGCACCAGGAGGATATCTCCGGCCTGCACCTTGCTGCCCAAATCCACATTAATCTCATCGACGATGCCGGCATACTTGTTGACAATATCAATCTGTGCCTTGGCCTTAAGCTGGCCAAAGAGGGTAATGCGTTTATACAATGGTCGCCTGCTCACTACCTGCGTGTGCACAATAGGTTTCATTACTGCTTTTTTTGACGTAGACTGGTTGGAGAGATGCCTGAGGCCCAGTGTCAAGGTAATGCCTATCACACAGATAGTAAGCAGACTAAGGAGTTTGTGTTGTAATATATAGTTTTTTGCCTGAGTAAAATCGGGGCGCAGCATTATTTCGCTGCTGCCTGAGCATCAGCAGCTACGGCCTGTTGGCAGATTTCCAGCATAGCCTCGGCGAAGCTGCCTGCGGGAACAGGAACAAACTTCAGTTCCTTAGCCTGATGGCTCAGCAGAGTTTTCTTGCTGCCATATACATCCATGCCCTCTACGCCGTAGGTTTTATCCTGCAGATTAAAGGTCATAACGATTTCGCAGTACTGCACCTTCTCTTTTTTAGCCAGAGAAGCCTTGTATTTTTCATTGAGCTTTTTCAGCATATCCTTATCAGTAAAGACGGTTTTGGTCAGCACAGTGATAATATTTTTATCTGCTACACCATTAGTAACCTTGCTGAAGGTCAGGGAATCCATATCGTAAGCATAAATACCTACGTTATTTTCTACAACGATAGACCAACGTGCCTGCTCCTGTTCTTCCTCGCTCGGTTTAGGCATCATGCTGATTTCCCAGTTCATACCCTCTTGGGTTGCAGGCTTTTTGTCTGCATCCGCAGCAAATGCGGTTGCACAGCAAAATAAGGTCATTAATAAAATAAGCAATTTTTTCATAAAAGCTCCACTCCTTTGTATGCTAATATATCTATTAGTATACTATACTCTTATCTTTAATTCAAATTTCTTACAATACGAATTATATTTTCCTTAGACAGCTTCTGCAGCGTATAATAATTGGCCTGCATAGCGGCGGCAACCTTCTTTGCCAGGCCCAGCTTGATAAAATCGCTTTCCGTATCAATAACCACCGAGGTAATTTTAGCCTTAGCGATTTTTTCGGCAATACTTATCGCTGCAGCTACAGGATCCTTTTCACCCTCATGTACGGCATTCGCGCGTCCGTCGGTAACAACGATCAGAATCGGCTCCAGCTCGCTGTCACGCTTGTTCAGCATGGACAGCGTCTGCAGCGACAGCGCCAAGCCGTCTGCCAGCGGCGTTTTACCACCGGTCGGCATTTCTGCCAGACGCTTCTGCGCCAGGTCCACGCTGCGGGTAATCGGCAACAGCATATCCGCCTTATCACGACGGAAAGCAATCATGCCTACGCGGTCACGCTTTTGGTACGCCTCCTGCAGCATGTAGAAAATAGCACCCTTAACGGCGCGCATACGCTCACGTGCACCCATGGAGCCGCTGGCATCCACAGCAAACAGGAAGGTGTTGCCGATGCGTTTTTCGCGCACCTTTTGGCGTAAATCCTCCTCCTTGATGTTCAGCGCACAGCCGTTATCCTCACGCAAGCGCTGAAACGGCGCTGCAGCACGGATGGTTGCGTCAAAGGCCAGGTCCTTAACCTTGCTTTTAGGCTGTTCGGCGCGCACATAACGTCCCTGCTTCAGGTCAGTCTTGGTCACGCTGCGTTTGCCGCTGCCACGGCGCACATTGCGGTCCTTGCCCAAATCCAGCAGCATCTTCGGCAGGCGGAAGCTTTTGTCGATATCGGCAAGCTGCTCCTCGGATGCCAAGTTGTTATTATTACGCTCCTGCTGCTCGTCCTCGTCGCTTTCGTCGTCCTCGTCCTCATCGTCGGAAGCATCGTCATCTTTGTCATCATCGCCGTTATCCAATGGCGGTGGTGGCGGCAGCTGGTTATCTTCGTTGTCCTCGTCGTTATTATCATCGTCAGGATTATCTTCGTTCTCCTGCTCATTTTCATCTTCGTTTTGGTTATCGTCCTGTTGCTCCTGCTCCTCGGGCTGTTGCTCTGGCGGCTTGCGCATACGGTGCGGCAGCACGAACTGTGCGGCCTCCTCCACATCCTTCGGCAGCACGTAAGCGCGCCCCGCCATGGCGGCGATAGCGCGCGCAGCCTCCAGCAGATAAATTTCCGCACGATGGCCGGCACAAAAAGCCTGCGAGCACAGCTGAGCGGCAAGCATCAGCATCGCATCGCTCACCTCAACCTGCGGCAGCAGCTCACGCGCTGCCTGCACCTTCGCTGCCAGGGCAGCGGTTTCTTCCGCATACTGCTCACAAAACGCAAGGGTATTGTTACTATATGCTAAGGCACGTTGGATAACCTCCACGCGCTGACCGATATCCTGCAGTGCCTGCATATCTGCGTACATGCCGAAACGGTCCAGAATATGTCCGGGCAGAGTGCCCTCCTCAGGATTCATCGTGGCAATAACGGTCGTGCGCACCTCATGGCTGCAGCTGATACCGTCACGCTCTACATTGTTAATGCCTGCACTGTTGGCATCCAGCACTGCTGTCAGCAGCTCCTGACGCAGCAGGTTTGCTTCATCAATATAAAGAATATTATCCGTAGCACGCGCCAGAATGCCCGGGGAAAAGCGTTTTTCGCCCAGGCTTACGGCAGCCTCTAGGTCAATGCTGCCAAAAAGCATATCCTCTGTTACATTCAGCGGCAACGTCAGCATCCTTTGCGCACCAATCAAACTCTGCACACTGCGGGCCAGCACGGATTTTGCCGTACCCTTGGCTCCACCTATGAGCAGGCCGCCTGCTCTACGGTTGACAAGAGCAATGAGCAAGGCCTTTTTAGCCTCCTCCTGCCCCACGACCGCAGTAAAGGGATAGAGATTATTTTTCAGCATAGTCAACGCTCCTTAGGCTTCGGCAGCCAAAAAGCTTTCTACCTTATTCCAATCCAGCTCACCCTCTTCAAACGGACGGCGGCGCATACGGTGCGGCAGCACCAGCTTAGCTGCTTCCTTCAGGTCATCAAGGTTAGCCTGCTTGCGGCCGTTGAAGGCAGCCAAGGTCAACGCTGTTTTGATTACGGTAATATCCGCACGGTGGCCGTCTACACCCAGCTCAACAGAAAGCTTGGCCACAGTTTCCAGCAGCTTGTCATCAATAGTTACCTCCGGCAGCAGCTTGCCGGCAGCGATAATTTTTTCCGCCAGCTCCTCCTGTGCTTCCTTATAGCCTGCAATGAAGCTTTCAGCATCGTTTTCGTAAGCCAGACGGCGCTTGATTACCTCTACGCGCTGCAGCGGGTCATGCTCGCCGGTCACAACAACGCTCAAACCAAAGCGGTCCAAAAGCTGCGGGCGGATGTCACCCTCTTCGGGGTTCATAGTGCCTACCAGCACAAAGCGTGCGGGGTGGGAATAGGAAACGCCCTCGCGCTCAACGGTGTTTACGCCCATAGCAGCGGCGTCCAGCAGAACGTCTACAACGTGGTCATCCAGCAGATTGATTTCGTCTACATATAAAATATTGCGGTTAGCCTGCGCCAAAATACCGGGTTCAAACTTTTTCTCGCCATGCTTAATCGCATGCTCAATATCCAATGTACCGACAACGCGGTCCTCTGTAGCACTTACAGGCAACTCAACCACGCGCATATTGATGGTTTCCTCCGGCAAGGTGCCTTCTGCCTGCAGCTTGGCAGTACAGTCATCACACAGCTGGCTGCTGTGCGGGTCACAGTGGAAGCGACAGCCGTGCACAGCCGCCATCGGCGGCAGCAGCTCGGCGAGAGCGCGCACAGCGGTGGACTTCGCCGTGCCCTTTTCACCTTTAATCAAAACACCACCCAAGGCCGGGTTGATAACATTCAAAATCAGGGACAGCTTCATTTCCTCCTGTCCTACAATCGCAGTAAAAGGATATACAGCAGTACGTTTCATTTATATTCCTCCATTTATTAAAAAGAGCTATCAATAAAATATGTATCTAATTATACAGTGTCTACTAGGTATACACGCAAGCGATTTGGAGAAAAAATTTATGCATCGCCGCGTTCTTCTATTTCGCCTTCGATATTCAACAACAACTCCTGCAGTGACTGCTTAGTCTGCGGCTTAGCATTCCACAGCTGGCGCTGCTCCGCCTCCAGCAAAACCTCCGTCAGTCTGCGCAGCGCCCAGGGATTAACCTCAGCAAACCATTTCTGCATATCTGTATCCAAGGCATATTTTTCCGCAAACTTTTCATACATCCAGTCCTCCATAACGGCGCTGGTAGCATCCCATTGGAAACAGTTATCAACATAGGTTGCCAAATCACCTGCTCCCTTATAGCCAAACTCCTTCATGCCCTGGATATATTTGGGATTAATCGCTTCACCGCGGAACAGGCGCTTAACCTCCTCCGCCAACGTACGAATCACAACATGCTGACGGTCGGAGCTGTCACTGCAATAGTTTTTCGGCATCTTACCGCTGAAATTGCGTACTGCAGCAATCATACCGCCACGATAAGCGTTGTAATCATCGGAATTCAGCAGATTAGACTCGCGGTTATCAATATTGCTGACGGTAACCTCCAGCTTCGCCATCCTGTTGGTAAACAGCTGCGGCCTGTACTGACCTTTTTCGCCCTCGCCATAGACATGCGCACCCCAACGCACATACACGTCGGCAATATCGCCCAGGTCATCCCAATTACGTGAAGCCAAAAGTGCGCTCACGCCTGCGCCATGCGCACCCGGCGGGTCGCCGAAAATGCGGTAGGATGCCTGTCTCCAGGCCTGCTCCTTGTCCACGCCCTCGCTTTCCAGTCGCTGAGATTCCTCCACCACATGCTTGCGCACAAAGTTGTCCTCAAAGCTTTCATCCAACGCCGCCACCTGCTGCACTGCTTTATCCAGCCAGCAAACCGCTCCAGGCAGCGTATCACGGAACAGGCTGCTGATGCGTCCGGTAACATCTACACGCGGACGCTTCAGCTCATCAAGCGGAATAATCTCTATACCCTTAACCTTCAGCGTTCCCTTCTGCCAAACAGGGCGCACACCCATCAGGCGCATAAATTCCGCCATACACTGACCATTAGAGCGCATGTTATATGTTGCCCACAGCAAAATACCAACACTTTCGGGATAACGCCCTTCCTCCGCCACAAACTTGTTAATTACATCCTCCGCCATCTGCGAACCGATTTTCCACGCTACGGACGTAGGCAGCAGCTGCGGGTCAACGCCGTAAAAATTGCGTCCGGTCGGCAAAATCTCGGCACCGCCGCTCGTAGGCGCGCCGCCGGCACTGGGCTCAATATATTCTGACTGCAGCGCACGGATGCAGTTGGTTCGTTCCCAAGTAGTATTTGCCAGACTGGGATACAGCTTGTCACAGATAAAGCCGGCTATTTTGATAAGATCCTGCTGCACAGCCTCATCCCAACATTTTACGCACTCCAACGCACGTAATTTATCTTCGTGGACTACGAAACCATCATTTTGCAGCAGACGGATAATCTCCAAGCATTGGCCGTTGATTTTATCAAGCAGCATACCGTAGCTCAAAATACCGTCCGGCAACAGCTTACTGCTGTTGTCAATCAGCTCATAATAATCATATCCGTAAGCCTGTGCCAATGTTTTAGGCAGCGACGGCATATCAGGATTTTCCAAGCGCACCAACGCATAAAGATATTCCGTAAGCTTTTCGCCCTGCGGCGGATTGCCCATGATATGCAAGCCGGTAGTCATCTGCATATTCTTCAAGTCCGTCAGATATGTGTGCAGATGGCTGACATATTCATCAAAATCGGCAGCATCCTCTTCACGCACCTCATCCGTAAGGTCGGCAGCAGCGGCCTTCTCCCTGATTTGTGCCATCGGCTCGCTCAAATCGGCATCTTTATCAGCCTTAAAGTGTACATATTCCTCCAAAGCCTTTTCCAGCTCCGCCAGCTCATCATATACACCGCTAATACTCAGAGGTGCCGAAAGATAGCTGATGAGGCAGGCAGCACTGCGGCGTTTGGCCTGTATGCCCTCGCCCGTATCAACTACCCAATAAGGATAAACATTGGGCAAATCACCGGTACAGATATCGGGATAGCATTCTTTTCCCATCGCCACGCCCTTACCCGGAAGCCATTCCAGACTGCCATGCGTACCAATATGCATCATAGCATCTGCGCCCCAGATATCGCGCAGCCAGTGATAAAAACCCAAATAATGGTGTGTCGGCGCGCAGTCGGGCGAATGATAAATTTTGTCAGGATCCTCGCCAAAGCCACGCGGTGGCTGCATCGTAATAAAAATATTGCCATTCATCGTTCCGGGAATCAACAGAAAATCATCATAAAAGAAAACCTCGCCCGGTGCTTTGCCCCAATCCTGCTCCAGGCGTTGCTGTACCTTTTCCGGCAGTGTCTTATAATAATCGCGGTATGCACTGACGAGGAGCTTGGCATCGGCATTATCAATCTGCTTTTCGCTCATGTAGTCCCTGTCATTCGTCGCACCGGCAATCAGCTCGTCAATAAACTCCTGCCTGTCTGCCGGAATATGGTCAACGACATAACCTGCATCCCGCAAATCTTGCAGCAGCAGGCGCACGCTTTCAATACTATCTATCGCCGAACAGCTGCCAATGTTGGAATTGGTCGACGGATGGTTGTGAAAAACAATGGCTATTTTCTTTTCGGCATTCGGCTTGATGCGCAAAAGTGCCAGCTTTTTCGCCTTCCGCACCAGCATATTCATGCGCTCTGCAATCTCCTGCGTAACCTGCTTGCCCTCAGCATCACGCTCCATCGTCGTCACAGGGCAGCTATGGATAATACCATCAAATTCCGGCAAGCTCACGCTGTACGCCACCTCTACGGCACTCATGCCGTCAAAGTTTTCATACCATTCCTGATATGAACGATACAAGGTATAGGCCTGCAGTACCGTGATATTGAGCTTGGTCAAATCATCAAGTGCGCAGGCACGGATGCTAAACAGTGAAAATTTTATAGTGTTGATGAAAACATCGGCATAGCATTTGCTGTCCGCGCAAACATACTTGCTTAAGGCTTCTTTAAAGCCGCCGCAGCCGCTTGCGGCGTCAGGCGAGCTTGTGGAGAAGAAGCATAAGGCGTTGCACCCCAACGCTTCAATCTCTCTGACTATCGCATCGGCAAAAACAGTGTTGCCCCACAGCCAATCACTGCGGAAGAAAACTACTGCCAATGTCGGTCTGTCCGCCTTGCAAAAATCACGGCGATATTCCTCCACATCATGATAAATTTTGGTTGCTTGCGGATGATAAATACCATCCCAGGGCAACAGTTCGGGAGCAGGCACATTACATCCTGCCTGCAAAAACTGCTGCGCCAGCCACAGCCACAAATTTGTCCAGTTCTGCAAACCTCCGAATTTATAATAATCATTTATCCGCTTCAGCTCCCCCTCAGACAGACCGCCGTGCAGTATATCCTCCGGATTACCGGTCATCAGATAGACGTGCTTCTTTTTGTTGGCCAGCAAATAGGATGAAGATTCCGACAGAAACTTAGTGCTCAGGCCAGTTCCCATCCAGGGGAAAATGACAACCTCCGCCTGCTGCAGCTGCTTTTCCATATCCCTCGTCCATTCTGTATCGCTTGGGACATACAGCACCTGTCCTGCTACAGCTTTCTGCGTCTGCTGCGCCAGCTTCAATGCATCCTGCAGATAGGCTGCAGTCTGCTCCATATTGGTGAGAAATAAAATTTGTTGCATCGTTTCACCTCCAATAATTTATCAATACTTATATGCTTGCATAAAAACGAGGACGAACAACCATCGCCCTCATAATAAAATAATATTACGCTATATAGTTCTCATACAGTCAAGCACTTCGGGTTTATTTGCTAATATCCCTTAAGAAAAACTTCCTCTTCATCAGGAAATATATTTCCATAAGCAAGATTGGCAATCTTCTTAATCGCCCATACGCAGTTTTGATTTGAAGCATATAAATACTTGTCCTTCAAATAGCAGACATGATTATTCTTGACCGCCTCCAGATTAGCCAACGCAGGATCCTCCAAAAATTCCTTTTTATACCCATCATTGTTATCATGCTTAAGCTCCCAGGACAATGAAAGTAGGAAGTAATCAGGAGCGGCACGCAGCATTATTTCTTTATCCATTAGCTGACCGTTGAGCACCCCTATCTCTGCAGGTGCATTTTTCACCCCGGCAAAGTGGCACATATCATCAAAAAAAGAGCCCTTACCACCGTAATTATGGTTCATTTTAGAAACAAGCATCACACTTTTTGGCTTCATGCTAGCGCTATCAACCTTGCTTTTGATATAGTCAAGCTGTGTCTGCATCCTCTGCTGTAGCTTTTCCGCACGCTCTGATTCCCCCACAGCCTGACCTATATCCTGAATCTGCTTTTTAATTTCTTCCACATTATTCGCATTGCTCACAACATATACAGGTATTCCCATACCACGGTAAGTCTGAATGCGGTTTTCTCCGGTGCTTTCACGGGCAATTATTAAATCCGGCTTGAGCGCCAAAACCTGCTCTGAAGAAAAATCATAATTTAATTTTGTAGGCTTTTTTATTGCCTCAGTACTGATGTAAGATACCGAAGCATCATACATTGATTTAGAAAGTGCAACAACACGCTCTTCATCAACAAGTCCCATCACAATATTATCCAGATTAAAATGCGTAGTCATAATACGCTGGGGTTTTTGCGCAAATTTTATTACAGTCCCCTGCGAATCAACTACCTGATAGGCTGCCCCGCTTGTTTTTTCAACATACTGCTTTTGACAGCCTGCTGTGCAAAATGCCAGCAGCAGTAAAAGCAGCAGTAAATTCTTCCACATTCTTTCACCTCATTTTCCTTTTATATGAAAAAGCAGGACGGAATAAATCCGCCCCACTTTTTTAGGAGTGTGAATTATGAAAAAGGTTAAGTTTTATAAAATATGCTTAGAATGCATATTCCATGCCTACCAGGAAGGAACGGCCGGGAGCACGCCACCATTGTCCGTCAGGATCTGCACTCCAGTTATAACGGGCATTAGAATGCTCTGCATAGAATTTATCGAAGATATTATTGACTTTGAAATAAATCTTTGCATTCTTATTAACATTGTAGTTCATGGATGCATCCCAAACAAAGTAGGTTGTTGCCGGGAAGAAAGCATCAACAGCGTCTGCAGACTGAGGTCCCATACGGTCAATAACACCCTTACCGATCAGGCTGGCATTAAAGTCCTTGTTATCATAATCCAGGCCGATATCCCAAGCGCCTTTCGGTACATAGCCGTCAACATTTTTTGCACGTTGAGCGGTTGCATCAATAACTGAATGTGTATAGCCGACATAAGTAGAGAATTGCGGTGTAAATTGTTTTTTCAGTTGTATATCCCAACCGCGCGCTTTTTCATCACCAACATTCGTATACTTCGGTTTCACATAACCGATTCTATTCTCTGAATAGCGTTTGAAAGCATGTGCAGATAATACAAAGGTATCATCAAATTTATGGTTAATGCCTATTTCCTTAGTATTACCGGTTTCCGGCTTGATATTCGGATTACCGTATGCTGCACTGTAAAGGTTACTCGGAGAAGGCGGAATGAAATACTCACTATAGCTTACATATACATTGGTTCTGTCATTATTAAAGGTATATCCCAGATTAGCACTGGGAGTAGTGTGCTTGCCAAAGCCGGAGTTATTATCATGACGCACGCCTGCAGTCAGCTTCAGCTGGTCGGTAATATCAAACTGATCCTGCAGGAAGAAGGCTCTGTTCATCATCTTCTTGCCATTAAAGGTAATAACTTTATCATGGCTGAACTCAAAGCCGGCAGTCAGCAAATGATTACCTAACTGTGTAGACAGCTGGTCAGTAATACGTTTGGTATTGGTTTTTGTCTTGTAAGCATTAAAATCAGTATCATTATCAAGATTTACGAAAGATAAAACATTTGTCGTATTACCATCAAAATTACTGTTCAAAATAAATTTATAGTTTTGATTGTCTACTTTACCATTCTTCAAAGCAGGCTCCCACAAAGCAGTATATTTATAATCTGCTTTATAGGAATCATAAGTAGCTGTCAGCTCATGCTTATCGCTCAGCTTTTTAGTGATTTTGAAATTAGTGCTTGTAGACTTGGAAGAAGACGGAGTGGTTATACCATCGCCATCTTTGAAATCTCCACTGAGGTTTCTGCTTACGTTAGCATCCCATGACCAGTCTTTTTCTCTGCCGGACTGACCCATATAGTAGTTGGTTACGCTATTACTGCCGCCGTCTACACGGAAATAAGTAGAAATTTTTTCCGGTTTTTTGGTAATAATATTGATAACGCCGCCCTTAGCATCAGAACCGTAAAGAGTAGAAGCAGAACCCTTCAGTACCTCAATACGATCAACATTGTCCATGTTTTTGAGCATTACTGCAGAAACACGATTACTTACATTGTTAATCTTAACACCATCTACCAAAACAACGATTTCATCAGCGCCGTTAATTTTCAGAGCATTACTGTTATCATAGCCGGCAGGAGCGTAGTTGCCGATATAAACACCAGGAACCATGCGCAAGGCTTCAGATAAATCACTATAATGTCTTTCCTTAATTTCCTTACTTGTGATAACACTTACATTTGCATTAGTTTTAAATGCTTCTACCGGAGTTCTTGTTGCCGTAACAACCATCGTATCCAAAAAATATTCCGGAGTGTTTTCAGCAGCAAACGCTGTTGTACCCCATACTACACTTGTACTCATAAGTGCAGACATCAATACCGCGTTACTCAATACCTTGACTTTGTTCATTGTTGATTTTCAATCCTTTCATAATCATCGGTTTAGTTTTTGTTCACGTACAAACACAGCTAGTCTTTCATAGTCCTGCGCTATCTATTGAACCATGAGTTATCATAAACGATATAGCAATCATATAGTCAAGTATTTTTATTTTATTATTTTTCTTTCTGAGACCCATTCTGCTTTTATATTAAAAAGCAGGACAGAATAAATCCGTCCTGCCTGGCATTGCATACTACATTATTATTTTCTCACATATCTCTGCTTGGAGCTTTTAGGCTTATCCGGCAGCGTCAAAGCAATTTTGCCGTCATCAATCAACGGCTGCACAATTTTCGACATGGAATAATAGCGCGAAAAGCCCAGAAAAGCAATAATCTCTTGTCTGGAGCGCGGCACTGCGCAGAATGCTAACAATCGTTCTTCAACGCTGTCCGCCTGATTGCTACTATATTGCACCTGCTCCTCATGTACAGCGCCAACGCCAGAAGCAGGCATATCATACACCTGGGCAATTTTACTCTTAAAGGTAACTACAAACTCGCCATGACGTACAACAAAAACCGGCGGCGGCAGCTGTGCCTTTTCCAGCTCGTGATAAATAGTCGGAATGCCGCTGTAACGGTTTTCGGTAACATGCAGCAGCTCCAAAATATTCGCCAGCGCACTGTTGCGTGTATCCGGACGCACCTTGCCCAAAGCATCAAGCGTCAGCTTGCCATACAAGCCACCGCTGGAAATAATCTCCAGACGATTACGATATATTTCCAGACGCACAGGCACGTTTTCCGAGTGAATACTATAATCCCGGTGCACCAAAGCATTAAGAATCGCCTCACGCACTGCCTTTAAAGGATACTCATCTCTGTCTGCACGCTTGCCCTTATCATCAATAATCGTACTGTGACGACTGTTGCGGTTCACAAAATCAACTGCCTCGTCCACCATTTCATCTATCGTTCCGGTAATCCGCTCATTGTCAATAAAGCGCTCGCCCTGCAAGCCGGGATCGCCCATTTCATTCCCCGGCAAAGCAACGGCCGTAATGCATAGCTGCGGAAACGCTCCCTGCGGGTATTTAGAAAAGCACAGCTCCCCTGCCAGCGTCGGCTGTCCGTTTACCGTAACACCCATCAGCTCCAGGATTTCTTCATCACTGACATGCTTAGCAAGATTTTTGCGGTCCTTTTTGACTGCCTGCAAAAACGCTGCTAGCTTTTCTTCATCAAAAAAGCTTCTGCGTGCACCCGTTGCTTTGCGAATATCGTCGCGAATGCGTTTGCGAAAGGCATCATAGCTGTAAATCTCATATTCACTCATTGGCTCATCGGCATCACCCACACGGATATAAGCGCCTTTTAATCTGCCTGTACCACGATAAAAACAAGGCCTTTCCGCAACATCAAGCCCCGGAATCTCTGCCGAAACTACAACCTTGTCATCTATTTCGCAAACAGTAAATAAAGCACGCACACACGGCGACATCTGATTGCACTGTTCCGTTACCTTTTTCTGCAAATCCTGCGCATCATAAACGCCGACAACCTCAAAGCCTTTTCTTTCATCTATGCCGAACACGATAACGCCGCCCTCGTCCTGATTGGCAAAGCTCGACAATGTATCGTATAAACGTGTAGGACAGCCCTTGTTGGCAGCCTTCAGCTCTACTGTTTGCATTTCACATTGCAGATGCTGTATTTTAGCAACCAAATTGCGCAAAGCTTCAGTTTGCATAGTACACCCTCCTTTTAATTGCTGTTGCTCTTACAGTTTAGCAACTTTTTGGCAACTAGTCAATTGTTTTGCCAACTATTTTGGCAACATTAACAAAAAAAGTCGGCAAGCAGCATTTCACCGCTCACCGACGTCATTGATAATTTTATTTACTATATACAGCGTCTGCCAAATCCTCTACAGCGTTGACAATATACTGCGACACGCACAGCACATGCTTCGCCGGCACTGTATAGACCTTTCTGTTTTTCACTGCGTCCGTAGTCTGGTAACCGGAATTGTTCAGCAGCTCCTCCTCCATCTGCTTCGGATCATGCTGACCGTCATAATTCCAGCCTGCGAGTAAAAATACCTCCGGATTGAGCTGAACCACGGCCTCCTGATTGACGATACCAGGCTTATCATAATGCAGCTCCTCCAAGGCATTGCGCACCTGCGCATATCTGCAGACATCGTTAAACGAAGCCTCCGGACTGTAGTAGGCACCGTTACTGCGCATAAAAACAATGCGCTTCTGTTTTTCCTTAGGAATTTTGCCTATTTTATCCTGCACCTTCTTCAGATGCTCGTCCATAGCGGTAACCATCATTTCGCCGCGTTCCTTTTCGCCAACGGCCTCGCCCAAAAAGCGTATGCACTCACGTACATCTTCAAAGCTTTTGGGCGTTTTATAAACATAAACCTGCAGGTTCATATCGCGTAGCGACTGAATAACCTCCGGCTTAACAAAATCCGGTATCAATATCAAATCAGGGTGCAACGCCATAATTGCCTCCGAGCTTTGGCCATCAACTCTGCTGCCCACACTCTGCGCCCGCTCTACAATATTGGATATCCCCGGGTCGTCCACCAGACGTGAGAAGGCAGCAATGCGACTGCTTGGTACAAGGTCAATGAGGATTTCATCAGTGCTTATAGACATAGATATAATGCGCTGGGGTTTTTCTTTAAAATACAGCTTATGCCCCTGCGAATCCGTAACAGTATAGGCCGCAGTACTGTTCGATTTTTGCGCACTATCACTGCTGCAGCCTGCAACTATTAAAAGTATACTCAAACACAGCAGCAGTGCTGTTATTATCTTTTGATATTTTTGTTTCGGCATATTTTCTTCATCCTTTATTTTCTTTCAGTATAGCTATTATAGCACGAACATCAGCTTTCGACATAAGCAAGTTATAGCAGTTTGGCATATGAGAAAGGCAGAACAGCTTTTGCTCTGCTCTGCCTTTCTCAAAGGAGTTAAGTGTATATGAATAAGGTTAGGGGCTGATTAGAAGGTGTATTCTACGCCAACCTCAAAGTTTCTGCCCGGTGCAGAATACCAAGAAGTGCCGGTTTCAGGCAGCAAGCAGGCTCTTTGCTCTGTATAAAGTCTGTCAAAGAGGTTATTGCATTTTGCGTAAATATTAATAACCTTAGACGGTTTATAGTTCATGCCTAAATCAAACACCCAATAAGTATGATAGGAGCTTGCTTCTGCAGAGGTATTATCACCATATCTTGTGGAAAAACCACCTTGCTTTGCAATGGTACCACGAGCAGCCAGATTAGCACTAAATTTTTCCAGATCATAGCTTATGCCAATGTTCCACGCACTACGCGGAACTCTGCCATCGCTGTTCGGGTTTTTATTAGGAGCAGTCGGTTTAATATAAGTATAGGTATAACCAACATTCGTAGACAGATGACTGTCAAAGGCCTTGCGTACCTGAACATCAAAACCAGTAGCAACTTCCTCACCAGAGTTCAAATATTTCTTAGTGCCTGAATCATAGTTAATGGTATCCTTCATATCACGTCTGAAAACATGCACACTGCTTACAAATGTCGGATCAAAGCGATAATTTACACCACCCTCAAATGCAGAACCAGTTTCCGGATTCAAATCAGGAGTGCCATTTGCACCATATAATTGAGACGGGTAAGGAGCTACAAAGAATTTTTTAAAGCCAAGATAATAGTTCAGCTTTTCATTAGGCGTATTACCTAAAACAATGCTAGGCAGCCATTTGGAGCCATAGTTGGAATCGTCATTATAACGCACACCATAGGATAAGCTCCATGTATCAGTCAAAGCGAACTCATCGTTAAGATAGATTGCTTTATTCGTAGTGCTCTTATCACTGTATTTACTGGAAGCACTGGTCATATAACTATCAACCTTATCCTTATACCATTCAAAGCCGCCAACAAGAGTATGTTTATCATCAGCCTTCACAGTAACCTGATCACTTAAACCCATAGAACTATAGTGATAAATATAAGGTTGAGTTTTTGCCTTAGTTGTACCAGGATCCTTCCAGGTAATTTCATCAGCAACGTGTTTATTTCTGTATAATGCCAACTGATTAGTAACCTTTTCACTCATTTTTTGAGTATATACGATATTCAGCTTGCTGTTATCTTTGGTGCCTGTATTAAATTGATTATTTGCTTTATTTGAAGCAATAACATTCCAACCGCCGGTAGGCCGCAGATAATCAGACTTATAAGTCTGATAGGTTACGTTAATATCGGCATTATCATCAAATTTCTTACCAATCTTGATCATATTGTTTTCGGAATTCAAATGCTCAGGAATTTCTCTGTTCCAACCATCTTTAAAGTTTCCGGAAATCTTCTTTTGTAACGCCAAGTCCCAATAGAAGCCATCCACATTGCCTCTATGAGTCAAGTTGTAGCGTTCCTTACCATAACTGCCAGTTGCTGCTGCCAATTTGGTAGATACACCATTTTCAGTAGCTTTTCTTGTAATAATGTTAATAACACCGCCAGCTGCATCAGCGCCATACAAAGTAGAAGCAGAGCTTTTTAAAACCTCAATACGCTCAATGGAGTCCATGTTGGACAATTCAGATGTAGCCATTTTACCATAGGTACTGGAGCTGCCATTGATATTTGCACGCACACCATCAATCAAAACTACAACCTTATCACTGCCATTTAAGATTAAGCTGTTCGAACTATATACTTCACCAGTATTACCATATCCAGAAATGGTAACACCAGGAATATCTCTCAATGCATCTTGAACATTAGAATAATGATTTTTCTCAATAGTATCTCTAGTAACTACACTAATATTAGCATTAGCCTTGAACTCTTCTACCGGTGTTCTGGTTGCAGTTACAACTAATTCTCCCAGCATATACTCCGGTGTTTCATCAGCATAAACAGCTGATGCACTACCCAAAAGCAGCGTCAAAAGCACCGCGCTGCTCAAACCCTTAACAACCTTCATAAATTTGCACATCCTTTACTCATACTTTATTTGCAGGTAATTCTTTAGGTTAAAATATTCTATCTGCAAATTATTTTCATCAAATAGCATATGCAAGTATAAACTATATACCGTTCATACAGTCAAGGGAAAATTTATTCTCCTCGTTCCTCCAATTCCCCCTCCATCGACAGAAACAACTCTTGCAAGGCCTGCTTTGTTTCCGGCTTAGCCTGCCACATACCACGCTGCTCCGCCTCCAGTAAAACTTCCGTAATACGGTGCAACGCCCACGGATTTACCTCCTGCATCCATTGCTGCATATCCTTATCCAAGGCATACTTGGCAGCATATTTTTCATACATCCAGTTTTCCATAATATCGCTGGTTGCATCCCACTGATAGCTTACCGCAACATATGTCGCCAAATCGCCGGCGCCTTTATAGCCATGCTTCTTCATACCTGCAATATATTTGGGATTCATTGCTTCGCCACGGAACCAACGCTTCAGCTCTTCAGTAAGGCTGCGCAGCTGCACCTTGCTTCTGTCCGAACTATCGCTGACATAATTACGCGGCATACTTCCTTTGCAGCTTCGAACCGCTGCAATCATACCGCCGCGATAATTATTATAATCATCGCCGCTGAGCATAGAAGATTCCCTGTGGTCAACATTTTGCACCGTGATATCTATCTGCGCCATACGCTTTTTAAAGACCTCCGGCATATAGGTGCCTTCACTGCCCTTACCATAAGCATGTGCACCCCATCTGGTATATACTGCCGCAATATCATCAATCGTTTCCCAATTTTTCGCTTCTAAAACAGCACCTGTACCGGCGCCATGTGCTCCCGGAGGATCACCGAACACGCGATACGAAGCCTGTCTCCAGGCCGCCTGCTTATCCAAGCCTGATTTTTCCAGCTCGCCTGCTTCCTCCAGTACATGCTTACGCACAAAATTCAGCTCCGTCGGCTCATCCAACGATGCTATTCTCTGCGCAGCATCATCTAGCCAGATAACACTTCCGGGCATACTGTCCCTAAAGAGGCCACTGATGCGTCCTGTTACGTCTACACGCGGACGTTGCAGTTCCTCCAAAGGAATCACCTCTAAGTCAACAACGCGTTGGCTTCCCGGTTGCCACACTGGACGTAATCCCATCAGATATAAGAATTCGGCAACGCATTGTCCGTGATTACGCAAATTACTCGTAGCCCACAAAATTATACCGACGCTTTCCGGATAACGTCCTTCTTCTTCGATAAATCTGCCGATAACATCCTCGGCCATCTGCTTACCTATTTCCCAGGCAGGCTTCGTCGGTAGGCATCGTGGGTCGATACTGTAAAAATTGCGTCCCGTAGGCAGCAAATCAGCTCCGCCGCTTGTAGGCGCACCGCTGGGACAAGGGTCAATATATTTGCCGTTTAATGCGTTTAAAGTATTTTGCTGCTCCAAGGTAGTCATAAGCAGACTGGGGGCAATATGCTCGCAGATATACGTCAGAGATTGCAGCAGCTTATCCCGCATTTCCCCCTGTAAATCCTTCGCCCAAGATAAGATAAATACTTCTTCAATTTTAGCAGCATCAAAAGAATTCTTTTGCAAAATCAAGATAGCTTCTTTTGCCTGCTCGCGTATTTTGTCCAAAAGCATACCATAGGTCATGCTGCCATCAGCCAGCATCTGCTCACTATGCTCTATCAGCTCATAATACTCATGCCCATGCATATCAGCAAGGTTTTTCATCAATGACGGTACCTTGCCGTTATCCAGCTTCGTCAACGCCAGCAGATATTCTACCAGCTCTTCTCCTTCCGGAGGCACGCCCAAAACATGCAGGCCTGTACTGATCTGCATATTCTTTAAATCCGTAATAAAGTTGTGCAGCTTACCGATATAATCATCAAAATCCTCAGCTTCGCTTTCCGGAACATCCTCGTCAAGATTACATTCCGCAGCTTTACTGCGAATCATTTCCTTTATGCTGTCCATACCTGAGGCGGCAGCATCATCATTTTTAAAGTGGCAATATTCCTCCAACAGGTTTTCCAAATCAGCTAGTTCTTCGTAAGTACCGGAAACACTCATCGGCGCAGACAAATAGCTTATCAAGCAGGCAGCACTGCGGCGTTTTGCCTGAATGCCTTCACCGGTACAGGTAATCCAATAGGGATAGATGTTAGGGATATCACCTGTACAGATATCGGGATAGCAAGCATTGCTCATAGCATTACCCTTTCCCGGCAGCCACTCCAGATTTCCGTGCGTTCCCACGTGAATCATGGCATCCGCGCCCCAGATATCACGCAGCCAGTGATAAAAGCCAAGATAATGATGTGTCGGTGCGCAATCCGGCGAATGGTATATCTTACCGGGGTCATCGCCAAAGCCACGCGAAGGCTGAACCGTAATAAAAACATTGCCGTTTAGCATACCGGGAACAATCAGCACATCACCGTAGCGGAAAACTTCTCCCGGCGCTTCGCCCCAGTCACGCAAAAGCTGCTCCTGTGTTTTTGCCGGAAGTTGCTCGTAAAAGCTTGTATAATCCAGCTTTTCCAGCTTACCGTCAGCCTTTTCCAACAAAGCCTCCGAGATGAAGCGTCTGTCATTGGTAGCATGCGCCGCAATATCATTTACAAAGGCCTGACTGTCTGTCGGTATATTATCTAGCCTGTAGCCCTGCTTTTGCATTTCTTCCAACAGCAGGCGTACGCTTTCAATCGAATCCAGACTGGCAGCGCTGCCGATATTGGAATTGGTCGGCGGATAATTATGAAAAACTATCGCTATTTTTTTATCACAAGGCTTTTTGTAACGCAGAGCTGCAAGCTTGCGTGCCTTTCTTGCCAGCATGTCAATGCGGTCTGTAAGCGGCATACGGTAATGCGTACCGTCTTCACGTTCCTCATTAGTAGAAACCGGCACAGAATGCAGAGCTCCGTCAAATTCAGGCATGCACACAGCATAGGAAACTTCATTCGGAGTCAGCCCGACCATGCTCTGCTGCCACCATTTATAAGGCATATAGGTATTTACTACCTGCAGTACAGGAACTCCCAGCTGCTGCAAATCCTGCAGCTTCAAAAAGCCTGTTACTGTCAACGAAAAAACAAACGGATTTATCAGCACGTCAATACAAGGTCGGCCGTTTTTATAGAAAAACCTTTCAAATGCTGTTGCCAGGCTGACAGCACCGGTCTTTTCGTTCGGCATCGTGGTACTGAACACAGCAATAACGTTGCAATTTTGCGCTTCCACTGCCCGGATAACCTCATTTTGGTAAGCAAGCCGTTGCCAAAGCCAATCCTCACGCGAAAAAATAAAGCCCACGGTAGGCTTGCTGCTGTCATAATGCTTTGCCAGATAAGCATCAAGCTCGACGAACTCATGCTTAAATTCCGGATGATAAATTCCGCACCACGGCAGCTGCTGAGGTAAATTATAAGCTGTCTGATACTGTGTAAAAGCATCAACAAGATATAAGCACAGATTCTGATAATTTATTAAACCGCTGCAAGCCAGATATTGCTTCAGTAGTCTCTTTTGCTCCTCTTGCAGGCCGTAATCCATCTTATCATCACCTGGGTCAATGATATCAAAAAGATGGCGCAGCTTCTTCTGCTGTAAAAAGGCAGAAGCTTTTTTCAGATAATCACAGCTCAAGCCCGTGCCCATCCAGGTACAAAAGAAAAATTTTGCTCCCTGCAGTTTCTGCTGCCAATAGCCGTTCCACTGCTCACTGTCATTTATTTGAATTACTTCGACAGCGTCACTGATTTCTTTGTTCTCCATGGTGTTTAAAGCATCGCGCATACCAACATAATGGGGTTCCATGTTAGTCACAAAAATGATGTTTGCCACTTTCCTGCTCCTCTCAGCTTACTTAAAATATTCAGGATATACCAGCTTATCAATTGCCAAAATACTGTCAGCGACATATTGACTTACGCAATACATATCCTGACCGGACAACGTCACCAGATTTTTATTTTGAATTGCTTTTACGCTTTGCAAAGATTGGTCATTGAGCAATTCCTTTTCTGTTTCCAGAGTATGAGTAGGCGCACCGTTCCATCCCGGCATAATAATAACATCAGGATTACACTGAACAATAAATTCCTTGGAAACTGTGGTATTCTGCCCTGTCTGCAACTGCTCCATACAATTATCAACCTGCGCATATCTGCAGATATCGGCAAAAAGCGAGCCCTTAGTGCCAATCACACCATGACCTGACATCACAACAACCTTTTTCTGCTGTTTGATGTCAGCAGCCTTGATAACAGCTTGGGCCTTGGCGATTTTGGCATCATATTCCTTAATCACTGCTTCACCCTGCTGCTTAGCATCAACGACATCGGCAATCTCACGAACTGCATTTTTTATATCTGCTACTGTATATGGTGTTTTATAAACATATACACTAATACCCATATCGCGGATAGTCTGAATACTGTCTGGTGTCCACCAGTCGCCTAAAATGACAAGGTCTGGCTTCAAGGCCATGATACGCTCTACACTTGGCGTGCCCTTAATGCGCTCTTTAACTGCCTTGCTTTTTTCTACAACATGCGAAATTCCTGCATCATCACAAAGATAGCTTACAGAAGCTATACGCTCCGGCTCCACTAAACCAAGCAAAATTTCATCACAGCTTATAGAAAAGGAAACTATCCGCATCGGATGTGCAGGCACCTTTACCTCATAGCCCTTGGCGTCCTTGACAACTCTCGTTCCGTTGTTTTCCGGCTTATCATTGCCGCATCCCAGACATGAGCAACATGCTATAATTACACAAATAAAAAATACTGCTAATTTTTTCACTGTCATTCACCTTAAACATCTGTCAAATTTATTGTTACAAATTCTGTAGACAAAACCTGTTTCTTTTCTTCGTCAAAATCTATAATCAGCACTGCCTCGCGTCCTTCATAAGTAAAAAGCACTTCACCATTGCAGAGGACTGCACTTTGCGCATGGCTACAGTCCATGCCTTCCGTCCCAGTCTGATTGCAGATAAGCACAGGAATACCGTTAGCCGAACGGCTTAAACGCTTCCACGCCTCCTCCGGCGGTCCTGCATGACCTCCCGGCGGCCAGGCAGCAATAACTACAGCAAGCTCTGCTCCCTGCTCGGCAATTTTTTCTCCGTGCTCAGCAAAATATGCATCCGCACAGACCATAACACCGGTATTAATACCTTCTAAATTCCAAACCTCAAATTTTTCTCCGGGATGTGCCCAGTTTTCCGTTATCCATGGCACAACCTTCGTTTTATCGTGACGATTATAATATGTTCCTTCCGGCGAAATAATTGCGCAGCTGTTACGCGGCGTTTTTTCGTCGACAAAGCCACAGCCCAAAAACAACCTTTGCCTGTATTGCCTGCAAGCCTCCATAAACTCCTGCAAAAGATTATTCTGCAGCGAAGCAAGCTGAAACTTCTTATCGCTGCGCATCATATAATAACCCTGCAACGCCATTTCCGGCGTCAGCACCCAGCTTGCACCATACTGCGTTGCCAGCTTCATTCCCTGTAAAATTTTCTTTGCATTATCCGCCTGCGGTCCACAGCAATATGCAAAATGCAAAAAAGCTATTTTCAAAATCAAGCACCCCGCTCCGAAAACGTCTGTATATAAGTGTGGTGGCATAAGCGTTATGTGTGCCTATGCCACCACTGGTGTATGAGAAAAAAGATTAAGCTCTTAGAAGGTGTATTCTACGCCTGCAACAAAGTTGCGGCCCGGCTGTGAATACCAGCCATCGCCGCCAGGATTACGCATATCATAAGTCATATCCGTATACATGCGGTCAAAGATGTTGTTCAGCTTGAAGAATACGTTCATGCCTTTAACAGGCTTGTAGTTCAAAGCAAGATTTGCAGTCCAGATGCTCTTATAGGTATCTAAAACCTGCGCTTCGTTAGATTTACTGCCGGGACGGTCCACAATACCCTTAATATTCAGGCTGCCGTTAAATTTTGTATCGTCATAATTAAATGTCAAATCATATTGGCCTTTAGGAATGTAGCCATTACGGTTAGGATTAACAGCTGCAGAAGTTGCAGGAATATATGTATGTGTATACGCAGCGGTAGCACTGAAGTGATCATCAAAAGCTTTTGTCAGCTGAACATCCCAGCCCTTAATAGTTTCTGCACCTGCATTGTAATACTTCCAGGTAACATTATTGAAGCCGATAAGATTATCGGAATCAGTACGGAAATAATGTGCGGAGAAGGTAGTCTTGTCATCAATACGTGTATTAAGACCGATTTCCTTGGTTTCGCCCTCTTCCGGATTCAGCTTTTCACTGCCATAGAACGGATTGTAAAGTTCATACATATACGGAGCGCGGAAAAATTCCTTGTAAGATACATACATGTTAGTCAGATCATTAAATTTATAGGAAAGCACGCCGCTGCCTGTGGTCTTGTTGCCATATTCGGAATGCTTGGAGAAGCGAACACCTGGAGTAAAGCCCCAAGCGCCAAACTGCATCTGATCCTGAATAAAGAAAGCCTTGTTATCTACAGTACCGGTCATGTTAGGCGTATACTGATCCTGATATTTGTTCATAGCATCTTTATAGTAATCATAACCACCGATAATGGTATGATTACCGTTTGCGTAGGTCAGCTGATCCGAGAAACCCCAGGTTTTTTCGCGCATCAACCACAGAGAAGCCGGATGGTTCGTGTCATCATCCAGGTCTGATGTACGGGAGAAATAGGTCAGTCTGTTGCTCAGCTTATCGTTGAATTTATAATCAAAAGCAACAGTATATTTTGTATTGTCTTTTTTACCATCAGTCATACCGCCGGTAAAAATAGTCGGTCCCATCATGGACGAAGCTGTTTCCGGTCTGCCGTAATCCAGCTTGTAGCGAGAATAAGAAACATTAATATCAGCTTTATCGTCAAATTTTTGCCCCAGCTTTACGCCATAACTCTTGCTGTCGATTTTGTTGGGAGTGGAATTGCCATGACCATCCTTATAGTTATCCATTTTATCTGTCTGGCCGTTTACAGTCCAATAGAAGCCGCCTTTAGTCATGCCTTCATTGTAAACATTGTAGGTTTTCTTGCCATAGCTGCCCCAAGCGCCGGAAATTTTTGTAGTAGCGCCACCGGCTTTAGGCTTACGGGTAATAATATTAATTACGCCGCCGACAGCATCACTGCCGTAAAGGGTAGAAGCGGAGCCCTTCAGCACCTCTATACGTTCAATATTATCCATATTACTTACTTCGGAAGGCTGGAATACGCTGAATGTAGAACCATTGGTATTAGCTCTCTGTCCGTCAACCAAAACAAGAACATGGCTGGTACCATTTACATATAAATAATCCGCAGAATAGTTAGCACCGGTAGCACTGTAGTTTTGGATAGCAACACCAGGAACAGCACGCAGGGCGTCACTTACAGTCTGATAATGCTTTTCTTCGATATCTTTGCGGGTAACGACATTTACGTTAGCATTCGCTTCAAAATTGCTTTCTTCCAGTCTGCTGGCAGTAACAACCATTTGATCAAGGTTAAATTCGCCTATTTTTTCTTCAGCGAATACACCTTGAGCACTGCCGGCACAAATACCGGTTATCAGCATGCACATCAATAATCCTTTAGAACTTTTCTTCACAAATAACACCTCATCTTCATAAACTACAGAACAACTCTTGACAAATGCTACGTCAAGTATTTTAATAATATATAGAACAAAAATCCTAATTGCTCTGCTTATCATTAAGAAGAATTTTAAAGTATCTACCTATAGTATAGTCAAGCATTATTTTTACAGGTGAATTTATGAATAAATTATCAGAAACATATTTTACAATCGGAGAATTTGCCTCTCTGTTCAAGCTATCGAAGCAAACATTATTCTATTATGAACGCAATAATATTCTTAGGCCTGCTTATATTGATGAAAACGGTTATCGCTATTACTCTTTAGAACAGTATTTTATCTTTGATATTATTATCAATATGCGTAAGCTGGGAATTCCTCTGAAAGATATTGCTGCCTATTTACAAACCCGTGATATTAATGCTCTACAGCTTTTTTATAAGCGCAAGCAGACAGAATTTCAGCTGCAAATTGACATTATGCAGCGCAACATTGCTAATTTACAGACTAAAATAAATCGTTTAGAAAAAGCCAAAAGCATTACCACTGACAAAATCACTTTAGAAGAACAATCAGATGAATATTATATAGCAACTCCTTTCTCTGCTACGGAAATTTCGCTAAAAGAAAAAATAAAGCTGGTTGCCAAGCACAACTATCCTTTCGCCAGCAGTGAACTATTAAATGAATATCTGATGGGATACATCCTGCCCAAGGATGCTCTGCAGCAAGGCAATTTTTTAGCAATGTCACATCTTTATACCCGTATCTCCCATCCTGATGAATACACCGACGTGCAAATAAAAAAAACAGGCCTATACGCCTCCATTTATACTCCCAACGGTTTCCATACACAATACGAATACTCTTTCAAAAAGCTTTTGGCATTCATTGAACGTAACTCTTTAACAATAATCGGCGATGTGTATATTGAACAATTAAGGAATTATTGGTCTACTGCTGATTATACAAAATATATTGTAAAAATAATGATACCCGTAGATTATCTCTAAAAAACAAGCCCCTAAAGCAATCTTTTAATTACTTTAGGGGCTTATTCGTCATTATTTTGCTTCGCTTAACACTTTTTGAAACAGCTCATGCACTTCTTTATCGGATTTTCCTTCAGCCATAGCAGCTTTGGCCTGTTCGACGGCATTTTTATAATTTTTGTGCGCTGCATCATCAGGAAGATTATCGATATCATAATTCATGACACTATTGAAAATCTCATGAATTTCTTCTACTGATTTCCCTGCAGCTTTTGCAGCCTCAACATGCTTCATGGCCATTTTATAGCGATAGCCTGCGTGGGGTGTATTAGGTAAAACATATTCCGGGTGTGACATATCTTATCCTCTCCTCTGTATTTATTTTTTGGACAAGTATATTCTACGGTATATACTCATAGTAGAGTAAAGCACTTTTTTCATAAAACTATTTTGGATAATATTGAGTCAAAATTGCGAAAAGCAAAGCCTCTCTTTTCTCTCCAACTTCACTATCTGACTAATAAATGTTATAATAAACATAACTATTACGCAACGTATTGTGTTAAAGAACCAAGGTGATACTTTATGAGCAAAAATTCTAAGCTTTACTATACAGCAGGCGAGCTGGCAGACCTTTTTGAGCTACCTAAGCAGACCTTGCTCTACTACGATAAAATGGGAATTCTGTCGCCGGAATTCATTTCTGAAAACAACTACCGCCATTATTCCCTCAAACAGTATTTGATTTTAGAGGTCATTTTGAACATGCGCAAGCTGGGAATACCTATATCTAAAATCAAGGAATATCTGGAAGAACGCAGCATTGACAGCCTGCAGGCTCTCTTACAAGCTAAAGACCGTGAATGTGAAGAAATTATTGCACATAACGAAAAAATACGCAAAAATATTCACGTTGTTTTTCAGCAGCTGGATAAAATCCGCGAAAGCCGGCTTGATCAGATAACCGTCACCTTCCGCCGTAGCAAGCGATTCCTGCTAAGTCCTGTGCCGCCGGAATGCAGCGGCGACGAAAGTATTAAAATTCTTGCCAGACATAACTTGAATGTTTTTTCCAAAGAGCATTTCAAGGAAAAGGCTGTCGGCTGGCTGGCAGACAAAGATTGCTTTCTGGCAGGTGAATACAGCCGACCGCTGGCCTATTTTTCCAGTGTTAATCCTGATTACCATGGCAAAATGGAGTGTTACACTCGCCCAGCCGGACTCTATATGACTCAGCGCTTTCAAGGTACCTTCCGCGATAATGTAGAGGAGCTGGCTGAACTATTCAAAGCATATATGCAACGCAATAAGCTACACGCTGTCGACAATCTTTATATTATGCCGCTGAAAAATCATTGGATGACGCCGAAGCCAGAAGAATATATCTACCAGATTTCCCTACGGGTTGAGCCTGATGAAAATTAAAATCTGCACTATCCAGCATCTTATTTGATGCTGATTGGTGCAGTTTTTTAATCTTACGCTATTTACTTCACCCTTAAATGCTGCATTCCCTGCATAGCGAAGGCTTCACCGTAGGCAGCATGAGCGATTTCCTGTACGCCAAAGACTACATCCTGTGAGCAGTTATAGATATAACCCTCGTTTGGATAAAACAGCTGCTTATTTTTAATAGCGCGCATGGTCTGCAGCGACGGATCCTCTAAAAATTCCTGGTTATATTTTTTGATATCAAAATTGCCATGGTCGTTATACACCGGCATTATCAGTAAATCTGGATCAATCTTCACCAGCATTTCCTTAGTAACCTGCTGGCCGTTTTTGATTCCTGCAGCCGAAACGCCGTTGATAACGCCTGCTTCCTTACACATGTCGTCAAAAATACACCCCTTGCCGCCGTAGGAGCTCATCAGCGAAACAAGGACGATTTTCTTCGGCTGCTGCAGACTGAGCGCCGCTACCTGCTGCTTCACCTGCGCCAGCCTGCTGTCCATCAGCTTTACCAGCTCTTCTCCCTTACTGTCGGCGTGCATGGCTTTGGCGATAGTGCGCACGTTTTGCCTGATATCCTCAATAGTCGCCGGTCCTTTCAGTACGATGACATTCATTCCCAAGTTGCGCAAATTTTCGACACGGTTCATGTCGCTCCAATCGTAAGCAAAGACTACGTCCGGCTTCAGCGCCAGCACCTCTTCTGCCGAAGGGTTTTTGATTTTGTGCTGAATTTTTTTAGCCTGCTCTACAAGGTTGGAGCTTACCGGGTCATCGGCAAGATAATTGACGGCAACCAATTTATCTTCCATACCCAGGCCCATGATTATGCCATCGCTGCTGAGTGCCAGCGTCAGTACCTTTTGCGGTGCCTGCTTAAACGTAGTCACTGTTCCATGCTCATCCGTTACGGTGTAGCTGCCACCTGCGGCAGCGTCTTTTCCGCCGCTGCCTTGACCGCAGCCTGTGACTAAAAGCAGCAGCAACAGCAATAAACAAAAAATTTTTCTCATGCTTCAAGCCTCTATTCTCATCATTTTATTTCAGCAGTATTGACTTATATGCGGCAATACCGACAATACAGTAATTTATATTATAAAGTATATAGCGCTATGATAGTCAAGAGGGATTACAGTAATATCCCCCTCCCCACATAGCAAAAAGGCGGCGCAGTGCGCCGCCTTAATGTCATATCGTTATGCTATTAGAATGTGTATTCTGCGCCGATGATGAAGGAACGTCCTGCCATCGGGTATCTTGCTTCGCCGTTTTTGTACAAGCCGCCGAATTCAGCATAACGTGCATTGGTCAGATTGTAGCCATTGATAAACAGCTTAGCATTATAGTTAATCTTATACTGTGCACCAAGATCTAAGGTGAAATAGCTGCTGTCTACAAATTGTTTTTCAGATTGTCCGGTAACAGCATTAGCATTTAGGGTAAACAGCCAATCAGCATTCTTATACTTCAAGCCGGCACGATAAATATTCGGCTTAGTAGTCAAATCCTTGGCAAAGCCGTAGCCTTTATCCTGCTTAACCTGAACATAGGTATAAGAAGCGTACGCAGATAAGTTGTCATCAAAATCATGATTCAGGCTTAATTCCATACCACGACGTTTTTCTTTGTTAACGTTAATAGCTTGAGTGGTTGTTCCGCCGTCCCATACCCAATCAATAGCGTCCTTGATATCGCTGTAGAAAACGCTAGCGGAAATATCGGTCTTGTCATTCAACTTCGCATTGCCGCCCAAGGTCCATACATAACCTTTTTCCGGTTTGAGATCAGGATCGCCGTAAGTAGGATATGCACCCGGCTGATACCAGAACAGATCATCTGTGGTAGGTGCATTAAATACACGGCCCCAAGATAAGTAAACATTGCTGTTCTCATCAAATTTTTTGTTCAAAGCAACCTTAGGAGTAACCTCACTGCCATACTTGCTGTGATGATCATAACGCAGGCCTGTATTTAATTGCCAGCTCGGAGCAAACTCCCATCTGTTTTCCGCAAAGATTGCTTTATTATTAATATCACGCTCACCAGTGTATAATGCGTTATTATCAACCGTAGTCTTGTAATATTCCAAACCTGCAGTCATTTCATCAGTATCACTAAATTTAAAGTTCTGCTGCACCTCTATACCGATTGTAGAATCTGTAAAGTTAGATTGTCTACTTGCAACTGGGGATCTGAAATGAGCGTGTTGATAGTTTTTATATACCTGAACATAGCCTTTTTCATCGCTGCTTTCATTCCAATCATAACGCAAAGCAACGTTATTGCTGATACGTTTATGACTGTCGGTTGTTCCCCATTTGGAATAACCGAACGGAGAGCCGCCTTCGGCATTGATATGCTCAAAATTAACACCAATGCGGTTGTCCTCGCCAACCTTCTGATCCAGCTTAACGATTACGCCGGTATCATCATAGCCGGAGTTCTTCATCATCTGAGATTTTCCGTTAGCATTTTTAAATTTATATTCGCCTCTGCGTTCTTTAGTCGCAGAAACAATAAGACCTAAGCCGCTGTCTGTGCTGCCGCTGGCAGAAATTGCATACTGCTCGGCGTTCCAGCTGCCGCCTGCAGCTTTAACAGTAACATGATTACCGATGTCACTGCCTTTTTTCATAATAACGTTGATAACGCCGCCGACTGCATCGGTACCATACAGAGCAGAACCGCCGCCCTTAAGTACTTCGATACGTTCGATTGCATTAACAGGGGGCAGCCAATCGGCACTGCTGTTACCGCTGCTGCCAAGGTTCATTCTGCGTCCGTCAACCAATACCAATACTCTTTCATCGCCATTGAGCAGAATCTTATCCTGACCCATGGAGGAGCCTTTGGCAGCGCTGCCTAACACGTTAACACCGGAAATTGCTCTTAAAGCGTCAGAAGCACTGGCATAATTCTGATCAGCAATTTCTTCCTTGCTAATTACGCTAATATCAGCAGGTGTATCAACCTTCTGTGTCGGAACACGGCTAGCAGTTATTACCATATCCTCCAGCGCGAACTCCTGCAAATCCTCTGCTGCAAACGCTGTGCCCCCCCATACTACAGTTGTACCTGCAAGCAAGGACACCATTACAGCATTACGTAAGCTTTGAACCTTTTTCATACTCTAAACCCACCTTTGAAATAATTTATAGCCTACCATCCGCCTCTATACTTTCAAGACAGGCGCACAGCAAAACTAGCTTTCTCTCTCAACTATCAGTTTATCTTTTCATCATCAACTCGTCAACAGCTAAAATAGGGGTGTTATACCGCTACGAGTATTTAATTACTTACTTTATATAGTGAACATCATAGGCAATTGACTGCACACGCTTGGCATTATCATCATAATCAAAAAGCAATACCGCAGGCTCACCGCTATACGCCAGCTTTAGCTCGCCACGGTCAATAACCACGCTCTGCCCCACATTCATATCCATCCACTGCGGGGAACCGGTCTGATTGCAGACAATCACTGTCACGTCAGTTACCTTGGATGCATGCAGCCAGGCGGGAAGTGGATTACCGCACACCTGTGTCGGTGGCCAGGCAGCTACATCAACTATTATTTCTGCTCCCTGCGCCTTAGTTCCTTCGTAATACTCAGGGAACCACAAATCAGCGCACACCAGCACGCCTGTCTGCAAACCGCTGCAGGGAAGCACGGTAAAACTGTCACCCTTGCGCGCCCAGGCCTCTGCTCCCAAGCACTCGCCAAACAACTTGCGGTGGCGGCCGATGATTTCACCATCAGGACCAAAGACAAGACAGCTGTTGAAGTTTTTATCACAGGCAGCATCATATTCACCGCAACCTAAAAAGAGGGTGATGCCATTTTCACGGCACAGTTTACGCAACGGCTCCAGCTCAGGTGACGGTTGTGGCACTACCACAGCATTTTCATCTATACGATAAAAATAATATCCTTGTACCGCTACCTCCGGCGTTAATACCCAGTCAGCGCCCTGCTCCGCAGCAATGCTCACTGCCTGCTCTAAGAGTTGCAGATTGCGCTCCTGCGGACCGCAGCTGAGCTCTAAATGACATAAAGCAATTTTCATTCCATTGCCTCCGAATATTCTAAACAATCGCTATTTTTATTCTATTGTATATACTAAGCATATAGTCAAGCAAAAGATGCTCCAAACAAGCTTCATTATATTTAAAAGCCTACAGAAAAGCATAATTCTATGCAAAAAACAGCATTAAACATGTTATTTATCAAAAAAGAAACGCCAGCAAACCAGAATACTTAGTTAAGTACCCGACGCTGGCGTTTTTTACTTATGTATACGTTTTATCGCTTCACGCTTCATGCTGCATTCCGCGCCATAGGCAGACTTGTCCTCAAAGCCATACCAACGCGCGAAGCAACCGCCGCCACACAATTTAAAATCATCGCATTGGCGGCAAAACTCCATCGATTCGGCAATCACCTGCTTAGTTTTTTCTACCAACGCAGGCTCTAAACCGTTATAGACATTGCCAAGGTAAAAATCCGCATTGCCTACCAGTGAAGAGCAGGCGTAAATATCGCCCTTGGCATCCACAAAGGCTGCTTCACCGTTCATGGCATAGCAATGACCGAAGGTCAGACTGCAATCCTTACACAAAAGTTGCGCTCTCTCCTGCTGCGCAATCGCTATGCGCATTCCTGTGAGCTTCGCCAGCTCATCGCAGCGCGCAAAAACGCGCTGCATAGCCTGCTGCATCGCTGCAGGTGCAGGCGGCTGCAGATTGCGTCCACGTCCCTGCCCACGCAGGATGTCAAAGCCGATTTTACGGATGTTGCCCAAAAAGTAGGCAAAATCCACGATTCCTTCCAGCGTATCTACATTTTCCGATGTCACTACACAGGTCACGCCGCAGGCAATATTGTTACGGCGTAAAACCTCAATGCCTTTGAGGATTTCGCCAGTCGCACCGTAGCCGTTCTTTTTCAGCCTCAGCTTATCATTGACCGCCGGTCTGCCGTCAAGACTTACGCCGATAGCAACCTTATTTTTATAGAGGTACTTGGCAATCTTATCAGTAAGCAAAGAGCCGTTAGTCTGCAGCTGCAGTACAGCAGGAATTTTTTCCTGATGCACATAATCTACCACTGCCTGCAGGCAGGCAAAATTCAGCAGCGGCTCACCGCCGCTGAACTGAATAACAAAGCGTTCACCGCCGTCCGCCGCCAGCCTAACTGCTGCCAACGCTGTTTCCGGCGACATCATACTGCGTTCATGCTCGGCAGCATAGCAATAACGGCAGGCAAAGTTGCACTGGCCGGTCAGGCTCAGCACTAACATTTTAATGCTCATCTGCTCTGTCCTCCAGCTCGCCCTCCATATCAAGGTAGAGCTTTTGCAGCTCCTCCTTAGTTTCCGGCTTAGCCTGCCACAGTCCGCGCTGCTCTGCCTCCAGCAGAATTTCTGTCATGCGCTGCAGCGCCCAAGGGTTCACATCACGTAGCCATTCCTGTACAACCGGGTCAAAGGTATATTTTTCGGCATATTTTTCGTACATCCAGTCTTCCATGACGGCGCTTGTCGCATCCCACTGGAAACTGTGCGCAATCATGTTGGCCATATCGGCAGCACCCTTATAGCCATGCTGCATCATGCCCTTGATAAACTTAGGATTAATCGCCTCGCTGCGGAACAGGCGCTTTGCCTCCTCCTGCACGCTGTGCATCGTCACACGCGTCCTGTCGGTACTATCGCCGCAGTAGGAGCGCGGCGCGCTGCCCTTAATCGAACGCACTGCAGCAATCATGCCACCGTGATATGCATTGTAGTCATCGCTGCTGAGCATATTGGTTTCGTGGTTATCCTCGTTTTTAATCGTAATATCCAAACTGCCCATACGCTTGCGGAACTGCTGCGGCAGGAATTTACCCTTGGTTTTGCCGCCGTAGGCATGACCGCCCCAGCGCACATAAACATCGGCAATATCATCAATAGTTTCCCAATTTTTGCTTTCCAAAAGCGCCGCAACGCCTGCACCGTATGTTCCCTGTGCATCGCCGAAGACGCGGAAGGCCGCCTGACGCCATGCAGCAGCGTGCTCCATGCCCTCCTGCTGCTCCAGCTCCCTGGTATCCTCCTGAATATGCTTACGTACAAAGTTTAAATCATCAGGCTCATCCTGCTCCGCTGCCAACAGCACAGCCTTATCCATCACCTGCATTACGGAAGGCATAGTATCGCGGAAGAGGCCGCTGATACGCGCCGTAACGTCAATACGCGGACGTTTGAGTTCCATCAGAGGAATGACCTCCAGACCGTTGATACGCAGGCTGCCGCTCTGGTACTTGGGACGAATGCCCATAAGATAGAGGAATTCAGCAATGCACTGTCCATGACTGCGCATATTCGCGCCGGACCAAAAGACCATACCGATATTTTCCGGATAATGGCCTTCCTCCGCAATGAAGCGTTCTACCACCTGGTCGCCCAGTGTCTGGCCGATTTCCCATGCCGCCGGGGTTGGCAGGCAGCGCGGGTCCACACCGTAGAAATTGCGTCCTGTCGGCAGCAAATCAGCGCCGCCGCTGGAGGGAGCACCGCTCGGTCCCGGCTCGATATATTCGCCCTCAAAGCCACGCAGCATATTGGTAATTTCCTGCTTCGTCAAAAGCAGATTGGGATAGAGTGTATCTACTATATAGTTGCAGACCACTTCCAGCTTTTCTCTGCTTTCCGCCGGTGCCTGCTGCACCCAAGGCAGCTGCAAAGCATCAGCAACTGCTTCCTTCACAAAGTCACGCTGCTGCAGGCAGCGAATCAGCTCGCGGCACTGATTGGCGATACGGTCGATTAGCATACCGTAGGTGACATTCAGCGGTTCGTATATAAGGCTGCTGTTTTCCAGCAGATAGTAATAATCAAAGCCATACAGCGCTGCTATTGCCTGCGTCATGCTGGGGATATTGCCGTTATCAAGACGCAGCAGCAGCCACAGATAATCCTCCAGCTGCTGGTCCTCAGGCGGCTGGCCCATAATATGCAGGCCAGTGTGCACCTCCATATTCTTCAAATCCGTAATGTAATTATGCAGATTCATCACGTATTCGTCGAAGGGCTTTTCTTCATCGTAAGTAACCTCATCCTGGAGGTTGGCCTCCGCAACCTTCGCCAGCACCATCTCCTGTAAACGCGGCAGATTATCCGGCTGCGTGCTGCTGAAGTGCACGTATTCGTCCATGAGCTTTTCCAGCTCCTCCAGCTCGTCGTACACTCCCGCTTGTGTCTGCGGCGCCGGCAGATGCTCAATCAGGCAGGCAGCGCCGCGGCGCTTCGCCTGAATGCCCTCGCCCGTAATGGTGATGTTATAAGGATAAATGTTCGGCAAATCTCCCAGCGACAAATCCGGGTAGCAGCTGCAATCAAGACCGGCGTTCTTGCCAGGCAGCCATTCCAGGCTGCCATGCGTACCGATATGAGCAACGGCGTCTGCCTGCCACACATCGCGTACCCAACGGTAGAAGGCCAGATATTGATGCGTCGGTGCAACGTAAGGATCGTGGTAAATCTTCTCCGGGTCCTCGCCAAAGCCACGCGGCGGCTGCACGGTTACGAAAACATTGCCGTTCATCGTTCCCGGTACCAGGATATCGCCGTCATATTCCATGACAGTGCCGGGCGCTTCGCCCCAGTCCTTCACCAGCTGCTCCTGCACCTTTTTATCCATCAGCGCAAAGAATTCTTTATATTCTGCTCCCGTCAGCTTATAGGCAGCATCAACCTGCTTTTCCGTCAGCATACTGCGGTCGTTGGTGGCATTGGCTGTCAGCTGTTTGATGAATTCCTTCGTATCCTCAGGAATCCAGTCCACCCTGTAACCGCGCTCGCGCATTGCAGCCAGCACGCGACGGATACTTTCGATTGTATCTAAGCCGATAGCACTGCCGATATTGGAATTACGCGGCGGATAGTTATGGAAAATAATAGCGATTTTCTTCTCGCTGTTGGCCTTGTGGCGCAGCATCGCCCACTTCTTCGCCTTGGAGGCCATGCGCTTTACACGCTCCATATTAGGCAGATAGCGGACATCGCCGTTTTCCAGAATTTTTTTGTGTGCTATAGGCACGCCGTGAATAATACCATCAAATTCCGGCAGAGAAACGCTGATGGAAACCTCCATGGCGTTCATGCCCTCAAAGCTGTCCTTCCATTCTTCAAAGGGCGCAATTGTCGTATAGGCAGCCAAAACCGGTACGTTAAACTTTTTCAGATAATCAAGATTAATCGAACCGCCGGTAGTCATGGAAAATTTCATAACGTTCAGCAGCACATCAATTGCCGGTACACCGTCCGCAGTGCAGAAGAAGCTGTTGAAAACCTGTGTCAGGCTGGGCATGCCCATTTCCTCAAGCGGCATGCCGTTGCTGAAAACGCAGACAGCGTTGACGCCCTGTGCTTCAAGCTCTTCGACCATCGCAGTCTGGTAGGTCAAATCGCCCCACACCCATTCGTCGCGGTAAAAAAGAATGCCCGCTGTCGGACGGCCGCTGACGCAAAAATCACGCTGGTATTCCGCTAAATCGGTATATACCTTTTTCGCGCGCGGGTGATAAATACCGCACCAGTAAATCGGGTTAGGCTCATCTACCGTTATTGCTTCACCCTGCAACAGCTGCTGCAGATATAACCACAGATTGCTATAGTTGATTTCGCCGCCGAACATGCAATATTTTTTGATAACAGCAAGCTGCTCAGGTGTCAGTCCCTGCACCAGCTCGCCTTCCTTGCTACCGGCAGCATCAATATAAAAGGGCAGGCGCAGCTGCTTCAGTAAGCTTACACAGCGCTGCAGAAACGGTGTATCCAGACCTGTACCCATCCATTTCATAATGACCAGCTTGGAGCCGGCAAGCTCCTTGTGCCATTTATCCTCCCAAACCGTCGCATCGGTAATCCAACGGCAGGCGCAGGCATTATCCAACTTGCCTTCCTGCTGCAGCTTTTCCATAGTCTGCTGCATCATACCCATGCGGCGAATAACATTCGTCAAGAAAATAACCTTCATAATTTCCACCTCATCTTAAAAGAACTGCTTCTGCATTCTGCGCAGCAGATACAGGAAATACGGCGTACCTAAGAACGCTGTCATAATACCTACACGCACCTCTGCCGGCGGCATAATAATGCGTCCCAGCGAATCGCAGAATACCAAAAAGGCTGCGCCGCCAAGTGCGCTGGCAGGCAAGAGTACACGATGGTCAGGACCAATCAGCATACGCATCATATGCGGAATAACCAGGCCGACAAACCCGATATTACCGCTGACGCAAACGGAGGTAGCAGTAGTCATGGCCGCTACAAAAAGCAGACCCATGCGGAATGCGGTAACAGGCATACCAACAGCTTTGGCTTCCGTTTCGCCCAGCACCAGAATGTTCAGGTGACGCGCCAGCATGCACATAATTACAATGCCGCACAGCACAGGTCCAACTGCCAGATATACGTGCTCCCAGCGACGGTAATCAAGACCGCCGACCATCCAGAACAGATATTGCTGCAGCTTCTGCTCGTTCATAAAGGTGAGCAGACCGGAGGTAATAGCACCCAAAAGCATACCCACGGCAACGCCTGCCAAAAGCAGCGTCATAACAGGTATTTTGCCGTTACGCATCGCCAAAAATACCGTCAGGCACACAGCACAGATACTGCCGCAAAAAGCGAAGGCCGGCATAGCAAACATACTGCCGGAGGCTGCACCCAAAGCAATAGAAAGCACCGCACCGGTAGCAGCACCGGAGGAGATACCGATAAGACCGGGATCTGCCAGCGGGTTACTGAAGATGCCCTGCATTACAGCACCGGAGATACCCAGCGCCGCACCAACAAGCACACCTACCAGCATACGCGGCAGGCGGATATACCAGATAACGGCAAGCTGCTCCCTGCTGTAATCAGCCTCGGTAAAGCCCGGCAGGTTCAGCTGAGAGCCGATAACTGCCAGCGCCTTGCCTACAGGCACATCTATCTGGCCGAAGGTCAGAGATACACAGGCAATAACAACTAAGAGAACTGCTAAAAGAATAATAGCCAACGGACTCCGTTCACGTTTAATAATCATCTACAAACACACTTCCTCAAAAAATTTCCGGATATACAGCATGCGCAATGTTTTCAATAGCATCGACAATATGCTGGCTGGCAACATAGCGGTATTTGTCCGAAACAAACTTAATCTGCTTGTTGCGTACAGCCTTAACATCGCGATAAGCGGGGTCATTCATTACGGCATAAGCATAACCCTGTACATCCTGTTTATTGTTATAATTCCAAGTCGGCAGCATAAAAATATCCGGATTTATGCGTACCACCTGTTCCTTGCTGATAGCAGGCATACCATGCTCACTCTTGTTTTCATCGGCAACAATAGCCGCGCCGTTGATAACATGTGCCATCGTCAGCATGCTGTCGAGCAAATCTCCTCTACGCCCCATGGCAGAGGTAAAATTAAAGGCTACAGCAACGCGCCTTTCGCTTGACGGAATCTGACGCAAGCGTTTTTGCAGCTGCTGCAGGTGCGTATCCATCTTCTGCACCATCAGCTCCCCCTGCTGCTTTTCGCCTACAGCTGCAGCTATACCGCGGATTTTGTCGCACATCTCCTGATAATTATGCGGACTGCGCGCTATATAAACCGGCACGCCCAAGCCCTCCAGACTGCGGACCAAATCACTTGAGGTAGCAGTTGAAGCAACGACAAGGTCAGGCTGCAATGCATAAACAGCTTCGGTATTTTCCGGCACCTTGCGTCCCACAGTATAGGCCTGCTCCTTGGTAATAAAGCTTATTTCGCTGTCACCCGCCCAACGGCTGTAGGCCATAATACGTTTTATGTCAACCAAATCGGTAAGAATTTCGTCCGTACCATAGGTAAGCGAAACTATCCGCTGCGGCTTATGCTCAAAGTGCAGCGTCCTTCCTACATCGTCCGTAACGCTGTAGGCCACATCCGCCGCCGGCGGAGCAGGAACATCGGCAGCCTGCTGCTTACTGCATCCTGCAGTAAAAATCAAAAGCAGCAGGCTGATAATCATCAATAGCTTTTTCATAAACCACCTACTTTACCTTGCTCTTTTGCCCGCGGATAAAGCAATTCCACAGGCGCTCCAGCATATAGGCACTGCCACGCAGGCCTGCCATCGGCTGCTTAGTAATAAACACCTCATCATTCGTAGGATAGCAGATATTGCAGGCATCAAAGCTGCACAGCTTTCTGCGATAAAGAACCGAGCTTTCGCTGCTGCTGCTCAGCAGCAGTACATTGTCACAGGTTTTAAAATATTCGCTGATGGCAGCATCGTCCACACCAACAGTATAAATCGCCTCTGCAGTGTCGCAGGCAGGCGCATCTTTGAGCGGTTGCTGGCAGATGACCGTCATACTGCCGATATCGGTCCATTCAGTGCGCAGCGTCTGTGCGAGGCACAGCGCCTGCGTAGCAGGCGCACTGACGAGCACGTTATCAAACCACATGCTGCCCCAAAGTGCGATGGCTTCATTATTACGGCTCAGCAGATAATTATCCTGCGCCTGAGCTTCCGCCGTCACCTTATCCAACGCAGGAGCAGGCAGCTGCGCGTTTATCTGCTGCAGCCAGCGCAGCGTTCCCTGCACCCCGTAAGGCAGGCCGGCAAAAATATACGGCGTTCCGTATTTTTTCTGCAGATATTCAGCCAGCGGCAGTCCCAGCTCCGCATTGGTAACAATGTTCAGCGAAGCCTCCGGCAGCTTCTGCAGCTCCTCCAACGTGCATTCGCAGCCGGGAGTGCACAGCACCTCATAGCCTGCAAGCCGCAGTAAGCGTTTTAATTCCTGCGTATCGGCAGCACCCTGCAGATAAAATTCCGATTGTCCTAAAATACTGACAGCCAAGGGCTTTGCTGTCGCAGTCTGCGGCAACAGCTGCGCAAACAGCTTCTTGGCAGCCTTGGCGTAGCCTGCGGCAAAGCCGCCGACCATACCGCCGCTGTCCAATGTAACCACTGGGAACGGCAGCTCCAGCTTGCGTGCCATGCCTGCCAAATCATCACCGATTAAGCTCAGCGAGCAGCTGCTTTCCAAAAGCAGTACCGAAGGCTTATGACCATCCTCCAGCATGCGCCGCAGCTCCTGCGTCACATATTCCTCGGAACCGTAAATAACAGCGTTATTATCAGGCTGTGAGCCGTAAAAGCGCGTATACATATCAGGGCGCGCCTTTTCCAGATGGCGTAAAGCATAAAAATAACACCACAACGGTCCATTAATCAAAACCTCACTCTTATCAATAGCAGCAAAAAAGGCACCTGCACCTGTCAGCGCACAGGTATCCACTCGCTCGCAGATATTGCCCCAACCTTGCTTTTCAGACATAGCGCACGCCTCCCTTCAGCCTGCTGCACAGGCTCTGATAGATTCCCTGCATCATCTTTACCTCACCGGCAACGGCAACCTGCGGCAGCATCGGCAGGAAAATCTGGCGTGCCTCCTTATTCTGCAGCTCATGCGTTGTCAGCACAATGTCTGCATCTGCTACCAGCTTTTCACCCTCCGCCGTAGTATAAACAGGTACATCGCTGTGTTCCTGCACAACCTTCAGCATCGCTTCACGCTCATCACCGTCATAGGAATCCAGCAGAATAATGCCGGTAAGATTCAAGCGCAAAAGCCTAATAGTCTGCAGGATATTCCCCGGATGAAAATATCTCAGAATACGGCCGATGCACAGCACTGTTTTCTTGCCTTCCGTTACCGGCAGAAAATGCTGCAGCTGCTCACTTAAGCGCTGCTGCTCCAGCTTCAGCACCTGCTGTGCCAACTGCTCACGCCCCAGCATACGGCCGATGCTGATAATCCAGTCCTGTGTTTCCTGCCAGCCGACAGGATAAATATCGGCCAGATAATGTGTGCCGTATTTTTTCTGCAGCTGCTCTGCAACCTTACGCAAGCCGATATGCGTCTGCCCGCGGCCGCCAAGCACAACCGCATATTCGGCGGCTGCCACCTTTTCCAGCTCATCCATAGCCATATAGCCGGGGAACTGACCGATGACCTCTACGCCGAATTCCTGCAGAATACGCGTAACCTCTTTTGCGTAATGCCCCCACGGGCCACCGTTATCGCCTAAAAGCAGGACGCTGTCCTTTTGCTTGGCGCAAGGCTTCACAAAGCGTTCTAGCAGCTTTTGCGTAATTTCAAAATAACCATCATAATATTCCGCACCCAAAAAGCCGCAGCATTCCACAGTAAGGATAGGAACATTATATTCCTCCTCCACCTCGCGTGCCACCGATTCCACATCGTCACCGATAACACCGGCCACGCAGGAATTGGCAATCATCAGGCACTTTGGCTTGTAGGTTTCAATAGCAAAGCGCAGGCATTTTTCCAAACGCGCCACACCGCCGAAAATTGCGTCCTTTTCCTGCAGCTGGCTGCTGAGCAGCGGCACGGAGCCCCACTGCTCGCGCTCATTTTCGGACAAAGTACGGTATTGCGAGTTGATATCCATCGTGCGTGCTACATGAGCGCAGGCACGCGGGCTGTGAAAAACTACCACAGCGCCGTCCATGTAGGCAACCGCGCGCCACACGCCAGGCATGCTGCAGCTGCAGCTTTTGCGTGCGCTGTAAAAGCGTCTTGTTTTAATTGCCATATTCGGCCACCAGCTTTTCAAGCTCCTCAAAGCTCATCGGCGTAGGAATAGCCATATTTTCATTATGCCAGATATCATGCGCCAGCTTGCGGTAAACCTCAGCCTGAGCGCTTTCCGGTGCATATTGCAGCACTGTCTGGCGATTGTTTTCCGCCTTATTGACGATTACGTCACGCGGAATAAAAGCAATCAGCTGTGTGTGCAGGCGTTTGGCAAATTCCTGCAGCAGCTGCTGTTCGTTCGGTGTATTACGGCCGTTGCCGATGATACCGCCCAGACGCACACCGCCACGCATAGCAAAGCGTTTAACGCCCTTGGCAATGTTGTTGGCAGCATACAGGCTCATCAGCTCGCCGGAAGAAACAATATATATATCGGTTGCATAGCCCTCGCGGATAGGCACGGCGAAACCGCCGCATACTACGTCACCTAAAACGTCATACATAATCAGGTCCTCGTCCGTCAGCAACTCCAATGAACGCAGCTTTTCCAAAGCTACGATAATGCCGCGGCCCGCACAGCCTACACCCGGTTCAGGACCGCCAGCTTCCACACATTTAATGCCATTGTAGCCTGTATGAACAATATCCTCTGCCGCAACCTCATCATTATCGCGCACCATATCAAGCACAGTCTGACTGCAGATGCGTCCCAGCAAAAGTCTGGTAGAATCATTTTTCGGATCGCAGCCGATCTGGCAAACCTTAAGACCATCCTCACTGAATGCAGCCGACAGATTTGAAGTTGTTGTGGACTTGCCGATACCGCCCTTACCATAAATCGCAATTTTTTTCATTAGATATTGACCTCCATCCTATACTCAAAAACTTCTATTCAACTAGCAAGGAAAATATGATATAATTTACTAGATAAAAAGAAGTGATATTACTCCTTTTAATATTAAACTATATACTAGTATTATAGTCAAGCTTATGAGGAACAATTATGATTAATAAAGACAAACGAAAGTACTTTACTGCCGGCGAGCTGGCAGCAATTTTTAATATATCTAAGCAGTCATTGCTCTACTACGACAAGGTTAACCTGCTTTCACCGGACTTTGTCAGTGAAAATGGCTACCGCAATTATTCTATCCAGCAATTTTTGGATTTAGAGATAATCGTCAACCTGCGTGCGCTGGATATCAGCATCGCCAATATCAAAAAATATCTGGAGGACCGCAGCAAGGAGCATTTTCTGAAGCTGCTACAGGAAAAAACAGCGGAATGTCAGGCAATCATCCACAACAATCAGGAAATCTGCGACACCATCGAGCGCATTAAGGAGGATATGCACGTCAAGGAGCTTAATCCATGTCGCCATCTTACTCTCATCTGGCAAAATGACCGTCTGCTGCGTCTGACGCCGCTTGCGGAAAGTGATGACGGCAAAAGCCGCATTACCAAATTTGCACGCCATGGGCAAAGACGCGCGCATCACAAGGGAGCCTTGCCTAATCATGCAGGCTGGGTTTTAGACCAGGAAAGCTTTTTTAAAAAGCATGAATTTCAACGTTCACAGGCATATTTTTCCTGTGTCACCAGCGCCACCAAGCATCGGCAGTCCATCAAAATGACGCTTCCGGCAGGTCTGTATCTGGAAATCATTTTTTCGGGCACCTTTTGCGAGAACGCTGAAAAATTATCCCAGCGCATCGAACACTTTCTGCAGACCAATGATTTGGAGCCTATCGGCAATATTTATATCCTTCCTTTGGAAAATCATTGGTTCTCCTGCGACTGCGAGCAGTACGTCAACAAAATCTTTTTGAAGGTTGAGGATAAAGATACTCCCTCTCTGACGTAAAAAATCTCTCACGTTATGCTTAAAATTAAACATTTACGTACAATGTCTAAAATAGCCTTTACTGAGTCCGCTCCATGTGAGCGGACTTTTTGCATACAAAAAACGCTAAAGACTTCGCAAGCCTTTAGCGTTTTTGTTTACGTTTTACGTTCTTCAATTAAGCGCCTCCGCCACAGCCTCACAGCTGCAGCTGACTCAAAAAGTTTAAGCTGTTCAACGGCTTATCCGTCTGAAAGAAGATAAATTTGAAGAGAATTTTTTCCAACTCCATGAGCGCGCCGCCGCGCACCCTAAAGGGCGCCGGCTGCTCGTAATCGAGCTGCGCCAGCCACTGCCACAGCTCGCGTGTTTCCGCACTGCACGGCTCCAGGCCGTCACCGTTATAGCTGCTTTTGCAGCTGCTGCAGATAAGCCCGCCCTGCAACGGACTGAACCACGCATCCTCCTTGGCCGTCACAGCCTCACCGCAATGCACGCAATGCGTAAGCTGCGGCGCAAAGCCCGTAGCCGCCAGCAATTTTATAGCATAGGACAAAACAACCAGACGCGGATTGCGCTGCATCAGCGCCGCCAGGGCAGCGCACAGCATTTCATAAAGCTCTGGCTGCGGCACTCTGTCCTCCGTCAGCACGGTAGTCAGCTCCGACGCTACCGCCGCATAAGCCATCTGCTGCATATCCATAGACTTTGGCATCTGCAAAAGCTCACAGCTGCGCAGCTTGTCTATCTTCTGCCCCTGCTGAACCTCAATATGCAGATTGGCAAAGGGCTGCAGCAATCTGCCATGTATATTTTTTTCATAGCGGGCACCATAGGCGATAAAGCGCAGCTTGCCATGCTCCTTCGTAAAGCAGACCGCATATTTATCAGCCGTCTGCCAGTTTTTCACATGCAAAACAAGCGCATCATCTGCCAAAAGCTCCCTTTGCGACTCACTCATCCTGCTGTTCTTCTTTCTGTTCCTGCTCCTGCGGCAGCTTCGCAGCTAGCACGCGTACTACGCGGAAGCCCTCCGTGCGCAGCACCTTAAAGCTGTAGCCGGAAATTTCCACAGCATCGCCAATTTCAGGCTTGCGTCCCAGCAGACCGAAAACATAACCGCCGATAGTATCCTCCTCAGGATCATCAAATACAATCGGCAGCTGTTCTGCCACATCGTCCAACAGCACCATGCCGTCAAATTCAATCCTGCCATCGGGAAGCTGCAATACGTCCGGCGGCTCCTGAGCTTCATGCTCGTCCTGAATATCACCGACGATTTCCTCTACGAGGTCCTCCATCGTAATCAGGCCTGCAGTACCACCGTACTCATCTGCCACAAGCACCATCTGCACATGACGTTGCTGCATCAGGTGCAAGGCCTTCGGCACCGGCATAGCCTCAGGAATAACAACAATCGGACGCATCAGACGGCGCAGGTCAAATGTAGTCTGCCCCGGCTTAATCTTCAGCAGGTCGCGCACATGCAGCGTACCCACCACCTGATCCTTGTCCTCCATGCAGAGCGGATAGCGTGTATGATGACTGCTGCGCACAACAGCCATATTTTCTGCCAGTGTATCATCCAAAAACAAGCATACCATATCCTGTCTTGGCACCATTACCTCGCGCGCCACACGGTCGGCAAAGTCAAAAACATTGCCGATCATGCTGCCCTCGACATGGTCAATCTGGCCATGACGCTCACTGGCGCTCACCAGCTGGCGCAGCTCGTCCTCACTGCTGGCGCTGCCCTCTTTGTGCCAGGTGCCTGTTTTCAGGTAATACCAGGCAAGCGGCAGCCTGTGCCAGAAATCAATCAGTTTCCGAAAAAAGTTGATAAGTCCTCACTCCTTGTAGCCAAGCTGCTTCAAGGCTTTATCCTTGTTACGCCAGTCAGCCTTAACCTTAACCCATAAATCCAAAAAGACCTTGCAGTACAGCAGGTTTTCGATATCAGCACGCGCCTGTTGGCCGATTTTCTTCAGCAGGCTGCCCTTAGCACCGATAACAATGCCCTTTTGCGATTCACGCTCTACAAAAATTGTTGCTCTGATATAAACGTTTTCTTCGTCGCGCTCCTTGAATTCGTCCACCTCAACCGCTACGGAATGGGGAATTTCATCACGCGTCAGGCACAATACCTTCTCACGGATCATTTCAGCGGCAATCACGCGCTCCGGCTGGTCAGTAATCATATCCTCCGGGAAGTACGCCGGTCCCTCCGGCAGATGCTTAGTGATTTCCTGCACCAGTCCTGGGAATTCGCTGTCATTCAATGCGGAAACAGGTACAATCGCCGCAAATTTATACAGCTTATTATAACCTTCCATAATCTGGAACAGCTTTTGCTTATCTGCCAGCTTGTCAATTTTATTTACTACCAAAATTACCGGTGTTTTTACCTTCTGCAGCAGGTTCAGGATATAATCCTCGCCTGCGCCGCGTTTTTCGGTTGCATCCACTACAAAGAGGACAACGTCAACCTCCTGCAGGGTGCTTTCAGCAGTGCGCACCATGTATTCGCCCAGCTTGTGCTGTGGCTTATGGATGCCCGGCGTATCAAGAAACATAATCTGTGCGTTATCAGTATTCATAATGCACATAATCTTGTTGCGGGTTGTCTGCGGTCTGTCGGACATGATGGCGATTTTCTCACCGATCAGACTGTTTGTCAAAGTGGATTTGCCCACGTTCGGGCGGCCCACCATAGCCACAAAACCGGCATAATGTTTAGCTTCTTCGTTGTTTACCTTCTTTATCTTAATCAGCTCCTGTTATTATAATTCAAAACCATACGGCAGCAGTTCTTCTACCGTGGTAATTTTAAAGTCACCCTTCATATTTGCCAAAATCACGGTCTGGATACCAAACTCGCGCATTACCTGTCTGCAGGCACCGCAGGGAGAAACGGGGCCGGAGGTATCTGCAACTACACACAGCTCCACCATTTCGCGCTCACCGGCGCAGGCAGCGTGGAAAATAGCGTTACGCTCGCCGCAGACACAAAGTCCGTAGGAAGCGTTTTCCACATTACAGCCACCGTAGATTTTTCCGTTAGCACAGCGTACTGCTGCACCTACAGCAAAGTTGGAATAAGGAATGTAAGCATTCTTACGGGCAGCAACCGCTGCATCGTACAATTCGCGCCAAGCCGGGGATAATTCATTCAGTTTTACGTCTTTCATGGAAAGCACCTCCTATGTTTTTTACAGGTTAGTTATAAATAATTGTGCATTAAGCATCAATGAATGCCTGTGGGATGGTCAAAATATTCTTCGGAAAGGTTAATCGCACGCAGAGCTTCCTCCTCTTTCGCACGCATTTCAGCCTTATCCTCCTCCGTCATATGGTCATAGCCCAACAGATGGAACATACCATGCACTGCCAGATACGTCATTTCGCGCTCCAGGCCGTGCCCGTATTCCTCTGCCTGACGCAGTGCTGTTTCCGCCGAAATGATGATGTCACCGAAAAGATGCTCCTCCGGTCCGCCAATCAGCTCCGGCTCATCTTCATCCTCGCAGTCCTCGTCCAGCGCAAAGCTCAAAACGTCGGTAGGCTTATCCATACCGCGATACTCACGGTTCAGCGCATGGATTTCCTCATCGTCGACAATAGTTACATCAACTTCGGACTCCTCCGGCAGCTCATTCAAGCTTGCTACTGCCTGCAAGCCCTCCTGCAGGCGCTCCAGCACCTGCGCGGAAAGCTCTAGCTTCTGCTGGTCATTTTCCAAATTAATTATCATGCTTGTTTTTCTCCGTTATATTTTTCTTTTTGTTTTTCAAAGCGTTCATAAGCCTTGATGATGGAACCCACGATTTCGTGGCGCACAACATCCTGCTCGCTGAACTTTATCACGCCGATTCCCGGTACGTTGCCAAGAATACGCGCTGCATCCTTCAAGCCGCTGTTCTTGCCGCCCGGCAAATCTATCTGCGTGATATCGCCGGTAATGACCATCTTGCTACCAAAGCCAAAGCGCGTCAGAAACATCTTCATCTGCTCCGGCGTAGTATTCTGCGCCTCGTCCAAAATGATGAATGCGTCATTCAGCGTGCGTCCGCGCATGTATGCCAGCGGTGCAACCTCAATCGTACCCTTGGTAAGATACTTTTGGAAGGTTTCCGTGCCCAGCATATCATACAGGCCGTCATAAAGAGGACGCAGATACGGGTCTACCTTATCCTGCATATCACCCGGCAAAAAGCCCAGCTTTTCGCCTGCTTCTACCGCAGGACGCGTCAAGATAATACGCTCTACCTCTTTTTTCTTCAGCGCCGCTACTGCCAGCGCCACCGCCAGGTAGGTTTTACCTGTGCCTGCAGGTCCGATGCCCAAGGTTATATAGTTATGGCGGATGGTTTCCACATACTGCCACTGTCCCAATGTTTTGGCCTTCACCTGACGGCCACGGTTATTGACAATAATCGTGTCAGCATACATACGGTGCAGGCTTTCCAAATTTCCTGCCTTCACCATATACATGCTGTAACGCACATCATGCGTTGTCAGCGGCAGTCCCTGACGGTACAAAAACAGAAGCTCCTGCAGCAGCTGTTCCAGCTGCGCCACCTCTTCAGCGCATCCGCTCATGGTAATCTGATTGCCGCGCGCGACGATTGTACAGTCAAAAGCACCACGGATTAAACGCAGAAATTCATCATTACGTCCGCAAATGCCAACCATTTCCTGCTGGTCAACAGTTTCGAGTATACCTTGCATTTTTTCTTCTTCACTAGCCAAGCAATTTCCTCCTACCTGTTTTAAAAGGGGTGTTAACGTTTTTCTATCGTAACCTTCTTAATGGTTACAGGCTCCAACGGTTTATCATTGGAATCTGTTGCTGTTTTGCCGATTTTATAAACAACATCCATGCCCTTGCTTACCTTGCCGAAAACAGCGTGCTTGCCGTCAAGCCATTTGCATTCACGCAGGGTGATAAAGAACTGGCTGCCGCCGGTATTCGGGCCGCGGTTTGCCATGGAAATTACACCGGGGCCGTCATGCAGCAGCTTACTGCTGAACTCATCCTTAATAGTATAGCCGGGACCACCGGTACCGTTGCCGGCCGGGTCGCCGCCCTGAATCATAAAGTTATCGATTACGCGGTGAAAGGTAAGGCCGTTATAAAAGCCCTTTTCGGCCAGCGTAATAAAATTCTTCGACGTTTCCGGTGCATAATCTGTTGCCAGCTTCACCTCAAAATCGCCCATGCTTGTGTTAAAAACAGCCGTCGCAGGCTCTGCCTTCGGTGCCTGCTCCTGTTTTTCCTGACCGCAGGCTGTAATCCCCAGTGCGCACACCAGCATCAGGCAGATTATTAACAATTTTTTCATGCTCTTTCCTCCCATAGAAAAGGATATAATTTCTCAAGTATATTATACAACTAACAAGCGCCGCATTTCAAGCGTTTGCCCAGCCAATCGCTCAGCAACGCGCCTGCTTCGTCACTGTATTCTGTAAAGCTGTGGTCGCCGCCTTCAAAGATATGCAGCTCAGCCGCATTGCCGATGGCTGCGGCGTTGCGCTGCGCCTGCTCCGCCAGCACCACCTCATCCGCACTGCAGTGCAGCAAAAGTACAGGCAAAGGCTGCGCCTTCTGCAGCAATGCAGGCAAATCGTATTGGTCAAAGTCCGTCAGGAAATCCGGTGTCAAATCGCATTCGCCGCGTTCATCGTTAAAATGCAGCGTTTCGCCGCTGTCCAGACGACGATATTCGTCCTCCGTCATCACATAGCGGAAGGTAAAGCGCAGATTATTTGGCGTTGCCCACAGAATCAGGCCGGCAAGAGCTCCGTCCTGCGCCGCCGTTATGATGGAAGCTGCACCGCCCAAGCTGCGTCCCAAAAGAAACAGCCTGCAGCCAGGCTGCCTGCGGCGTACCTCCGCCAGTACGGCGCGCAGCTCCTCCACCTGACGCGAAATTATCTGCGTACCTGTAAAGTTAAAGCGCACTACTGCTGCGTGCGCAGCAGCCTGCTGCGCCACGCCCGCAGCGCGGCCGCCGCTGTCGCGGCTGCCGCGGAAGCCGTGCGCCATAACAAGAACGGCATTATTCTCACTGCGGTTCGGTTCTACAACACATTCTATTTCCCCTAACGGGCCTTGAAATGTAAAGGTATCCTTCAGCATCTTCACTCACTCTTTTCGTATTATTTATCGTTACAAGAAGCATTTCTTAACGCATTTTCTAAATCTTCTAAGTTAACGTTAACCTTAATTTCTACGCATGCTCAGTACTTAAACATTTTTCCTGGCTGATATTCTGTACAGGCACACTCCCATGCGACCGGTTTTTCCCTGCTCTGCACGGTAGGAGCAGAACATTTCATGGTTATGCTCCGTGCAGACACCGGCAGTAAGAATATTTTCCGCCTTTAATCCTGCGTCCAGCAGCACTTGGCGGTTATACCCCCACAAATCCAGCAGATACTTGCCCGGCTTTTCTGCTCTGGTCGCAAAGAACTGCTCGTAGCCCGCTGCCTTGCCGCGCACAAAATCGTCCACCTCATAGCAGCATTGGCCGATAGACGGACCAATCGCCGCAATGATATCTGCGGGACGGGAGCCGAAGGCTTGCTGCATCGTCTTCACTGTTTTGCGGCCAATCTGTGCTACCGTACCACGCCAGCCTGCGTGCGCCACAGCGCACACACCTTGGCGCTCGTCGGCGAAAAGCAGCGGCACGCAGTCTGCAAAAAATAGCAGCAGCGGTACATTCGCCAGATTCGTAACCAAAGCATCCGTATCCTTAATCGTATCAGCAAGCGCTGTCGCACCGGCACCAACCAAGGCTTCATCTACCACCGCAACATTGCTGCCATGCACCTGCTCGCAGGTAGTAAATTTTGACGCGTCCAAGCCTAAAGCCTGTGCAAACAGGCGACGGTTCTGCAGTACCAGATCTGCATCGTCACCAACATGCAAAGCCAGATTCAGCGTTCCCGGCACCAGGGAGCTTTCCCCATGCAGACGACAGCTGCAAGCATTACCGAAGCCCGCCTGCGTCAAACGAGGGAACATTCCCCACCAGATATTATTTTTTTGCGTAATGATAAAATCCTGCATCAAAACCGCTCCTTTTATCTATAATACCAAAAGAGACGGCTAATGCCGTCTCCCTTTGCAAGTGCCTGCGGCACCCTTTTGCTATTTACTTTTGATATGCTGGCACACCTTCCGGTATATCCAGCACTACGGTGATAATCACCGTGCTGTCGGTAGCCTTGGCTGCTGTGTCCATAAACACAACCTTGGCACCATTATCCAGATAATAATTAACCTCTTTCACAGCTCCGTTATTGTTATTGGAAAACGTAAAGAGTCTTTCCTTAGCCAATGCCGAGCCACTGAAGCCGGCCACCAGCAAAAGAGCCGTTAAAGTAAGCAGTAAATACTTTTTCATATTCCGCACCTCTATTTTGCGTCTTTAGATTTCTGCATGATGCGTTCCAGCTCCTGCATAAAGTTGCGCACATCGGCGAACTGACGATATACGGAAGCAAAGCGTACATAAGCAATCTGATCCGTCTGCTCCAGATACTTCATAACCAGCTCACCGATCTGGGCGCTGGGAATTTCCGCATCCGCACTCATCCGCAGCTCACGCTCGATGCTGTCGGCAATCTCTTTAATCTTTTCATAAGGAACCGGGCGTTTTTCGCAAGCCTTCAAAAGACCTGCCAGCAGCTTTTTACCGTCAAAAAGCTCGCGACGGCCATCCTTCTTGCTGACAACAAGCGGAGTTTCCTCATATTTTTCATATGTAGTAAAGCGTTTGCCGCAATTAGGGCATTCACGTCTGCGACGGATAGAACAGCCTTCCTCTACAGCACGGCTATCGATAACACGGCTGTCTCTGTGGGAGCAAAACGGGCACTTCATATTACTGCCTTCCTTTCAATCAGTGACGCAGCCATGGCGGAATTTCGTTCGGATTGGAGAAATTCTTGATAATACCGCTATTGTTGCGGTTGATAGATGCCGGACCGCCAACTGTATTTTTGGTAACAGGAGATTTTTTCTCAAAGCCTGTTGCGATAACCGTAACACGGATTTCGTCATTAAGGTTTTCATCAATAACAGCACCGAAAATAACCACTGCATTGGGATCAGCTGCTTCATTGACAATATTGGCAGCTTCGTTAACGTCAAACAGGGACAGCTCCTTGCCACCGATAACGTTAATCAGTACGCCGCGGGCACCGTCGATAGATGCCTCCAGCAACGGACTCTTGATTGCAGCTTCGGCTGCAGCCTTGCCGCCGCCTTCACCCTTAGCGGTACCAACGCCCATCAGAGCACTGCCTGCATTGGACATAACAGTCTTGACATCGGCGAAGTCAACGTTAATCAGACCGGGAACAGCAATCAGGTTGGAAATGCCCTGAACGCCCTGACGCAATACGTCATCGGCCTTTTTAAACGCTTCCAGCATGGAGGTACGTTTTTCGATAATCTGCAGCAAACGGTCGTTAGGAATAGTTACCAGGGTATCAACCTTTTCCTTCAGGTTGACAATGCCTGCCTCAGCCTGCTTCATGCGGCGAGGACCTTCAAAGCCAAAGGGTTTGGTTACAACGCCGACAGTCAGCGCACCGATTTCTTTGGCACATTCAGCAACAACGTGCGCAGCACCGGTACCGGTACCACCGCCCATACCTGCGGTAACAAACACCATATCTGCACCCTTCAGGGATTCCAGAATCTGGTCACGGGATTCTTCGGCAGCTTTTTCGCCGATTTCAGGGTTTGCGCCTGCACCCAGACCTTTAGTCAGCTTTTCGCCGATTTGGATGCGTTTTTCTGCCTTGGAAAGCATCAGGCACTGCTTATCGCAGTTCACTGCAATAAATTCTACGCCGCTTACGCCGGCGTCGATCATACGGTTTACGGCGTTATTGCCGCCACCGCCTACACCAATTACTTTAATATTGGCCAACGGTTCAAAGGTTGTCTCTACGTCATCAAACATATTCTACGTCCCCCTTAGCTTTGGGTAGCTTATTTATAAAAAAATCATTTTTATATTGTTCAACATGAAAGTGCTATTTTCCTGCTTATTAATGAATTTTTTTCTTCATCTTCCGACAGGACACTTATTTGCCCATATAAAGGCGACGGATAATTCCCAAATTCTGGAAAATACGCATACCGAAAATCAGTACCGCTACCAGATATAAATCGATACCGATCAGATTACCTGCATAGCACAAAAAGGCAGCCAGAATACCATTGATAAAGAATCCGGAAATGAATACCTGAGTATCATAATTGCCTTCAAGTGAAGCACGTACTCCGCCCAGCACTGCATCCATACCTGCCATAACAGCTACGGCAAGCAGACGTGCGTATTCGGGTGGCACTCTGAAAGGACAGTAAACACCAAGTATAAGACCAAGCAATAGGCCGGCAAATGCAAATCCAATCATTTCGCTGCCTCCTTGCTTTCCACTGTCTTAGCGTATTCAAAGCTGCGCGGTGCCTTCAGCGCCGGAATATGCAGCTTTTCAACAGTCTTGATTTTTACCTGAATGCCCCAGAACTCAAAGGTTTCTACAACACCGCCACGCAGACGCAGAGCACTGCTCAGAGTTTTAGGAGCGCCTATAGCCTTGATAACATAAGGCGGAGCACTGCGGACATTGTTTACCGAAATAGTAGGTCCTGCACAACGAATCTCGCTCATAGCCACAATGCGCTGATCGTTGACAGAAATTGCTTCCGCACCGGCAGCGCGCAGCTCGTTGAGCACACGCAGCAAATCTTCATCATGAATGATGTACAAATTAGGATTTTCGCCGGACTTTTTGGCAATATTGCTGTCGTCCAGCAATATCTCAATGCCTTCGCCCTCTACGTCAGTCGTGCCTGCCATCAGCTTCATACGGTCATCAGCAGGATCCTTGGCAGCACCTGCTCGCAAGGTTTCCAGCTCTGTCAGCAGCTGCTTGTTCTCGGCCTCCATAACCTTCAGGCGTTCCGACAAATCCTCTACGCGGTCCATACGCACATTACGCTGAAGCTCTGTAGTTTTATACTGTACCGAAAGCATAAATCCCAACACCATGAATACCACGGCAATCAACAGCTTGCCCTTTAAATCCATAGTAAAAATTTCTTTCATTATCTCACCCTCACTGTGACATCAGCTGCAACAGCATTGCAGCTATAACAAGTTAACAGCAATTTATTTTGGCAAAAGCTTGATATATGGCTTACCGAAGGTCAAATCAATATATTCAGCCTTAATATTTTTATCTTTAATCTCGTTGAACACAGTCATAAACACAGAAGCCTTCTGTGATACATCCTGCACCCTGCCCAAACGCACCGGAAAGCTGCCGCTCAGCTGCAGCTTTACATCCTGCTTATCATCAACGGCAATTTCACCGATACGCTGCAGTGCTTCCGGCGTCAGCTGCTGCAAAAATTGCAGAATCTGCAGCACACCGGCATTGGCAACCTTATCGCCCAGATAAAGATTACCGCATTTTATGCCGGCCAGCACAGGAGCCTTAGCATCCGGAATAGTAGTTGTCACACTAAGAACAACGCCGTTATAATCCACCTTCAGATAGCTGTGATAGGAATTGGCAACATAAAGCGCCGGTTGCCGTTCCTCTACGCTCACCTGCAAGGTTGCCGGAAAGCGGTAAGCCACCTCTGCATTCTTAAAGCGGACATCATGCAGCAAAGCCTCCCGCAGACGGCCGGAGCTGGCATTGAAAAGATTCAATGGTCCCTGCCCACAGCCTGCAAGCGAGATAACCTCCGCCTCCGTCAGCTGACTGCTTCCGTGAATGCTGACGTTGCCAAAGGCAAACGCAGGATTATGCACATAGCGCCAGACATATGTACAGGTTACAGCAAGTATAGCCGTGGATACCAGTAGGCGCACCATGTGCCAGAATTTCCGGCGTCTGCGTTTGCGCAGTTGTTCGCGTATAGTCTGCGATGAATCCATGCTGCACCTCCTTTGGCTCCTTGTAAAACATTTTTATTTAGCGCTCAGTAAAATTTTCTCGCAGAGCTCCGGGAAGCTGATGCCTACAGCAGCAGCAGCCTTCGGAACCAGGCTGGTTGCCGTCATGCCAGGAACAGTGTTTGCTTCCAGTACATAAGCAACACCATCCTCATCACCCAACATAGCATCTACACGCGCTACACCGGAAAGGCCCAGCAGCTTGTAGGTTTCTACGGCAATTTTTTGGATATAGGCAGTAGTTTTCTCATCAAACGGTGCCGGGCAGTGGTAATCCGTAGCACCCTTGGTGTATTTGGAATGGAAGTCATAGGCTCCGGAATGCGGTGCAATCCAGATAACCGGCAACGGCTTAGGCTCGCCGTTCTCTTCCATAATAGAAATCGTCAGCTCCTTGCCCTTGATGCACTTTTCTGCCAGTACATTTTCGGAATACTTGAAGGCTTCCTCCAGTGCAGGCACAACCTCTTGTGCAGTCTTGGGAATTACCACGCCGATGCTGGAGCCCTGAGTTGCTGCCTTAATAACTACGGGCAGACCGAACTCGGAAATAATTTTTTCTGCCAGCGTCTGCAAATCACCTGCATCACGCTTGTTGATAATCATGCAGGGTGCGGTAGGAATGCCTGCAGACTGCAGATAACGCTTCGTAGCGGATTTATCCATAGAAACAGCGCTTGCCAGTACGCCGCAGCCGGTATAAGGAATACCTGCTGCCTCCAGAATACTCTGCAAACGGCCATCCTCACCGTACATACCATGAACGGCGTTAAATACTACCTTAGCGTTCATATCACGCAGCTCGTTAATCAGATTAGACGGATTCAGCTCAACTTCCTTGGCATTATAGCCCTTTTCGCGCAGTGCGTTCGCAATAGCGCCGCCGGTAACACGCGAAATTTCGGCCTCAGAGGAAGGCCCGCCTAAAACAACAGCAACAACATCCTGCTTATTAATCTGCATTTCTTTCCAACTCCCTAACTAATTCTTCTCCAATTTTAAACACATCACCGGCACCGATGGTCATCACCAGATCGCCGGGACGTACAACGCGCTCCAGATATTCCTCAGCCTTGGTCAGCTTGCCGATATACAGCACCTCCTGACCGGTCGCTGCTTTGATACCCTCTGCCAAATGCATGCTGCTCACGCCGGGAATTGCTTCCTCGCTGGCTGCATAAATGTCAGTCAGAATCAGCTCATCGCAATCCTTAAAGCATTCGCAGAACTCGGAGAACAGCAGCTTGGTACGGGTGTAGCGATGCGGCTGGAAAACGCACAGCAGGCGCTCAGGCTTTGTCTGTCTGGCAGCCTTCAGCGTTACGCCGATTTCTGTCGGATGATGCGCATAATCATCAACAATCCAGACACCGTTAACCTTACCCTTGGTTTCAAAACGACGTTTGGCACCGCCGAACTTTTTCAAGGATGCAAGAATCTTGTCGGTAGCGATACCCATCTCATGTGCAGCAGCAAACGCGCCCATCGAATTCAGCACATTATGTCTGCCTGGAACAATCAGATGCACCTCTGTCACAAATTCTCCCTTGTAGTACAGCTTGTAGCTGGTGCCGTCAACACCATAGGAAATGTCACGGGCAATGTAGTCAGCACCCTCGCCTTCTACGCCGTAGGTAATTACCTCTTTATCGGTTTCGGCAGCCAGCCGGCGTACCTTGGCATTATCAAAGCAAAGGACTGCCTTGCCGCCTTCCTTGATGTTGCCTACAAACTGTTTAAAAGCCTGATATATATTTTCTTCTGTACCGTAATGATCCAGATGGTCATCTTCAATATTAGTTACTACAGCAAGATACGGATACAGCTTGAGGAAGGAGCCGTCGCTTTCATCCGCCTCCGCTACCACAAAGCGACCTGCGCCGTTGCGCGCATTACCGCCAAGGCTGCTTACCTCGCCGCCGATGATAACAGTCGGGTCAATACCGCTTTCTGCCGCAATGCAGGAAATCATCGCACTGGTAGTAGTTTTGCCGTGAGCGCCTGCAACAGCAACGCCGTCGGCAGCATTCATTACCGCAGCCAGCACATCGCTGCGGTGCAGCACGGGAATACCGCGCTTTCTGGCCTCCATCAGCTCCGGATTGTTGGGATGAATCGCTGTAGAAATAACTACAGCCTCGGCATCCTCCACCTGGCTGGCAGCATGGCCCATATAAACCATAGCGCCTTCTTCCGCCAGATGTGCCGACATATGACCGGCATTTAAATCGGAACCGCTTACATCATAGCCGCGCTTAATCAATACATAAGCAATCGCGCTCATGCCGGCGCCGCCGATACCGATAAAATGTATATTATGCAGGTTTGCTAATTTGTTTTCAGCCACTCGAGGCCCTCCCTTATTGTTTAGTCAAGGCCACAGCCTCTTTGGCTATAACCTCTGCAGCCTGCGGTCTGCCAAGCTTTTGGGCCGCCGCATGCATCTGCTGCAATTCCTCTTCATGTACTAATAAATGCTCGATAAACTCCAAAACGGTGTCGCCCGTCAGGTCCTTATCAAGAATAACCTTGGCAGCACCCTGAGCCTCTACCGCTCTTGCATTAAACTCCTGGTGATTTGCCGTAGCATACGGATATGGTACCAGAAGCGACGGCACTCCCTTAGCCATCAGCTCTGCCAGGCCGATTGCACCGGCACGGAATACTGCCAGATCGGCCGCAGCCAACGCTACCGGCATATTATGCAGATAAGGCTTGATAATAATGTTATCTGCCACACCGCCGCGCTTTTTGATTTCCGCCATATAGGCTTCATAATTCACGTCACCGGTTGCATGCAGCACCTGTACCTCGGCTCTGCCGGAAAGCGCCAGCTCTGCTTCCAGCATAGCGTTGTTAATGGTGCGCGCACCACGGCTGCCGCCGGAAACGAGAATCGTTTTCTTAGCCGGGTCCAGCCCCAGCTCCTTAACAGCTTCTTCACGCGTATGCTGCAGAATTTCACTGCGGATAGGATTGCCGGTATATTCCAGCTCTGCCTTGCCGTGAAAATATTTGCCGCCCTCTTTATAACCTAAAAATACTTTGCGCACATAACGTGACAAAATTTTATTGGTTACACCTGGCATCGCGTTCTGCTCCTGAATGCAGCAGGGAATTCCCTTTAACGCTGCCATGAAAACAATCGGGCCGCAGACATAACCGCCGGTACCGATTACCAGGTCAGGTTTTTCGTTGCTGATAATCTTGTAGGCATCATATAAACCGGCAAAAAGCTTTGCCGCGCTGCGCAGAGTATCCAGGCTCAGACTGCGCTTAAAGCCTGCTACCTCAATGAACTGCAGCTTGTAGCCGTAGCGTGGAATGATATCCTTTTCCAAGCCCTGCTGCGTGCCTACGAAGCTGATTTCCGCATCAGGCTGCAGTTTTTTTATCTGATCCGCAATGGTCAGGGCCGGATAAATATGCCCGCCCGTACCGCCGCCGGAAAGAATTACCTTCACTTAACGTTACCTCCCTCCAGCTCGTGTACCAGCTTTTTAAAATAATTTCCGCGTTCGGGATAATTCTTGAACATATCAAAGGATGAGCAGGCCGGAGAAAGCAGCACAACCTGCGGCTTATGTGCCAAGGCATGCGCCTTGCTTACCGCATCCTCAAAGCTGTCGGCCAGCACGATGTTCTGCACGCCGCAGGCAACAGCTGCCTTATTAAAGCGCTCCCTGGCAGCGCCCAACAGAATCAATGCATCTGTCTTTTTCTTAACCAGCTCCATCATCGGCTCCAGCGGCGTCAGCTTATCGTGACCGCCTGCCAGCAGGATGATGTGGCCGTCCTTAAAGGCCTCCAGCGCTTTAATCGTAGAATCGGTGTTGGTAGCCTTGGAATCATTGTAATACGGTACGCCGTCAATCGTAGCAACGTATTCAATGCGGTGCTCAATGCTGCGGAAGTTACGCAGCACATCAGCCATATCGCTGATGCTCACACCGGCGAAAAAGCCGCAGGCAATGGCTGCCAGCACGTTTTCTTCGTTGTGACCGCCGAACAGATGCAGCTCGCTGATATTGCAGACAGTTTCCTGCTTGCCGTCCCAGCTGATGATAAAATTACCATCCTGCATATAGATGCCCTGCTGCAGCTTTTCCTTACGGCTGAAGTAACACAAGCGGCCTTTAGTTTCCGCACCCCAGGTACGCACGATAGGATCATCGTAATTCAGCACCGTCACCTGCGCCTCGCCCTGCTGACGGAAAATATTTTTCTTCGCCTCGCCGTAGGCCTCCATCGTATGATGACGCTCCAGATGGTCCGGAGTCAGGTTCAGCACAACTGCGATATCAGGACAGAAGCTGCTGACTTTTTCCAACTGAAAGCTAGAAAGCTCGGCAGCGAGCCAACCATCCTGAGGCAGGCTCTCTACCTCCTTGGACAGTGCCAGGCCGATGTTGCCGCCTACGGCAGAAGGCACCGGCAGACGTTTGAGCATCTCGCCCACGATAGTAGTGGTAGTGGTTTTACCGTTAGTACCGGTGATAGCGGCAATGTGACCGCCATACAGCCTGTAGCCAAGCTCAACCTCGCTGATGACCTCCAGTCCGCGCTGCTCTGCGAGCAGCACATTTGCGTTATCGCAGGCAATACCCGGAGAAAGCACCAACACCCCTGCAATATCAAGCAGGCTTTCAAATGCAGCCTGACCGATGGCCAGCCCGCCGCCAACGCTCTCTAAAAGCTGCAGCAGCTGCGGCTCTAAAGTGCAGTCCATATCATTATACAAATATACCTGCTGCTTTTTATCTGCCAGCACCTGCGCTGCGCCACGGCCGCTGATGCCTGCGCCGTAAATGATTACAGCATCCTTTTTAGTCATCAAGAAACACCCTCTATTCATAAACATACATAGGCTATAGCCCTTTCACCGCAAAATTTGCGACAAAACGGTTATAGCCGAAGATTTTTTATACAAATGCATTAAGCCACAGACATAAGCCAATGACAGACAATACGCAGCTTACCGCTGTAAACACACGCACAACCTTAACCTCAGGCCAACCGCCCAGCTCAAAATGATGATGCAGCGGAGACATGCGGAAAATGCGTTTACCGCCGCTGAAGCGGAAGTAAGTAACCTGAATAATTACCGACAGCGCTTCCGCTACATAGATACCGCCGACAATAACCAGCAGCAGCTCTGTACGTGTCAAAAGCGCTAAAGCGGCAACAGCACCGCCCAAGGCTAAAGAACCGGTATCACCCATGAATACCCTGGCAGGATGACGGTTAAACAGCAAAAAGCCAAGGCAGGCACCGGTCAGGCCCAAAGAAAAACCGCTCAGATCCAACATACCCTGCATGTAAGCAATAAAAGCGAAAACCATGGTAACAGGCAGACTGACAAAGGAAACCAGTCCGTCCAGACCATCTGTCAGATTTACGGCATTGGTTGTGCCAACCAAAAGCAGGAAGGCCAATACATAATAGCCCCAGCCCAAATCAATGACGGTGTTGATGCCGGGAACCCACAGCTCCGTATTGTGGATATGAGTTTCGGCAAAATATACATAGGCACCGGCCAAAATGAACTGCAGAAAAAATTTCTGTTTGGCAGTAAGGCCCAGATTGCGCTTCATTACAACCTTGATGTAATCATCTATAAAGCCTATAACCGCATGGCCTACTGTCAGCACCAGGGCAATAATTACATGGGGAGTAAAGTTGCCCCACAGCAAAGCAACAAGCAGTGCTGCCAGCATCATAAGTCCGCCCATAGTCGGTGTGCCGCTTTTCGCCATATGGCTCGCCGGTCCGCACTCACGGATAGACTGGCCGAACTTCAGCTTATGCAGATAAGGAATCAGCACCGGGCCGATTAAAGCACACACGATAAACGCAGTCACAGGAATTCCGATTAATTTTAACATCTACTAAAATCTCACTCTCTTAAGTTTACTTGAACAGCTCCAGCATTTTGTCAACCTGCATGGAATGACTGCCCTTAAGCAGGATAATATCACCTGCGGAAGCCATCAGACGCAAAGCATCCGCTGCCTCCTGACGGTCAGCGCAATGCTTGCTCTTGCCGCCAAGCTTTGCAGCCTCATCCGCAATATAAGAAGCCTGCGGACCGTAGGTCAGTACAAAATCCACACCGTTTTCTACAGCCCAGCGACCTACACGGCGATGCGCATCCTCGCTGATATCTCCCAGCTCCAGCATATCTGCCAGCACAGCAATAGTGCGTGCCTGGCCATGCGCTGCCTTCTTGGCCTCAGCCAAGGTTTTCAGTGCCGCTTCCATAGAAGCAGGACTTGCATTATAAGCATCGTTGATAAAGGTGATATCGCCGATATAAACGATTTCCTGACGGCTGCCTGTCAGACGGGCAGTTGCCAGTGCCTGTGCGCTTGCTGCCATCGGCACACCGTAGCAGAAGGCCCCGGCGATAGCGCTCAGTGCGTTATAAACATTATGCTCACCAATCAGCTGCAGGCTTACCTTGACAGCTTCGCCCGTAGCCTTATGGGTACAGGTAAAGGTGGTGCCTGCACCGGAGGTCACAATATCGCTGCCGCGGAAGTCGCAGTTTTCACCTAAGCCAAAGTAAACAACCTGCGCCTTAGTCTTGCCTGCTGCCGGCAGTACGTATTCGTTATCGCCGTTGAGCACAGCAAAGCCATCCTCCGGCAGATTAAGTACGATTTCGCTTTTGGCCTTGCCGATGTTTTCCATGCTGCCCAAAAGCTCCATGTGGGTTTCGCCCACGTTGGTAATCAGACCGCTGTCAGGCTCGGCAATGCGGCACAGCTCGGCAATCTGTCCCAAGCCACGCATGCCCATCTCCACAACGGCAATATCGGTATCCGGCTGAATGCTCAGCAAGGTTTTCGGCAGACCGATTTCATTATTGAAGTTGCCCTGAGTTTTGACAACGTTATATTTGCAGCTCAGGCAAGCAGCCAGCAAATCCTTCGTAGAGGTTTTGCCGTTGGAGCCTGTGATAGCAAAAACCTTCAGGCCCTGCTTACGCAGACGGTAGGCATGCGCAAGCTGCTGATAAGCAAGCAACGTATCCTCTACCATGAACACAGCAACGCCCGCAGGCAGGCCGCTCACCTCATGGGATATGACAACGCCCGCAGCACCCAGCTCCACAGCCTTGGCGCAATAGTCATGGCCGTCAAAATTATCGCCCTTCAGCGCTACGAATAATTCTCCCGGCTTTACTGCACGGGAATCGGTGGTTACGCCGGTAAACTCAAAATCTGCACAAACAGCCTTAGTGGCTGCTAAAACTTCACTGGCCTTCAGCATTTTTTATCACTCCAGTATTCCATTACAACTTCTTTATCATCAAAGTGAATAGTTCTGTCCTTCAAAATCTGGTAATTTTCGTGGCCCTTGCCGGCAATCAGAATAACATCATCGGCAGCAGCCTCTGCCAAAGCATAGCAGATTGCTTCACGTCTGTCGCTCAAACGGGTAACGTGCTTGCCCTCGGGCACATTTTGCAGTGCCGTAAAGATTTCGTCGATAATCAGCTCCGGATCCTCGGTACGCGGATTATCGGAGGTAACAACGATATTATCAGCCAGCTCCAGTGCCAACGCACCCATCAGCGGACGCTTTTTGTTGTCGCGGTCACCGCCGCAGCCAAACACAACCCACAGCTTGCCGCGGGTAATGGAGCGTGCGGTTTTCAGCACGTTCTCCAGGCCGTCGGGAGTATGTGCATAGTCTACAATAACAGTATAAGGCTGTCCTGCCTCAACGAGCTGGAAGCGTCCGGGAACGCCGTCAAAGCCGTCAAGCACGGAGCAGATAATATCCTTGTCAATTTTTTCTGCCAGCATAGCACCGATAACGCCCATAACATTATACACGTTGAACTCGCCGGTAATCTTCAGCTCCAGGTCCATTTCGCCCACCGGAGTATGCAACAGGAGCTGCATATGCTTAGGTTCTACCGTAAAGCTCAGCGGATAAATATCATTATCATGACCTTCACCATAGGTAAGCACGTTAGCCTTGGTGCGCTCGCGGATAATTGCGGAGCTTGCGTCATCCATATTGAAAACAGCGTTTTTATTCGGCTTGTTGCCGTCGGTCAGATGCTCAAAGAGCAGGCTCTTGGCATCGCGGTAATTCTCCATGGTTTTATGGAAGTCCAGATGATCCTGGGTAATATTCGTCAGCACAGCGCAGTCATATTCAATGCCTGCCACACGCTTCAGCGCTAAAGCATGGCTGGAAACCTCCATTACGCAGTAGTCACAGCCGGCACAGCACATAGCGTAAAGTGTCTTCTGCAGGTCAACTACGTCCGGAGTAGTGTTATGAGATTCGGTAATCTCATCGTTAATCATAATATTGATAGTGCCGATCAGGCCAACCTTGTAGCCTGCTTTGCGCAGAATCAGACGGATAATATTTGTTGAAGTTGTTTTGCCGTTAGTACCGGTCACACCGATCATTCTCAGCTTGCGTCCCGGATAATCATAAAAATACGGCGTTACCAGCTCCATAGCCTCACGCGTATCAGCAACCTTAATAAGAGTAACACCCTGCGGCACTTCAGCGGGAACGTCCTCCACCAGCGCAGCAACAGCGCCCTTCTCGGCAGCCACCGTCAAAAATTTATGTCCGTCTACAGTTGCACCCTTCAGGCAGATAAAAAGACTGCCGGCTACCACCGCACGGGAATCGGCAGTTACATCAGTAATAACTTTATCAGCACTGCCAATTACCTCAGCCTGCGGCAATAAGGCAAGGAGTGAAGCTAATTGCTTTTCCATTTATTAACCCCCCTGTTTTACGTTCCGCCCCTCATGGAGCAAAGCCGTAAATTACTTCTAGTTTAATTATAGTATAGAATTTAAATTGAAACGGCAGCCAAAAGGCTGCCTCCCAAAACCCATTCAAATTATATCACAATATAAACTGAATGGCTATGTTTATTTGTTATGCACAGCCAAAGAATTGCTGCTTCCGCCAGCCTTAACATAAATATTGCTGCGGGCAACACTCATACCCAAATACTGTTCGGCCAAACCGATAATACGTTCCGGTCCCTTCAGCTGCTCAACTTCGATTTTCAGCTCGTTATTTTTGGTGATAAGCTGAGCCTCCTGCTGCTGCAGGCTCACCAGCTCATTGCCATATTGCACCATAGCGTTACTGCGTAAAACAACAATAAAATAAGCTGCCATAATAAGTAAAAATGCTTTAAGAATTCTGTTGCGCAGCACTCTTCTCGGATCAGGTCTATGTACTTTTCTGCGGGCAGGCTGCTGAACCTCATATTGCTCGGCAGGCTGCTCCTGCCATGCATAATTATCGTATTTTCTGGCAAGCATCAAAATCACCCTTCATCAAAACATCAAAATTTATCTCTCAGCTATTATCTGTCAAATTTTAATTGCATAACGCAGGCGCGCACTGCGGCTGCGCGGATTTTCTTCCACCTCCGCTTTGGATGGAACAATATTGCCTGTTTTGCGCAGCAAAGGCTTTTTACCGCATACGCACACCGGCAGCTGCGGCGGGCAAGTACAGCCCTTGGCGAGCTTGGCAAAGGTTTGTTTTATAATTCTGTCCTCCAGCGAATGGAAGGTAATAACACCGATACGGCCGCCGCTCTTTAAGCGGTTTACGGCTCTTTCCATCGTATCTGCCAAAATTCCCAGCTCGTTGTTTACCTCGATGCGAATAGCCTGGAAGGTACGCTTCGCCGGATGCGGACCGTCAAGCCTTGCTCCCTTGGGAATAGCCTTCTTGATGACATCCACAAGCTCGAAAGTAGTAGTCAACGGCTTTTCCTTGCGTGCTGCCACAATAAACTGTGCGATACGCTTGGCCCAGCGTTCCTCACCGTAACGGTGAATAATATCCGCCAGCTCTTCTTCCTTGTAGTGGTTGACAATATATTCCGCATCCAGACTTGCTTCTTTATTCATGCGCATATCCAAAGGTCCGTCATGCATATATGAGAAACCACGCTCCGGGGTGTCCAGCTGATAGCTCGAAACACCAAGGTCAAAAAAGATACCGTCAATTTCATCGATTCCCATGGAATCCAATACCTGGGAAAAATTTTCAAAATTGGACTTGGCAACTGCGGTTTTGCAGGTAAATTTGTTCAGCAAGCGCTCGGAACCAGCAGCAATAGCATCATCATCCTGATCAATGCCAATCAAAAGACCGCCTGCCTCCAACTGTGCGGCAAACGCACTGCTGTGCCCCGCACCGCCCATAGTGCAGTCCACGTAAATACCATTTTTATCTGTTATCAGAAAGTCCACGCTCTCAGCGAGCAGAATACTTGTATGCTTAAATTCCATAGCCAACACCAATCTTATATTCCTAAGTCAGCAAGCTGCTCTGCGAGTTCACTCACATCCTCGGCATTTTCTTCGTTATATTCGTTCCAACGGCCTGCATCCCAAATTTCGGCTCTGCTGCCTACGCCCACAATCACAGCATCCTTTTCCAGACCGGCGTGACGACGCAGGTTTGCCGGCAGCAGTACTCTGCCCTGCTTGTCACATTCGCCCTCGCAGGCACCGCCAAAGAGGAAACGGGTAAAATCACGCGCTGTTTTGCGACTCATCGGCAAGGCTGCCAGCTTCTGTTCCAGCTGATGCCATTGCTCCATGTCGTAAACAAAAAGACAGCCGTCCAGACCTTTGGTAATAATAAACTTACTGCCCAAACTTTCACGCAGCTTAGCAGGCATAGCAAGACGACCTTTTGCATCCAGAGTGTGTTCGTATTCACCTAAAAGCATTTTGTCGCCCCCTTTTTACCCACATTACACCACTTTTCTCCATTATATCGTTTATCAGCCGTAAACGCAAGTATTTCACAGCTTAATGTGAAAAAATAATCAAAAAAACGTGAACTCTGTCAAGCTTAATTCGCAAAAAATTTTCAGTAATAAATTTGGCTTTTAGAAGCACAAATGATATAATGAATGAGTACGGATTATGTGTACAATTTTTATAAAAAGGAGACTTATACAATGGTTACTAAAGATACCGGCATTATTGAAGCCGTTCAAAACCATCCTGAAATCATGGAGGTTTTCGCTGAATATGGTCTGGGCTGCATCGGCTGCATGGCTGCTCATTTCGAAACCATCGGTCAGGGCGCAGGCGCTCACGGCATTGATGTTGATGCTCTTATCGAAGACATCAATAAGGTTATTGCCGAAGCAGAAGCAAACAAATAAAATAGCGAAGCGGGATAAATACTGCACCGGCATATTTTTACCGCATAGAAAAAATGAGGGAACTATCTCCAGCACAAGTGGGGATGGTTCCCTGTTTTCATAAGGAGGTCTCTGTTATGTTAAAAACTCGTAAGGTTGTAATCGTCGGCGCAGGTCATGTCGGCTCTCACGTTGCTTTAGCGCTCATCCAGTCCGGTGAAGCAGATGATATTGTATTGATTGATATTCTTAAGGAAAAAGCTGCAGCACAGGCACTGGATTTGGACGACTGTGTCAGCGGTGCTCTTTGCGGTCATGACGCAAAAATCCGCGCAGGTGAATACAGCGAGCTCAACGATGCCGATATTCTGGTAATGGCCTTCGGCCGCAGCCGCCGTCCCGGCGAAACACGCCTGGATATGTTTGACGATTCCATCAAGATGGCCAACGAGGTTATCAGCCATCTGAAGCAGGTTGACTTTAAAGGCATTATGATCAGCATTTCTAATCCGGCAGACATCATATGCGAGCATATCCGCCGCAAGATGAACTGGGAGCCGAATCGTTGCTTCTGCACCGGCACCAGCCTTGAAAGCTACCGTCTGCTGCGTGTACTCAGCGCCGCAACAGGCTACAGCCGCAAATCCATTCAGGCCTTCTGCATGGGCGAACACGGTAATTCCAGCTTCGTTGTCTGGTCTGCCATCCGCATCGGCAGCAAGAGCTTTGCCCAGCTGCGCGCTGAACGTCCGGAGCTGGCAGCACTCAGCCTGGACGATTTGCAGCTGCAGGTTAAAAGAGCCGGCGATATTGAGGTTGACGGCAAGGGCTGCACGGAATTCGGCATTGCCAATGCTGCCTGCATGCTGATTAAGGCTATCTTCCATGACCAAAAACTTATCTGGCCCTGCTCCACCGCACTCAATGGCGAATACGGTCAGAAGAACGTTGCTGCCGGCGTACCCTGTGTCATCGGCAAGAACGGTATTGAGGAGATTCTTGAACTGAAGCTTACGGAAGAAGAGCATGCTAAGTTCGCTGCCTCCTGCGACATTCTGCGTGGATTCCTGGAGAGAGCTGCAAGCCTGTAAGCTTCCGCCTTCCCCGAGGGGCACAACCCTCAGTCATCGCCTGCGGCGATGCCAGCTCCCTGTCAGGGAGCATATAGAAGTTAAACAGATTTGCGAAGATTAGCCTTCCACAGGTCTGATATATCTTCCCTGAAAGGGAAGGTGGCTGCGAGCTTTGCGAGCAGACGGAAAGGTTGCAACGCGATATATCAATTGCGACGCCTTTGCTTCCCCCTTCCGCCTCACTTCGCTCGGCACCTTCCCCAAGGGGCAGGCAAGACTAATAGCTTTTCGATAAACTTCATTAGCACATTCTTGGTTCCCCCTCGGGGGGAACTGTCGCGATAGCGACTAAAGGGGGGTGCATGCATAGCAACTGAGTGCTTGGAACAACTTAGCAAGACTACATACCAAAAGCCGCCTTTGCAGGCGGCTTTTTTTGCTGTAAAAAACAATATCTAATTCGTCTTCAACTCAACCCTCTTATTGGCAAACGCAATACCGTATTTGTGTATAACACTTACGCCCAATGAACGCAACTCAGTATCATACTTCTTTTCTTCAATCTGGTCGAACGCAACCTGCGCCAGCTTGCTCAAAGCACAATCATCGTCCTTTGCTTCACCTGCTTTTATTTCAATAATAATCCCTGGCATACCTGCGTTTTTAGGAATAAGCTGAATATCATATCTGCCAGTTCCACTTTCTCTATTGGAGCGGATAAAGTGAGTATATTCAAATATAGTTATAAGTCCCAGCATCAGACCATGATAATAGCTTTCCCTAAGCCCGTCATAATAGCTGATTGTCTGCATCATAAATCTTCCCAGCGTCTCTTTGATGACAGCACTATCCTTATTTAATAAAGCGTCTCTTAAATCCGTTACCGTCATATCACCGACTTCCGCTATCAGCAAACTAATAATTTCCTTACGATAGATTGTGCGTATCTCCTTATTAGGAATATTAAGCCGACATAAATGCTCTCCGTCTTCGTTAAGTGTCATATCAGTTGCCTTCAGGTAACCGGTCATCAGAAGAAAACCAAGAATATCTGTCTGAGGCCCCTTAAGCTCAGGATAAATAATATTCGTTTTGATTACAGAGCTTACCTGCCCGTTTTCTTTAAGCAATTCATGAAGATTCCTGTAAGTTGCTTCATTGTACTTCTTCAGTATTTCATGAATAATCGTATTCTCCGAAGTCTGGCTCCAATACGGGATAGCCTTACAGCTGCTTGTTATATAATTAATCACCGACCACGGATTATAGATTTCAGTGCTGCCGAACCTATAGCCATCATACCAGCTTTTGATTTCTGCCAACTTTTCAGTTACATTATAATACTGCGTTATAAGCTTGACCTCACCCTCCGTGAAGCCAAAATAACCACTAAAAGTATCATCAAGTACAGAATCAACGCGGATATTATTCAACCCGCTGAAGATACTTTCTTTAGCGACACGCAAGATACCCGTCATAATGCTCATAGTTATATAGGGATTATCCTTCAAGGCAGCCGAAAAGAAATTTCTGATAAACTCAATAGCTTCATTATAGTAATTATTGACGAAGCCTTCCTGGATAGGAGTATCGTACTCGTCAATGATTATCACAGGAGCCTTTTTGTAATGCTGATAAAGCATTCTGCTGAGAATCTGCAGGCTGAGCATATAATCTGCTTTATTAGCATTTTTATTGACTATTTTTTCGTAAAAATCCTTGTCTTGTTGAGATATCTCATTACCAGGCTGCAATTCCATGTGTCTTGAATACTCGGAGCTGATAATCCTTTTCAACAGTTCATATGCTGTTTCCCAATCCTGCGCCTTTATATCCTTCAGCGACAAAAAGATAACAGGATATTGCCCTTGCTGCTGCCTATAGCTTTCGCCCTGCTGCCAGATTGCTTTATCCTTGAAATAGCTGCTGGTATCTGCGTCTGTTTTCTCAAAGAAAGTACGGAGCATATCCATGTTCAAGGTCTTGCCAAAACGCCTCGGACGCGTAAAAAGAATGTTGCTCACCTTTTCATCAAGCAGGTCCTTTATAAGCAACGTCTTGTCGACATAATAATTTTCCTGGCAGATTCTTTTGAAGTCAGTAGTGCCGACAGGAAGCGGCAGTCTTGTCTGTTGCATGAGAATTCCCCTTTCTTTGCTTCTTCCTATATTATAACATCTTTTAGCGCCTGCGACCATTTCCCCTGTCGATATAATTCTACACGCCTTTTTTATACTGCTGGCTGCATAACAAAAAATACCCCCAATACCATGCATCTGGTATCGGGGGCACACATCAAGCCCATAGCCTCACGACGTTCTTTATTAATTCACACTACAAAGGCACGGGCATCCACCCCAACACCCTCAATACGCATCCAGTCCGTTACGCGCACCACCAACAACACGCACATTGCTAACATTAAACGCCGCCTTCAGCACCGGCAAATACTTGCCAATCAGCTCCGTGCGCACTCTTTCATCGCCGGCAACCAGCAACAACGCATCGTCGCCCAGGTTAATATTCAGCAGCGGGCTAATCAGACGCGCAAACGCAGGCGCAGACATAGCCTTCTTCAAAGCCGTCAGTCCGGGTACAAGCTGCGGTTTTTCCTTAGCCATGCGCACCTCCAGCGCTTCAAAAGGAACCTCGAACAGCTTATCATTGGCTGCAGCGACAAAGCTTTCATTAAGAGAACCGCTAACGCCAACAAAATCTTCTGCCATAATAAAAACCTCCTTCATAACATACACACATACGGAGGCATAGCCTCCGCTCAAAATAAAAACTCCTACTATTATGAATTTATCACGATTTGGACTCTTTGTCAAAAAATACATAGTGAAAATATTATCGGTGCCCCAATAGTCCTTAACCAAAAATGCATCTCGGCAAACTGGCTGAAAGCACTACTATCGCAGAAAAAAACTGACGAAGCAAAATTTGCCTCGTCAGTTTTATTTTTAGGTAATATTTAATTCAACGTCTGCTAAACGAAGTAATTATTTCACCATAGCAGCAACGATATCAAAAGCAGCAGCAAGTGCTTCATCAACCTTAGCTACGTCCTTAGCACCGGCCTGTGCCATATCCGGACGACCGCCGCCGCCACCGCCGCACAGCTTAGCAACAGCCTTAACAACATTGCCCGCATGAACGCCCTTAGCAACAGCATCCTTAGTAGCCATGGTCAGAATGCTTACCTTCTCGCCCATAACAGCAGCCAGTACAACAACGCCGCCAACCTTATCGCGCATCTGGTCGCCCAGGTTACGCAGAGCGTCAACGCTGTCAGCATTAACCTTCTGTACCAGAACAGGAACGCCGTTAGCATCCTTAATCTGGTCAGCAACATTGCTTACCTGCGCCTTAGCGATTTCTGCAGCCAGCTCTTCAGCCTTCTTCTGAGCAGCCTTCAGCTCGCATTGCAGAGCCTCCAGACGAGTCGGAACGTCGCAGGAGCGGCATTTCAGCTCAGCAGCCAGACCGTTCACCATTTCCTCGGTAGCGTTTACATGAGCCACAGCACCATGACCGGTAACAGCCTCAATACGGCGCACACCTGCACCGCTGGAGCCTTCGCTAACGATTTTGAACATACCGATTTGTGCGGTATTGCTTACATGGCTGCCGCCGCAGAACTCCATAGAGAAGTCCGGAACGGTAACAACGCGAACGATGTTGCCATACTTTTCGCCGAAGAGAGCGGTAGCACCCTTCTTCTTAGCTTCCTCAATCGGCAGCTCTTCAATATTAACAGCCTTGCCAGCCAGCACCTGCTCGTTGACAATAGCCTCTACTTTCTTCAGCTCCTCAGCGGTAACCTGAGAGAAGTGGGAGAAGTCAAAACGCAGACGGTCCGGACCAACATAGCTGCCTGCCTGGTTAACATGGGCACCCAGAACCTGTTTCAAAGCAGCATGCAGCAGATGGGTTGCGGTATGGTTACGCGCGATATCCATCTTGCGTGCCTTGTCTACAGCAAAGGTAACAACGTCGCCTACAGCAACAGTGCCTTCGGTTACGGAACCGATCATAATAACAGCGCCGTCAGGCAGCTTCTTGGTAACATTTACAGCAATCACGCCGGTCGGAGCGGTAATAGTACCGATATCGCCAAGCTGGCCGCCGCCCTCAGCATGGAAAGCGGTAACGTCGCAGATAACAGCAACATCAGTGCCGTCAGCAGCGTTTTCAATCGGCTGTGCATCATGCGCAGGATACATCTTCACAATCTTAGCTTCGGTTGCAGCCTCGTCAACCTTCAGCTCGGCAACATTGATGCCGCTGGTGTTATAAACAACCGGACGGCCTTCTTTATCGTTGCGTGCTTCACGCGCCATTTTACGCTGAACCTCCAGCGCAGCGTCGAAGCCCTCTTTATCCATAGTCATGCCTGCTTCTTCCAGGATTTCTTCAGTCAGTTCCCAGGGGAAGCCAAAGGTATCGTTCAGCTTGAAGGCAGTTGCACCGTCGAGCACGGTCTTGTTTGCAGCCTTCAGCTTTTCAATCTCCTCGTTCAGCAGCTCGCAGCCCTGTTTCAGAGTGCGCAGGAAGCTGGTTTCTTCCATTTCCACAACCTTTTTGATGAAGTCAGCCTTCTCTACCAGGTTGGGGTAAGCGTGACCGAACATGCCGATAACAACGTCAACGGCACCGGTCAGGAACATCTCGTTGATGCCCAGCAGACGAGCGTGACGGATAGCACGGCGCAGGATGCGGCGCAGTACATAGCCACGGCCTTCGTTGGACGGAAGAATACCATCGCCAATCATAAAGGTCATGCTGCGTACATGGTCAGCGATAACCTTCAGGGAAACGTCGGTAGCCTTATCCTTAGCATAGTCAACATTAGCAATTTTAGCTGCATATTCAATAATCGGGAAAATCAGGTCAGTTTCAAAGTTGGACGGCTTGCCTTGAACAACACTTGCCAGACGCTCCAGACCAGCGCCGGTATCAATGTTCTTGTTTTTCAGCGGCGGATAGGTGCCATCAGGCATCTGGTTGAACTGGGTGAATACCAGGTTCCAGATTTCCAGGAAACGGTCGCAGTCACAGCCGGGGCCGCAGGTCGGTTTGCCGCAGCCGCGTTCAGGACCGAGGTCGATGTGGATTTCGGAGTCAGGACCGCACGGACCGCTGCCAATCTCCCACCAGTTATCAGCCAGGCGTACAATGTGGTCTTCAGGAACACCTACAACATTGTGCCAAATATCAAAAGCTTCATCATCCTCAGTGTGGATGGTGATGTACAGCTTATCAGCAGGCAGGCCAAGCTCCTTGGTCAGGAATTCCCAGCTCCAGGGAATAACCTCTTTTTTGAAGTAATCGCCAAAGGAGAAGTTGCCCAGCATTTCAAAATAGGTATGGTGGCGCGCAGTGCGGCCAACGTTTTCAATATCACCGGTACGCACACATTTTTGGCAGGTGGTGATACGGGTAGCAGGCGGTTTCATTTTGCCGGTGAAAAACGGCTTGAACGGTGCCATGCCAGCACCGATAATCAGCAGAGTCGGGTCATCCTGAGGAATCAGGGAAGCACTCGGAAGCATAAGATGGCCTCTATCTTGGAAAAATTTCAAAAACTTTTCGCGGATTTCGTTACCAGTCATGTATTTCATAGTAGTTCATTCGCTCCTTCGAAAAATAATACTGCATTGCTGCGGAAATTACCGCAGTAAACAAAGACTGCATATAAAAAAATTATATAATTTTTGCCTGTGAATGTCAATAAGCGCAAGCAATTGAGAGCGCCTGCTTGGCAGAAAAAACGGAGCAGCAAGCGCAATTTTTTGTTTCAGAAAAGCTAATGCTGCAACCGCTATCTGCAGCTACAGCATTATACATAAGCTTATTTGATTATTTTATTGATTGCTTCCTCCAATAAATTTTTCAATACTGCAGGTGTGCTCCTTGGTTTTCTTATCATAATTGATACCCACCAATAAAATTCCCTCAGCAAAATTTTGCAAGCTTACAGGATACTTCTTTTCTTTAATCTGCCTCATAGCAGTATCTACATTTTTATTCCACTTCAGCTCCACCAGCAAAGCAGGATAGCTATGAGCATAATATTGCTTAGGAATAAACACAAAATCAGCAAAACCGCGACCTAACGGCATTTCGCGTACAGGTTTGAAATAATACTGCATAGCGCTCAGATATGCGATGGTCAAAACACTGCTAAGCGAATTTTCATCATTATACTTAATCGCAGATGTATATTCCATATGCACCTTTTCAATCATAGACGCCACAGCAGCTGCATCCATATCAAGCGTAGCATTTAACACCTCGCGTGACAGCCTCTGAAAATCAGCAAATTCATCCCAAGCTGTTTCCTCCAAAGCATTAACAAATTCACTGCGGACCTCTTCGTTAGGTATATAAGCCTTTTGCTCCTGCTGTTCATATGCCAAATATCCCAAATGAATCAGCGACGTCATAACATCATGCTTATTCTTAAAAGTCACCATATCATTTTGATATGAATTAGTACGCACCAAAACAGCATCACCGGCAAGCATGGTGACAATATCCGTTTTCAGGCCATCAAAATTCATATTAATTAACGGAATAATGGATTCATATGTACCCGTCTGTGACCAATAGCTCTGAAAGGTTCCCCGCAGCATTACGCCTACCACAGCTCTAGGGTTATACACATGATAGCCGCCGAGCTGATAACCATCATACCAGCGCTTTACCTCCACAAAATCCTTGTGATATTTTTCACACAAGACGCGCACCTCGCTCTCCGTAAAGCCAATATATGGAGCAAGAACGCCAGAATCAAGCATGGTATATTCATCAAAGTTGTTCAACGCAGACTGCGTTTTGAATTTTTTTATCGGCAGAATACCTGTCATAAAGGCTAAAGCTATATAGCGTGTCGGCTCAATACCCTTGAACAGACTGCGCAGAAAATCAATATACTCTTCCTGCGCAATTTTATTCGTGCTCTCGTCGCGAATCAGTACATCCCATTCATCAACAATAATTACAAAACGATTACCGGTTGCATCGCTGATATAAGCTAAAGCAGTGGAAACCTTAGTCACCTTTTCCGGTATATATTCACCATAGGCCTCACGCAGCTCCTCCATAAGCACCTGCGAAATAAAGGCAACCGTTTTTTCGGCACTTCCTGCTTCCTTGCAGCACCATTGCACATCAAAATGGATAACATCATATTTATTGAGCTGCTTTTGATACGCAGGACTTTTTTCGATAGCCAGTCCGGCAAAAAGCTCCTGCGAATCACAGCCCTTGCTATAATAGGCAGCCAGCATATTGGCTGTAATTGATTTACCAAAACGGCGTGGGCGACTGTTACAGATAAAAGCCTGCTGCGTCCCCAAAACCTTGTTGGTAAATTCTATGAGCCCGGTTTTATCAACGTAAATTTCCGAATCTATCGCCGTTTGAAAGGCTCTGTTATCAGGATTAAGAAATAAGCCCATTTCCATTACCTCCTCCGTTTTGACTAATCCTCTATACAGCATTATAGCACAAAGCTATATCATCGTATACTGCAACCATAAGCATCAAGTTATGTATTTTTTGAAGTGAAAAACACTCTTAATCCTGTTCATCCAGCTCATAAAGGCGCTTATAAATGCCACCAAGTGCCATAAGCTCCTTGTGTGTGCCGATTTCCGCAATTTCGCCGTTATGCAGCACCACAATTCTGTCAGCGTTGATAATCGTAGACAGACGATGTGCGATAATCAGCGTCGTGCGGCTTTCAGCCAGCTTGTCCAGGGATTTCTGAATCTGCTTTTCCGTTTTGGTATCCAGCGCACTCGTCGCTTCGTCAAAAACCATCACCGGCGGATTCTTCAAGAAGGCACGGGCAATAGCAATACGCTGCTTTTGGCCGCCGCTCAGCTTCACGCCGCGCTCGCCGACCTTAGTTTCGTAGCCTTCCGGCAGCGCGCTGATAAAGTCATCTGCCGCCGCCAGCTTAGCAGCCTGCTCAATCTCCTGCTCACTTGCCTTAATCTTGCCGTAAGCAATGTTAAAATTAACGGAATCACTGAAAAGAAATACGTCCTGCTGCACTAGGCCTACATGGTTGCGCAAATAGCTCTGCTTATACTTTCTGATATCCACGCCGTCAAGCAGAACTCTGCCCTGCGTCGGCTCGTAAAAGCGCAGCAAAAGGCTTGCCAGCGTTGTCTTGCCTGCACCCGTAGCACCCACAAACGCAACCTTTTCACCGGGAGCGATGTCCAGATCAAAATGCTTCAGTACCGGCTTATCCTGCAGATAACCGAAGGTTACATCCTCAAAGGTAATGCGGCCCTTAATATTACCTGCAGCAATCGCATCAGGCGCATCGTCAATCTCCACCTCATGCTGCATCATCTCATTGAAGCGGTTGTAGCCGGCCATACCGCGCTGGTACATTTCCGTAAACATCAGCAAACGGAAAACAGGCTTCATAAAGATATTAACATAAAGGAAGAAGGCAACAAAATCGCTCAGCGGCAGCTGGTTATTGGCAACCATCATACCACCGCAAACCAAAACTACCAGATTGGTTGCGTTGGTAAAAAAGGTAATAGTTCCCGAAAAATATGAAAGTATCGCAAATGATTCGGTACGCACACGCAAAAGCTCATTACTCTTGCGCATAAAGCGCTCCAGCTCCAGCTGTTCATTAGCAAAGGCCTTTACCAGGCGGATACCGCTCAGAGCCTCCTCTGCCTGCGCGGAAACCTCACCGGATTTTTCACGGCTGCGGCGGAAGGCACGCTTCATCTTTCTGTTGACGAAAACAGAATGCACCGCCTTAATAATCAGCATAGCACCGATAATAGAGCCAAGATACGGATTCAGATACAGCATCATGAAAATAGTACCCAGCATACTGATAGTGCAGACAAGAAGGTCATTAGGTCCTTTAAATGTCAGCTCGCTGATTTCCACGATATCGCTTGTAATGCGCGATAGCAGCTGTCCTGTGCGGGCATTATCAAAAAAGCGGAAGGACATTTTTTCCATATGTCCGAACAAATCGCGACGCATATCGTTCTCAATGCCAGAGCTCATCACATGACCATAATAGTTGATAGAAAAAAGCAGACCGAAGTTTACAACATATAAGGCTAAAAGTATCCCAGCCCAGTAAAGCAGCTCGTCAATATTCTTTTGAGGAATCTGAACATTAAGCATCTGCCTTACGATATAAGGGAACAGCAGCTCCATTAAGGCCGAGAAGCATGAGCCCATCAGCACCAAAAGCAAAATCAGCTTATAGGGCTTATAATAATGAATTATTTTTTGCAACATTTACTTTGCTCCTCCTGCGTTATTTTTCCAGATATGTAAACGGTAAGCACCGATAATTTTGCCATCCGGAGTCAGTGCCGGCGCCTCCACGCCTGCCAGCCACTGTCCGTCAGGTGAAATACCAATCGCCTGACAAGGTCCTTCGGTTGGGAAATAGCTGTACCTTTTGCCTGTTTCCAGGTCCAGCACCAGCGCTCCGTGCGCTTTGTAATTGTGCGTACGCACGTTGCGTCCCACCGCGCAGGCCGCCAGCCTGCCGGCAAAGGCTATTTCCTCCATCGTACCGTCTGCCATATACTGATAGCGGAAGGTACCGTCTGTATTGAATACAAAAATACTGTTATTGCTCGGGTGCTCTACCGGCGTCGGCAGCTGCCAGTTTTCACGGTTGAAGGTGTTAATCGTGGTAAAGAGCACGCCGTATGGTGTTACAAAGCCGTCACGGCCGCTGGCATTTACATAAGCGCCATCCACCTGCTGCGGCTTAGAAATGGAGCGCGTCCACAGCGTTCTGCCTGCCTCATCAAACAGCATGCCGCGTCCGTCACTGGCTCCTGCTGCCAGATATTTGCCGTCCGCACTGTAGTTAGGACTGCCGCGCATAACTGTGTTATCAAACGGCGGAATCGGCGGTACATGCGTAGAGTTAAGCAGTTCGCCGGTTCTTTTGTCGAGGAAGTACATCGTATCCTTATACTTCATATCCTCGCGGTAATCGTAAGCAGAAGTAGAAAATACTGCTCTGCCGTTGTTATCGTTGACATCGCACCAGTTTATCCAGCTGTCGATAACCTCATTCTTGGGGAACTGCCACAGCAGCTTGCCCTCCTCGTTAACCGCCAGCATCTTGGCATTATAGCCTCTGCTGCCATCCTTGCGCATCAAAAAGCGGTAAGCGTTGGCATAGACGTTATTTTCCTTATCGACTGCGATATGCACCACCGACGGATAGGAACGCTGCGAAACATCGGAGCCAACGAAATCAGCACTCTTATACTGCCAACGAATATCGCCCGTATGAACATCAACAGCATACAGCTTACCTTCAGCGCTCTGCTCGCCTACTATCGCCAGCTTGCCGTCAGGCGTAAGGCACAGTGCAATCAGCTTGCCGACGCCCAGGGAGCGTTTCCATTTCTGACGTCCCTCGTTGTCAAAGAGGAAGAGCTCGCCGCGCTCCGTTCCGACAATCCAGCCTTCCTCTTCAGCGGCGTAGCGCACCACCGCCTTCGTAAAGCCCATGCGGTCATAATTCTGCGTCGGGATATCACCCAGATAGACGCTCACGCCGGAGCCGTCGTTATTAACATGAAACTGGTTCCATGGCGTTCTGCTGCCGGTAATCCAGTACAGTGCGCACCAGGAAAGCAGCAGCAGCACAAGTGCCAGCCAGCCTTTAAGCTTATTCATAGATACAGCACCGTCCAATCATAAATTTGGCGGAAAACGCCAAAGTAGAAGCCCTGCTCCGACAGCAGGTAAATAATTTTACTGCCAACAACTGCTACCACTACTGCAAACAGCAGCAGGCAGCTTGCCTTTTCGCGTGCGTCCCACTGTTGGCGTCGCCTACCGGCGCCGCCTGCGAAAAAGCCGCGGCTCACAACCGAAAGCGCCAGCGTCTGCGCACGCCTCAGACAGCGCGCCAACAATGGCTTGGCGATATACGGCAAGTGACGCAGAACAGCAGTGCGTCCGCTCTGGCTGTCGCTGCGCAGCTGCAGCGCTGTAATAACCTCGCCGGTTTCTGCTGCCAGCACCGGCAAAAAGCGAATCGCCGTCACCAGCATAAACGCCATCTGCGGCGGCAGTCTCCAGGCCAGTAATGCCTGCAGCAGCTGTCGCGGGTCACTCGTCCAGCAGACCAAAAGCCCCAAAGCCAGCATGCTGGCGCTGCGCAATCCCTGCACCGCGCCGTACAGAATGCCCTCGCGGTAGATGAAAAGTCCGCCCGTCAGCTGGCCGATGAAGCCTGCCTCCGGAGCAATCAGTACGAAAAGCGTTGTGCGCGGTGTTTGCGCAAAAAACAGCGCCTGGCTGAACATGGAACCCCACAGGCCCAAGAGCAGCAGAATCGCCATCACTTTCCATTTGTAAATGGAAGTTTTCGCTGCCAGATGCAGTAATAAGGTAAACGTAAATAAAATAAAGAGTGTCCGTGGATTATCCACGGTAATCATCAAAATAGCAAAGAGGAAGAGAAACAGCAGCTTAGTACGCCCGTTGAGCTTCTGCGCCCATCCTGCTGCATCAGTGCCTTCCCACAGCTGTCTTACGGACATAGCGCTTCACCCCCTCTACCGTGATGCAGGGAGGAAGACCCGCCTGCTCGCACACCGGCAGCAGCGCTGACGGTGTAAGACCGCCAGCCTCCACCAGCTCCTTATTGCTCAAAACCTCTTCTGTCGTGCCGTCGGCAATAATCTGCCCCGCACACAAAACAATTACACGGTCGGCCACCTGTGCCGCCAGCTCCATATCATGCGTACAGATGAAAATGCTGCCCCCCTGCTCCTTATAAGCCAAAAGCAGACGGCGGATTTCCGCCAGACTCTGTTCATCCTGTCCTGTCGTAGGCTCATCCAAAAGCAGCAGCGCCGGCTTCTTCGCCAGCATTGCTCCCAAAACGACGCGCAAACGCTGTCCCTTGCTCAGCGCCAACGGAAAATCATCAGCGTATTCCGCTAAATTCATATGCTCTAAGAGTTGCTGCAGCTCCTGCTGCGTAATCGTATGGTTCTTCCAGCACAGCTCCTCACGCACCGTATCCGCCAGCAGCATCAGATCAGGCTCCTGCCGCAAGTAGCCTATTTTGCCCAGCTGCTTGTCGACCGGTTTTCCTTCCAGCAGCATGCTTCCCTGCTGCGTTTGTGTCAGGCCGCCCAAAAGGTTCATCAGCGTGCTCTTGCCGGCGCCGTTGAAGCCCATGATTGCGGTAATCTGCCCCTGGTAAAGCGTAAACTGCAGCTTCTTCAGCGTCGGCTCCTTGCTGCCGGGATAGGTGTAATACAAATCGCGCGCTTCGAGAAGAGGCTTCTGAGGACCTGCAGGCTGTGCCTGCGCAGCAGTAACTGCAGGCTCGCATTCGCTGCGCAGCATCTGCACTATTTTTTCCTGGTCTGTCGTCAGCTCCGACAGCTGCAATGCGCGGCACAGCTTTACTGTCTGCGGTTCACGCAAGCCCAAATCAGTGCGTCCTGTCATCGCCTTCCAGGCATCTTTAACCAGACCGTCATAAACAATACGTCCGTCCTGCATTACAGCCAGACGCGAAAAATATTTGCAAAGCTCGTTTACACGATGCTCAATCATCAAAATAGCAATGCCTGCCTCGCGGTTGAGGCGCACCAAAAGCTGCATAAAGCTCTGCACGCCCTGCGGATTCATCTGGCTGACAGGCTCGTCCAAAATCAAAAGTCCCGGCCTGGTAACAAGAATCGACGCCAATGCCAAGCGCTGCCTCTGACCGCCGCTCAGCTTGTGGATGCTGTAATTTTCAAAGCCGCCCAAGCCTACCAGCTCCAGCGTTTCGCTCACCTTGCGCGCGATAACCTCAGGCTCCTCGCCCTGATTTTCCAACGCAAAGCCCACTTCATCGGCCACCGTCATCGCAAAAAGCTGGTCATCAGGCGACTGGTACACAGTACCAACCAGCTGGCCTGTTTTTTCCGGCGGCCATTTGCTGATATCCTCACCCTGCAGGTAAATCGCTCCCTGCAGCTCGCCGCGCTCCTCACTGCCCAACAGGCCGCTGATTGCTTTAATCAGCGTCGACTTGCCGCAGCCGCTGCGTCCTGCCAAAAGCAGCATTTCACCGTCTGCCAGCGTCAGGTTGATATTCTTTAAGGTAAACTGCTTCCTTGAGGGATAGCGATAAGATAAATTGTCTATTTTCAGCATCTTTATTCCCCCATAACCTGCTGCAGCTTACTGCCCGTCTTAGCACCCAGCCAGGCACCGATGCTGCTGTACAAGAGACCATTGACCAGCATATACAGCGCCAGATACCAGTCTGCATAATACAAACGGTAGAAGAACATCATCTGCTCCATGTTGACGAAGGTGACAAGTGCATCGCCCACGCCCATCAGCAGGCAGATAAACAGCATATATCCCTTGCCCAGCTCCTGCCTGCGGTAGAAGCCGGAAAGATACAGCAGCGTTTCCAAAATCGCTACGTTTACACACATGCTCAAAAGTCCTAACGGCGTAAAATGTCCGAACATCAGCCCGGCAAGCATATATTTGACAAAATACATCAGTGTCAGCACGCCCGGTGCACGGAACAGCACCAACAGCGCCACCACCAGCAAATACAGCAGCATTCCGCTCAAAATACCCGTCACCAAGCCGGAGAAAGGACCTAAGAATACATGCAGCAAATCACCGATAAGCGTTGTCGGCAGTGTGATACCGCCAAAGGCCAGCGCCGCAAAGAGTGCCACAGTAATAGCACCACGCGCACCGATGCGGTAAATGCAGCCCTTCAGCTTGTAGCTAAAGGCCAGCACAGCCAGCAGGCAGATAAAGGAAAAACCTACTGCCAGCAACCCCAGATTATGCTTTTTGGCGATTGTCAGCGGTACCTCCTGCACCTTCTCCTGCCCGTTGCCGCTTACGGTCACACGCAGGCTGTAATCACCCTCCAACACTGTAAAATAATCTACGTATAACGGAATGATAAAGGCCTGAGTTTTCTTGCCGTCCAGTGAAATCAGCGCCGTAGTTTCGTTGACGCTGCCGGTATCACCGGCCCAGCCATGCTCGGAATCCTCATTGTTTTTGCCGGCGGTACAAAGACCGGGCATAACCTTGCCTGTCTTTTTATCAATCAGCTCCGCCTTAAATTTCAGCAAGCGCACATCGCGCTGCGGATTGCGCATATCCAGCACCAGAAAAGTCGCAGGATGGTTAAACACGGCCGACCAGTTCGTCGCACCGTCGCCCGTCATGCGGTTACGGAAGCCTTCGAGCGTAGTATCGCGAATAAAAACCACGCCTTCTGCCGCGCGGTCATCCTTATTACCCAAATTATCTACCGGCAAAGTAACACTCTGGATATACCAGTTGAACTTGCTGCGGTCCAGCTTCTTCCCCTGCGTCGGTTCCGCAGCTACCGCTGCTGCCGCCGCCGGCTCATAGTCAAAGCTCAGCTCCTTGCGCTCGTGCCAGCCGTCGCCGCTGACCTCAATCGTCAGCTGCTTTGCGCCACGTATAAGGTCTGTCTGCGGCTGAATATACAGCAAATCAAAGCTCTGTCCGAAATCCGCCGGCAGCACCCAATCTGCCTCCGCCGTCTGGCGGCCGTCAACGCTTCCCAAACGCCATTTGTCATTGGCAAGCGCCTTAAAGCCTTCCGGTAAAATGACACGCAAATGCGCCGGCTGCTCATGCGGTACATCAAAGCCGGTAATATTGATAAACAAAGGCATTGTACTGCCGCCATGTACTACATGCGCAGCACTCTTATCCAGATTGTAGGGATACACTGCCTCCAGCTTCACACCCGCAAAGGCCTGCTGTGCGAAGCACAGCAGCACCAGCAGAATATATAAGATTCTCATACTTCACCTATTCGCAGCAAATCTTTTTCAGTAACGCTGCATCCTTTTCTTTACTTGCCTCATCTACACGCGTTGTAATCTCCAGATTATTATTCAGCGGATTGCGGCTTACGGCAATATCAGCCGCATATGCTCTGCTGAGCAAAGCTTCCGTAAATACGCGCTCCGGAGTATCGTCTGCCAACAGCTTGCCCTCACCTAAAAGCAGAATACGGCTGCAGTATTTGGCTGCCAGATTAAGCTCATGCACAACCATCAGCACCGTCTTGCCCATCAGCGCCAGCTCACGCGCAAAACGGAATATTTCCTCCTGGTAAACCATATCCAGACCGGTAGTAGGCTCATCGAGGAACAGCACCGGAGTCTGCTGCGCCAAAACCTTTGCCAGCAGAATACGCTGCTTCTGGCCGCCGGAAACCTCTGTCACCGGCTTTTCTGCCAGCTCACGCGTACCGGTATATTCCATGCAGTCCAGCGCCAGACGCTTGTCGTCCTCGCTTTCGCGCTCCCACCATTTCAGGTAAGGGTAGCGGCCCGCCATAACGATATCCTGGCCCGTATAACCAAAGCCAACCTCTACCTGCTGCTGCAGATAGGCTACCTCGCGCGCCAAATCTCTGTCGGTATATTCCTCCATCGGCTTATCAAAAAACAAAACCTCACCGCTCTGCTTCGGCAGCATACCGCGGATTGTTTTCAAGAGAGTACTCTTGCCGGCACCATTACAGCCGATAATACCAACAAGCTCACCCTTGCCGATAGTAAAGCTGGCGTCGCTGATAACGCAGCGGCTGCCATAGCCTATAGATAAATGATTAACGCTCAAAACTGCTTCTGACATACATACACCTCATGCTCATACTTCATCATAAAATTCAAATAAATTCAGGTATACTATATTTACTCAATCTTATATATTATACCACATAGAGGCATCCGCTACAATAAATCGCAGACCGCACTCTGTGTAATCAAGAATTCTTTCTCAGATAAAATTCAAAACAAAAAGCATGAACCACGGCAATAGTTCATGCTTAAATAAGCCTTAGCGAAAATCAACCTTCAGATGCTGTCTTTCAGGCATCCGCTGATATTTATATTTGGTATAACCAACCATCAGCGTGCCTACAATTTTGTGCTTCGGCGGCACCGCAATCAGGTCCAGCAGCGGCTGATAGCCAGCAATGCCGCAGGATTGGATAAAGCCGGCAATTGTCGTCCCCAGACCGATGGTCGGGGCAAACAGCTCAGCGTAGGCCCAGCTCTGCTCTGCATTGCTCACACCGGTAATATTCAGACGGCGTGCCAGCGCAAAAATCAAACAGGGCGCATTGCGCGCGATAATATCCTGTCCACGCTCACGATAAGCGCGCAGCACAACCTGAAAATAGCGTTTATTTTCGGTGCCTGCCGCAACCTCAGCCTCCATCCAGTCGGCAACAGCGTCAGCAATCGCACGAATCTGCTCCCTATCGCGGATAACGATGTAGTACATACCTTGCGAATTGCCGGCAGTCGGCGCATAGCGTGCCACGTCCAGCATGCGGGTAATTTCCTCATCCGTCGGTGCCTGCGGTTTAAAGTTGCGCACACTGCGGCGCATGCGCAAAAATTCATAAGCAACCTCAGGCGTCGGCAACGGCATCGTCACCGGACGCTGATCCGCAAGCGGCGTATACTTATTATCCAAGGCTCCTACGGGACAGATAGCAACACACTGGCCGCAGCTCATGCAACCACGGTCAAAATTGCATTCCGGTCCGTTTTCACCCATAGAAAGAATGCAGGAAGGACAGCATTCTACGCAAATGCCACAATGCAGGCATTTCTCCTGATTAACTGTTAACAAGTCCATAACGTCACCTCACAGTGCATTATCGGTATAGTGAATGTATTCCAGTCCACTAAAATCTGCCTTATAATGACCGTTGCGCATAGGCGTACCCATGAGCTTTTTATCGTCAGGCAAACCATCTACATTTACCAGACCGATAGAAGCGGTAGCACAAAGAGCACCAAGCTGTGTTGCTACACGCATAGCATAAGCCTTGTCTGCTTCACCGACAACGCCCTTATGCGGGTACATTGATGTCGCTGCGATGATAACCGTCAGGATTTTGCCGCTTAGGGCAAAAATATGCGGTACAGTATTCATATCAGTCTGCATATAATCAATTTTAAAATTATGACTTTCCAGCCAGGGAACGAGAGCCTGTAAGCCAAGCTCGTGAATTTCCTGCTCTGTTAAAAGCTGCTGCTCCAAAATTCTCTTCTCCTGTAAAAAATTAGTGTGCTCAACCCTTCTCACAAGCAGAGATTGTTAAGAAGATACTGGATGCAAGGAAGGGCGACGACGGCGTATACACTTATACTCCTAGGAGCCCTGACGACGCAGATGGCGTCTTATGGGTGCTCTCATATAGAAGCTATTCTTCGCCGAGCACCAACACTTCCGGTTCTAAGTGAACTCCATGCGCTGCAAAAACCTTATCCTGCACATCGCAGATAAGCTGCAGCACATCTGCCGCCGTAGCTCCGCCGATGTTCACCACAAAGCCTGCATGCTTTTCGGAAACCTGCGCACCGCCGACAGTGTAGCCTTTAAGACCTGTCTGGTCGATAAGTGTACCGGCGAAATATCCGGGAGGACGCTTGAACATACTGCCTGCACTTGGCAGCTCCAACGGCTGCTTAGTGATACGGCGGTTACTGAAATCTGCCATTTTATCAGCAATAGCCTGCTTATCACCTGCAGTCAGGCGCACAGTTACCGAAGTAACAATTTTACCGCTGCCCTGCAGCGCAGTATGGCGATAGCCGAAATCAAGAGCTGCAGCCGGCAGCTCGCTGATTGTGCCGTCAAGCTCCATCACACGCACACCGGTAACAACCTTAGCCATTTCACCGTCATAGGCACCGGCATTCATATAAACAGCACCGCCGATGCTGCCGGGAATACCCACAGCGAACTCCATGCCGCTCAAGCCAAGCTCTGCAGCCTTGCGGGAAGCAGCAGCCAAAGAAACACCACTGCCAAAGGTCAGCGTGCAATCGTCAACAGCAACATCATTCAGCATATTGCCCAATTTGATAACCAAACCGCGGATACCCTTATCGCGCACCAGCAGATTAGAGCCGTTGCCAATCAGCGTAACCGGCACTTTCGCCTCACCGGCACGCTGCAGCAGCAGCTGCAGCTCCTGCTCGCTCTGCGGCATAGCCATCAGATCTGCAGGACCGCCGATGCGGAAGGATGTATGCTTCGCCATCGGCTCCTCTGCCAGCAAAGGCTTGGCAGTACAGCCTGCGAAAATCTCCTGCAACGTCATTATTTCTCTCCCATTGCCTCTTTGACAACGTCCTGAATAGTATTAGTAACGTCCATCAGCATCATCTGGAAACGAATCAGAGCGTTTAAATATTGAACTGCATCTGCATTCAGATTCAAAATGCCCTGCAGCTTCTGCATTTTATCAACAGAAGCCTGGTCGGGAGTTTTGCCCTGATGCTTAGCAAACTCTACTTCCTGAGCAACCATCAGATACTCGTTAACCATTTTTTTAGCATCCGGATCCTTCTCCAGAACAACAGCTGCTTCCTTCAGTTTTTTGTACTCGTGGCTTTCGCGCATAGCCTTAGCCAGATCATTTGCATTATCATAAACGTTCATAACTAAACACCTCACTAATAATATACTTTTACACTAACGTAAGAAACAAACATAGAAAAATACTGCACATCAACGCAGGGAAATTATACAACCACTACAGCACGCCAACGCAAGCAAGTGATATATCGTGCAGCGAATATAAATTTTAGCAAATGAGTGTCCGGAAGCACAGAAATGCCGCAACTGTTTGAGCGCTACGCTTAACTCATACAGAAGAATCTGTTAGCTTAGCGCGAGTTTTGCGGTATTTCGTCTTGCTTCCACACGAAATTTGCGTCCGTCAACTCGCTTCCGCAAACCTCTCAGGAAAACTTAACCCAGCAAGCGATTGACGGAAAATTTCTCTGAGCGGAACGGTATATCGCTTGCGACGCTATTACTCATTCACTCACATACCTACATTCAAATGGGCAAACTTAGAGCAGTCGCCAAACTCAAAATGCCACCACTCCATCTCAATCCCCTTGAACCCCTGCAGCTCCATCTCCTCGCGCAGCAGGCTGCGCAGATAGCGCTCGCGCGACGTACCGCCGGCATAGCTGGCGTACTGGCGCAGCGACGGCTCATCAAAGCCGCAGCCCATATCCAGCTCCTCGCCGCTCTCCAGACTGTACAGGCCCACATCCACAGCATTGCCTGTGTTATGCGTGCTGCCCTTAGTTTCCGGATCCTCCAGCATATCCTTATTATCGGCAGGCAAAGCCAGATTAGCCAGCTTGCTCATCGACCAGGGACGGTAGGCATCCCACAGCACCAGGCCGTAGCCGTAAGGTGCCAGACGCTGCTGCACCTTGCCTAAGGCAGCAGCTGCCTCTTTAGAAACAAAGAGCTTGGGCGTAGTATAAAGTGGCGCACCGAAAAGGTTGTCACTGCCTGCGTAGACAGAATTAACCTTAACACCGGCAACAGTTGCAGCGTCCACCAGCTGTGCCTGCTCACCTGCTGCCAAAGCAGCAGGAACGGTTGCTTTAGCAGCCTCCGCACGCAACTTGTCCCAATCCTCGGCACTGCGCTCCTCCAGGCGGAAAGGCTTCGCCCTCTCGCCCGCAGTCGTACCTAAAAAATAACGGCTGTAGGTATTACCGCCGACGCGGCAGGAAATACCATAGCCATCAGGATCACGCTCAAAACGTACACCTGCTTCGGTATTGCTCATCGGCCCTGATTCCTGCAAAGTGTAGGAATCAAAATGCACCTTGCTGAGCGGATAAAGATTTGCCGCAGCAAAGGATTTATCCTCCAATGCAGTGCGGTACAACAGCTCCAGACGGCCGTTATTCTCACGGATAAGAATATTTTCGCCGTTGCCATAGTAAAAGCCAAGAATATACTTGATATCCTTCGGCGCATCTTTAGGCACGGAAGCCAGAGCAAGCTCCGCTCCCGTCTGGGCATAGAAAAGCAGACCGGCCGCCAGGCCGGCCAGCAAATTTCGGTAATTCACTATTGAATCAGCTCCTTGCGTACATCAGCTAAAGCATTAAGCCTGCTGCGTACTCTCGCAACATCTGCCAAATCGATTTCACAGGAAACAACTTTCTCCTGCATACCTGCTTCGGCAAGAATCTTGCCGCTGGGCGCAACAACCATTGAATGACCGTAAAACGGTGCACCCTTAAAGCTGCCCGCACAATTTACCGCTACCACAAAGGTGTGGTTTTCGGCAGCGCGGGCCTGTGCCAGCAAGCGCCAGATGTCTCCCCGCGCTTCAGGCCATTCAGCCGGGCAGAAAATGAGCTGTGCTCCCTGCAGAGCCAGATGACGGAAAAGCTCGGGGAAACGCAAATCGTAACAGATAGTCGAGCCGCAGCACAGACCATCTAATGTAAAGGCTTGAAAATTATTGCCGGGAGCAAAGAAATCCTCTTCATGGAAAAGGCCGAAAAGATGCACCTTATCATAAAGATTGACGATTTCACCGTTTTTATTGATAGCCGCAGAGGTATTGTAAATCTTGCCATCGGCATGACGCATAGGCACCGAGCCCGCGAGAATAGCGCACTGCTCGGTGCGTGCAATCTCCGCAAGCTGTGCCAGCACAGGCGAAGCCGGCGTTTCGGCTTCCTGCTCCAGGTGTCCCAGGCTGTAGCCTGTTGTCCACACCTCGGGCAGCACCAGCAAATCATGCTTCTTGGCAGCCTCCGCCGCCAGCTGCAGACCATGGGCCACATTAGCCTCTTTATTCTTTTCCAGAACTTCCAGCTGCAGCAGGGCTATTTTCATAATACGCGCTCCTTAGGCATCATATTATTGCTTTGCAGGCGACCAAGAAAGAATTTCTCCAGCTTGCGGGTGCAGCGGGTAATGAAATGCTCCTTACCGCCTAAGGACTCAACAAAAACTACAGGATGACCGGCAACCTTTGCGCCTAAAACGTCGGTCAACAGTTGGTCGCCGACAAAAAGAATTTTACCGCCGCCCATAGCTTTAGTAATTTGCTTATAAGCCATCGGCAAAGGCTTAGCGGCACGCATAATGGTGCCAAGACCGGTCTGACGGGTGATACCTTTAATGCGGTCACCGCCGTTATTGGAAATCAATGCAACATTGATACCCATCTGATGCAGCTGACGAATCCAAGTCATAGCACGAGGGCCTACCAGGTTCTTGTCGCGCGGCAGCAGGGTATTGTCAATATCAACAACAATTTTGGTGTAGCCATTGCGCTTCAGCCATTTTGCGGAAATGTCAAATAAACTTTTTACTCTGTAATCGGGGCAAACATACTTTAAAATCATACTACCTTATCCTTTGGAAATTTTATTTCAAATGTGGTGCCAGAACCACATTTGCTGATTACCTCGGCACTGGCGCCGTGGACACGAATAATTTCTTTGGCAATAGCAAGCCCCAGACCGGTTCCCGGAACACTGCGGCAATGCGATTTTTCAACCTTGTAAAAACGCTCCCAGATAAAGGGAATATCCTCTTCGGGAATACCCTTGCCCTGGTCGGAAACAGTTACAAGCACGCTGCCATCATCGAGCTTATTCGCACCTATTGATACAGTACCATTTTCCGGCGAATATTTCAAGGCATTATCGCACAAAATCATAATTAACTGTACCATTTGGTCTCCATCGCCCAAAATTTTGATATTATCGTCGGCATGAACATTAATAGTAACATTATTCTTCACGCAGCGCACCGATAATTTTTCGGCGACATTACGGATGATACCGGCCAGCGGCAGCTCATCCATGTTGCTCACAGTCAGCGGGTCGCTGGACTCCAGTCTGCTGATATCCAGCAGCTCGCGTACCATACGCTCCAGACGGACTGTTTCTTCATTTATCAGGCCACGGTAACGCTGAATCAGATCAGTATCCGTTACCATACCGTCACAGATTGCCTCATTGTAGCCACGGATAATCGTAATCGGCGTACGCAGCTCATGCGATACATTGGCCACAAAATCGCGGCGGATTTTTTCCGTCCGTTCCATCTTGGCAATGTAATCACCCAAGTCCTTGCCTAAGGAATTGAGCGCATTGCCCAGCTCGGCAATCTCATCATCGCCATGCACCTGCAGCCTGTGGGAATAATCTCCCGCCGCCATCGCCTGCGCATTGTCCTTCATATCCAGCACCGGCCGGATAATCATACCTGACAGACGTTTGACTAAGAACAAACTGAAAATAATGGCAATAATACCTACAATCATAATATAAATATAAACATTTCGCAAGAATTTTTCGAAACCGCTCAAGGGTTCTATCAGCAAAATAGCGCCTGTGTGTCCTTTACCGAAGGTATAAGGAACGCCGACCAGGATTACCTGCTCCTTGTAATACGGATGATAAATCTGCGATTTGAAGGACTTCCCGGCATAAACATCATTCAGTATCACTTTAATGCGATACGATAAATTACTGCTCTTCATATCCTGATCCAGTTTTCTGACGCTTTCCTGCAATACCTGTTGCGAAGGAGCACCATACTTAAGGAAATCCTTCATTGAAGCATTTTCTCCGGTCTCTTGTACATTTTCGTAATTAGAGGCCGCCAAAAGCTCGTAATTATCATCAAACAGCCAGATGCGTGCGCCAACCAGCTTATCTACAGCTAAAATATAACGATAAAGCATATCCCTGTCCTGCAAGCGGATGAAGGCTTCAACAGTTTCCCCCATCTCATTTCCCTTTTCGGCCAGCTCCTGCTCCTTAATCTGGAAAAAGTAGTCGGCAATCAGGTAGGATATGCCTGCTGTAATCCCCACAACGACGATAATTATGATAGTCATAAAACTATACATCAGGCGTGTGCTTAGGGATTTTTTCATAGGTTATTCGTCCTTTAGCTCGAATTTATAGCCTACACCCCAGATAGTTGTAATATCCCATTTGGAATCAGGCGGAATGTTCAATTTCTGTCTGATGCGTTTGATGTGCGTATCAACAGTACGGGTATCACCGTAATAGGAGTAACCCCAAATTGTTTCCAACAGCTGGTTGCGGCTGAAAGCCTTGCCCGGATTTGATGCCAGGCACCACAGCAGCTCCATTTCCTTAGTCGTAAAGGTCATTTTGTTGCCGAATGCGGTTACCTGATACTGGTCCATATCAATAATCAGACCGGGATAGGTGATGCGCGAAACCTCACCCTTCTTCTCCTGCGTGCCTGCACGGCGCAGCACAGCCTTCACACGGGCTACTACCTCACGCGAATTGAACGGCTTGGTGATATAGTCATCAGCGCCGATTTCCAGACCGGCAATACGGTCATCATCATCATCCTTGGCCGTAACCATGATAATGGGCAGGTCCGACATCTTGCGTACCTGCTTGCAAACCTCAATACCGTCCAGAACTGGCATCATAATATCCAGCAGCAGAATATCCGGTTTTTCGGACTGCACCTTCAAAATTGCGGCAGCACCGTCTTCGGCTTCAATAACCTCAAAGCCTTCCTTCTCAAAATATATGCGCAAGATTTCGCGAATCTGCGCTTCATCATCAGCAATTAATATTTTCTGTTTTGCCATAATCATCACTCCTGCCTTTAAGCTGACTCGTACCGTTTATTTATCAGAGCAAACGGCAGAGTCCTACAAGATGTTACTATAATTATAGCACAAATACTTGCTTTCTTAGTATGCTTTCACAAAAGATTTACATATATATACTGCTTTTATCATAAACGTAAACGCGAATGCATTATTTGTCACAGAAAATGCTTATAATTTTTGTTTTAAGACAGATATTAAAGCGGCTTAAAGGCTGCCAGCATTTTTTTGCGCTCACGCCACATGGGCAAATAGCGTTCGACAATCGCGTGGAAGCGCGGTGAATGATTAGCCTCGTGCAAATGCGCCAGCTCATGCACCACAATATATTCCAGACACTCCTGCGGCCAGCAGGCCAGCAGCGTATTCAGATTAATGCTGCCTGTGCGCACGTTGCAGGAGCCCCAGCGCGTTTTCATACGATGCACCTTAAGCCCTGTATGACGCACGCCCATTTTCTTTTCCCATGCCTGCAGCAGTTGCTCTCCTCTGCCAGCTAACTCCTGCTTATAGAAGAATTCTACAAAGGCGCATTTAGCTTCATTATTCAGCTCACTGCGGTAATAAAAGTTAACAGCATCAGCCTGCACCTCATAGGTACCATGCTTTTTGCTGCTAAGCAAAAAGTGCGCCGGCAAACGCCTGCCCCACAGCCACACATGCTGCCCATCAAAGGGAAGCTCGCCCATGCTGTACTTCGGCTCCTGCTTTTGCTGCGACTTTTCCTGCAGTACCTGCTGCAGCTTTTGGCGCAGCCATTGCTCCCTGCTCTCTAAGAATCGCTTCACCTCGCTTACGCTCATTCCTATGGGAGCGGTAAGAAAGATGTCGCCAGTTTCTTTTATGCGCAGCGTAATATTTTTGACCAGTTTAAACTGAAGCTTTATCTTCAGACCGTGCAAGCTCAGCACGGTCTCGCGGATTATTCTGCTGTTCACAGCTTGTCTACCAGAATATTACGTCCCAGCATACGGTTGAATTCCCAAGCACTTTTACCGTCATGCACGTCAAACTGGTTCATTACGGCGTTGATTTCGTCGGCGTAATGCACAACAAAGGCCTCACGTGTAGAGCAGGCTACCGGAGAACCCTTTTCGTTATCGCCATGGTGCGACAGCAGAATGTGCTGCAGCTGCTCCAAACGAGAGGACGGCAAGCGCAGCTTGGCAGCTGCCTCCTGCACCATCATGCAGCTCATGGTAATGTGTCCGAGCAAACGTCCCTCACTGGTATAGGGGAAGCCGATTTCCGCAGAAATTTCGCGGATTTTGCCGATGTCGTGCAGCAGAGCGCCGGCAATAACCAGATCCTTGTCCACGCCCTCAATCTGCTCAGCCAAGGCCACTGCCAGACCGGTAACATCCACAGAATGCTGCAGCAGGCCGCCCAAATAAGCATGATGCATGCGCATACCGGCAGGATTAGTCACAAAGCGCTCATAGGTTGCACCGCTGAAAATAGTTTCCAGCAGCATACGCAGTCCCGGAGTGCGTACTGCCTTGATATAATTGGCAAGCTTAGTTTTATAAGCCTCTACATCAAAATCACCATGCGGCAGCAGATTGCTGATATCATCCTGCGGTAGCAGATTTTCCAGACGCTGGATTACAACCTGCAGCGTCATATCATTATTGAATTTGTTGATGTCGACGTTACCGCCCATCATAAAGGCTGTCGGGCCATCCAGCTCGCGCAGCTTGTCTACAAGCATTGCATCAAAGCAGATAAAAGCAATGCGTCCGCTGTTATCCTCCAGCATACCGCGGGCAAAAACACCGCCGTTAGAGGAATTACCCACCTTCTGTACCCTTACCAAAACTGCCTGGCACACCTTGATGCCGGCCTTAAAATCTTTAATCATTCTTCTATCACCTGTTTTCTATATATGCTTCAGCAGCAGTGTTTCGCGTGCTACCTGAATTGCCACATCCCAATGCTTTTCCGTAAAGCGCAGCGATAATCTGTCGGCCAGGTCATCAAGCACCGGCAGCTCTGTCGGCTGATGGCCTGCATCAATAATGTTCAGACCACTGAAAACAGCCTGCTGTGCCTCATGGTACTTCACATCGCCTGTCACCAGCGTATCGGCGCCCTGCGCCAAAGCCAGCCCAATCAAATCGGCACCGGCACCGCCACAGACGGCAACACGCTTAACCTTGCGTCCTGCATCGCCTATGGTAAGATAATCGGCCTGCAGAGCCTTTTTGACGAAAACTGCAAAATCATGCAGCTTGCTCGGCTGCGCCAGCTCACCTATGCGTCCGAGTCCGCTGACAGTATCCAGCATATCCGCATCCTGCAGGCGCAGTCTTTTGGCAAGCACGCTGTTGACACCGTTAGCAACGCAGTCAAGATTAGTGTGCGCGCTGTAAACAGCAACGCCGTTTTCTGCCAGCTGCAGCAAAAGCTCCTGCTGCCAGTCAGCGTCCGTCACATTGCCCAGCTTATGAAAAATTGCCGGATGATGCGTAATCAGCATATCAGCCTTTTTCGCCACCGCCTGCGTCACAGTTTCCTGTGTCATATCCAGCGCCAAAAGCAGCCTGCGTACAGGCTTATTGCGCCTGCCCAGCATCAAGCCGACGTTGTCCCAGGACTCTGCCAGCTCCGGCGGTGCCATTTCGTCCAGCAGGTTGATGATATTATTTACTGTCACTACGCTTGCCATTTTGCAGCACCTCCAATTCTGCCTTCAACGCTTCGATTTCCTTATACTTTTCGCTCGCGCGTGCGCGCTCGCTGCGTACCATATTCTCCAACAGCTGTCGGCAGGTAGCAAGCTGGCGTTCCAGCTGTTTACCCAGCAGCGGATGCTTCTGTGCGAGCAGCAGTGGGCCTACAGCGTACTCTGCCGCACTGTAAACAGGCGCAGAGCCGCGCTTAGCGGCAATAATCTCGTAAAAATGCGTGGCATCATCCACCAGCTCTTCGGCAGCCAGCTGCCAGCCGTGGCTGCACAGCCACGCACGCAAGGATGCGGCACCGGCCATCGGCTGCAGCACCAAAAGCTTTGCGCTCTGCGCTACCTCCATGTCATCCTCCAAAATGCTGATGATGGTAGAAGCGCCCATGCCTGCAATAGCAATGCAGTCTGCTTCGCCGGGGCTTAATACCTTCAGGCCGCTGCCCTGACGCACCTCTACATTCTCATGCTGCCCATACTGCGCCACGGTAGTACGTGCCGTCTGGCAGGGTCCTGCAGCAATATCACCGGCAATCGCCCGCGCAATTCTTTGCTTTTCCAACAGCCACACGGGTAAATACGCATGGTCCGTGCCGATGTCCGCCAGCACGCAACCCTGCAGCACCAAGTTGGCAATAGTTTCTAATCGTCTATCAATATGCATTGCGTCCCTCCTGAATTTGCTCTAAAATCTTAGTTTCTGAATCGTGACAGCCACAGCCTGTAATATTTTCCGAAGCTGTCCGGAACGTAAATACTCTAACACTTTATTATAACACAAATCAACGAATATAGAAAACAAGTCTGCAAAGTGATGCCTGCTGCCAATGCTATGACAACTACTGAAACAAAGCAAAAACCCCCGCATTGCTGCGGAGGCCGTGATTGACATGCAAAGCTCAGTTTTTCAGTTCGTTCTTTACCACAAACATTACCCATTGGGCGATATTTGTGGAATGGTCGGCAATGCGCTCCACATATTTGGCAATCATCAGATAATCCACATATTGCGGTACATATTGCGGCTTTTGCTGCATTACAGTGGTCAGATGCTGACGCATTTCGGCAAAGTAATTGTCTACCTCATCATCGGTAGCAATAACCTTATTGGCCAACTCCAAATCATTTTCGCTGATGGCGCTGATGCTGTCGTACACCATCTGGCGCATAACCTGCAGCATAGCCATAAAATTATCTGGCAGCGGCACAGGCTCCTTTTCAATCAGCTTCAAGGTATATTGGCTGATATCACTGCAATGGTCGGCAATGCGCTCCATATCGCCCACCAGCTTCAGGCAGCTGGCAATCTCACGCCAGTCAGTTGCTACCGGAGTTTGTGTCAGCACCAGCTCCAGGCATTGCTTTTCGATATTTACTTCGCTGTTGTCAAAATTATCATCATCGCTGATAATCTGCTGCGCTAAAGCTGCATCCTTCTGCTCCAGATTGACGATAACCTTGTCCAGGGTATCCTCCAGATTTACGCCCATCACGCGCACACTGTTGAGCAGCTGCTTCAGCTCCTCGTTGAATTTGTTACGTGTCATTTTATTGTTCCTTTCTCCTTGCATCAACCGAATCTGCCGGTAATATACTCTTCTGTCTTGGGATTAGACGGATTTGCAAACAGCTGCTTCGTTTCGTTGAACTCAATCAGCTCGCCCAAAAGGAAGAAGGCTGTTTTGTCAGAAATACGCGCAGCCTGCTGCATATTATGCGTAACAATAACAATAGTGTAATCCTTCTTCAGCTCCAGAGCCAAATCCTCAATCTTCATCGTAGAAATCGGGTCCAGCGCACTGGTAGGCTCGTCCATGAGGATAACCTCCGGCTGCACAGCCAGGGTACGTGCAATGCATAGGCGCTGCTGCTGGCCACCGCTCAGGCCCAGCGCACTCTTATTCAGTCTGTCTTTCAGCTCGTCCCAGATGGCAGCCTGACGCAGACTGCGCTCTACAATCTCGTCCAGCTCGCTCTTTTTCGTCACGCCATGGATACGCGGACCGTAAGCAACGTTGTCATAAATGCTTTTCGGAAAGGGGTTAGGCTGTTGGAAGACCATACCAACGCGGTGACGCAGGCTGATGGGGTCAATCTCCGCAAAAATATCCTTGCCATCCAGTGCAATGCTGCCTTCAATGCGCACGCCCTCTTCCAGGTCGTTCATTCTGTTCAGTGTTTTCAAAAAGGTGGATTTGCCGCAGCCGGAAGGGCCGATAAGCGCAGTAATTTCCTTTTCCTTGATATCAAGATTTATTTTTTTCAACGCTTGGAATTTGCCATAATACAAATCCAGGTCCTGCACTAATAATTTAGTTGCAGCGTTATCATTCGTCATTTTCTGCTACCTCCGGTTTTTGTGTCTAAATAAGTGCTCAGGTAACGTGCGCCCAGGCTAAAGGACAGCACCAGCAGCATCAGTATTGCTGAAGAAAGGTTGGCCATCTGCGCCGCATTGGCTGCCAAAGCCTCGGTGCGCGATGCCCAGATATGCAGCGCTAGCGTTTCGCCCGGACGGAAGGGGTTCAGCGGGCAGGTCGGAGACAGCAGGTTCAAGCTGCTCCAGTTTATATCCGTGCTCATGCCTGCGGTATACAGCAGCGCTGCCGCTTCACCGAAGCCACGGCCAGCAGCCAGGATAACGCCGGTCATAATACGCGGCAGGCACGCAGGCAGCAACACCTTGTAAATAGTCTGCCACAGCGTTGCGCCCATGGCCAGGCTGCCGCGCTTATAGCCCTGCGGCAGTGATTTGAAGGCATCCTCCGTGACCGTCATAATCAGCGGAATGCTGAGGATAGAAACTGCCAGCGCACCGCTGAACAGGTTCCACTGTGAGCCGGTCATTACGATAAATACCAAGTAACCGAACAAACCGACAACAATGGACGGCAACGAGGACATCGTTTCGATACACATGCGCAGGAACTTGGTGAACTTGCCCTGCTTAGCGTATTCCGCCATATAAATGCCGGCAGCGACACCCAAGGGCACGCTCACGAGCAGCGACAAGAAAACCAGATAAATAGTGTTGAAGAACAAATTACCGATGCCGCTGCCCTCAAATGATATCAGGCTCCAGCTGAAATCCTTGAAGCCGTTAATGATAACGTACAGGGCAAAGGTCACGAGCAGCAGGATAAAGAAGCCTGCTACGCAATAAAACACAGTTGTCATCAGCTTATCAATAAACTTTGCACGCGCTATACTGTCATTCATGCCTGCTTCCCTCCTTTAGCAGTTAAAAAATGGATTGCAAAGATGCAGGCCAGGGAGATGATAAACAGCAGCAGCGCCATCGTCCACAAAGCAATGTTGTATTCGCTGCCCTCCATTGCACCACCCATATCCGCCGCAATCGCCGCCGTCAGATTGTTGGTCGGAGCAAGCAGCGAGCTCGGAAAGGCACGCATCTTGCCGATAACCATCGCTACAGCCAACGCTTCGCCGAAGGCACGCGCCAGGCCTAAGATAACAGCCGTCATCAGACCGCTGACTGCCGCAGGCACTACCACCTTGGCAATAGTCTGCCAACGCGTTGCGCCAAGACCATAGGAAGCAGCGTGGTAGCTTTTAGGGATGCTGCGCAATGCATCTGCTGCCAGACTCGTAATCGTCGGGAAAATCATCACCGCCAACACAATACCTGCCGCTAATACGGAAAAGCCGAAGCGCAGGTTAAAAATGTTTTTAATAAGCGGTACCAAAATTGTCAGGCCGATCCAGCCGTAAACTACGGAAGGAATGCCGACAAAAATTTCCACAGCCGGTTGGACAAAACGCTTGCCAAGCTCCGGCGAAATCTCCGTCATAAAAATTGCGGTTGCCAGGCTGAACGGTGTAGCAATCGCCAGCGCCAACACGCAGGTAATAACAGAACCGAAGACAAAGATGGCTGCACCAACCTTGCCGCCGCCCTCAGCGCTGTCACTCGGCGCCCAATCTGCCGAAAAAAGAAACTCTGCAATACTGTGGTTGTAGGTAGTAAACGTGCCTACGCCCTTGTAGCACAGGAAAGCGCCGATAGACAGCGTCAGAACAATGAGCGCCAGGCCGCAGCCGGTAATAATGTAGCGCCACAACGCATCCTGCCTATAAGCATTTGTTGTAACCTGTTGCATAAACTATTCTCCTCTGATGTAACTCGTGAATATATTTGTCTTTTCAAAGCTAAAGGCTATGCAGAGGCTCGCAGCTGATAACTTACCAGCTCCTGCCCGGCACAGCCTTGATGTTTATTCTAAAGGGGATGAGAAGACCGGTAAGACGCATCTCTTGGCGTATGCTGTCTTCCTGTTTCTCGTTTAGATGGAAGCGTAATAATTGTTTTGGGATTGACGCAGATGCGTCATAGTCGAAGTCCCCGGACACAGGATAAGGATGCAGATGCTATGCGACGACGACGACGGCGTACATATTCGTACTCCTAGGAGTCGTCGCGACGCAGATGCGCCTTATCCGAAGTCCGGCTTAACGTTTAACCTGCATTTTGGCAGTTACACCATACCCCTGCTTTTCAATTTCCTTGCCATAATCAGCAGAGAGGATGAAGTCCAGGAATGCTTTTACAGCACCGGTAGCTTCGCCTTTAGTATACATATGCTCATAACCCCATACAGGATATTTGCCGTTGTAGGTGTTGTCCAGAGTAGGCTCTACACCATCGATTGCTACAGTTGCAACGTCTTTGTTATTTACGAGGTAGGACAGAGCAACATAACCGATAGCGCCTTTGTTATCCTTTACGCTTTGCAGCAGAGTGCCGGAGTCATCAGTTTCCAAAGATTTGTTGGTTGCTTCTTTAGCACCGCCCAGAGCGAACTCCTGGAAGAGAGCACGGGTACCGCTGGTAGCAGGACGGGTAATCAGAACGATAGGTTCATCCGGGCCGCCAACCTGTTTCCAGTTGGTTACCTTAGCAGTAAAGATGTCGGTCAGCTGAGCCTTGGTCAAGCTTTTTACTTTAGCTGCCAGGTCTTTGTTGATAACCGGAGCCATGGTAACTACGCAAACCTTGTGGTCTACAAGTCCTTTGGCAACTTCGGGTTTCAGCTTGCTTTCTGCCGGTACGTCAGAGTTACCGATGTTAACGCTGCCGTCTGCAACCTGTTTCAGACCGGTGCCGCTGCCGCCGCCGTTAAGGGTGATGGAAACATCCGGGTTCAGAGCTTTAAATTTGCTTGCTGCATCCTTGGCCAGCGGCAGAAGTGCGGAAGAACCGCTGCCGGTTACACTGCCGGTAACCTTGCTGCCTGCTTTGTTATCTGCAGCTTTGTTATCACTGCCGCAGCCCAAAGCACCGAGTGCTACCATAGCTGCCAGACCTAAACATGCGACTTTTTTCAATTTCATAATATATTTCCTCCTTCAACCATCGTGAAAAAATTTATTTCCGATAAGTTCTGCGCCTTATCAGTAGTGTTCGTGGTTTATGATGCTAGTATAATATATCATTGTTAAGGAAGTATTATGCTGATGTTAAGAGCATGTTAAATAGCAAAAATGCACATAAAAAAGCACCTGCCTATCATTTTGCTGATAAACAGGTGCCTGTACTTACTGTATTTTTGTTTTTGCGGTAATACCCTTTTAGCTTACGCAGACAGCTTGGAAGCCAATTCACGTACCTCTGCTTCTGTAAGCTTAGAGTGACGGACGGTGAACTCGATACTCATACCGTCAGCCAGTAAGCCTTGGGCAAGCTCTATTCTGTTTGCCTGCTCTTTTTCTTCAGCTTTTTTCGCTGCTTCTTTCGCTGCTTCTTTCACTGCTTCTTTCACTGCTTCTTTCGCTAATGCTTCGGCCTTTCTTGCAGCATATTCTTCAATTACATCAGTCATTTTTTCTTCGCCCTCCTTGCTGTATTTCAAAAACTCCATGCGCTCGGCAAATTCATGATAATGCAGATTCTTTAGCTCTGTACAATATAAATCCTGCATCAGTTTACCAAGCGCTGTATCATCTCGACGCTGGCTGTTGACATAGATAATGCGCGAACCATCTTCAAAGCATTTCGCATTTTCATCGATTCTGCGCCTGATATTATACAATGGCAAATTATCGTGCAAGACATCGTTTTCTGTGATAAAAATTACGTAGGTATCCGGCAGTTCTTCGTAGAGCTTACCAGGCTGCAGGAAGTGTGTATCAAGGATACTGCTGTAAAATCTGGCGCGTCTTGCAGGTGCGCCTTCATCGCTTCTCTGCACCTCTACGTTAAAATAACGTCCTTTGCTATCCTGCGCTAAAATATCCAGTTGAGAAGAATGTCCGTAGATGTTTTGGATAAAGCTCTGTATTCTGACATTTCTCACCTTAATTTTATCATCTCCCAGGATAACGCGCAAGAAAACCTGCGCTGCTTTTTTGTTGTCATCTAGCATAAAATTCATAAACCTGTTGTTCATCATGCAAAGGCTGCCGATGACCTGCTTGATTTCGCTGTTTTGACCTACTTCGGTTGTTTGCATTACTTTAGCTCCCTTCTTAACAAAAAACGCCCTATGTACTACTCAATAATACATAAGGCGCTCTCAATGACGCTGCGACGAGCGTACTCCAGGCAGGCGTGCAAAAATCTTACGAATATATATTATCTGATTTTTCAGATTTTGTCAAGAGGAAAGAAGTTATAAGTTTTTCCCTTAAAAATAGGGTAATTTTAAGGGAAAGCTTTGGGATGTAAGGGAAAAACACCTGCCTATCATTTTGCTGATAAACAGGTGCTTTGAAATTTAGGTTAGATTAGCTTACTTGTCCTCTTCGAGGATAATTCCACCTTTTCGATGTCTCGCTTCGTTACACTCACGACAACTCGGGTGTCATTTATCCTCTTTCTTGCTCCCTATTCGGTCGCAAGCGAGGACAGCGCGACCAACGAGTTTTTTATTCGCGAAGCTCATAAAAACTCGGGTCTTACTTGTCCTCTTCGAGGATAATTCGACATTCAGTTTCTCGCGGCGCTACGCTTGCGACAAACTGTGTCTCATTTACCAGTTCTGCCACGTTTGGTGAACGGTACGCCTTTAGCGCACAGCGGGCAGGTTGCCGGATCAAAGGTTTCTACGTTAAGGTGCAGCAGAGCTTCGGTGCGAACGCCGAAGTCTACCTTGCCGCCGCTGCGGTCAACCAGCAGGCCAACGCCTACGAGCTCGCCGCCATGCTCTTTAACTACTTCCATAACCTCTTTAACGCTGCCGCCGGTGGTTACGATGTCTTCAACAACCAGTACGCGGGTGCCTGCCGGAATTTGGAAGCCACGACGCAGAGTCATTTTGCCGTTTTCACGCTCGGTGAAGATAGCACGGGTGCCAAGAGCCTTGCCAACCTCGTGAGCCAGCAGGATACCGCCGGTCATCGGGCCAACTACCAGTTCAACATTGTCGTTTTCATAACGACGTGCGATTTCCTGGCACAGGCGCTCGGTATATTTAGGATGCTGCAGTACGTTGAATTTTTCAACATACATAGGGCTGTGCAGACCGCTGGTCAGCAAAAAGTGACCATGGAGAACTGCTTCGGTTTCCTCGAGCATTTTCATAACATCTTTTTCTTCTAAAACTGCCATTTGCTTACACTCCTTTAATCTCTTCTACAATTGCCAATGCTGCTGCTTGTCTTGCTTCAGCCTTAGTAATAGGTCTGCCTACTACGATGTGACTGCTGCCGTTTTGCAGAGCGCCTGCCGGTGTTGCTACGCGCTTCTGGTCATCCAGAGAGCTGCCCGCAGGACGCACGCCCGGGGTAACAATCAGGAACTCGGGGCCGCAAGCCTCACGTATAGCTGCAGCTTCCTTAGGAGAAGCAACAACGCCGTCCATGCCTGCTTCCTTCGCCAGCTTAGCCAGGCTGATAACCTGCTCGGCAATGGTATTTTTATAATTCAAATCAGCAAACTGTTCATCATCCATGCTGGTAAGAATGGTTACAGCAATCAGCTTCGGTGCCGGACGGCCTGCTGCCTCAGCAGCCTCATGCACAGCCTTAACAGCTTCTGCCATCATCTTTTTGCCGCCGACAGCATGAACGTTCATCATGTCTGCACCCAAATCGCTGAGTACGGTAAGTGCATGAGCAACAGTGTTAGGAATATCCTGCAGCTTGAGGTCCAGGAAAACATGCTTGCCCTGTTCCTTCAAGAAGCGGATAATTTCGCTGCCTACTGCATAATAAAGCTCCATGCCAACCTTGTAGTAGCTTACTGCGTCACCCAATTCGACAACGCAAGCCTTAGCCTGCTCCAAGGTAGGAAAGTCGAGTGCGACTATTAATCTATCATCAGATTTCATAAGAATCTCCCTTGTATCATACTTTATAGACGCTAGAGAATAACGTTATAAATCGTCGTTATTCAGCTTCGTTAAACAACGGCATGCTTGCCTTGCCATTCGGTAATGCCAAACCGACAATTTCAGAAATGTTCTGCGCGTTATGTCTGTCCAGATATGCCAGCATACCATGAGCAATGGTTTCAGCGATATCAGGCTGTACAAAGTTTGCGGTGCCAACTGCTACCGCACTTGCGCCTGCCAGCATGAACTCAATTGCATCCTCGGCACACATAATGCCGCCCATGCCAATGATGGGGATATGCACAGCCTGTGCTACCTGATAAACCAGGCGCACTGCTACCGGACGTACAGCAGGACCGCTGAGACCGCCGGTTACATTGCCGAGCACAGGACGCTGACGCTCAATATCAATTTTGGTACCAAGCAGCGTGTTAATCATGGAAATTGCATCCGCACCTGCTGCTTCTACAGCCTTCGCCATCACCACAATATCAGTTACGTTCGGAGAAAGCTTGGCGATAACCATTTTGCCGGTGTTGGCCTTAACAGCACGTACAACCTCAGCAGCTGCCTCCGGCACAGTGCCGAAAACAATGCCGCCCTCTTTGACGTTCGGGCAGGAGATGTTGATTTCTACTGCATCAACACCGTCTACATCCAGCTTTTTGGCAACAGCGCCGTATTCCTCGGGAGAATGGCCGTAGATGTTGACAATAACAGGAACATTATATTCTTTCAGCTCAGGCAGAGTGTGCTCCAAGAAGTACTCGCTGCCCGGGTTTTCCAGACCGATACAGTTCAGCATACCGGACGGGGTTTCTACCGCACGCTGGCCCTTATTGCCTGCTGCAGGCTCCAGGGATGTACCCTTTACGGTAACAGCGCCAACCTTTTCCAGGTCGAGAAAATCGGTAAATTCCAGGCCAAAGCCAAAGGTGCCGGAGCCGGTAGTAACAGGTGTAGCCATCTTCACACCGGCAATATCAACTGCCAGGCGACCATCATACAATGCTTTTACCATTCTCCTACCTCCTCTGCCCAGAATACCGGGCCGTCCTTGCAGACCTTGATGCGTTTGCCGATGCCTTCGCAAGCACAGGACAGGCACGCACCCAGACCGCAGGCCATGTATTTTTCCAGAGATACCTGACATTTTACGCCAGCTTCTAAGCAAGCGTTGGCAACTGCGCGCATCATCGGTACAGGACCGCAAACGTATACGCAGTCATAGCCGCCCTCTTTCAACAGCTGCGGCAGCAGGGCCATTACGGTGCCCTTAGTGCCGACACTGCCGTCATCGGTGGTCAGGTAAATATTTTTGCTGAGGCTTTCATAAAGCTTGGTCCAGAACAATTCCTCGGCACTGCGGCCGCCCATCAGGATATCGGTATTGCCCTCACCGAAGCCCTCTGCCAAAAACAGCAGCGGAGCCAGGCCCAGACCGCCGCCAACCAGCAGCGGTTTCTTGGCGCTCATATCAAAGCCGTGTCCCAGCGGACCGACGATGCTCAGCTCGTCGCCGCTGCAAACGTCAGCCAGAATATGAGTAGCTTCACCGATGATACGGTAGATCATGGTGATAGTACCCTCAGCCTTGTTAACTCCTGCTACGCCGAAGGGACGGCGCAGCAGCGGAGCAGTATTCTTGCACACCTTCACGTTGACGAACTGTCCGGGGACAGCTTCGGCAGCGATTTCCGGTGCATAAACATTTATTAATTTTGTCGTACTATTTAAAACTCGTTGACCAATTACCTTGGCACTAGCAATAGTTTTAGACATAATCAATCCTCCCAGGTCAGGTCCTGCAGAGCGGTAACGCGTACAACGCTACGACGACGCATTGCGCTCATAACGTTCAGCAACTCGCGTGCAGTATCCATAGAGGTCAGGCAGGCAATTGCATGCTCTACGGTAGAACGGCGGATCTTGAAGCCGTCACGTTCTGCGTCACGGCCATGGTTGGTGGTGTTGATAACCATACCGATGCGGCCGCTCTTGATATCATCAATCAGGTTCGGATGACCTTCGCTTACTTTTGTAGCAACCTCAACGGTTACGCCGTATTGCTGCAGGTATTCTGCAGTCCCATCAGTTGCGATAACAGTGTAGCCCAGCTCTTCAAAGCCGCGGGCAATAGCAACTGCCTCAGGCTTATCCATATCAGCAACGGTAATCAGGATTGCACCCTCGTGCGGTACATTGATACCGGAAGCGATGCAGGCCTTATACAGCGCACGGCTGTACTGGTAGTCGCAGGCCATAACCTCACCGGTGGATTTCATTTCAGGTCCAAGGGTGATATCTACGTTGCTCATCTTGTTGAAGCTGAATACAGGAGCTTTTACAGCATAGTAGTCCGGGAAGAAGCGCAGACCTGCCTGCAGGCCTTGCTCTTTAAGGCTCATGCCCATTGCGCATCTGGTAGCAACGTCTACCATAGAGATGCCGGTAATCTTGCTCAGGAACGGTACAGTTCTGGAGGAACGCGGGTTAACCTCGATTACATATACATGCTCGTCACGAACAATGTACTGAATGTTAATCATGCCCTTAACTTCCAGACCCAAAGCCATTTTATTGGTGTATTCGATAATGGTGCGGATAACACTCTCGCTCAGGCTGCGCGGCGGATATACGGCGATGGAGTCACCGCTGTGTACGCCTGCACGTTCAACGTGTTCCATGATGCCGGGGATTAATACTTCCTTGCCGTCGCAGATAGCGTCAACCTCTACCTCAGTGCCCTGCAGATAATGGTCAACCAGTACCGGATGCTCGTGAGAAGCCTTAACAGCATAGGTCATGTAGTTGCGCAGCTCGTCATCGTTATAAACGATTTCCATAGCACGGCCGCCCAGTACGTAGGAAGGACGAACCATGGTCGGATAACCAACATTGTGGGCAGCAACCAGCGCACCCTCGGTATCGAATACGGTGTGGCCCTGCGGACGCGGGATATCGCAGCTTGTCAGCAGCTCGTCGAAGCGTTCACGGTCCTCAGCGCGGTCGATGCTGTCAACGGAGGAGCCCAGAATCTTCACGCCTGCGCGGGAAAGCGGACCTGCCAGGTTGATAGCGGTCTGACCACCGAATTGAACAATAACGCCTTCCGGTTTTTCTTTGTCGATAACGTTGAGAACATCCTCAACAGTCAGCGGCTCAAAGTACAGTTTATCGGAAATATCGAAGTCAGTGGAAACGGTTTCCGGGTTGTTGTTGATGATAATGGTTTCATAACCCATTTCCTTCAACGCCCATACGCAGTGTACGGAGCAGTAGTCGAATTCTACGCCCTGACCGATACGGATAGGACCGGAGCCGAGTACAACTACTCTCTTTCTGTCGCTTACTTCAACCTCATCCTCAGTTTCGTAGCAGGAATAGTAGTACGGGGTTGCAGCTTCAAATTCCGCAGCGCAGGTATCAACCATTTTGTAGGTCGGCAGAATGCCGTTAGCCTTACGCATATCGCGGATTTCAAACTCAGTCTTGCCTACGCGTTTACCGATAACAGCATCGGCAAAGCCCATTCTCTTAGCCTTACGCAGCAGGCTCGGAGTCAGCTCGTGAGTTTCCAGAGCTTTTTCCATTTTAATGATGTTTTGGATTTTGGAAAGGAACCACAGGTCAATCTTGGTGATATCGTGAATCTCTTCCAGAGTAATACCGCGGCGGATAGCCTCAGCAACAACGAAGCAGCGCTCGTCATCAATGCGTTTGATGCGGTCATGAATTTCTTCATCGCTCAAAGCCTTCAGCTCAGGCATTTCCAGGTGGTTGAGGCCGATTTCCAGGCAGCGAACTGCTTTCAGCATAGAAGCTTCAAAGCTGCGCTCAATTGCCATAACCTCACCGGTAGCCTTCATCTGAGTGCCCAGGGTGCGGTCAGCGGTTACGAATTTATCGAACGGCCAACGCGGGAATTTCAGTACGATATAGTCAATGGTAGGCTCGAAGCAAGCCTTAGTCTTTTTGGTAACAGCGTTTTCGATTTCGTCCAGGTTGTAGCCAACAGCAATTTTGCTGGTAACCTTAGCAATCGGGTAACCGGTAGCTTTGGAAGCCAGTGCGGAAGAACGGCTTACACGCGGGTTAACCTCGATTACATAGTAGTTTTCAGAGTACGGGTCGAGAGCCAGCTGTACGTTACAGCCGCCAACTACGCCCAGCTCACGCACGATATCGATAGAAGCCTGACGCAGCAGCTGTACTTCTTTATCGCTCAGAGTCTGTGCCGGAGCCACAACGATGGAGTCACCTGTGTGTACGCCAACAGGATCCAAGTTTTCCATAGAGCAGACAGTGATGCAGTTATCAGCAGCGTCGCGGATTACTTCGTATTCGATTTCCTTCCAGCCGGCGATGCTGCGTTCAATCAGGCATTGACCGATAGGGCTGTAGCCCAGGCCCTTTTGCACGATGTCAATCAGCTCTTCCTCGTTTTCAGCAATGCCGCCGCCGGTACCGCCGAGGGTATATGCAGGACGGACAATCAGCGGATAGCCGATTTCCTTGCCGAAGTCGCAAGCAGCTTCAATGGTTTCTACGATAGTGCTTTCAGGAATCGGCTGATGGATTTTCTCCATAGTTTCCTTGAACATTTCGCGGTCTTCACCACGTTTGATAGCACTGATCTGAGTGCCCAGCAGACGAACGTTGTATTTGCTCAGAATGCCTTGCTCTTCCAGTTTCATAGCCATGTTCAGGCCAACCTGACCGCCAAGTGTTGCCAACAGGGAATCAGGATGCTCACGTTTGATAATTTTTTCAATGAATTCAACGCTGATAGGTTCAACATATACACGGTCAGCCACATGCACATCAGTCATAATGGTTGCAGGGTTACTGTTAATCAGTACAACCTCTAGGCCTTCTTCCTTCAGAGCACGGCAAGCCTGGGTGCCTGCATAGTCAAACTCTGCTGCCTGACCGATAATAATAGGGCCGGAGCCGATAACGAGAACCTTTTTAACATCTTTAAGTTTCGGCATAATTAACGACCCTCCATCATATCAACAAAATGTTTAAACAAATAATCATGATCACCAGGGCCGGGGCAGGCTTCCGGATGATATTGAACGGTAAAGGTAGGATGCTTGGTGTATTCCAGGCCTTCGATAGTACCGTCGTTCATGGAAATATGGCTGATGTTGATGCCCTTGCCTTCCAGAGATTTTTCATCTACAGCATAACCGTGGTTTTGGGCGCTGATGTAGATGCGGCCGGTTGTCAGGTATTTTACCGGTTGGTTGATACCGCGATGGCCGAATTTCATTTTATAGGTATCAGCACCGTTAGCCAAAGCCATGAGCTGATGACCGAGGCAGATACCGAAAATCGGTTTCTTGCCGATTAATTTCTTAATGTTTTCAATAACCTCAGGCAAATCCTTCGGGTCGCCGGGGCCGTTGGACAGGAAGATACCGTCCGGGTCGCATGCCAGTACCTCTTCTGCGGTAGCGGAAGCAGGAAATACTGTCAGGCGGCAGCCAAAGGCTTCAATGGATTTCAGGATATTGCGTTTAATACCGAAGTCCATAACAGCTACATGCAGCTTGCCCTCGCCCATGGTGTAAACCTCGGGAGTAGTAACCTGCTCAACCTGGTTGCGTACTGCCGGTAAATCCAACAGCTTCTGTACTTCGTCATCAGGCATTTCTGCCGGAACGATTACGCCCTGCAGTACGCCGTGATTACGGATTTTGCGGGTGATAGCACGTGTATCGACACCTGCTAAGGTCGGGATATCCTGCTCAGTCAGGAAGTCCTCCAGGCTCTGCTCATTGCGCCAGTTGCTGGGGCAATCGCACAGCTCGCCGATTACGAAGCCCTGGAAGAAGCATTTCTTGCCTTGGTTAAACAACGGGTTGCAGCCATAGTTGCCTACCAGAGGATAGGTCATTACTACAATCTGGCCGCAGAAGGACGGGTCAGTCAAGGTCTCCTGGTAACCGCTCATGCCGGTGGTGAATACAACTTCACCTACAGCATTGCGTTTGCCGCCGTACAGAGTGCCTTCAAAAACACTGCCGTCTTTTAAAACTAATTTTCCTTTTCTTACTTTTTCGTGCATACTACACCATTCCTCATTACAAAATTACCGTGCAGCATAGTGGCAACAGCCTTGCCGGTGCAAGCCTTGCCTTCATACGGGGTGAATTTGCCGCGGGTATAGAATTTGGAGCTGTCAACAGTCCATTCTTTATTTAAGTCCATAATAGTGATATCAGCAACGCTGCCCTCTTTCAGGGTACCGCCAGCCAGCTTGAACAGCTTAGCAGGCTCACAGCTCATTTTGCTGATGATAGTATTCAGGTCAAATACGTGGGTGTGATATAAGTCAGTCAGCATTACTGCCAGAGAGGTTTCCAGACCACAGAAGCCGTTCGGAGCATAACGGAATTCAACATCCTTTTCTTCCGGAGCATGCGGGGAGTGGTCGGTAACGATTGCGTCAACAGTGCCGTCCAGAACAGCCTCACGCATAGCCTGTACGTGGTCTGCACTGCGCAGCGGCGGGTTAACGCGGGTTGCGGAATTATAATCTGCGCAAGCCTCGTCAGTCAGAGTCAGATGATGTACGGTTACCTCGCTGGTAACATTTACGCCGCGTTTTTTAGCCTGGCGGATGATGTCGATAGCACCCTTGGAGGCAACGTGGCAGATATGTACATGTGCGCCGGTATATTCAGAGATGATGCAGTCACGTGCAACAGCGATATCCTCGCTGATTGCCGGTACGCCCGGTACGCCGATACGTGCGGAAACAACGCCTTCATGCATGTAGCCTTCGGAATCCAGTTCAGGATCAATTGCATGGCACAGCAGCGGTTTGTCGAAAGCGGTTACATATTTGGCAGCCAGCACCATCAGGCGGGAGCTCTTTACATAGTGGCCGTCATCGGAGAAGCCCATAGCGCCTTTTTCTGCCATGTCGCCCATCTCTGCCAGCTCTTCGCCCTTTTCGCCCTTGCTGATTGCGCCGATAACTTCAACGTTAGCGTAGCTTTCCTCGCGAGCGCGTTCTTTAATACCGCTTACTACGATGGAGGTATCGATAACAGGCTTGGTATTCGGCATGCAGGCAACGGTGGTTACACCGCCGGCAGCAGCAGCCTTGGTACCGCTGATAATATCTTCCTTAGCTTCCAGGCCGGGCTCACGCATATGAGTGTGTACGTCAATCAGACCGGGAGTTACTACGAGGCCGGTTGCGTCAAAAACCTCGTCAGCAGCTTCGGCAATATCCTTGCCCAAAGCTTTGATTTTGCCATCCTCAACGAGGATATCCATTACAGCATCTAATTGTTGGCTGGGGTCTACTACCCTGCCGTTTTTAATCAACGTTTTCAATGTGTTTACCTCCTGTCAAAGTCAAGAATAAGAGTGCCATACGTACAGCTACGCCGTTTTGTACCTCAGTACGGATTGCGGCGTTATCGCAGTAACCAACCTCCCAGGAGATTTCCAGGCCACGGTTCATCGGGCCGGGATGCAGCACGGTTACATCAGGCTTAGCCAGCTTCAGGCGATTTTCATTAATACCGAAGATACGCGCATATTCACGCGGAGACGGGAACAGGCCTTTTTGCTGACGTTCCAGCTGAATACGCAGGATATCGATTACGTCAGCGCCTTCGATTGCTTCTTCAACGCGTTTGTGTACAGTAACGCCCAGAGAAGCGATGTCATGCGGCAGCAGAGTCATCGGACCTGCAACGTGTACCTCAGCGCCCATTTTGGTCCAGGCAGCAATATTGGTGCGGGCAACACGGCTGTAGAGAATATCACCGATGATTGCCATTTTCAAGCCCTTCAGGTTTTTGCCCTGCTCACGGATAGTAAACATATCCAGGAAGCCTTGAGAAGGATGTGCGTGTGCGCCATCGCCGGCGTTGATGATTACAGGGTCTGCAACCTTAGCAGCATAAGCTGCGGCGCCTTCAATTGGGTGACGCATAACAATCGCATCGCAAGCCATGGATTGTACAGTCAGGATGGTGTCGCGCAGGCATTCGCCTTTGACAACGCTGGAGGAGGATGTAGTAATGTTAACTACATCGGCACCCAGATATTTGCCTGCCAGCTCGAAGGATGTACGGGTACGGGTACTGGGCTCATAGAACAGATTGATGATAGATTTACCGCGCAGTGAGGGCACCTTTTTGATATCCCTCTTCATAATCTTCTTCATTTCCTCAGCGGTTTTTAAAACCAGCTCGATTTCCTCAACGCTGAGGCTTTCCAGATCCAGTATATCTCTGCCACCCAGAGATACATTTGATTTAGCCATTAGCTTTACCTCCTGTTTTTTATAATAAAATTGCATAATAAAAGGCCTTCTCATCCCATGATGGTGCAAAAAGGCCTTAGGTTTCATAATAACTTATACCTTGCAGTCTCACAGGACCAATTTAAAGGTGCAAATTGATTGTATATATTTTACACCTTAATGAAGAATACGTCAAATATTTCGGGGTAAAATCTTGGCAGGAATTTTTTACTTATAGTATAATAAAGAAGATTAAAAATTAGCGAGGTACTTATGCGAAACACCATTATAGATAATCTGCGCGGCATCTGCATGCTTGGCGTCATCGGTATTCATATCGGCAGCCTGGCACTTGCCCCCAACAACTTTACTCTTTACTTATTACTGGAGATTTTAAGCCGTTACAGTGTCCCCTCCTTTTTCTTTATCTCCGGCTACGGTCTGGCCTGTACGGATAAAGGCCTTTTAAGCGGCAGCCGGCTGAACTATATCGACTTTATGAAGAAGCGTCTGCGGGGAGCAGGCCTGCCCTACCTCAGCTGGTCGCTTTTTTACATGCTTTACTTCTGGCTGATTCTGCCACCGGGCTTCGTCAGCTGGAATCCGCTGCATGTGGCCTATGTGTTATTCTTCGGCCTTGGCTGCTACCATTTGTATTTTATGGTCATCCTGCTGTGGTTTTATGCAAGCTATCCGCTCTGGCGCCGGCTTCTGCGTATAATTATACATCAAAACATACCGTTTATGCTAGTGCTTTTATTCATTTTCCAGCTTGCTTTCAACTGGTGGACAACGCATCCTGGCTTGAATACAGCGGGTTGGAGTGTTCTGGCTAAAAATTTCTTTGATTATCGCCTCAACTATCTCCCCTTGCATTATCTGCTTATTTTTATGAGCGGCGGCCTGGCAGCCTGCTATTGGGAAAAATTCATCGCCCTCCTGCGCAGATACAGCGTAATTGTCTGCCTGATTTTTGCGGCAAGCGTTGCCTGGGACGTGCAAAGCTGTTACGAGGCAGTTACTGTCAAAGGCTATACGCTGATTGATCTGGCCAACAGCTACCACCAGCTCAGCCCGCAGGGACTCTGCTACACCGTAGGCTCTCTGCTTTTCTTCTGCCTGGCACTGGACTGGCTGGAACGCAAGGCGCAAAGCGAAGGCTCCCTCGCGAAGCCTTTCTACAAAGCCATCAGCATCCTTTCCGCTTATTCTATGCTCATCTACTTTGTGCATCCGTTGCTTTTGGACTGGCTCAGCAGCGCCTATAACCATTTCGGCATTATCATGACCGTTAAAAAGGTAGCACTGTCCTACGTATTGCTGGTGCTCGGCTCGCTGGTCCTCAGCATCCTGCTGACGAAGGCATTTGAAAAATGCAGTACGGCAAAGCTGCTGTTTACAGGTAAACGGTGAATTCAATACAAAGCAAAAAGACGTTGCGTGCTTTTTCAAGCACACAACGTCTTTTTTTTTATTCTATTAAATCAAAGCTGAGCCTTCATTAATTTCTTATAAACCTCTACACCCGGCTGGTCAAATGCATCCACATCCGCCAGCTCGCCCTCATAGGCAATCGTCAGCATCAAAAAGTACATCAGCTGACCAAGGTAATACTCATTCAGCTTCGGCAGCGTAAAACGCGCATTGTAACGGTTATCACTCGTCAGCGCCGCTTCATTGGCATTCAGCGCTGCTTTAAGAGCCTTTGCCATATCCATACCCTCATATTTATCGAAGAATGGTACATCGGCAAAGGGATTATGCAAAATTGCCTCTTCCTCGGGGTTTGCAACCTCCAGGAACTGCACCACCTTATTCAGACGGCCGTCCTGATGCTGCTGCGTCTGCGCATGCATATCCGTCGTACCGACAGCAACAATCGGCGTTCTGCCGTAGTAAACAGTTTCACCCTCACGGTTGCAGCGCTTGCCCAGCGATTCCGCCAGCAGCTGCACATACCATTCGCTCAAAGATTTCAGGCGCATACTGTATGGCATAAACACTTCTATATCGCGTCCGCGCTCATAAGCCATGAATTTGAGCAAAGCGTTGAGCAGCGCAGGATTCTCCGCAAGCTCTGCCTGCTTGCAATAAATATCCATATCACGCGCGCCACGCAAAAACTCTTCGATATCTCCGCCCAAGGCAGCCATCGTTACGAGTCCCGGGTCAGTCATAATGCAGAAGCGTCCGCCGATGCCTTCCTTGATATCAAAGCGCTCCCAACCGAATTTTTCCGCCAGCTGCAGCAGCGGCGCAGATTCAATCGGTGCCTGCAAATCGGTAACTACCGTGCAATCAAGGTCGATGTCAGCGTTTTTAGACAGGTTATCATAAAAATACGTAAAGGCCGAAATAGTTTCCAGCGTTGTACCGGATTTAGAAATCGGCACCAGCATAATCTTTAGCTTCTTGCCTTCTTGCGCACTTACTCCAGCCATACGGCGCATCTTGAACAGCAAGCTGTTGCAGTCCACCGGGTCAAGATTGTTGCCGGAAAAATAAATGCAGGGCTGGCCTTGGCGCAGTGTTGCACTTGTATTCCAATGATAACCGCCAAAGGCATCAAACAGCACCTTGTTGCCCAAGTAGGAGCCGCCTACGCCCAAAAAGATTACGACATCTTTACTGCGCAGATGCTTGCTGTAGCGCATCAGCTTGATAATCGACTGCTCCGTATTGGGATTGCCGTCGGCAATATACGGCATACGTGGAAAATAAACATGCTCAGGCGTGCCGTCCTTAGATAAATGCTTCTTGGCAAAGCCGCTACGGCGCAGCTCGCACACAGCCTTTTCGGCTGCGGCTCCCTGCTGCTGCAGTGCCTGCTCCACTTCCTGCGCTTGCAGTCTGCCCGCTCCAACCATATTGCTAAAGTCAAAAACAATACCACTGGGCATAACAATTTTATATTCCAAAATATACACTCCCAAATATTAGTTGCACCTATAATATGCTATTGTACATATGTTATTATAACATATTCATATAGCAAGTTCCATAGACTATAAGAGCAAGTAATATTTTATTGCAAACAAGACTGAAGCTTTATTTTACCTCTACCAGCTCAATATGGAAGTTCAGTTCCTTGCCGGCCATTTCATGGTTAGCATCAAAGGTGATATTGGTATCATCCTTTTCGGTTACCAGTACAGGTACGGGCTGACCAAATTGGTTCTGCAGGTAAACTCTCTGGCCAACGGTCAGGTTTTCGGAACCCGGCAGCTGGGCAATCGACATGGTGAAAATAGCCTTCGGGTCAGCCTCGCCATATGCTTCTGCCGGCAGCAGATGGATGTCAACCTCAGCGCCGACCTCCAGGTCTGCAACAGCTGCATCAAAGCCTTTAATCATCTGGCCTGCGCCGCAAACAAATTCCAACGGCTCGCCACGGTCATAAGAAGAATCAAATTGCTTGCCGTCATTAAAGGTACCTTTATAGTGTACGCGACAGGTTTTTCCTACATTACGTCCGGTTAATTCATTGCTCATTATTAAATCACCTCATAAAAATTTTTGATATATAGCCTGCATAAGCGTATATCTGTCACAATTATGTATATTATACTATAAATTTCGCCTTATTTCACCTCAAAAAAACGGCAGCCGGTTAAATTCCGACTGCCATCATATTTCAGGCTCATCACATCAGCCCTTTTATTCACCTTCCTGCAGAAAGATACTGCCTCATCAGGCCCTTAAAGCCCTGCTTTTTGAAGTCCTTCAACGGCAAGAATTCAATTTCAACACTGTGATTAGCGTATTCAGACCTCATTTCATTGAACTCTTCCACAGTCATATCTGTTTCCTGCGCAGCATCTGCCTCACTTCTGCAGCTCATGTTGCGGTAAACGCCAAGGCCGTCATCCTTTGGCCAGGTAAAATAAAGCTCATAGCACCCGAGGTTGCCGTCAGGCTGCAAATGCTCAACAGCAAGCACCTGATGCGAAATGCCGGTGCCGCCTCGTGTCACCAGATTATCATTCGCCATAAGCTGCAGGCTGCTGCGGCTCCAGCCCTCCGCAACATATTTCACCCTGCCGTCCGCAAAGGTGTAAATCGCATAAATCTCCTTACCGTAATGCCCCACGCCGCGTTTTTGGCTAATCCAACCGATAAGCAGCTCCGGAACACCGTCGCCGCTGATGTCCTGCAGCGTGTAGCCAAGCTGCTGCAGGGCCGCCTCCCGCTTGGCGAAATCCCGCACCTCACAGATGCCTGTTGTCCCCTGCTCCGGCAGGTTATCACTCGTACCGTCAGCAATAAATTCATAAACGCTGTCTACAACCTTTGCATATTCCTGCTCATAGGCCGGCGCTACTTTAGCAGCGGCCTCAGCCTTAGGCAAATCCATCTGCGGTAATACGGTATTTTTCTCTGTGCCGTGACCGGCAAACGCTACCAGAAGCATTGCCAGACACATGCTCTTAAACAGCTTCCGCTTCATTACGCCACCTCCTGTCAAAAGATGTTTTTGCAAAAAATTGCTTTGTCCTTTACTTTGCTTAATGAACGTCATGGTCGCAGTAAATAATTTCCGAAATCACATCTTTAGAATCCAGCTTCACATAAAAGCTCTTATGCAGGCATTTTTGCCCCCTTGCGTTATAGGCATATTTTACCCAACCAATCATATGATGCGTATCAGAAATGCCTACACCCATAGGATCATCCTCCCAGCCATTCATTTTCAGGTACCCGTCCAAACGAATCTGGCTGTCAGTATTAAGCAGCTGGCCGACAGCATAGCCTGCCATCATGCCATGAAGCTTGTTGATTTTCACCTCACTAACTCTGTTTTTTGACGAATCTATATAGAACAAGCGCGGTCCGACCTGCAGCTTCTTATCGGCATATGAGATAGTATCATCCGTATTCTGCTCCACAGGCCCCGGGTAATAGGCACCTGAAGCAAAAATCTCCGGATTCATAATCCAATCTGCTTCGATGGCAGCATTAAAGCGTCCTGCTGCGCTGGCAGCTCTCGGGGTTGTATCAAGATATTTGCTTGCCATAAAACCAACATGGCCCTTTTCAGTAGTACCAAGAAGCCATTTGTATTCACTGTTTACTACATCTACAACTCTGCTTACATAAAATTTATCTCCCCTTTGCAGCATGGTGATAACATCACAATCGGTGTTAGGCTGTGTTCTGACATTAACATCGGTTGCGTTGCAATATACCTCCAACGGCCATCCGGGATAAGACCTGAGCTCGTTGGCCAAATAATCTGTATTAACCTCGGCAAAGGCAGTGTTGGCAAATATTGCCAGACCAAGCGCTGCGCTTAAGAATATTTTCTTTTGCATATCCATCCCTCCTATTCCTGCCATCTGCGTTACGGGCAGTTGTTTTCCTGATTATATTTTAGCGTGAAAATAAGAAAAGCGCCCCACCCGAAAGCGTGAATTCGGGTAGGGCGAGAGGGATTCGGGGGAAAGAAGGATATATTTTTATGCCTCATCAAGCTCCTGCAAACGTTTCAACCATCTTATAACAGCGCCATTTTTGATAAAGCCTAATAACGCACCATCACAAAAGCGCTCTGCCCTAAGAGAAGCTATCAGTAAAGCCAATATGCATTGAGCATCTAATACAGAAGCATCGGCTTTCATCATGGAATCATAACCCCATTCTATGCCATTAGCCTGAAGAATTTCTGCATATTTACCCGGTACTATTTCATCACTTTCTTTGGCAAATTTATAGATATCACCTTCCAACCTATGAACCGTTATAGAATAAATGACGAAAGGAAGGTGCATCGGTCTTTCCGAAGAACCATCATTTTCCTTATCAACAATCCATTCACTAACATTATCATTTTCCAAAAGATTGATATATTTTGTCAATGCAGAGTATTTTTTCATCACACTTCATCCCTCTTCCAATCTCTCCACACTATCATAACACGAAAATTCATTTTCATTATCTCTATTATACCATTAAAACCCGAAAACTTTCTTGCCTCATGTGTTATTTTTATTAATTCAGTGTATAATTAAAGCAGAGAAAAATTTAAAAGGCATTCTACCGCATTTCGTGGTAGAACGCCTTTTACTCTTATACCATCAGATCACTTGCCCACATTCACATCACTGTAAAGCTCCGGATAAGCCTGTTCTGACATGAACAAAATAGCATCAGCCATATACTGCGAAGCACTGTAGCGATATCTGTCTGCAATAATAAAATAACTCTTATTTTTTACAGCCTTAACCGTCTGCAATGATTGGTCATTTAAAACATCCTCACGCAGCTTATCTACATCGCCTTTTTTCGTAGCACTGTACCTAGGGAAAATAAACAAATCCGGATCAGTGCTGACAATTTTTTCTTTACTCAGATGCTCTCCCCGCTTCAATCCGGCTATAGCAGCGCCGTTGCGCAAACCTGAACGTATGCAAATATCATGAAACAAGCCATTTTTACTGCCAAAAGCACCCATCAAAGAATAGGCAATAGCAATTTTACGCTTTTCTTCAGGTATTTTTCCTACTTTACTTTGCACAACTGCAAGTTTCTTATCCATATCGTTTATAATTTGCTTGCCACGTTCTTCTTCGCCAACAGCTCTAGCAATAAGAGCTATACGCTTTTGCACCATATCAAGATTCGTCGGCACCTTTGTTACCATAACCTTTAAGCCGGTATCCTTTAAAGCATCTATAAAGGCCTTATTGTGGTTTTCTTGTACAATAACCAGGTCCGGTTGCAGGGCTAAAATAGCTTCTACACCTATATAAGCGGGAACAACCTTTTTAACATGCTCTGCTTTTTTCTTAATTAACGATGTATTACCATCCAAAGCATCTTCAGAAATTGCAGCAAAACGATCCGCAGCAACTAAATCCACTAAAAGCTCTTCTATACTCAATGTTCCGGCATAAATCTTTTTCGGCTTGCTATCAAACCGCAACACATTGCCGTAATCATCTACAACGCTATAAGTATCATTTGGCTTATTATCTGATTGAGGCTGCATACCACAACCGGTAAATATCATCATTAACAAAACAATTACTAAACAACGCACATTAATCACCATTTATCAAACTTAAAAAGTAAATCTGTAACCAACCTCAAAGTTCCTTCCAAGGCTTATATAGCGGGAGGACACGTGTGAAGTAATATCATTTCTGTTTAAAAGGTTATCCATATTCAGATAAAATTCATGCTCTTTAACCGGTTTATAAGAAGCATGCAGGCTTGTATATAAATAAGGTTTAACAGGAATCTGATATTTTTGCAGAACACGATCTGCCATCATGCTGGCATTCAAAGCAATATTAAATTTGCTCACGCTGTAGCTTACGCCACCATTAAGAAGCCATCTGCCATAATTACGTTTCCAGATGCCATTGTCTTCTTTCGGTGTTTTGTACTTGGGGTCACTGAAAGAAACACCCCAGTTATAGCTAAAGCCTTCTGCCTTATTCATTTCACAGGATAATTCAACGCCCATATTTTTCGTATCTTCATTGATAGCAACATTTTCACCTTGAGCATTTTCGGAATTAGTAATAAAGTCTTTTACATCACTCTTGAACAAAGCCAATTTCCAGGAATGATCACCGGAAATATGCTTTAAGCCTGTTTCATAATGCATGCCAACCTCAGGTCTGATATCGGAATTTCGAATTATATTACTTTGGCCATACATATCATTCATAGTCGGCAAAGTAAAGGATTTACCAACGCTGGCGTAAGCACTTGTATCCTCCGTAATTTTGTAGGAATATTGGATTTGCGGAGTAAATTCACTATAATTTGTTCCGTCCGGAGAACTGCCCGTCCATGTTTCGCGAGCACCGATAATCACATCATGTCTGTTATCAAATTTATGATCCAATTGGGCAAATACAGAGTAAATATTTCTGTCGTAAGCATAATTTATAGGCGTTGCAACTTTATAGCTGGGATCATAAAAATTATAATAGTTATATTTTTCATTATAGGCTTTAGCACCAACCAACAGATTATTGTTACTATCAAGATCAATATCTTTCGTTATCTCTATGCCCTTGATAACATCATCATTACCATAAAAATAGGAATTTGAGTACAATTTTGTCCCCTTCCAATAATGATATCGGGAATCAGAGCTACCCTTATGATAGAAAATATTAGCCTTCAAACCATTATTATCATAGTTTAAAGTAAATCTATTATGTTCTTTCTCAATAAAACGTCTATCTGTCGGCAGCTTAGTTTTTTCAGACATGTAACCTTTGCTATAATCATGATTACTATAATCAAAGGTCATCTTCCAATGCTCATCAAAGGCATAATTGGTTGAAATAATTGTTTTCTCGCCACCATAGAACTTAAAATATTTTCCATTCGGAGCATACCCACCCTTACTGTCCGTAGCAAGAGATGTCTGGTCTACACTGCCTTTTTTATTCCAGCTGGCACCAATGCCAAGTTTACCTGCCTGCAGGCTTGTCTGATACTTTTGCACACGGTTATCGCCTACAGCTGCAGAAATTGAATTAGTGCGTTTCTTTTTGGTGATAATATTGATAACGCCACCGCTAGTATCACTGCCATACAGCACCGCACCGCCACCACGAACAATTTCAACTTTTTCTACATCGGCAATGCTAAGCGAGTCCAAATCATAATAACCGCTTCTGAAATTCATGGGCACGCCGTCAACCATAACCAAGGTACCACGACGCTTACCGCGGACTAAAAACTCACCGCTTCCCTCACCTATAGGCTCAGATTTATAAACAACGCCAGTGGTATACTTGATAGCACTTTCCAATGTGGTTGCACCGGTTTCTTCTAATCTTTTACTGGTAATAATTTCTGTCGTTGCCGGTACATCAACATCACGTTTTTCTGTTCTTGTTGCCGTTACAACTATTTCATCAATTGAGTATTCGTTTAAATTCTCTTCGGCAAAAGCTGGTGCTCCACCCCACACTACAGAGCTCGCCAACAATGTTGTCAGCAATAAACCTTTAGTAATACTTTTCTTCAAAACACATCTCTCCTTATAACTTCTGATAGAACACAAACCAAGAATTAAATTCCGTTACCGCTATATGTAGAATATAGCATATTTGAAATTAATTCCTATTTTCATCATACTATGTTATGATAAACTGTATAGTAACTAGACAGTCAAGGGATTTTAAAGTTTTTTTAGATTATCTTGAAACTTCCTTTCCTCATGTGCTATTTTCAACAATTCAGTGTATAATTAAAGCATAAATAATTTTTCAAAAAAGGAGAATCCTCACATGAAATGCTTACTCATTAAAAACGCGGACGTATACGCTCCGCAACCCCTCGGAATTGTCGACATCCTGATCATCAATGACAAAATCGCCAAAATAGGCCAACAGCTTGCAGCTCCGCAAGGCTTAGACTGCCAAATTCTTGATGCCCAAAAGCGCAAGGCAGTCCCCGGTTATGTTGACCAACACGTACATATTATCGGTGGCGGCGGCGAATCCGGTCCCTACAGCCGTACACCGGAAATCAACCTCAGCGAGCTGACGAAGGTTGGCATTACTACCGTAGTAGGCGTTTTGGGTACAGACGGCACCTCCAGACACAACGAAAGCCTGCTAGCGAAGGCCAGAGGCCTGACGCATGAAGGTATCACCGCGTACATGCTCACCGGCTCCTACGAAATCCCCCTGCATAACATGACCGGTGATGTGCGCCGCGACATCATCCTGATTAACGAATGCCTTGGCATCGGCGAGGTTGCCTTATCCGACCACAGAAGCTCGCAGCCTACACGCGAAGAGCTGGAAAAGGTGCTTACACAGGCTCGCCTTGGCGGTATGCTTTCCGGCAAGGCCGGCGTTGTGCAGTTCCACATGGGCGTAGGCAAGCGTGGCATGGATGTCCTGCTGGCGATTGTACGCGAAACGGAAATCCCCGCACGCCATTTTATCCCTACCCACGTCAACCGTGCCTTCCATCTTTTTGAGCAGGCCAAGGAATTTGCCCGCTTAGGCGGTTATGTAGATATCACCTCCGGCATCAGGGAGCAGGACGGCTTCCCAGCCTGCGTCAAGCCCAGTGACGCCATCAAAATTCTTTACGAAGAAGGCGTGCCGCTGGACAGAGTCACCATGAGCTCGGATGCCAACGGCTGCATGAGCGTAACACTTTCCGACGGCAGCCAAAAGCAGCTTGCCGTTTCGCCAGATTCCTTTCAGGAGGAGGTTAAGGATGCTCTGCTTGCAGGCGTTCCCACAGAGGTTGTGGCAAAGGTTGTCAGCAGCAATCCGGCGCAGGCCAACGGTCTGTATCCGCAAAAGGGCTGCCTGCAGACCGACAGTGACGCCGATCTGATTATTTACAGCGACAGCTATGACGTAGATACCGTAATCGCCAAAGGCCAAATCATGGTGGTAGCAGGCGAAGCGCTTGTCAAAGGCACCTTTGAAAAATAAACATTGTAACGAAAAATCCCCTGCACAAGCCTCTGCTTATGTAGGGGATTAATTTTTTATGATATTTTCGTTATAGCTTGACGCACTCAGGCCACCGCTTATCTGGCAACAGAAAGCTGCTGCTGCATCAGCGGAATCATTTCCTCGATAGTTTCATATGCCAGCTCATGATTTACATACTGCGGCTGAACGCACTGCAGAATCTGCTTAGCTGCCGTGGTAGTAAAAGGCTTATGCCGGTCAATCGCCGCAATATGACGCCAAATAACTTCCGCACTTGAATCAGCCGGCACCTTGCGTTCAAAGCTGCGCAAATACTTGCCGGAAAGCGAGCAGGAAAGATGCACGCCCTTAATCAGCTCAGCATACGGACCAAGCTTGTCCACCGTGCGGCAGACAAAATCCGCTGCCTCCGCCTCTGTGCGCAGACGCGGATTGGTATTCATCAGGTGACCGGTATCAAGCATAATGCCGACGTTTTTGCGTTCAATGCGCTCAAAGAAAAACTTCACCTTGCGCGCATCCGTCAGGCGCAGACCGGGCCACCACAAATTCTCAAACAGCACCGTAACATTGGCAGGAATCTCATCTGCCACAGCATTAAAAACATCTGCCGAAGCAGCCAATACCTCACGGTCATCATAATGGAAATCAAAGGTAAATATTGTTTCTGTATCAGCCTCCGCCACATGCCAGACCAGATATTCCGGCTTCTGCGAAATGGCAGCGCAGATATTACGGCGGATTACAGCCAGCCATTCATCACAGCTCATGGCTGTCTTGAAATATGTCTGGCGTTCATGGATACTGCGGAACTGCTGCTGCAGGCGTTTAGCCTTTCTCAGCCAGAAATCCATCCAGTACGGCCAATAATTCAAATGTGCACCGATCGTCAGCTCCTTGTAATCAGGGAAAGCTCCCGGCTCTCTGTAAACAAACTGTTCAATACCGTCGACCCCCAGCTGCTGCACTAAATCGGCCAAGGTCATGTTTTTACGCTTCAATTCATCTTCATACCAATCAATAGGACAATAATTAATCAGATGCTTAGTCATTTCTCACCCTTCTTTGCTACATACTGCACGCTCTTAGCGTTTGCTCTAACTGTGCTACCGGCAAATAGATTGAAATTCTTGTTTCATAAAAAAACTGCGGCGGTAACGCTGCAGTCATAATTTAGCTCACGCAAGCAGCACTACTCGAATACTAAAGATGGTTTTGCCATCCTTCCTTTCACCTGTACATCGCAAGCTTGCGGAAAAAACTTTTGGGCATAGGCACTCTGACTAAGCTCATCGCCAGGGCAGCATCTTGTGAGGATATGCGCTGCCAGGCTCACATTACAGTTGCGGTACAGTACCAGATTCGCACTGGTTTTCCTTCTGCTCAAAGCATATTAAGTTTTTATTGTCTTGCTTTCTTTATCTGTTGAAAGCTGTGTAATAGTAATCTCTACTATTTATAGTATAATTAGTATATCATCAATCAAAAATTTTGGCAAGAAAGATATGAAAATTTTTCCGTATCCATACTGCAGAATAATAAACTCCCGCAAGCACGATGCTTTCGGGAGTTTGTTGTTGAATATGCGCCATGACGCAGACAAGGCTTTAGCGACAGTTTTAATAAAACAGGACTTTAGCGACAGACTGTAATTGGTACAAGTGCAGGAAGTCCATTACTGCACGCAAACTCATCCGCCTGCACGCGGAACACATCCGCCAGCAGCTTGGACGTAACAATTTTCTTCGGCTCACCGCTGACTACTAAGCGTCCCGCCTTGATAACGGCAACGTAATCGGCGTATTGAATGGCATGGTTCAAATCATGGATAACCATAACAACTGTCAGCCCCAACTCCTTATTGAGCTTATCAAGCAGCTGCATAACCTCCAGCTGGTGACAAATATCAAGATATGTCGTGGGCTCATCGAGCAGCAGCACCTGCGGTCTTTGTGCCAGCGCCATCGCAATCCAGGCGCGCTGACGCTCGCCGCCGCTCAGAGTGTGCAGAAGGCGGTGGCTCATCGACGTCATATTGGTCTGCTCCAAGGCCCAGGCAACGTGCTGCGCATCGTCCTTATCCCCGCGCCCTAAAAAGCTGCGATGCGGAAAGCGTCCCATTTCAACCAAATCCTGCACCGTCAAATCCGTAGGCGCAACCGGTGACTGCGTCAAAATCGCCAGGCAGCGGGCAAATTCGCGGTGCGACAGGCTATGGATATCCTTGCCCAGGAAGCTGATGCTGCCCTTAGCGCACGGCAAGATGCGGGCAATCGCCTTCAGCGTTGTGCTCTTGCCGCAACCATTGGGGCCGATGATAGCAGTAATCTTACCCTCAGGAATTGCCAGCGACAAATCATGGATGATTGTTTTTTTGTTAATTGCTATATCAATATGCGTTGCCTCTAAAACAGCTTTAAAGGGCGCTGCATTATTTTGTGTCATCAGATTTCCCTCCTTAACAGGAATAAGAAGAAGGGCGCGCCCAAAAAGGCCATAATAATACCAACAGGCAGTTCAATAGGCGCAAAAATTACACGCGCAAAGGTATCACTGAGCGTAACAATGGCAATGCCCAAAAGTGCGGAGGCAGGCAGCAGAAAGCGGTAGTCGCTGCCTATCAGCAGTCGCGCCGCATGCGGCACCACAAGGCCGACAAATCCCAGCAGACCGACAACGCTGACAGCGCTGGCTGCGAGCAAAGCCGCAATAGCCGTAAGAATAATGCGTGTCACCTCAACATTGACGCCAAGACCGCGCGCCATCTCATCACCCAGCTGAAGGATGTTCAGATAAGCGGCACTGGCAAGCGCCAGAATCAGACCGATAACAGCATATGGCAGAATAATATTTACATGCGGCCAGCTGCGTGCGGCAAGACCGCCTACCATCCACATTAAAGCGCCATGCACTCTGTCACTGTAAAAAATCATCAGGCCGCTGATACCTGCACCCAAAAAGGCAGATACCGCAACACCGGCCAAAATAATACGCACCGGCTTGATGCCGTTTTTCCACGCTAAAATATAAATGCAGACAGCAGCCAGCATCGCACCGATGAAGGCAACAGGCGTAATCAGATATTCCATCGCCGGGAACAAAATCATGATTACAACACCTGCCAGACCGGCGCCGGAGCTGATGCCGATAATATGCGGGTCTGCCAACGGATTACGCATAATCGCCTGCAGAATTGCACCGGAAAGCGACAGGTTGATGCCGACCAAGGCACCGACGATAGTGCGCGGCATACGGATGTTCCAGATAATCTGACTGCGAGGATCATTACCGGGATTAAGCAGAATATCGGTAATCTCCTTGATGCTGATAATGCTGGAGCCTTTTGTTAAGCTCAAAAAGCTGCCCAATAGTGCCAAGAACAAAAATATCACAAGAATAGTAATACGCCATTTAGTACGGCCGATACCAAAATGCTCCGTCTGCTCTGCAGACTGCTTATTTTCCATTAGTAAAGACCTCCGGATAAACCTGCTGTGCCATAAACTTTACAGCCTCAGGATAGCGCAGGCCGGGGTTAATCAAAAACAGTTTTTCCGGCAGCACATATACTCTGCCTGCTTTTACAGCCGGCAGACTGTTCCATGCGGGGTTATTTTTAAAGTCGGTGCGCAGACGGTTTTCAATTTCCTCAGGCTTGCCCATAGAGGTAATAAAGATAATTTCCGGATTCTGCTCAACCAGTGTTTCCATGCTGTAAGGAGTTTTATTGGATTTTCCCTTGAGCGCTGCAGCAGCAACGTTTTCAAAGCCCAGGATATCGCTTACACAGCCGGCAATGCTGTGCGAGCCTTCTACCGTAACGGCGCTGGCTGTTGCATGCATAATAACGATGCGTTTCTTTTCCTTAGGCAGCTTACCGGTAACGGCGGCAACCTGTTTATCCAACAGCTCATTTTCCTTTTTGGCCTTATCCTGCGTACCATAAATATCGCCCAAGGTTTTGATGGTACCCTTTACATCCTCAAAGGTTTGGGTATCAAACTCCACTACGTTGATTTTGTTGGATTGCAGCATGGGAATAAATTTATCATGCTGATTTTTGCTGGCCAGAACCAGATCAGGCTTCAGGCCCACAAGTGCTTCCATATTAATATTGTAGACCATGCCTACCTCCGGCACAGACTTCATAGATTCCGGAATTTTGCCTACCTTGGAGCTGGCGCGACCGACTACGGTGCCGCCGACAGCCTCAATCATACTCAAATATGAAGGGCTGAGGCTTACCACTCTTTCAGGCTTTTTGGCAAGCGAAACCTGTCTGCCTGCAGCATCGGTAAGCTGCAGATAAGCCTTGTCACCGCCAGTCTGCGTTCCTACACCGCCGCAACCGGCAGCAAGCAGCATAGCCGCACATAATAGACCACAAGCAATTTTTTTCAAGATCATGTTAATCACCTCATACTCAACTTACATTGCCCAAGTCCCAAGCTTTGGCAATATATATAACTCTCTGATAAAAAAAGCTTAATAATATCGCCCTCATAATAGCACAAATCAGAAGTGTAGTCAATGAAAGTTGCTAAGAAGCGCTCATAATAGTATAATAAAATAATAAGCTTGTTATAACAAAGGAGTAGAAATATTATGGAAATCAATGCAATGATTAACCGCATAAATGCATTAGCCAAAAAGAAGAAAACCTCCGGCCTGACCCCGGAGGAACTGGCAGAGCAAAAGGAGCTGTACAAGGAATATCTGTCCAACATCCGCAGCCAGCTGAAGGCACAGCTCGATAACATCGAGGTAGTCGACGAGCTGCCGGATAAAAAACAGCTGCACTGATGGCTGCTATCCTGTCACCATCAATGCTGGCTTACGAGGACGATTTTCTGCTGATTATCGATAAGCCTGCAGGCATGCTGGTACACCCCACCGTCAGCGAGCGAGGCACTACACTCTACGATTATGTAAAGGCATATTATGAAGCCAACGGCATTAATGCCGGTATACATCCCGTATCGCGATTAGACCGCAACACCTCCGGCCTGGTTATTTTCGCCAAGGAGCCTGTTGTACAGCACTGGCTGAGCCAGCAGCAGGTTGAAAAGGAATATCTGGCGCTGGCCTGCGGACGCTTTGAAAACAGCGAAGGTATTATCGAAGCGCCTATCGCCCGCAAGGAGGGCAGTATCATCGAACGCTGCGTTGATTACGAACGCGGCAAATACGCCAAAACAGCCTACGAGGTTTTGGCAGCCTACAGCAGCTGCACGCTGCTCAAGGTCCGTCTTTTCACCGGACGCACGCACCAGATACGTGTCCACCTTGCTTCCATCGGCCATCCGCTCGTAAACGACAATCTTTACGGCACTCCCGGCCCCCAGGCGCGCCATGCACTGCATGCCTACCGCCTCGCCTTCAAGCATCCCGTAAGCGATGTGTTTTTAGAAGTTACCCGCGCTTTGCCGGAGGATTTACAGAAACTTCTGTACTAAATAAGCAGACCATGATATAATTAGTGTATACTAATGTAAAGACAGAGTAGCTGTAAGGCTACCCTGAATAAGGAGGAATAGACAAATGCCCTTAGTTACATCTACTGAAATGTTCAAAAAAGCTTACGAAGGCCACTATGCTGTTGGTGCCTTCAACGTCAACAACATGGAAATCATCCAAGGTATCGTTGCTGCAGCACAACAGGAAAAATCCCCGCTGATTCTGCAGGTAAGTGCCGGCGCCCGCAAATACGCTAACCACATCTACCTGATGAAGCTGGTTGAAGCAGCAATCGAAGACACCGGTCTTCCTATCTGCCTGCATCTGGACCACGGCGAAGATTTTGACATCTGCAAAGCCTGCGTCGACGGCGGCTTCACCTCCGTTATGATTGACGGCAGCAAGCATCCTTTTGAAGAAAATATCGAAATGACCCGTCGTGTTGTTGAATATGCACACGAAAGAGGCGTTGTAGTTGAGGCAGAGCTTGGCCGACTGGCAGGCGTTGAAGACGCTGTTAAGGTTAACACCAAGGACGCTACCTACACCGATCCCGATCAGGCTGTAGAATTCGTTGAACGCACCGGCTGCGACAGCCTGGCTATCGCTATCGGCACCAGCCACGGCGCTTACAAATTCAAAGGCAAACCGGAACTGGACTTCGCACGTCTGGAAAAAATCACCAACTTGCTGCCTGGTTATCCTCTGGTTCTGCACGGTGCTTCCACCGTTATCCCGTCCTTTGTTGAAGAATGCAACAAGTACGGCGGCAAGCTGGACGGCGCTCAAGGCGTACCTGAAGACATGCTGCTGCAAGCAGGCAAATTCGGTGTTTGCAAAATCAACATCGATACCGACCTGCGTCTGGCAATGACCGCTTCCATCCGTAAGCACCTGGTAGAAAACCCCGGCGACTTCGATCCTCGCCAATACCTGAAACCAGCACGTCAGGCTATCCAGGACATGGTAGCTCACAAAATGCGTGACGTACTCAACAGCAGCAACAGACTGTAAGCTTTAACGATTTAAAAACTAAAATGCACCATTCCCTACTGTCAAGGAATGGTGCATTTTTTATTTATGCAAAGCGTATATCATTTTTTCTTACAAATCCTTCAGGATATCGTCCATATATTTATGCAGCTTTTCCAGCTTCTTGCGTACCATAACCGCCTTATCCGGGTTACGCGCCACAATCTGTTCGATTTTGCTGCGCTGCAGCAGATAATCGTGTTCCATGCCACGCATGTAAGCACGCAGGTCGATAGCAGCAGGCTCAACCTGAACCATTTCGGATTCATGCATCTGCCACTCGGTACCATGGATTTCGGCGCAGTCACCAAAGTGCGGGATGTAGGTTGCCGTGCCCAGATTGCGTCCCAAAGAATCTGCCAGCTCCATGGCTGCATCAAGCTCGCCATGCGTAACGAAAAAGGCCTTAGGAACCTCCTTCATGCTGCTGTACCAAGCTAAAAGCTGCTGCTTATCCGCATGGGCGGAAAAGCCCTTCATATTGTAAATTTTGGCGTTGACTCTGATGTCCTCGCCCATAATCTTAATGCGCTTAATGCCTTCTATCAGCCTGCGTCCGATAGTGCCCTCCGCCTGATAGCCGGCAAATACTATGCTGCTATCCTCACGCCACAGATTATGCTTAAGGTGATGCAGAATACGACCGGCGTCTGCCATGCCGCTGGCCGAAATAACAATCTTGCTGCCCGGAATTTCGTTAATCGCCATAGATTCCTGCACCGTTGCGGTAAAGCGCAAGTTATGCATAGACACCAGCCTGCGTCCCTGCATTGCGTAAAGTGCCCGCGCTTCCTCATCATATTCCTCGGGATTCGTCATAGTAATCTGCGTAGCTCTGTTGGCCATAGGACTATCTACATAAATCGGAATCTCCGGAATTTTGCCTTCCGCCTGCAGCTTTTGGAAATAGTACAGCAGTACCTGCGTACGCCCTACAGCAAACGCAGGAATAATAACGTTACCGCCACGCTCGACAGTATCGTTGATAATATTCGCAAGCTCGCCCTCTTTATCGTAAGCTTCATGGATGCGGTTGCCGTAGGTGGATTCCGTAATAATAAAATCCGCACCGCCTGCTGCCGCCGGGTCCTCAATAATCGGCTGATTCGGCTGACCGATATCGCCGGTAAAAATCAAGCGTGTCTTTTTATCGCCTTCGTTAACAGACATCTCTACGAAAGCAGAGCCAAGAATGTGTCCCGCAACGCGGAAGGTTACGGTAACACCGGGAACAACATTAAACGCTTCGCCAAAGCTGCGCAGCTTGAACAAATGCAAGGCTCTGGCAGCATCATCAACCGTAAACAGCGGCTCAACAATCTTTTTGCCGGCACGCATACCTTTGCGGTTGGCGTATTCCGCCTCACCCTCCTGAATGTGCGCACTGTCCGGCAGCAAAATCGAGCACAGCTCCTCTGTCGATTTAGTGCAATAGATGGGGCCGCGGAAGCCTTCCTTGACCAACTTCGGCAACAGACCGCTGTGGTCAACATGGGCGTGCGTCAGTACAACAGCCTCAATCTCTCCCGGATGAAACAAAAAATCCTTTTCATTCAGCGCTTTTATCAGCTTGGAGCCTTGGAACATGCCGCAGTCTACCAAAAACTTATGTCCGCCGACCTCCAGCAGATAACAGGAACCTGTAACAGTGCGCGTTGCACCTAAAAAAGTTATTTTCATCGCAAAGCCTCCATTCTGCAAGTAGTATTTTCAGTTATATTTTATAATTCTACAAAACGAAGGGAAAATCCTTTTTATTGGGGAAATTAGTGGGATGAGAAAAAAGCAGACTCTGAGTTTTCGCTCAAAATCTGCTTAATCAATCATTATATTTTAAATACGCTATTCATTCTCTCTTCTAGGCATATTATGCTCAAGGTATTTTTTGATAATCTCTAATTGTTCTTAAACTGTTTTAGGCGAATCATCAAGGACGAATCCCTGAAAATCATTAGTTCTATTGTCACCTACAACTTGTTTTTCTTTTTCCATTACTAAGCGACTCCTCTTCCTAAGACCAAATATATATTCACTAAAATATTTGACACACTGTAATATATGGCGTTATAATACAATTATAGCATGTAAACATTTTTTCGTTAATTGATATTAAAAAGTCTGAAACACAAAAACATTAGGTCAATCCGCATACAATATATATTCATACCTTTTTTTATCTTCACAACGTCACGAAAATATAAAATTAAAGGAGAAAATTTATGGCTGATATTATCATATATAACACTAATGACGGCAAGGCCGCCATAAAACTTTATGCTGATAACGGAACTGTATGGCTGACACAGGCACAAATAGCTGAGTTGTTTAACAAAGAGCGCAGCGGTATCAGTAAGCACATAAAAAATATTTTCAACGAAGGCGAACTAGAAGAAAAAAGCAATGTGAACTTTCTTCACATTGCAAATTCAGACAAACCTGTGGCCTTTTATAGCCTTGACGTCATTCTTGCTGTCGGTTTTCGTGTCCGTTCACCGCGCGGCACACAATTCCGTCAATGGGCCAACAATACCTTAAAAGAATATCTGCAGAAAGGCTTTATACTCGATAAAGACCGCCTGAAAAATCCTGACGGCCGTCCAGATTATTTTGACGAATTGCTGGAACAAATCCGTGACATCCGTGCCAGCGAAAAGCGCTTTTATCAAAAGCTACGCGACTTGTTTGCGCTCTCCAGCGATTACAAAGTTATGGAAAAAGCTACGCATTTATTTTTTGCTGAAACACAAAATAAACTGCTTTATGGTGTAACAGGTAAAACTGCTGCTGAAATCATAGATAGCCGTGCCGATTCAGATGCACCCAACATGGCGCTAAAGTCTTGGAGCGGCTCCATTGTCCGTAAAACTGACGTTGTAGTTGCCAAAAACTACCTTACGTCTGATGAAATAGACGTTCTTAACCGTCTTGTAACTATTTTCCTTGAAAGTGCTGAATTACATGTAAAAATGCGCAAGGACCTAACTCTTAATTTTTGGCGTGCCAGCGTCGATAAACTGCTTTTAGATCACAGTATACCGTTGCTTCAATCTCACGGAAAAATATCCATGGATGAAGCAAAAGCCCATGCTCGTCTTGCTTATGAAACATTCGACGCTCGTCGCAAAGCCTTTGAAGCAGCGCAGGCAGATACTATTGATTTGCTGGAGCTGGAACAGGAAGCAAAAAGCGTAAAGAAGTAAAGACCGACGACAGAAGGCTCACTGCAAGGAAAATTTTTGAAAGTGAGATATGAAAATGAACAGTATAAAATTATTCCAATCTGCTAAAATCCGTTCCGTTTGGAACGAAGAAGAACAGCAATGGTATTTTTCCGTAGTCGATATTGTTGGTGCTTTGACAAATAGCTCCGACAACCGCAAATACTGGAATAAATTAAAGCAACGTCTGAAAGAAGAAGGTAGTGAAACGGTGACATTTTGTCACCAGTTGAAAATGCCTGCTTCTGATGGAAAAATGCGTAAAACAGACGCAGCAAACACTAAAGGTATCCTGCGCATCATCCAATCTATCCCCTCGCCTAAAGCCGAACCCTTTAAGCAATGGCTTGCGCAAGTTGGCAGCGAACGCATAGAAGAAACCGAAAACCCTGAGCTTGCACAAACACGTATGCGCGAACTATACCGCGCTAAAGGTTACAGTGATGAATGGATAGCACGTCGAGAACGTGGTATTGCTGTTCGTGATACTTTGACGGACGAATGGAAAAAACGTGGTATTAAAGAAGGTAAAGAATATGCTATTCTTACTGCTGAAATCAGCAAAGCAACTTTTGGTATTACCCCAAGTCAGCATAAAAAGATAAAATCACTTGACCGCCCCAGCGAAAATTTACGTGATCATATGACGGACCTTGAATTACTTGTTTACCGCTCTCGGCGAAGCTTCTACAACCGAAATAGCTAAAACTCATGACGTTTACGGCATGACACAAAATGTTTCTGCAGCTCAAGCCGGAGGCAAAATCGCAGGTGATGCACGCGCAGCCCTTGAAGCTAAAACAGGACGTAATGTTGTTTCTCCTTCTAACTATAAAGATTTGCCTGAAGCCGAAGTACGTAAACTTATTAAAGCTAATGCAAATGCGGAAAAATAACCAAACGCCAATATTTTTGTGAAATATCAGAGAACCGGAGATAAAATACCGGTTCTCTATTTTTATGCAGGAATTTTTGCGAATTATAAAGCGTAAATACCCCATATTACCTAGCGTTCCAAGGGATTGTTGACAGATTGTTGACAGAATCACCCTTTTATTAAGTAAATCAAATACTGTATTTAGTCGCAAAAGCAAAAAGAACCGCATTCTCATGCGGTTCCTGAAGTTTTAAATTTGGTCGGGGCGGCGAGATTCGAACTCACGGCCTCTTGTACCCGAAACAAGCGCGCTACCAAACTGCGCCACGCCCCGACATTGGTTGTTGCTGTTCATCAGCAACGAATGTAATTATAAAGCATCTTTAAGCTTTTGTCAACACTTTTTTTGAAAAATTTTATCCTTGGGTAACAACGCGGATGCTGGTAACCTCAAAAGCCTCAGCAATAGCCGGCAAAATCTCTCTTTCAATGTTGGTACGGTGCAGCTCGTTTTCAGCAACAAGCATGATACGGGTATCAGCATAGTTGATGTTGTGCACCTTGCTTACAAGGCGCTTGAAGGTTTCCTCACCGATAATTTCCTTCAGCTTTTGCAGACGTGCAAAAACCTCCGGTTTTTCCTTCTGCATACGTTCTTCCAAGGGAGAGAACGGTACAGTCACAACTCTGGCATCACGGGCCAGGACATAATTCTCCTCGCCTTCGCCTGGTACTACTAAATCGTCACGCATAATTCTTCCTCCATCTCTATATCTAACTAAATGAACCTGCATAACGCAGAATTTATTCCCCTTTATTATATGTCACAAGCACTTTTTCGTCAAGCAGCAGGATTTTTAGTATTTAACGAGAATACTATAAAAAATACTTTTAACGAGGGGTGTTCATATATGTCTATGAAAGAAGATTTTAAAAAATTTGCTATGCGCGGTAATGTTATGGATATGGCCGTCGGCGTTATTATCGGCGGTGCTTTCGGCAAAATCGTCAGCTCGCTGGTAAACGATGTCGTTATGCCTCCATTAGGCATGGCGCTTGGCAAGATGGATTTTTCCAATCTGTTTATCAGCCTCAACGGCAAGGAATATGCTACACTGGAGGCAGCAAAAAAGGCTGGTGCGCCTGTGCTCGCTTACGGCAGCTTCATTAATTCCGTACTGGATTTTCTAATTCTCGCTTTTGTCATCTTCCTGATGATTCGCCAAATCAACAAGCTCACTCCGGAACCGGCACCTGCACCGGAGCCGCGTCTGTGCCCTTACTGCAAATCCGAGATTGACGATGACGCAACACGCTGCCCGCACTGTACGTCTCATTTGGAATAAAACTTTACACTTTCAACTGATATCCTGGATTTCTGCCCGGATATCAGTTTTTTTGCTTGCAAAAAAGTTTTTTTGTTTGCTAAAAACATCCACATATTGTATAATGTAGTTTATATATATCGCCTAGGCTGTTTTTTACAGCTTAAATTGTAAGGAGGTTATCTGATGTCTGTTTATGACGTGCTTATGGAACGTGGCTTTATTAAGCAAATGTCCCATGAAGACGAGATTAAAGAATTGTTAGAGAAGGAAAAAATTACCTTTTATATCGGCTTTGACCCCACCGCGGACAGCCTGCATGTAGGCCACTTCATCGCCCTGATGCTGATGAGCCATATGCAACGCGCAGGCCATCGTCCTATCGTACTTTTGGGCGGCGGCACCGGCATGGTAGGCGACCCGAGCGGCAAGGACGAGATGCGCAAAATGCTCACACCGGAATTCATTGCTCACAACATCGCCTGCTTCAAAAAGCAGATGAGCCGTTTCATTGATTTCGGTGAAGACAAGGCTATCATTGTAAACAATGCCGATTGGCTGTTAGACCTTAACTATGTTCAGCTGCTGCGCGAGGTTGGCGTACACTTTACCGTTAACCGTATGCTGGCCGCCGAATGCTTCAAAAAGCGTTGGGAAAAAGGCCTGACCTTCTTTGAGTTCAACTATATGATTATGCAGGGCTACGACTTCTGGAAGCTGCACCATGACCATAACTGCATTATGGAGCTGGGTGGCGACGACCAATGGTCCAACATGCTTGCCGGCGTAGAATTAATCCGCCGCAAGGATCAAAAACCTGCTTACTGCATGACCTGCAAGCTTTTGACCACCAGCGATGGCCGCAAGATGGGCAAAACCGAAAAGGGTGCTCTGTGGCTTGACCCAGAAAAAACTTCTCCGTATGATTTCTATCAATACTGGCGTAATGTTGCAGACAGCGACGTAGAAAACTGCCTGTCCCTGCTGACATTCCTGCCGATGGATGAGGTTCGTCGTCTGAGCGCACTGAAGGATGCAGCTATTAACGAAGCTAAAAAAGTTCTGGCCTATGAGGTTACCAAGCTTGTTCATGGCGAAGAAGCAGCGCGTCAGGCGCAGGAAGCTACCGAAGCACTCTTCGGCGGCAATGCCAAAGACATGAGCAACGTACCGGCAATCGAAATTACCCCGGAAGATATGACTGCCAAGATTATCGATGTACTGACTGCCGCTAAGGTTTTCAGCAGCAAACGTGAAGCTCGTCAGTTAATCGCCCAAGGCGGCCTGACTGTAGCAGACACTGTCCTGCAGGATGCAGAAGCATGCCTGAGCGCAGACATGTTTGATGCAGATAAGAGCCTGTTAATCCGTAAGGGTAAAAAGAAATATTTCCGTCTGCTGGTAAAATAAGCCTTTTAAAGCCATCTATGCTCCTGACGGACTAGGTGGCTTTTTCTATGATTTCAAAATACAGACTACTCTTTTAATTAAGGTAGTAATAAGGAGTTCTTAATGCAAAACGATAAAATCAACTTTTCATTGATCATCCCTATCGGCCTGATGTTATTTTCCTTTTTCTTCGGTGCCGGTAACTTAATCTTCCCGCCCGTTCTGGGACAAATGGCAGGCGAAAACATTGGCTGGGGCATGTTCGGCTTCTGCCTGAGCGGTGTTGGCTTCCCGCTTTTGGGCGTACTTGCTATGGCTATGAAGCAAAGCGATAACCCGGACTCCATTGCTATGCCTATGCATCCCCTGTATGCACGCGCTGTTACTATTCTCTGCGCACTGGCTATCGGCCCGCTGTTCGCTATTCCGCGTACCGCTGCCGTTTCCTTTGACACCGGTATCCACAGTCTGCTGCCTGCTTCCTGCGAAGCTATCGGCCTGCCGGTATACACCGTGTTATTTTTCGTTCTGACCTATTTCTTTTCTATTAATCCGTCAAAAATTATCGGTCATATCGGTAAATTTTTGTCCCCCATGCTTTTGATTTGTCTGGCAGTTCTCGTGGTCTGCGTTTTCGTAAATCCTACCGGCAGCCTGAAAATGCCTAATCCGGACTTCGCTACATCTCCGTTCTTCCGCGGCTTCCAGGAAGGCTATAATACCATGGATCTTCTGGCAGCAATCCTGTTCGGCTCCATTACCATCAAGGCTATCGAAGCTCAAGGCATTACCGATAAAAAGGTTCTGACCAAGCTCTGCTCTTATGCCGGCCTGATTGCAGCTTTCTTCCTTGCTATCATCTATGCAGCACTGGCTTACACCGGCGCACTGAGCATCAATGTTTTCGGTGTTATCCCTAACGGCGCTACTCTGCTCAGCAAAATCTGTACCTATTACATGGGCTTCGGCGGTCAGGTTGTATTGGCCTTGATTATCTTCTTCGCCTGCCTCACCACCAGCATCGGCCTGACAACTGCTATCTCCGGTTATTTCTCCGAGCTTAGCAATAATCGTATACAATACGAGCGACTGGTATTCTTCATCTCTGCTTTCAGCCTGGTAGTAGCGAACTTCGGTCTGGAAAACATCATCAAGTTCTCCATTCCTGTTATCTGCATGCTCTATCCGATTATTATCGCTCTGGTAATTCTCAACATCGGTCGTGCAATTATCCATGATGATCAGCTGACCTTCCGCATCTGCCTGATACTGACAACTATTTTCGCTGTTTTCGACGGTCTGCGCGTTGCCAACATCCGCTTCATGGCCTTGGATAACTTCCTGGCTCAGAACCTGCCGCTGTTTGACATCGGCTTCGGCTGGGTTGTTCCCTGCTTCGGCGGTATCGCTGTAGGCCTGCTGCTGAAGGCTGTAAGAAAAGCTAACTAATAAATTTATTCATAATCAATTAGAGAGTAAGGTGTAATTTATGTCTAACGAACAACAATGCAGCAATGCATCTTCCTGCGGACGCAGCAGCTGTGAAGGCTGTCCTTCCGCAGCAGCTGAAAAAACACAGGCAACTGATTTCCGTGCGCAGCTCAATCCGATGAGCAACGTCAAAAAGGTTATCGCCGTAGTCAGCGGCAAGGGCGGTGTAGGCAAGTCCCTCATTACCGGTCTTTTAGCAAGCAGCATGCAGCGCCGCGGTAAGCGCTGTGCTGTTTTGGATGCTGATATCACCGGTCCGTCCATGGGACATAACCTGGGCGTAAACGGCAAGGCCAAAGCCAACGAAATCGGTATTCTGCCTCTGACTGCTCCCTGCGGTCTGGAGGTGCTTTCTGCCAATATGTTTTTGAAGAATGATTCTGACCCTGTTGTTTGGCGCGGACCTCTGCTCGCCGGTATGGTAAAGCAATTTTGGAGCGATGCCATCTGGACAGATATAGACTTTATGTTTGTTGATATGCCGCCGGGAACCGGTGACGTACCGCTGACCGTCTTCCAATCCCTGCCTGTTGACGGCATTATCATCGTAACTTCTCCGCAGGAGCTTGTTTCCATGATTGTTGCCAAGGCAGTAAAAATGGCGCGTATGATGAACATTCCGATTCTCGGTCTGATTGAAAACTACGCTTACTTCCATTGCCCCGATAACGGCAAGGATTACGAAATTTTCGGCCCCAGCCATCTGGCAGAAACTGCCGATGCCTACGGTCTGAAGGTGCTCACCCGCCTGCCGATTAACCCGTCCTTGGCCGCAGCCTGCGATGCAGGCAAGCTGGCTGACTGCCATGTAGCAGAGCTGGACGATTGCTGTGATTTTTTAGCTGATAATTTTCAGTAAGCATTTTTAAAGGGAGGCTTTTGTCATGTCTATAGAAAAGGTTCGTACATATTTGAAACAATTTAATGCAGATAATCGTATCATAGAGTTTGCAACCTCCAGCGCTACTGTTGAGCTGGCAGCACAGGCAGCAGGCTGTGAGCCTGCGCGCATTGCCAAAACCCTTTCCTTTAAGCTGCATGATGACAGCGTTATCCTCATCGTCACAGCAGGCGATGCCAAGGTAGATAACGCCAAGTACAAGCATTTCTTCGGCTGCAAGGCCAAGATGCTGACTGCTGACGAAGTGGAGCCGGATATCGGCCATGCTATCGGCGGTGTCTGCCCCTTCGGTATTAACGACGGCGTTAAGGTTTATCTTGACGTTTCTCTCAAACGCTTTGTAACCTTCTTCCCTGCCTGCGGCAGCCACAACAGCGCTATTGAGCTTACTCCGGACGAACTGGAGCAGTACAGCGCCAACTGTCAGGGCTGGGTAGATTTATGCAAGGGCTGGCAGGAATAAGCTTCTGTAACAACATCAAATTCAATCTTTAATACGCAGCAGATTCAGCGTCTGCTGTGTTTTTTACGCATAAAAAACCTCCTGCAAGCAGATTTTTACATCTGATTACAGGAGGTCTTTTTTTCATATGCTTGTAAATTTTTCGCAAGCTATTTTTTCATTTTGCAAATCATCTGCGTCATAGTACCCATCGGGCAGAAGGTACACCAGGTTCTCGGCTTGAACAGCGCCATTACAACTAAGCCAAGCAGCATAGAGGTAAGCATCACGCTATAAAAACCAAAGGCATACTGCGCAACCCACGCCGAAGAGCTGCCTGCGTAGTAGGCCCACGCCAAAGGAACCTTAAACGTCCAAAGCAGCGTTACAACCTCACGCAAAGACTGTGCTTGTGTTGCTACAAGATACGTTTGCCACAGCATGTTGCCGAACATAGCCATAAAGAAGCACAGGAAGCCGAAGCGGAACCATTTGGCAACAAGAAGCTCCGGCGTAGCGCGGTTACGCGACCACTTCCACTCGCCGCCCAGCTTTGCCAAAAGCAAGCCGCGTCCGCAATAGCGATTGCAGAACAGCTTGTTGCCGCCAAACAGTGCCAACAAAACAGGCACCATAAAATCAATCATTCCCAGCCAGGCAAAAAGGATATTGAAAAAGCCCAGGACAAAATAAATTATCGGCCATAGCCAAAGATAATCATACCAATGCTGTACTTTCTTAGCCATCTGTTGCCACCCTGATGCTGCCTGCAGGACAGGTTTTGGCACAGAGACCGCAGCCAACGCAGCGCTCCCTGTCCACTCTTGCAAAGCACCCCTTGTATATACTGATTGCCTGACGCGGGCACACCTGCGTGCAGGCACCGCAGGAAACGCATCTGTCCTCGTTTACCACCGCAAATCTTTTCATAACGCCATACGTCCTTTAACGCAAATACGCAAGCGCGCTCTGAGCCGCAATAGCGCCGTCATTAGTCGCCGTTACAACCTGACGCAGCACCTTGTCGCACACGTCACCGGCGCCATACACACCGGGAATTGCAGTTGACATATCGCTGTGCACAACAAGATAGCCCTTGTCATTGGTGATGCCTAAATCACGGCAGAAATCTGTTACAGGGTCCGCACCGATATACGGGAAAACGCCCCTTGCCAGCATCGTTTCTGTTGCTCCCGTCTGTTTGTTGAGCACCTTGAGGCCCGCAACGCGATTATTTTCGATAATAACCTCCTGCGGTACACGCCAGGTCAGCACCTCAATCTTCGGATTAGCAGCCACCTTTTCCTGCGTAATCTGCTCAGCGCTGATAACATCGCGACGCGCCAGAATCGTAACCTTCGAGGCAAATTCCGCAAGATACAGCGATTCCTCAAAGGCAGCATTGCCCGCGCCCACAATAATCACATGCTTATTACGGTAGAACGCCGCATCGCAAACAGCACAGAAGCTGATGCCGCGGCCGATCATCTCCTGCTCACCCGGAATGTTCAGCAAGCGCTCCACAGTGCCGGTAGCAATAATCACAGCAGGTGCCGTAAACTCCGCACCGCTCGTACAACGCACGCGGCGCTCCGCTCCTTCAACCTCCAGAGCAGCAACCTTTTCATAAAGATAGGTCGTGCCTAAAGCCATCGCCTGCTCGTAAATATCGTAGGCCAGCTGTGAGCCGTTGACGTTCTTGATACCGGGCCAGTTTTCAATCTCAAAGGTTTTAATCAGCTTGCCGCCGGGAGCAAAGGATTCCAACACCAGCGTTTTTAAACCAGCACGGCGCGCGTAAACAGCTGCCGTCAGGCCGGCAGCACCGCCGCCGATAATAATCAGATCATAGCTTTTATCAGGTGCCTGCTCCACCGGAGGCTCGTTGCCCAAGAGCTTCTCCAGCCTTGCCTGCAGGCGTTCCTTCGGCAAAAAGCCTGCGTAACGCGAAGCAACCTCGCCGTTTTTGATAAAGAACAGACCGGGAATAATGGTTATATCCATTTCCTCCGTCAGCTCCGGCTCTTTATCTATATCAATTTTGACGATGTCTATGCGCTCGCCCATCTCCTTAGCAATATCCTCCAGCACATAACTGAGCATCTTGCAGGGACCGCACCAGGTCGCATAAAAATCTGCCAGAAAGGTTTTCTTTTCGGCCAGCATCTGCTTGAACTCTGCAGCCGTCGGGTTTACAATAATCGCCATTTACATCAGGCCTCCTTTGCAATGAAGTATTCATAGTTTATCTTATATCAGTGATGTCCGCCGCAGCCATGCTCGCCACAGGTGTGACCTTCACCGTGGTGATTGCATTTAACAGCGGGATTGTAGTCCAAATTACCTGCCAGCAAAGCCTCTACTGCTGCGTCTGCGCTGCCGCTTACGCCGCCGTACAGCTTAATGCCTGCAGCAGCCAACGCCATCTGTGCACCGCCGCCGATACCGCCGCAAATCAGAACGTCTGCCTTCAGCGCGGTCAATACGCCTGCCAAAGCACCATGACCTTGGCCGTTGGTATCCACAACTTCGGACGCAACAACTTTGCCGTCCTGCACATCATAAACCTTAAACTCCTCAGTATGTCCGAAATGTTGAAAAATCTCGCCGTTTTCATAGGTTACTGCAATTCTCATGATATCTTCTCCCTTTTCCTTGTATTTTTCATATAATTTTTGCTTAAAGCAATCAACACAGCCGCAGCCTGTACCGCTGCCGTTACAGAGCCGGAAATCTCCGCCTTCAATACGCAGCGGCCGTCCTTCCACAACAAAATCCGCCAGCTTCTTGCGCGCCGTTTCGTAAATGCGCTGCACTGTCGTCCGCGCAATCTGCATAAAAGCCGCGCACTGCTCCTGACTCATACCGCGCCTGTCAATCAGGCGTATCGCTTCGTATTCGTCAACGGTAAGAACAATAGGCTCCTGCTCTGCATTATTGTTTTGCGGTAAAAACTCCAGCGTTTGCGGATAATGGCAAACCTTTCTGCATTTCACTTTTCTAGGCATCTGATTTCCTCCTCTCTAAGTCCATTATAAAGGCGAAACGGGCATATGTCAATTATATTTTTGACATATGCCCATTTAAATTTTGTAACAGCAAATCTTCTACTCTTTTTCCAGATAAAATTCCCACGCACAGCCTTCAGGACTTTCCGTACAATCAGGGAAGCAGCTCAGGCAACGGCATTTAATGCGCACGTCAATCGTAGCAGCAAAGCCGCTGTATTCATAAATACCGACCGATTTGCATGGATGATACGGCATACCCTTGCGGCTGCGTGCCGTCTGTACACGGCAGTCGCGGTTGCGGTAAACAAGCCTGTTGCCTTCGTGAATACATTCATGCTCATTCAGATTGCCGTAAAAGCGATAGTGCAGCGCCTGCTCCAGGCCCTCCAGCCCCGGACTTTCCGGCAGCTGCAAAAACTCCTTGATGCGCTTGGCTTCAATTACGGTAAAGCGCTTCCACGCCTCCTCATCATGGTACATGGCCTCCGCCATGCCGAATTTGCCTTCAATCGACTGGAACCAGACACCGTCATGCGCCAGCCAGTTTTTCGCATAAAGCTCAATCAGCTCCAAAAGCTGCTCTTTGCTCAGCTCCGCAAGATATTTGTTGAACATGATGCATAACCTCCTTTATGGGGGAATTTGATGATAAAAGAAATGCACAAAACTTACTGCCATCAACATCAAGCTTCAAAGACAGTAAATTCTTTTGATTATATTCTAATCAATGTTTTTTCTTCTATTCACACTCCATTTTCTTAAAGATTAATTTTCCAATAACCTTTACGATTGGAGCCAATTCTTTCTATAATGCCCTTATCCTTTAGTTTTCGCATTAATCTAGATACAGCAGATCGACTAAAATCAAGTTGTTGTGCTATATCTCTAACAATAATTTGAGGACTGGTTTGCAAAACTTTTAATACAGTTTTTTCATCCAATGACAACTTTAAAAGTTCTTCCTGTATATTTTCTCCAGGAGTTTGTCCCGATATCTGTTCTGTTTCAGGAGTTTGTCCCGCGTTTTGTCCCGATATTTGTTCTGTTTCAGGAGTTTGTCCCGCACTTTGTCCCGATACTTGCTCTGCTTTAGGAGTTTGTCCCGTATTATGCTTCCTGTAAATATTAAAGCGCAGTTCTGTTCCGCCATCAATAATTTCCAGGTCACCCAAGCCTGCTTCTCGAATCATCTCTGCAATGCGCAGCATTCCCGTACCCCAGCGCTCAATCAAATGCATATAGCTAAACGCCATAGCCAACGCCTCATTACGCACTTTGGAATAACCTTCTCGCATCTTTTCGATGGTCTGACCAACAGGCAGCTTACCCGGTGAAGTAATCTCTAAACGATTATCAAAAATCGCCACCTGTATATTTCCATTATCAAGATAGCTGCGATGCACTGCTGCGTTGATAATCAGCTCACGAATAGCAGCAGGAGGGATTTCATAAACATCCTGTCTATACAAGCCTTCAATTACAGCTCCAAGATGAATATTACGCAGTACAAAATGATAAGTATCTTCAATAATATCCTGCACCGGTCCTGTAAATTCACGCCTATCTACAAAAACAATACGCCTATTATCTTTAAACACAGCACATTGGAAAGTACAATGCAAAATATCTGCACCGGTAAGTATAGCGTAAGCATTTGTCGGTACAAGCTTTCCTTCATGCTCAACCAAAACACCCCAAGACACAAGCTGCTTTGCTGTAACGTCCTTCACTAAAGCCTTTTCCTCATCGCTGTGGCAATTACGCAAAGCTACCTGCTTCATTTGTCGGCAAAGCTTTTCTATATCAGCATCGCTTGCCTGCAAACCAAGACAAACAGTTTTATCAAAAAAGCGATTATTTCCTTCAAACAGCAATTCCTTTACCATTGCTTCATCCGCTAATCTGGTAGTTCCTGCAACACGCACATAAACACCATGCTGCAAGCCTTCAACAGCAAGATAATATGGCCTTTGGCGACCAGCTTCTATATCCACAATAATAATAGTTGCGCCATCAATTGTCTGCATATAAATATCAGGAATAATCGCAGGCTTGCAACTATCCGAAATAGCGTTGGCTACGGCATCCATAATTTGAAACGCTTTGTTCTTATCAATGCCGACAATTTTTCTCGTATCATCTTCAACACCGATAATAAGCTTGCCACCCTGTCCATTCGCAAAAGCAACTATTGTTTTCATGTACTTACTGCTTTTAACCGGCAGGCTTTCTTTAAACTCCACGTTTTTAGATTCACCTGCAAGAATTTCATCTATTTTCATTCTCTCACCATCCCATCCCCACTCACTCCAAGCATCTCTCCACAATCTCTTTCAGCGTATACTCATCAAGATGCTCAAAGAAAAATGCCCGCTTAGGATTTAGCGGCAGCGACTTGCTAACCGCCACATTATACTCCGCTCCCTTGGCAAAGTCTGTTGTCAAAAGCTCCGCCTTGTCCTTAACCTGCGCCAGCAATTCCGCTCCGGCTTCACTGTTCACCAACACCAGAGTAACGCCCTTATCATCATCAAATTTGGGGAACTGCTTATCAATGCCCCAATAATCGGCAATCGTGATATCCGCCAAGCTGCGTTTATTATTAAACGCACACTCGCCGCAGGACAGACGGATGCTGATGTTATTCAGGAAAAGGCGCATATAGGTTTCCTGCCTCTTGCTCGCTCCGAAGCGCTGATGCTCGGTAAAGAACAAGGTCTCGCCCTGCTTCCAGCCCTTCGCCTTATCGCGGAACTTCACCTGCACCACAGGCTCGCCTGCCTCCTGCGCCAGCTCCCGCAAATGCTTTTGATAAACCTTGGGACTAGGCACACCATGACAAACCACATCAACCGTAAAGAGATTGACCGACGGCTTCACCAGATATCTCTTTAAACCGGCAATCTGGCAAGGCGTACCGCTGAACAGAACTTTTCTGCCTGTACGCAAAATTTGCCGCACCTCGCTGTAAATCCTGCCAATCTTACTCTGCACATATTTCGAACCGCGCAGCTTGGGGAAATCGTCAAGGGTGTTCACCAACACATGCTGCACATTAAGCTGGTCATCCAACGCTGCGCCGACCACAACACCGCCCTGCTTCAGGATTTCTTCAGCAAAAAGCGTGAACATTCCCCCGCTGGAGCTGGTAAAGCGCACAGCATCATCGTTGTTCTTGGCGCCATATACAGCAAGCAGCTCATGCTGCTGCGGCTTGTGCAGCATAGGGCAGACATTTTCGCATAAACCGCAATCCATGCACATTTCTTCGTTGACCTTGGGATACAAAAAGCCTTCCTCATCCGCCGTCATTCTTATACATCCACGCGGGCAGATATTAGCGCAGGCACTGCAGCCTGTACAGTCCGCCTTACAGCTTAGTTCAATCATGTCATTAACCTCCCTGTTGCCATAGCCTTTTACAGATTATATTTCATCATAATACTCTGCTTAAGTGATTTTTCTTTTATTATATCACAAAAATTCCCTCTTGCTTGCACTATCTTCAAGTTCGTCACTATTCGCCGACACTGCTTGACAGCGCAATTTAGTTAAGCTATAATAATTATTATAGCTTAACTAAATTGGAGGATTGATTATGAAACTGAGAAGAGCATTGAACACTTTTTACTACAGCACTGCGCTTTGTGACTTACGCTTGATGAATAAACAAATTGTAGATGAAAATATAACCTATAACAGCCTTTTATATATGGATATCATTTATACCATGAACGGAACCTGCACCGTATCTAAGCTTGCGGAAATGCTCCACGTATCCAAGCCGGGAGTAACCGCCAAGATCAACGAGCTGCTACGTCAGGGAGTGATAACCAAAACCCCCGCCCCAGAGGATAAACGTAAACATTATCTTGCCATTAACGATGAGGCTCTTTCACAATACAAGTTTTATCGCAAGCAAAACATGAAGGCCATCAAGCGCATTACCGAAAGCTTTACCCCCGAGGAAATCAATCAGTTCTGCAAAATGCTGGACATGATTTCCGAAATCAACTTTGAGGAAATCAACGGAGGATAAACCATCATGAAACAGATGCATAGCAACTTTCTTAACGGAGCAATTATGCCGACTATGCTAAGATTTTCCGTCCCTGTGCTTTTAGCGCTTATTTTACAGGCGCTTTACGGTGCAGCGGACTTGTGGGCCATAGGTAAGTTCGGTACTACTGCAGATATTTCCGCAGTTGCCACCGGTTCGCAAACTATGCAGATTCTTACAGGCCTCATAACCGGCCTTTCTACCGGCGCAACAGTCCTGCTCGGCATCTACATCGGCCGCAAAAAGCCTGATGACGCAGCGAAGGTCGTTGGCAGCAGTATTTTCGTCTTTACCATTCTCGGCGTTATACTCACAATCGCTACCGTACTTGCTGCTCCATGGCTGGCACGCGTAACTAACGCACCGGATGAAGCGTTCGCCAAAACAGTTTCCTACATCCGCATCTGCGGCGCTGGAAGTCTGTTCATCGTGGCGTATAATTTAATCAGCGCCATTTTCCGCGGTCTTGGTGACTCCAAATCGCCGCTGTACTTCGTAATCATCGCCTGTGTGATTAACATTATGGGTGATATTATACTGACAAAATACATTCCCATGGGCGCAGCAGGTACTGCGATTGCGACCGTTATGGCACAGGCTGTCAGCGTAATATTGTCGATAATTCTGATTCGCATGAAGGGACTGCCGTTTGCCTTCACCAAAGCGCATCTGCATCCCCACAGAAAAATCTCTGACAGTATATTGATGCTTGGAACACCCATCGCCCTGCAAAGCATGTGTAACGAAATTTCCTATCTTGTAATCTTAGGCTTTGTCAATGCACTCGGCGAAGTGGCGTCAGCCGGCGTAGGCATTGCCGAAAAGCTTGCCATGTTCATCCTGCTGATTCCCACCGCCTATATGCAATCCATTGCCGCCTTCGTAGCGCAAAATTGTGGCGCAGGCTTAACCGAGCGCGCGAAAAAATCCATGTGGTTAGGCATGATGCTTTCAACCTTCTTAGGCAGCATTTTTGCCTACTTCTCCATCTTCCACGGACCAAAGCTTTCCATGCTCTTTATCCGGGCAGACGAAACTGCAGTACTGCAGGCAGCAGCAGAATTTTTAAAGGCTACAAGCATAGAATGCTTTATTCTCTCCGCGGCCTATTGTCTGGTGGGCTACTTTAACGGCACAAAGCACACAAATTTCGTAATGCTGCAAAGCATGTTGTCGATTTTCGTAGTTAAGCTGCCTTATGCGTGGTTTGCCAGCAGTCATGCCACCCCCAGCATCTTCCAGATCGGTATGGCCGGAGCGTTTGCGGCAGCCTTCGAGCTATTGGCCTGCCTTTGGTATTACAATCGCCTGAAGAAGGACGATGAAGCTCCGACACTGCAATGCATCACACCGTCGTGAAAGAATGATGCGAGGGAGTAAATATTGTATCTCGTTAAGAAAAGCCGTGGCTTGCTATTTTCAGCAGGACTCGGCTTTTCCTATTGCGGTATTTTATCTAATGCCAGTTGGGTATTAAAGTCAGTCATAAGCAAAACTCCTTTACGGATGTATAAAAAAATGACGGGAGCGCAAAGTCTCCCGTCATCTTTCCGTTTTATGTCCCAAATATCAATCTGTTATTATTTTTTCAGCGGCGGTACAGCCGGGATCTGTTGCAGATTAGGAATATCTTCCGGTTTCAGTTTGAACACATCATGTACATGAATTTCTTCAGTAGAACGCCAAGAGTAGTAACATGTATCGCATACATAAACTTCCCAAACATCACCAACAGGAGATTTAGTCATAACTCTAACAGTTTCAGAACAACAACGTGGACATTTCATAAAAATCGGCCTCCTTTATATTACGGTATTCACGAACAGCAATCAGTTCTTTTGATTAGCCATGAAATCTCTGAAAATAGCTTCCCATTTCGGAGTAGCCGGGGACGGTTTCAGAAGCTCAACGGAACGCGGATTCGGTTCAGGCGGAACAGGAGTTGTAGCATCAATAATCAGCTTATCATGCATACCTGCCGGATAGGAAGACGGGTCCAAGGGCATACCGGCGCAGTTTTGAATAACAGAAACATCCTTGGAAGGTTTTACACGAGTAGTAAGTGCCCACATAACCTGCTCCAGGTTGAACGGATCCACAAACTCATCTACGAGAATGATAATCTTAGCATAAGCGGTGCCGTGCGGAGTAGACAGCAGACGGAATGCAGCAGATTTCGCAAAACCGCCATAACGCGATTTCACGGAAATAATTTCACCGATGCCGTGAGTGTACATTGCATTAACAGCAACAACTTCAGGAATCGATTCATGCAATTGTTTGTACATAGGCACGGAGGTATTCAAAGCCATCAGATAGTCTATTTCGGTCCAAGGCATACCCAAGTACAGGTTTTCGAAAATCGGATTTGTTCTGTGTGTAATATGAGTAATCTTAATTTCACACTGCAGACGGGCACCTGAGTAAGAGCCCGGGAATTCTCCGAACGGTCCTTCACAAGTACGTACACGTGGCATGATGTAGCCTTCCAGGACTACTTCAGCGTGAGCCGGTACATACAGATGCTCTGCGGTATCAGCTTTAACGATTTCTGTCGGAACACCATCTTGTAAAGCGCCAACAAATTCGTATTCGCTTTGATCATAAGCAACAGGAGTAGAAGCCATGAAAGTAACTAACGGACTGTTGCCGAGAGCAATAGCGATAGGCAATGGTTCGTTAACTTCTTCTGCCTTGCGCAATTGAATAGCAATGTCATGGAATGGCAGAGCTTGAATACCAACGCGGTCAATATCTTTTACTTGGATACGATAAGTACCAACATTCAGTTTATCCAGGTTTTCCGGTTCCTCGGGATCACCGGTTACTACAGAAGCTTTCGAAATGAAGAAGCCGCCGTCCTGGTCATTAATTCTGTACAAAGGTAAAATGTCAAACAAGTTGATATTTTCGGTAACAGTATTCTCTTTACAAGCTGCCTTCTCACGCGGCAGGATTACAGGAGGAACAGGGAACTTATCCCAACGACGGTTCAGTTCATAAAATTGATCCTTAACAGAGGTATCCTTAGGCATACCCAACATTAAAGCATGATTTGCCCAAGACCCATGAACATTTGTTACTACGGAATATTTATAACCTTTTACCTTTTCGAATAAAACTGCAGGTTTTTTATCCATATTTGCGCATGCACGACCTGCAGCACCGATATCAGGTTCCGGATCAACTTCCTCTTTGACACGAATCAATTGCCCTTCCTCTTCCAAGGTTACTAAAAATTCTCTTAAGTCTTTGTAAACTTTTGCCATGTTAATAGACCTCCTTCGTATTTATTAACTCATTAAAGGTTCCCCTTTATTTATAATCATACCGCCCGATATATTGAATAGCAATTCACATAACGCGGCAGGGTATGCCTTTTAGGAAATTCCAGAAATATCCTTGCTTATTCCATTCGAGAATATATTTTTCCTGAACAAAATCGGTTTGGAGGATGCCCGGGCATTGATCCCAGGCATTATGGAATGCATTTATGTTGCTTATTCAACAGAGATACCCCATTCAATAATCTGTTCCAGGAGAAATTTAAAGTGCGATTCTATTACACCAATTGCCTCAGGAGCAACATCATCAATATGAATACCTACTGTAACTGTTACACTATGCTGAAAAGCTTTGCTTAATTCCAATGCTGCTGTACGTGCCAGCAAATCCTCCTTATGCCCGGTTAAACAAATGACCGATGCAGAAGAGGAGCATGTTCCATCCTTTTTTAAGCTCGGACGCGGTACGCCCAAGGCAACAGCACCGATATGAGGTTTTTCTCCGCCACCGAAGACAACAACGTAATCATCCCCAACATTGATAAAAGAAGCTTCGATAAGAAAATTATCCTTCCCAAAAGAAAATTGTTGCACCAGCATTCTATTCCGCTCCCTTCCAAGCTACAAAATTCTTGTAATCAATACCAAATTGCATCAGAATTTTACCGATAATATGCTGCATTTGTTTGTCTACAGAATCAGAACCATTATAGAAGGTAAGCATTGGCGGAATAATGATGCATCCATAATCGGCAGCTTCCTTCATATTACGCAGATGAATGCGGCTCAACGGCATTTCACGAGGTACAAGAACTACTTTACGGTTCTCCTTTAAGGATACATCCACAGAACGTAACAACAAATTTTCCGCATAACCGGCAGCAATACCGGCGAGAGTTTTCATACTACAGGGAACAACGATCATCCCATCAGTTTTAAAAGAACCACTGGAAATTGAGGCAGCCATGTTTTTATTATTATGGACAACATCAGCCAGAGCGCGAACCTCTTCCATACTAATATTTGTTTCACATTCAAAGTTTTTTACTGCGCCCTCAGTATAAACCAAATGCACTTCACAATTAGGTATTGACTTTAAGGCCTTAAGCATTTCGTACCCTAAAACTACACCACTTGCTCCAGATATTCCTATGACAATTCGCATATCCAGCCTCCTTGAGATACCAGTGTATATTATTTGTCAAACAATCCCAGAATGCTCCAATAAGGAACTTCTATGGCTACAGTCATAATGTAGATTACTACTATAAAAGGTATACCTAGGCGAATAGTTTCTTTTTGAGTATACATACCATTGTCTTCGCCCATGCCAACTAACATGTTCAAATGTTGGAATGGCAATACATAGTGGGAGGCAACTGCAGAATAAGCCAACAGAGCCGGAACCAATGGAGTAATACCCATTTGGCTTGTGAAGGTAATCATCGCAGGGATTATGATACCCATAACTGCGATTACAGAACCCAGAAGCATATGAATTATAATTGAAACCGTAGCAATAAAGGCTGCTAAAATATATGGATCGGTCGGAACACTGCTAGGCAAAACGGTATGAGCTATCCAGGCATTCATACCTGTTGCACCGCCGACACGCCCGATAGCAACAGCTGCAGTCAAGAAAATCAATACATGCAGAGGAACACCACCCCAGCTGGCCGGAGTAATAATTTCTCCGATAACAGGCATTGACATTGCCATAGCAATGAACAATGTTACCCAACCAATATCAATACCATGAATGGTATCGGTCATCCAGAGGATGATTGCCAGTGCTACCCAAAAAGCTGTACGCTTTTCCTTAGCGCTCATAGGTCCCATAGCTGCTAATTTAGCTTGCATTTCTTCTTTGTTAACACTAACTTCTTGAGTAGGTTTGAAAAGGAAAAGAATCATGAAGTAAGTAATTACGGAAACTATAATAGACGGAGGACCCATCAGCTTGAACCAACCTAACCAACCTAAAGGTACTCCAGAGGATTGAACAGCCAAAGGACTGATTGTCGCATCACCGGTCAGGAAAATCAAAGATACCGGAACAGATGAAGCAAATACGGTGAAACCAATTTTCACAGCATCTTCGCGAGGAATATTCGTACTTTTTATGACAACCGCCATAACTGACATAATTAGGAAAGCACGTGGCCACGGATGCGGAATCATCAAGCTGAGTATAAAGGTCAGAATAAAAATTGCACTTATAATACTCTTAAACGACGTTACAAACGAAATTATAAATTTATAGGCAATTCTTTCTCCCAAGCCAGAATCTTTTACCGCACCGGCAATCAAATAGGCACCAATAATCAGGAACATCATAGGTCCTGTCCATGTTCCGAAAATCAAAGTTGGTTTGGCTATACCGAATACTGCTAAAAGCAACAAATACAAGCCGGAAGTATAACCAGGTTGAGTAATCTGAAATCCCCAGAATACTACTGTCATGAAAGAAAAGGCCATACATAACTGACCATTTCTTTCAAGTCCCGGAATGCTGATAGAAGAAATAATCAGCGCTACAGCAATACCAAGCAAAAACCCGATACGTTGTTTTGTTAACTTCATGTCTTTACCTCCTTAATTGGATTTTAAAATGATAAATGCGACAGCTCAACACTTGGATGTTCATTGCAACTTACACCCAAAAACCTGCTTGCAAGAGATTCTTCGACATGCAGTAGAAATATACTCCACTACAAGCCTCCGCTATAGCTTTTCTCTAAGAACATCTTAAAATTCTTTGTAAAAAAATGCAATTCAGTTAACTACTTAAGCAATTCGCTTTAGGAAATTCCATTGGTGAACTAACAGTTTCTATTTTCGAATAGTAATTACTGGCTAAATTTTATATAATAGAGTAGAATAGTATGGTGTGGTATGATAATATGCAGAATACAATATGAAAAGGTAGTGAACATTGTAATCAGCAAGTAATGCTTTATATATTTATTCAATTTTCGCAATATTAAACATAAAGTTCAAAAGGAGGATTTGTAATGAATTTTGATCAATTAAAATATTTCCTTACAATTGTCAAAACAGGTAGCTTTTCTGAAGCTGCTGACGAAATGTTTATCTCTCAATCCTCCATGTCAAAGCAAATCAAAGCTTTGGAACACGAACTGGGAACAGAGCTTTTTAAGCGTGAACATTCCAAAATCTATTTAACCTCTGCCGGCAAGAAATTCTTGGATTACGCTCAAAATGCCATTAAGGATCATAATGACATACGTCTATATTTAGATGAATTTGTCAAAAAAAGCTCTAAAACCATTCGTATTGGATCCATTCCTGTAGTTTCAGCCTATGGTGTAAGTGAAAGAATCGCTGAATTTACTACTTTTTATACCTCCGATGTAAATGTTATCATTGATATGCACGAAAGCAGCCAAGATGATGTACAAAAAGAATTAAAAGAAAATAAAATAGATCTTGCGCTCATTCGCACAGAGTTTCTAGAAAACATTGATGAATTTGAGGTAATCCCTTACTTAGATGATGTTTTTGTCCTAGCGTGCAGTAAAAATCATCCTTTAAGCAAAAATAAAGAGGTTTCTTTAAAGGACGCTGCACAATATCCGCTTTCCCTGCTCAGTCCATCTTCCAGACTTTATACAATCGTTGTTAAAGCCATGGCAAATCAAGGCTTATATGTTAAGCCTAACTGTTTAACTACCAGGCATAAAATTTTGCTGGAAATTGTTCAGAAATCAGACAGCATTTCCATATTGCCGGATAGATTAGTAGATACCAAAATATTTCCTAACATAATAACGATAAATTTAAAGGAAGATTTGCACAGTTCCGTAGCTTGGGTACGCAAGAAAGAGCAACGTGTCAACGCAATTGCCAAGGAATTTTGGAATTATTGGAAGCAATGTTACAATGAAGAAGCATAATATTATGATATTGGTAACAGAAGCAGTTATTTAGCATCAAAGCGTAAAAAACATCTTGTCATAGGAACCTAATTAAACAAACGAGTTTAGTGTGTTTTGAAATTTATAAATTACAAAAATGAACCTACCTCCCATAATTAATTTTTTAGGAGGTAGGTTCATTGTTTTCCAAAGTCAGCTCTTATTTTTTACTATTCTCTTGTCAATCCAAGCGCAATCACAAAAATCTGCCGGTAATGCTGTTTGCATTTGCCTTAATCTCCGCCGGCGTTCCGCAAGCCACAATGCGTCCGCCTGCATCACCGCCGCCGGGTCCCATGTCAATAATATAGTCAGCGTTACGAATAACGTCCAGATCATGCTCAATGACAATAACGGTTGCACCATTATCCAACAGCGCCTGAAAAACCTCCAGCAGCACCTGCACATCAAGCGGATGCAGACCAATCGAGGGCTCATCAAAAACAAAGACAGAATCATGCTGAGTCCTGCCTATTTCACTGGCCAGCTTCAAGCGCTGCGCCTCACCGCCGGATAAACCCGGTGTTTCCTCGCCCAGCGTTAAATAACCAAGACCAAGCTGACGCAGCACGTTCAACTTCTGGCTGATGCCTTTCATATTTTTGCAGAACTCAAGAGCAGTGTTTACGTCCATAGCCATCAGCTCCGGCAGCGAAGCACTCTCCCCCGCCTCGTTCGTCAGCCTGATATCGTAGGCCGCCTTCGCGTACCGCGAACCACGGCAGTCCGGGCAGGGTATATCCACATCCGGCAAAAACTGTACGTCTAAACTGACAACGCCTGTTCCGTCACAGCCTTGGCAGCGAAGTGAGCCTGTGTTGTATGAAAAAGCACCGGCCTTATATTCATGTGCTTTGGCTTCCGGCAATTTTGCATAGAGCTTGCGCAAATCATCGTGAATGCCTGCATAGGTAGCCACAGTAGAACGGACGTTGATTCCGATAGGCGTAGCATCAATGAGCTTTACGTGCTCAATCCCCTCAGCGTTAACGGCACGTATATGCTCCGGCAGCGCCTTGCCGTCAATCGCCGCAGCCAGCGCAGGTACAAGACTTTCCAAAACCATTGTGGTTTTACCGGAACCGGATACACCGGTGACAACTGTCAGCCTGCCCTTCGGAATATCTATCCCCAACGGTTTAACGGTATGTATCGATGCAGTAGCAAGATGAATGGTGCCGTCAGCAAACAGCTCCTCCTTTGCACTACGGTTCCGCCGCTTTGCCGCTGCCTTTCCGGCAAGGAATGGGCCGATTTGCGAAGCAGGATTTGCTTCTATCTCCGCTATCGTTCCCTGCGCAATTACATGACCGCCGCCGGCACCTGCCTGCGGTCCCATTTCCACGAGCCAGTCTGCCTCCTGCAAAATCTGCGTATCATGGTCCACAAGGATTACAGAGTTGCCGTCTGCCACCAAGTCATGCATTACGCCGGTCAGTCCCACGATATTGGAAGGATGCAGACCGATTGACGGCTCATCCATCACATAAAGAACTCCAGTAGTACGGTTGCGGACAGCACGCGCCAGCTGCATCCGCTGCCTCTCCCCGGTAGAAAGTGTAGCAGCGGAGCGGTCAAGCGTAAGGTAACCGAGTCCCAAATCCATAAGACGCTTCGCTGTGCCGGTAAAGGCTTCACAGATGCGTTCCGCCATCGGGCGCATTGCCTCCGGCAGGCTTTCGGGAACACGCTGCACCCATGTCACAAGCTGTGCCAACGTCATGCTGCAGGCCTCGTCCAGCGAAATGCCTAACAGCTTCGGCGCACGCGCAGCTACGGAAAGACGCGTACCGTGGCAGTCGGGGCAGATATCTTCTTTCAAAAACTTTTCTACGCGCTTCATGCCCTTTTCATCTTTTACCTTAGACAACGCATTTTCAACTGTATAAACAGCGTTGAAGTAGGTAAAATCAAGCTCGGCAAAATCGTTGGAATTGCTTTTCTTCGGATGGTAGAGAATATGCTTTTTTTCTGCTGGTCCGTGATAAACGATTTCCTTCTCCTGCTCCGTAAGCTCGCAAAACGGCACATCTATGCGCACGCCCATTTCCTTGCAGACATCAGTCATCAGCGACCACATGAGGCTGTTCCACGGCGCAACTGCACCTTGTTCGATTGTAAGCGATTCATCAGGCACCAGCGTGTTTAAATCTACCGTGCGGACGCTGCCTGTACCGCCGCAGGTTTTGCAGGCTCCCTGCGAATTGAAGGCCAGTTCCTCGGCAGACGGCGCATAAAACTGCGCGCCGCACTCCGGGCAGGTCAGCTTCTTGCCTGCAGCAACCAAAAGCGTCGGCTCCAAATAATGTCCGTTGGGACAGCGATGGCTGGCAAGGCGCGAATACATAAGGCGCAAGCTGTTCAGCAGCTCCGTGCCTGTGCCGAAGGTACTGCGGATTCCCGGCACACCGGGGCGTTGGTGCAACGCCAAGGCCGCAGGAACATACAACACCTCATCTACGGAAGCCTTGGCAGCCTGCGTCATGCGTCGGCGCGTATATGTCGAAAGCGCCTCCAGATAGCGGCGTGAACCTTCGGCGTAAAGCACGCCAAGCGCCAGGGATGATTTGCCGGATCCGGATACACCCGCAATGCCGACGATTTTTCCCAAGGGAATATCTATATCAATATTTTTCAGATTGTGGACCTTCGCGCCACGAATAAGCATTTTATCAATCATTTTTCTGCTCCTGTATGAATTGAATCGCTTTTAAATATACATGATATGTTTAATTTAGTCTAACACTATAACAATACAAGTGCAACTTATGTTGGATTTATTTTTTCTTAAATTTAAAGCACGCAAAAAGGCATAATAAGCTGCATTATCACAGCTTATTATGCCTTTGCTTATTTTTTCTTTTTGCGACAACTTAAATGCTTCTGTTTATATGCAGGAATTGCGCTCCTCAAACCTCTTTCTCAAAGAAATTATATCCGTTGCAAAGGCATACGTCCCATCACCCTTGCGCAGAGGATAAATCTCCTCCTGCAGCCACTGATAAAACTCCCTGCTAAGCTCATCATTCAGCTGCCACTTAGCCTTTACAGCGCCATGACACAGCGTAGCCTCAGCCACCCGGCGCAATCTTTTCCACTTCGAATAATACGCCAGCTTCAGCTTCGTCATAAAATGCCTGCAGTCCTCGATAACAAAGCCTTCAATATGCTGACCGTTATACAGATAATCCTCCTGCATAATCGTCTTCAGCCACGCCTGCAGTTCATCCCAAGATGCCAGCGTGCAGGCCTGCTGTTTAACCTCAACCTGCAGCTGCTCGCCAAAAGCAATCAGCTCCGCATACGGACGATGCGCAAAACTCAGCTCGTTTTCAATAATCTCCAGCAGTACGACCTGTGGCTTCCTGTATTCGATAATATGCGGGTCCATCTCCGGCTCAATGCACTCAAAGACAACCGAGCAATTATTAGTTTTAACAAAATTCTCCAAAAGCTGCATGCGCTCCTTAAGCTCCGCCGCCAAGGTATTTTTGAAAATCTTCGCATATAAGCCGTACATATCCCCCTTAGAAGTTACAAGCAGCTTTTTCTGTGCGCTGTCATAACCGACAATGCCTAAAAAACCATTAACCTTCACATAGGCCTGCACCGGAAACTGCAGATTGTGCCTCAATGCATTCAGCTTCGTTTCCGGGCGCTCATCAAGATTGAAAAATTTGTCATAGCTGCGTGCGACAATTTTTTCTGTCCGCTTGTTGATGTACAAGCCTCTTGCCTTGCAGGTAACATCATCCCATGCCTTGTTGTAAAAAGCGTCACGGGTAAAGTTAAAGGAAGAAATTACACCGAAGCTCTTCTCTTTAATCAGCGGATTACCGGCAAAGCTGGCCAAAAGCTGCTGCACATTCTCAATCTTGGCATTTGCTTTGCTGTCCTTTGCGCCCTTCTTTTTATCAAGATACTCCAAAGCGTTACCGACAGTAACAACGGCAAAGCCATCCTCGCTAAGCTCCAGCGCCCGCAGCTGACCGCCCATTTCCACCGCTCCGTCCAGATTAAAGCAATGCTCGTTAACCTCCGCCGGCACACCCTCATAATTACGGTGTCCGTGAACCTGATACTCGTTTGCAGCTGCATGCTTGGCAAAGGACATATCAACATCCAAAGCATCCTCATATACGCCGGTGCCGTAAATCAGCTCCGCTGTTGCCACCAAGGATAAATTCTCCGGCATCCGCGCCAATCCGCCATGACTTACCAAAACCTTTTTCCCCTGATATATATAGCAGAAGCACTGCGATAATTTCCTGTAAAAATTATATACAGCCTTCCTGCTTAGGCCTACTTGCGCCAGCTCCGGTGCCGTCTGCATGCGGAACTCCTTCGACGCAACGCCATCTGCCAAGCCGTAATCCCGCAAATTAGCTTCATGGTTGCCCTCCAGCAGCGTAACGTTATCTAACGCGGCAAGCTGCAGCAATAATTGCATAACCTCGGCATTCTCGTTGCCCCTGTCAATATAATCGCCAAGAAAAATATAGTAGTTCTGCGGATTTATTTCCTCAAGATATTCCTTCAGCGGCTGATAGCAGCCATGAATATCACCGATATGAATTACCTTTTTATAGGCAGATAAATCGCGTGGCTTGTACCAAATTTGCGAAAGCTCCCCCGGTTTAATTACGGTAATAGCGGACGGAACCTTATTATCCGCCAGCTGAGCATACATTCTTTCAATAACATTTTCCGGAACCTGTTTGTATTCCTCACGCAGCAGGTTTCTTTTCTTTGCTTCTTCCAATGTAATATCAGTAAAATCAACCACATAAATGCGATATTTATACTCATTGGCGAGCTTTTTATACGCAGTCATATCTCTGCCGCGGATGTTGGTAGCATCCACAACCGTAAAGCAGCCTCGCTTCATGCGCTCCTCCAGTGTCTGCAGCAAAAACGGCCACATCTGCTTGTCAAAATGCGGGCTGATGCACCATCTGCCTGCTTTGTTCAGCATCGGCGAAGCATATAACAGGCGTAACCCATCTGCGCTCAATGTATAAGGCTCCAGCCCCTGCTCTTTTATAAACGTGCTCTTGCCGGAGCCTGGCACACCACGCATCAATAATAAAATTCTCATATCAATCACCTTACTTAACTAATACTTTGCAGCTAAAAAACTGCCTATAAATGCAGAATATTTTTCAGCTATGGGCAATTCATAGTCTGCCTCAAAGCTCTTTCTTTTTACGGATACTACTTTTTCTGAAACCGGATTATAGCCTTGGCGAATATACTCCTTGCTGTATACACCGATGCCTCTTTTCTGCCATTGCGGCACGTCGTTGTAGTTTATATTCCTCGCAAAAAGAAGCTCATTTTTGAAGGCAACACTTTTCGCCCGCAAATACTGCGTAGCCTCATTTTTCGACAGGCCTTCCTTGCGCAACGTCCAATAACACCAGGAGTTCAGCGCATTGCGATTTGCGTCCTCCTGCCGCCACAAAAAATAATCCTTCACAAGTTCAATGTTAGGCAAAGGCACCACTCTGCAATCAAAGCAGACCGCCTTACCAAGCGCCAAGGAAAAGTAACCGCTAGCCTCACCTGCTAATATAGTGTTTATTTTGCGTACTTTGTTAGCAAAAGCGCTATTATCGGGACTAAACAGCAAGGATATTTCATCACTTTCTGTATAACCGTACAAAACCTTGAAACCGCAATTCATAATATGCTTAGTTGTATCAACCATCAAATCACGAAAGCGTGAGTCAAAGGGTGCCTCAAATTTGCATATCTCTCGCGTTAATTTAGTAAAACTGCGTCCGTCCAGCCTTGCTGCTATATACATTCCCGGAACTATATATTGATCAATGCTCTGTTCATACACTCGCATCCGTTTATCAAAATCATCAAATTTCATTATCTAAAGCTCCTTCCATTCGCGTAAAAACTTCTTGGGCACGCTTTCCGCAAGCCACACACCGTTGGCCGAAAGGTAAAACTTGTAGCCCGCTCTTGCCATCTCGCCTGCAAGAACTTCGTAGATAAACGGCTCTCCATGTCTTTTGCCGACATTATGCGCTGTTTCGACATTCGCCGATAAATGCACATACAGCCTTTGCTTGGCGATAAGTCCCTGTCTGTTGATGCTTGCAACATATTTAACGCCCGTTCCGTGATATAAAAGCTCCGGCGGCACAGCCTCCCGAAGCTCAACATCAACCTTCACGGAATGCCCCTGATTAGCTCTGATTCTCTTCTTATCCTCGCTGAATGCGAAACGTTGCTTGCCATCTTCGGCAACAATCTGCTCCAGCATAAGCATATTAAACACTTCTATCCGATTAAAGGCAGTCAGCAGTGCTTCCACCTGCGCCCAACCATGCACATCCAGCTCAATGCCGACTGCTTGCGGTTTATGTCGCAGCACCAGCGCCAAAAATCTTCCCCATTCGTTTAAGCTCTTGCTCATAGCATTTCCTCACCTTATAAAAAAGCAGAACTCCCAAAACTATAGCCATAGTCCCCGGAGTTCTGCTTCTTCTTACGATTATAAATTTTTGCCGAAGTCTTGACCTTGGTAATCGGCTTCACATTTCCCCAGTTGCCTCGTTTGGAGGCGTTGACTATCTTTTGCTGTTTTTTCGACATTTTTTCATAGCTTACAAATCTTTCCATATGCTTATTCCTCCATTGTCTATCCTGTTTTATAAAAATAGCTTGCTGCTATGCTAATCTTAACACAGCAGCAGGCTATAATCATGGAAAAAAACATGCGCACTTAAAATTCTGCGCTGCATTGCATTTGCTCTCTCAGCTTTTTCCTAATAAGCTCCTTAAAATTCTCCGGCTCACGCACCTTAATCGTCGGCCCGAAGCTCAGCACACGGAAGAGCATTTCGGTTTCATCGCCCTTGTCATATTGCACTGTCAGCAGGTAATGCGACTCGTCCAACTTTTCCGTTTCCTTCGCTAGGTCGGAAAAATGCATCAGTGCGCGCACCATCGTACCGCGTTCATCCTCAATTTCCAGAACAAGAGTCTGCTTGGCAAGCTCTCCCTTCTTCAAGATTTTTACATGCTCAACTATATCTCCCGCTTCTACGGATATTATCCTGCCTAAATTCAGCGTCACCTGCTTACGCTCAGCTATTGCCTGCAGGCGGAACTTATCGTCCTTAGCCGAATATTCCAAAGATACAGGCACCAAATCCGTCCAGACGATAATCGTTCCCTTATTGCTCCGGTACGAAGCATTCAGATAACGCTTTTCCCGCACAGCATGAAGAATTTCCCTAAAGTTTGCTCTGTATTTGGGATTGGTATAAGCATCGCCATCCACAAAGCGGTCGAAAAAGACAAACTGCTCAGGCCTGTACAAAGGCTCTACAGACTGCAAAGCAGCCTGCTGCTTCGTGATCTCCTCATCAGAAAAGAATAAGCTGATTTTTTCATCAAGCAGCAAGGTTTTCAGCCATCTTTTCTGCAGAGCGGTCAGGGGCATCGTCGGCTTATTTTTCAGCGGCGTCCCAAGCTCCGGAGTCAGCAGTTTCCATGTACCGTCAGCCAGCGCAGGCAAAAGCTGCAGCACACTGTCGCCATAGGCACCCTCACGGACGAGCTGCTGCATGCTTGCTGCAGACAGTTTTCCGTCAAGCGCTTGTGTCAGCACCTTCGCCACAACATTATAATAGGTTCCGTAAACCTCGCTGAACACTGTGCTCATTTACGCTTCACCTGCTTTCTTCACGCCATACATTGCGTACACCTCAGCCAAATCCTGCCAAAACTTTTCTTCTACAGCCTTATTGCTGCAGGAAAAGCCTTCAATACGGCCAATAAAGGTACGCAGCCAGGGCAGCATTTCGCCTGCATCATGCACATCGGCAACAAAGCGATAATGCTCAGCATCTGTTTTTTCCACTCGTCCGCAGCGCTTTTCCCGCTCCAGACATTGCAGAATATACGGCTCGTCACTGCTGATGCGCACTACAAGCTCAACATGCTCCAAGGCATCAGCAGGCCCTCTGTTCATAGATACGCCCCACAAATGCTGCTCCATCTGCTCAGCCATAGCATAAAAATTATCGTAATCACGCACGTCCTTCGCTTCCAGAACGCGTTCCAGATTATCCAGACGGCAGAAAATAATCCTATGCGCCTTAAAGAACCAGCACATCACATAACGCCTGCCACTCTGCGTGCTTACATAAATCTTGAGCGGCAGCACGCGGAAAGAAATGTTCTTGCCTCTGGAAGAACAGCTTTCAATACGCACGCACTGCCTGCGCTCCATCGCCGCCAGTAAATCAAGCAGAACATCACTCTCCAAAGCACGCAGCAGATAATGATGCTTATAGGAAAATACGCTACTGCCCGCAGCAAATTTATCCTCTATAAAGCTGCCCACAACACCTATCTGATTCGTTTCGGCAAAAAAGCTCACAGCCTCACGCCACGCCGCCAAATCAACTTCATCCCTGCTGCGCTCATAATATAATTCCCGCCCGCATTTTTCATTTTCTATTAAACCAAGCTCTGCATATTCTGCCAATTTCTTACGCACAGTAGAAATATCCAGCGCCATCGGTTCGTCAAAACAGGATAAATACCCTGCATCCAGCCTTTCCATAAGCTGACGCAGAGTAAATTTTTCACCAGGCTGCAAAATATCCAGCAGGAAAAAATGCAGCATGATATCATTCGCCGTAAAGCTTTTCGCCTTCAACGCCTTATAAAAAGGATTATGCCAGATTTTTCTGCTGTCTACAGAAATAAAGCAGTTCTTGCCGCCGGCATTCTGACGAAAATACATATACTCACCCAGCCAGCTTTCAATGCGCCTGCGCTCATTATCATAGCTGCGGGCGCTTTTATCCGCAAAATCAGCTCTGCTCTTAAAGCCAAAGACATAAAAATCACGCATCAGCTGCCGTATATTATCAAAGCTTTTTATTAACTCATTAAAAGCCACGAGCAAACCCTCCTTCCGCAGCAAATCCGATAAACAGTATTCCAAAAAATGTGCTGATAATTCAGCGCCACTTTTTCACTTAAGCACTGATTTATCTTTAGTATATCACCCACCAACGACAGATTTTGTCTATGTCAGACAATCGAATACACAATAAAAAAGTAAATAAGTTTTTTGCGTTACAACCAACAAGAAAAGCGTAGCTATCAGCATGCTTTATGCATGTGTAACAGCTACGCTTTTGGATTACTGCAGATACTTCAAAAACAATGCATTAAGCTCGTCATACCCCTGCCTGCGTTCCTCCGGCAGGCTCCTGATTTTCTCTTTAAGACGCGGAAATTCTTCTTCAATAAAATTATTTATCTCGTCCACTCTCGGAATCAGCTTCAGCTCCGGCACCTCCATCTTGATGCGCAAAAGCTCCTGTACGGATTCATAAAGATATGTAGGCAAATCAGCTGCAACCAATTCTGTAAAACACATTGGTGGCGGAGTATTGATTCTTAAAATCCATCTGCAGGCAAGCAAAGGCCGCAAAACATAAAAGTACTTTTTAGCTCGCACCATCTCTCCCCGCAGATACTCCCGATAGTTGCCATCAGCCATATTTAGGTAATGATAAAGCCCGCTCTTCGCGGAAAAATAGTTTTCCATAAGGGGAATAAATTCTTGACTGAAAGCAGTTTCCCTATAAACAATCGGTGATTTAAACCATTCGAATACCGACGGATTGGAACGATGCAAAAGCCTCAACGCCTTCTGCAAATCCCAGCCGTTGACATCCAGCAAATCGTTGATGGGGAATTCCAGTACATCTCTCGTCTGTTCTAATTTTAAATAATAGTCATGCGGACGCACATAAATAAAGCGTACATCAAAATCACTGTCCGGAGATTCAAAGCCCCATGCACGGCTTCCCGATTCTACTGCGTGGAGAATCCTGACGTTTTCCTGTTTTTCTATCTGCTGTAATTTTCCAATGATAATTTTTTGCATTGTTACCACACCTCACCCTCGCTACGCGTTAATTGTATTTTACACTACGAGCGCCGGAAAATCATTGATAAAAAATTGCGCACTTGCGAGCTTAAAGGTTATGTGCGGATTTTGCCGAAAGCCTCACCCCTCATCCTTGATATTTTCTATTTCATCCTGCACATCATTACGCCGCTCCTCCAAATCGTCGTAGCTTTCACCATTAGCTTCTCTTTCCGCTATTTCGTCCTCTATATCAGACTTTTCTTCTTCAAAATCCAACAGCTCTTCTCTCGAAGCATATGCATAATTATCTTGAGAAAAAACAAGCGGCATAACCGCAAATAACGACATTATCAGCAGCGCTTTAGCTATAATACTTTTTATTTTCATATTTACGCCCTCCCGATAGTTTTCACAAAGCGTATTTCCGCAGCTTCGGCTAATATATCAGCTTTTATTATTTACCACTCCAAGGTCAGGCCAACACCGACCTCCTTCACAGTCAGCTCCTTATGCAAAGCAAACTTCGCCGCCAAATTAGTACAATGACAAGGATAAATTACACCCTCAATATTTTGCTTCAGATAATCTACTGTCGCTAAAGTCTGCTGCGAATTACCGCTGAAAAGATGCAGGCCGCCGATAATGCTTTTAATCACGCTGCAACCCGTTACCTGCTTAGCATACTCTGCGATATTGCAAATACCGGCATGCGAGCAGCCGGTTATTATGTAAATCCCGTCCTTCTGCTTGTAGACCAGCGCTGAATCATCCATTACATAATCATCGTGCCAGCCGTCAGCCAGGCAATGCTCTCCCACCGGCTTTTTGTTTTCAAAGTCATTCACTCTGGGAATCTCACCTAAAAACACAAGCTGCTCATCAAGCCACAAGGGCTCTCTTGTAAGCTTAAAAGTAAACCTTTCTTGAAGATAGCTCTCCGAAACGGGAAGCGAAATACTCCGGCCTTCTGCTCTTTTGTCCTCCATTATTCCCGGATGAGCTATCAACAAGGGCTTATGCTTCGTCTTAGGATAGAAAGCAAGACCACCGGTATGGTCATTATGTCCGTGCGAAATAATGACAGCATCAAGACGCTCAAGGTTTATTCCCAGCTTTGCGGCATTTTTCAAATACACATCGCTATAGCCGGTATCAAAAAGATATTTTTTCTTGCCGTTTTCTATGTATATGCTTAAAGCAGGCTCGGCAAGATAATATTGATCAATGTAGGTGTTATTATCTGCAAGGATTACCAGTTTCATTAGCATTCTCCTTATTTTTTATTGCTTTAATTATACCATGCTCATATAAATCATAACACCTATATTAAAAGAAAGGCCGCCCCTGTGCTGTGAAAGCATAAGGACGGATTTTAGTTTATCATGATATTAGCCATCTGTACACTTTCCGGCAGATTTTATTCTTCATCTTCTGCCAGCATACGATAGCCTACACCAAGCTCATTGACGATATAGCGTTTTTCTCCCGGTGTCACACCCATTTTCTTCCTGATGTTTTTCATATTTACCTGCAGCTTTTTGACGCTGCCATAATCAGAATATCCCCATACTGCTTGGATTATGGCAGCATAAGTCAGCACCTTTCCCGCATGAATGGAGAGGAAAGTCAAAATATTGTATTCTGTCTGTGTCAGATCAATTTCGTCACCAGCAACAAAAACCTGCCTTTTATCGTAATCAATCATCAAATCCTGAAATTGAAATTTACCGATGTGATTACCATCGTTTTTCTCACTGTAACGATGACTGCGAAGAACTGCGCGGATACGAGCCATCAGTTCTTCAGTTCCAAACGGCTTGGTAATATAATCATTCGCGCCAAGATCTAAGGCTTCCACCTTATCCATTTCGCCGGAACGTGCAGAAAGGACAATGATGGGAACAGTATCCGCTTCTCTAACATCCTGAATCAAGCTCAAGCCATCACGGTCCGGCAACCCGAGATCCAGAACAATGAGATTCGGATGATAAGAAGCGTACATCATCATGCCGAGCGCACATGTTTCTGCACAGATTACCTGATAATCACTTATTTCCAAGTTGGCTTTGATAAAGCTAAGGATGTTTGCTTCATCCTCTACGATTAAAATTTTGAATTTATTATTGCTCATCATCGCACCCTCTTGCCAAAGAAAAGCGGAATACAGCACCGCCGCCCTTCCTGTTTTCCACAAAAATCTCGCTGCCATGCGCCTTAATAATAGCAGCACAAACCGAAATACCGATGCCCATATTACTGCGCGTTCCGTCTATCGGTGCTGCAGACTTTTTATAGCATCCGGTAAAAATCTTATCCAAAATCTCCTCCGGAATGCCACACCCGTTGTCGGCAACTTCAAATACGGCCTTATCTCCTGCAAGGGAAACCGACAGCTTCAGCTCTGTCATTCCTTTCGCATGAAACACAGCATTCTCCAAAAAGTTCAGCAACACTTGCTCGATGAGGATTGAATCCATAGGAATATCCACAAAATCGGCAGGTATCTGCGTAATTACCTTCTGATTCGGGTGTTTTTTGGCGAATTTCATAAGCACAGAGTCAATCAGTTCATCCAAAACGATTGGCGTTTTCACAATTTTGACCTTTGCACCGTCGATTCTTGTAACAGCCAGCAGGTTTTCGACCATACGGATAAGCCATTCGCTATCCTCTTGAATTTCTCCCAACAGCTTTAGCTGCTGTTCTTCCGAAAGTGCATTTTTCTTGGAAATCAGCGTAGAAGCTGAGCCGTATATTGATGTAAGAGGCGTACGCAAATCATGAGAGATTGCCCGCAGCAGATTGCCCCTCATCCTCTCCTTTTCGCTTTCTGCCCGCAAATTTTCCTGATCGCGTATCCTACTGTTCAACGTACTGGTGGAAACGGCAACGACCAGCATAATTATGGCAGATAATATGCTTTCTTCTACAAAAAAATCTAAAGTGTAATAGGGATAAGTAAAAGCGAAATTTACTGCAAATACGCTTAAGAAAGCAGAAATAATACCATAGCAATACCCGTGCGTTTTCAGCGATATCAGAAAAACGCCGAATACAAAAATCATAGGAACCAGCGTTTGCGTTGTAAAGAGCTTCCGAATCAAAAGATTAATGGCAAAAGCGCCGAAAAAAACGCAGACCGAAAACAAAATATCTTCTTTTCGTTGTTGATGCTTCATAATGCTTCTCCTAATTATTTTTACAACTTCATTATACTTCACGAACAAAAGCGCTTCAAGATTTATCACAAGATACTGATGCTCTACGATCGTTTCTTTACCAAATCTACACCGAAAAAATGCTATGATAGGAACAAGCAAAGCAGTGTTCAATATACGGCTTTTACATTGTATCCGCAACAAGCACAATGAATGTATAAACAGATTAACAAGAAGGTGTAGGTATGTCAGAAGAAATGATTAGCAGAAGATTTCAGCTTTCATCTTTTCAAATTATCATATTAGGTTTTGCGGGAGTAATCCTGCTGGGTGCACTACTGCTTATGCTGCCAATTTCCGCAGCAGAACGCTGTGTAACACCGTTTCATGATGCGTTATTTACAGCAACCTCCGCAGTTTGTGTAACCGGTCTTGTGATACATGATACCGGCAGCTATTGGTCGGCCTTCGGGCAGACAATCATTCTGACGCTGATACAGATTGGCGGTCTTGGTGTTGTAACTGTAGCGGCATCATTTGCACTCCTGTCCAGACGAAGAATATCTTTGATGCAGCGCACCACCCTTCAGGACGCAATATCAGCGCCAAATGTAGGCGGTATCGTCCGGCTTACGAAGTTTATCCTATGGGGAACATTTTTGATTGAACTGATTGGTGCACTTGCCATGCTGCCAGTGTTCTGCCGCGACTATGGATGGCACGGTATTTGGATGGCAGTCTTTCATTCTATTTCTGCCTTTTGCAATGCAGGCTTCGATATTTTGGGAACTGCTGACACCCTCTACCCCTCTCTTACAGGTTACTGGCAGAACCCTATAATAAATCTAACGATTATGCTGCTTATCATAATTGGCGGTATCGGCTTTTTAACCTGGGATGATATTTGCGAAAACAAGCTGCAGTTCCGACGCTACAGAATGCAAAGTAAAGTAATCCTCATCTTTACGTTAATTCTGATTATCTTTCCGGCAATTTTTTTCTTCTTTGCTGATTTTGCTGCCCTCCCCATGGAAGCACGGCTTCAGGCGTCCCTGTTCCAGTCGGTTACAACAAGAACAGCTGGCTTCAACACAGCAAATTTATCTGTTATGTCCGGCTCGTCGCAAGGCATCATGATTCTTCTGATGCTGATCGGCGGTTCACCGGGATCGACGGCCGGAGGCATGAAAACAACAACGCTTGCTGTTCTGCTTGCCAATGCTGCCGCAACATATCGCCAACAGGACAGTGCTAATTTTTTGGGTCGCAGAGTCGATCACAGCGCTATCAAAACAGCCTCTACTATCCTCACAGTGTATATTACGCTATTTTTCAGCGGAGGAATTTTTATCAGCGCCTATGAGAACCTGCCGCTGTCATCATGCTTATACGAGACGGCATCGGCATTGGGAACAGTAGGACTGACACTCGGAATAACACCGCAGCTGCATGTACCCTCACAGCTGATACTGATTTTACTTATGTATCTTGGCAGAGTAGGCAGCCTTACGCTCATGTACGCAACATTATCCGGCAAAAAAGCAGTTAACTCAAAACTGCCGCTGGAAAAAATCACCATTGGCTAAACAAAAGGAGTGGATATCCTATGAAAAATATTTTATTGATTGGAGCAGGTCATTTCGGGCGTCATATCGCTATGCAGCTTTCACAATTAGGGCATCAGGTCATGGCGGTTGATACTGACGAGGAAAGAATTAACGATGTACTGCCGTTTGTCACCAAAGCACAAATCGGTGACAGCACCAATGCAGAGTTTTTACGTGCTCTCGGCATCAGGAATTTTGACGTTTGCTTTGTAACTATCAGCGGTAATTTTCAAAACTCGCTGGAAACTACTTCTCTTTTAAAAGAACTGGGAGCAAAATGTGTAGTATCTCGTGCTGAACGCGATGTCCAGGCAAAGTTTCTGCTTCGTAACGGTGCAGACAATGTAGTCTATCCTGAAAAGCAGATGGCTATATGGGCAGCCAAACGCTACACTGCAGACCATATTTTCGATTATATTGAAATTGACAAGCAGCACGCTATTTTTGAAGTAGAGGTGCCCAAAGCATGGGTTGGTAAAAGCATCGGTATGTTGGATGTCCGCAAAAAGTTTGGCATCAATATTCTTGGTATAAAGCACTTGGGAAAAACTGATGTCTCGATTACACCTGATACCGTATTATCAGATGATATAACTATGTTAGCATTAGGTGAGTATACAGCACTGCAAAAGTGTTTCCGGATATGAATATAAGCACAGAATATTTAAGGCAGCAAAAAGGCTGACGCCTTGCGTAAATGAGAAGCGTCAGCCTTTTTATATTCTCAGCAATTTTCTTTTATTTTAATAAGCTCTTTATCTCTTCCAGACTTTCAGCAAAATATACTCCCTGCTGCTTTTCCTCTGAAGAGAAACCTTTAAGAATCATCTGCTGCATAAAGTGCTTTACATCATCATAATAACCGTCAAGATTATAATAGATACACGGCGCCTGCAGGTGTCCCAGTGAAATCTTGGACATAATCTCACTGACCTCCTCCAGCGTTCCCACGCCTCCGGGAAAGGCAATAAAGGCATCGCCAAGCTCAATCATCTTCGTCTTGCGCTCTGCCATATCTTTGGTAACTATCAGCTGCGTCAGTCCCTCATATTGATATTCCTCATCTACAAAAAACTGCGGTTCTACGCCGATAACCTTACCGCCTGCCTGCAGAACGCTTTGTGCCAGCTCTCCCATCAAACCTGTCTTTGAACCGCCGTAAACCAACGTATTGCCACTCGCACCTATCCAAGTCCCCAGCTCTTTAACTGCTGCCTCAAATTTGGGATCATTACCTGTGGATGAGGCAAGATATACTGTTATATTCATGTTAAGACCTCCGAGTATTATTTAATTTAGTCTACCACTATAAAAATACCCGTGCAAGCTATGCGCAATATTTTTTCTATAGTTTAATTGTTAGTTAAAAAATGCAAATCAGCAAAAAAGGCCGCTTTGCAGCGACCTTTTTTGACTTTCTGAAGCAGGCAGGGATTCCCCCTGCTTGCTTTTTACATATTACACAGATGAGAAATTAGAACGTAAATCTCAAGCCTGCGTCTACACGCCATTTCTCTTCAACGTCACCGCCGAAGCTGCGTTCAAAGTCTGCATAAATCAGGCTGTTTTTGCTCAGCTTAGCTGTACCGCCGATTTGTGCTTCGTACCAGGTATCGCCAAAGTCGATGCCGGTTCTGCCTTCAGGCTCGTTCACTGCACGGAAGGTAGTGTCAAAGTCTCCGCTGAATTCATGTGCTGCTGCCAGCTTTACAAAGTAGCTTGCATTATCCAGCTTCTGCCCCAGACGGAAGCCTACGCGGCCTACCAACGTATTGAACGCATCCTGCTCTACCTGCATATCCTTCTTCACGCCAATGCTGTCCATATAATCGCTGTGCGCATTGTAGTCCTTGCCGTTGATGCGTCCCAGTGTCAGCTCTACGCTCGGATCAAAGTAGAAGCCGTTGTCATTTTCGAAACGCTTGCCATATTCCGCGCTGATGCTGGTACCCCAGGTCTTGTAATCGCCGCTCAGCTTGTGACCGCCGTCATTGAATACCTTGTAGTCATTATCCAGCTTGCTGTACTTGGCGATGATGTCAACATACTGTCCGTCTTCACCCTTCCAGGTACCGTAGATACCTGCGCTGTAAGCGGAAAGGTCACCGCGGCCATTGCCGTAGGTAGCATTGCCATCGTTGTAGGATACTGCTGCACCGACTGTCCAGCCGTTGCCTGCATCTGCATCATAGCCTAACTGATATGCATTATATTTCAGATTGAAATCAGTATTCTGGCTGTCCATCTCGTACTTGCCGCCGTAGTATTTTGCCCACAGGCCTTTTTCACCTTCAGCCAGACGCAGGTCGCCCATGCGTTTCATCAGGTCATTGTTTTCTGCACGCCACAGCATTGCGGTGGAAGCCATAGCAGATTTTGCACCCTTCATCATTGCGGTTTCCTTGCTGCCGTACATAACAGGTACATATGCATCCGGAGTATGAATGCTGCCTGCAATCAGGCTGCCTTCGCCGTTCTCTTTGTTGAAGTCCAGGTCTGCCAGACGGATTGCTACAGAACCTGCAGTCAAGCCTTCGGCAATACCGACCTTGCCGTCCAGATTGATTTCCGGTGTCGGATTATCTTCAGTAGCAACTGCTTCGTTATAAACCAGCTTTCTTCCCAGAGCGGAAAGTGTATTGACTACCTTATCCTGGTCGCTGGTATCAATACCGGTGCGGTCGGTATAGAGTGTAATGCCTGCATTTTTGCCGTCAGTCTTAGTTGCCTTATCAACAACAATGTTGCCGAGTGCGTCAAAGCTTGCGTTGCCGTCCTCGCCGTTTTCATGTGCCAGATATGCGTTTACATAACCGGACAGATTCTGGATATTGATGTCCTTGGCTTCATGCTGATAAATATTACCTGCATGAGCGCTGTCTGCACCACCATAAAGATTGCTGATATTGCTGACAATATTGTTAGTGCTGTAGTTGCCGCCAGCCCAGTTATGCGTTACAGCTGGCATATTATCCCAAACGGCACCGTTACGCAGATACAGATTATTGTTACCAACGCCGTAGAAATGACCTTTCAAATAGGAATCAGCAGTGTTCAGGCCGACATTAATCGTACCGTTAGAACCATAATACGGTGTAGCAGTAGAAACATCGCCTTCTATCTGCAGATAATTATCTCCGGCATCAACAGCATTGCCTTCTGCATCCTTCTGCATATTCAGGTTAATCAAAGCTTCATTACCAGCAGTCCAGATAGAGGAATAATTATGAGAAACAATGCGGCCACCACCGATGTCAATCGTCGCATAGTTACCACGAGCAAATAAAGATGCACAATTCTTTACATCAATATCTACAAGGCCTTTAATCTCAACAGAGTTGCCGTTTTCTTTTTTAGTGCCGTTCTGAGTATATATTTCAATAGCGCGCCAGTTCAGCTGATAGCCAGGAGTATCAATACCGCCGCGAATCTTCACAGCATGCTCCTTGCTGTTGTCATTATTGATAATAACATGTGCGCCAGTTTCGCCGGCAGCAGCAGTAGATGCTCTGATAGCACTGCCGTAATAATAGTTATTAGTAGAGGTAATGCTGACAGCACCGGGGTTATCAATCGTAATCGTGCCATCACGGAAAACGCCGATAGCTGCAGCAGTCCACATCGGTTGGCTGCCGGTAGAGCCTGAAGCCGGGAAAGCACTGAAGTTTACATTCAGGTCATGTCCCTGCATATCGATAGTATAGCTCGGTCCGCCCTTAGTATAGACAGGTGAAGATTGATATTGACGGTCACCGTAGTTGTTGATTGCTGCACAATATAGACCGCCCCATCCGAAGCTGCGCGGATCCTTGTTCAGCTTAACATCAATAAGAGTATCATCATTAAAGGTATATTTTAAATCCTTGCCGACAGCGGTGCCGCTGATCTGGTCAGCATACCCGTTTTTCGCATCTGATGTTTCATTACCAAAAATAATACCTGTAAACGGTTTAAAGAGCTCATTCTCTTTTTTAGCCTGTCCGCTGGCTGCGTCAAAGGTAATATTGCTGTAGAATTTGCTTACAGAAGAACTCGTCAGGCCTTCTGCAAGTTCTACCCTGCCACTCAGATTACGCTCGCCGTTCACATAAGCAGTATAGGTAAGCTTCTTGGCCAGATTATCCAGTACAGAGTTGATTGCAGCATCATCTGTAGTATCTATGCCATCGGTGGAAGTCTGCAGATACACTGTAGATGGTACTTCTGATACCTGATATTTCTCAGAGCCAACGCCTGTGCTGAGAACCTTAGTCGGCTCAGCGCTGTTAATAGTCAAATCGCCGCCAAGAATCTTGCTGGCATCAGCTGCATCATGCTGATAAACAAAGGTTGTATTGCCGGAGTATTTATCAATCGTCAGATTGCCTTCACCAACATTAATAAAGCTTCTCTTGGAGGACGATTCGGCACCCTTATGCTGTTTAAGATGTTGAGCAGCATTTGAAGTAATGTTCCAAAGAGTGTCGCTGCCCAAATCCAAAGCTACATCTTCACCTATAGCATTGCCTTCCCAGCCTGCTCCTGTAGTGAAATACAGATTAACATTACCCTCTGCATCACCTTGGTAGTTGTACTTGCCGGCGAGGCCAAAATTAATTTTACTGTCAGCATCTGCCTTCATATTGCCGGCAACATTGTTGCTTCCTTTTAAAACAGTAGCGTTATCATAATCGACACTGTCAAGATGCTCAACAATGACACCTGCATTAATCGTACCGCCGTTTTCAGCCAATGCCAGATACTTGCTGCTGTCACCCATTGTTATTTTCAGACCGGCAGTACCCTTTGTCTTATGGCCAACGTTGATAATGCCACCATCATGAGCATACAGCAAATTTCCTGCAGCAGTTTCCAAGCTGCTTTGGCCAGATGTCAGGTCGATTACACCATTCTTGCCGGCTTCGAGAACATTGCCGTTCGCCTTCAGCGCTACACCAACACTGCCGTCAGCAGTAGATTCCAAAATGACTTTGCTGGTATAATCCGCATTATTACCTGCATAGGCAACATTGCTCTGCTCGTTGCCGTCAGCAGTGATAGTCATCTTGGCATCCTTCAGATGTACCAAGCCCTTCTGATCATTGTAGACGCCATAAACTCTATCGGTATTCTTGCCTTCCGCTTTAATGGTTATCTCACTGTTCCAGGTACTGGAGCCTAATACGTTAGTAACATATAAATCCTTTTCAGCACCGCGTACAGCAGCCTTTATAGTTTCTTTAGAAAGGTCCGGAGCAACAGTCAGTCCGTAACGGCTATCGCTTTCGCCAACATACCAGGTATTTGCCGGTATTGTAGCATACCCCTGCGCAGTATCAGCCTGTTTAATATCATATTCTTTATTATTGCTGTCATTGCTCAAAACAGTTTTATAGGTACCGCCGGTCAGACTAGATGAACTGCTCATGTCATCAGCAAATTTAACCTTTGCTACACGCAATACATTGCCATCATCGTCAAGAATGCGTACAGATATGTAATCAAAGCCATAATAATGAGTCAAGCCCTCGGCTGGTTTCAGCTTTTTCAAAACAGCAGCATTAACCTTTTCTACTGTTGCTAAAGAGCAATCAGGCAAATCGCTAGCCTTAACGTCAAGATTAGCAAAAACAGTAACACCTTCTACTTGCGTGCCACCCCAAGGAGTGGGTTCTTCATAGCGCATATCGGTAGCCATAGTAATATCGCCGCCAAGCACCTGACCTGTAGCCTTATCATAGCGAAACATATAATTGTCAGGCTCCTGCCAGCTTTTACCTATCTGGTCGCCATTTACCGCATGGCTCCAGGTAATGCCGCCGGCATATTCGCTACTCGTCATATCATAGGTAGCAGCACTTGCAACACTCATCAGGCTGCAGCCTAAAGCTACGGCAATAGCTAAGGCTAGTTTTGTTTTCATTAAGCTTTTTTTACTCTTACTCATTTTTGTACATCTCCTTACCCAAAAATAAATTTTTTGGAGGCAGGAGCTATAGCTTCAGCTTCTGCCTGCTTTATACATATGTCTTCAAAGACACAATGCCAAGGAATTATAATTTAGAATGTAAATCTCAAACCGGCATCTACACGCCATTTCTCTTCAACGTCACCGCCGAAGCTGCGTTCAAAGTCTGCGTAAATCAGGCTGTTGTCGCTCAGCTTAGCTGTACCGCCGATTTGTGCTTCGTACCAGGTATCGCCAAAATCAATACTGGTTCTGCCTTCAGATTCGCCCTCTGCTGCAAAGCGGCTGTTGAATTCACCTTTAAACTCATGTGCTGCTGCAAGTTTTACAAAATAGCTTGCCTTTTCAGTCTGTTGACCAAGACGGAAGCCTACGCGTCCTACCAATGTGTTAAAGGCATCCTGCTGCACCTGCATGCCTCTGCTCTTGCCCCAGGTGTCCAGATAATCACTGTTTGCACTGTAATCCTTGCCGTTGATGCGTCCCAGTGTCAGCTCTACGCTCGGATCAAAGTAGAAACCGCTTTCATTTTCGAAACGCTTGCCATATTCTGCACTGATGCTGGTACCCCAGGTCTTGTAATCGCCGCTCAGCTTGTGACCATAAACATTAGCAACATCATAGTCATTTTCCATACGGGTATATTTGGCAATCAGGTCTACATACTGACCATCATTACCCTTCCAGGTACCATACAAACCTACGCTTGTATCCTTCAGATCAGCTTTGCCGCTACCATAATTGGAATTACCATCGTTATAGGATACTGCCAAACCAACTGACCAGCCGTTACCTACAGCCTTATCAAAGCCTACCTGATAAGCATTGTATTTCAGATTAAGGTCAGTATTCTGACTGTCCATCTCGTATTTGCCGCCATAGTATTTAGCCCAGATGCCTGCATCACCATCATCCAGACGCAAATCACCCATGCGCTTCAGCAAGTCATTATTTTCGGCACGCCACATCAACGCACCGGAAGCCATAGCAGATTTTGCACCCTTCATCATAGCAGTTTCACTGCTACCATAAATAATCTTCGCATCGGGCGTTCTGATTGTATCTGCTACCAGACTTGCCTGTCCGTTATCAGCAGAGAATTCAACATCTGCCAGCTTCATGCCGGCAGATGCAGCGGTTAGCCCTTCTGCTATCTGCACATAACCGTCAAGATTAGCTTCCGCATTATCTACAGCACCCTGATAATAAAGCTTGTTAGCAAGGCTGCTCAATACAGCTTTTGTTTCATCTGCTTTATGCACATCAAAACCGCTGTTGTCTGTTGTCAGCGTAACAGCAGAGCCTTCAGCAGCGTGATTAATAGTAAAGTTACCGCCAAGAATATTTGTTGCATCGTCCGCCGCATGCTTATAAATAACGTTTACATGACCGCCAAATTGCTCAATGGTTGTATCAACAACACCGTCATGCGTCATATCAACAGTACCTGCAGTTGCTTGCGTATCACCACCGGTCAATTTCTTTAAGGTAGTAGGCTTCTCCGTATCATTAATGTTGTACCAGACAGCACCGTTCTTAATAGTTGCTTCTACAGCATTGTTCAAGGAATAGCCTTCCCAGGTTGCGCCACTGTCCATCAGTAGTTTAGTAGCATAAGAAGCTTTGCCCATCCATTTAGCTTTATTGCCCATAAACAGGCTTACTATGCCATAATCGCCGGGTGTTACGCCCCAGCCGCCGCCGGTAACAAAATTACCTACCCAATAGGAATCAGGTGTATTCAAGCCCACATTGATTTTACCCTTGGTGCCCATACCGCCGACAGTTGTGAAATTACCGACTATCTGCGTAGTATTGTTGCCGGCTGCAATAGCGTTACCGGTAGGAGAATCTTCATCCTTGATAACGTTAACATTAACAATGCCGTAATTTTGTGTTACAAATTCACCATAAGCACGGATAGCAGCATTTTCCGCACCGCCGCCAAAATTCAGGCCAGGATTTTGCCCAGCTTTCGTCATAATAATTCTGCCGCCGCCAACATCGATAGTAGATGCAACAGCACTCAAGCCTTCGGCCATACCAACACCATCTGTAGTATCTGCTTCCAAATCAATCAAACCATCAACCTTCAGCCAGGAGCGTTCACCATTGGCACCATTCATAGACTTGATAACAGCGCCATTAGTGCTGTTAGTGGTGCTGCCACGAACCGTGAGAACCTTTTTCTCTAAATTCTCACCGCCATTATGGATATAAAGCTGACCGCCGCCATTCACAAACAACGCCGCTGTCTGAGCACCTTTATTACTTACAGCTTTAACGGACATAGCTCCGGGGTTGAAAATTTCAACCTTGCCGGTAGCACCTACTGCAGCAATGCCAGTCGTACTTTGGTCGGTAGCTATATTTAAATCCATACTATGACCATTCAGGTCAACATTCACATTCTGCTGATTATAACCGCTGAAAATACCGGAGCTGAAGGTATACAGCCAAGGCCCTGCTACTAATTTATTACCTTCCGGATCAACATTGATTTTAATATCCTTGGTAAAAACATAGTTGCCGTTGTCGTATACACCTGCATCCTGATATTCTTTGGTCAGAGAAACATCACCGATTATAGCCTTGGTAAATTCTACGGCACCCTGTTCCGCAGGCTTAACGTATTCATTAACCTTGCTTTCCTTGCCAAGATAACCCTGACCTGTAGTATCATCAAAGCGCATATCGGCAAAATACTTGCTGGCAGAGCTGGTTGTAAGACCTTCCGCAATACTTACGGTACCATTTAAATTTCTTTCGCCGCTTGCATAGCCTGTATAATAAATTTTGTTTGCCAAAGCGTTAAGTGTTGCCTCTCTGGCAGCTTCTGTATTCAGGTTGGCATCATAGTCAGTAAAAACATTGAGAGCACTGTTCTCTATAGCTTTTTCAATAGTGAAATTGCCACCTAAAATTTTTGACGGGTCCTTCTTATCATGCTCATAAGCTACGTTAAACAAATGGCTGTCAAATTTCTTAATTGTAACATCACCGCTATCGGCACTTTGATGCAACATACCGTTAATACCGCTAAAATTATTCAATACTGTATTGGTACCCTTATTGCCTGTATTGGCAGCGCTATTATTCCATACGGCACCATCATTAAGAATCATCAGCACATTGCCGAATTTTCCTTCTTCCTTAATTACGCCGTTCAAATAGGAATCTTTGCCGCTTAACCCTAAGTAGACAATATTTTTTTCATTGTCACCAACAAAGACATCTCCGCCTATCTGAGTACCGGTACCCAATACCACAGCACCAGTCTGACTGTTCAAGCCGCCGACTGAATTTGCGCCATAAAAAACCTTGCCATAGGTATTATAAATTGCATAACGCTCACTACCATCAGTCGTCGGAATAAGCTTAATAGTACCACCTTTTTTTACAGTAATGGCTTGATTATTATAGTTGGGAGTATTGTGTACAGGTGCAACAACTATACCATTGCCATCAGAAACAATATTACCCTTATGGTTCAAGGTTATTTTGGCATGATTACTGTCCACAAAAAGTCCTGCACTGTTTTCCAGTACATCAGCAGCTTTTTTATTACCGCTTACAGTGATATTTACGTCACCATTAACCGTAATACCGCTATTGTTATAAAATTTATTGTCTGTTGTCATTCCCTCAGGTGTAGATACAGCTATACCATAAGCACCATTAGGATTATCCACTTTAATATTCAGGCCATCGGTAGCAGTTAAAGTAATAGTTCTGGTCTTATTATCAGTAGCTGCACGCCAGATACCATAAGATTTTTTTGTATTGTCGGCATCAGCATTGACATTAATGTTCAATTCTTTTATTGCACCATAATTACTGCTGCCAAACTGCAGAGTGCCAAGACCGGTGGTCTGCAAAATACCGGCGCCGATATTATCACCGGAGGCTTTAACACTTAAAGTCAGCTTATTAGCAGGAGCTGCAATGCAAATATTGGGGCTGGTCTTTCCCTGCACCATATTGACCGCTGCCGCCTGCACATTATAATCTTTACTGTTCAAATCCTGAATAGTGAAGGTGGCAGCAGCACCGTCAACAGTAATACTGCTATCCTTGGTAAATGTATAAACGTTGTTATTCTTAGCAGGCACTTCCGCAATACCGTTGTAAGCAACATCTTTTTCAATGTCACCGGTAATGGGAGCTGTAAAATCCGCCTCTGTTTGTTCAGCACTTGTAACACTCATCAGACTGCAGCCTAAAGCTACGGCAATACCTAAAGCTAATTTTTTACTTCGAATCCAAGATGATTTTGCCATAATAAGCACCCCTTGCAAAAACACCGGACAAAGATAATAACACCAGGGCGTCCATCTCCCGACTGTCACTTCCTCTATCATAAAGCAGTCCACTCTCACATCAACCGCTTATCAGGAATCAAAATATTATTTTATAAATGCTTAACTAAACTTGAACATATCACCGACAATATTCTTTTGTTGCCTGACTTTTATTTTCAGCATGCCTCATATGTAAATCCATGCTCAACTAAATTATTTTTTCCAGATTGCTTCCATAATATTGCTGTACTGCGCTTCCAGGAACTTCAGCGCCTCACCGATAATTGCGTTCAGCAGCACCGGATTAAAGGTATTGTTTTCTGCGGTAATGCAGGCATTCAGCATGAAATCGCCCTTTTCGGAAACTGTAAATTTAAAGGGACGTACATTGTTGTTCATGTTGTTGATAGCTGCAGCCAGCTCCGGCAGCTTTGCTTCCGGAATTACCTGCGGTGCAATCTGAACCTGTAAAATAATATAAACACTGTCATCCATCAACACAGCCATCGGCAAAATCTGTCCTTTTACTTCCATACGGCTACGGAAAATTGTGGTATGACGCTCATCCTCAATTTTTTGTACGTCAAAGCAGTCTATTTTGTTATCAGTCAGGAATTGCTGCATTTTATCAATTTTATCAGCACGCTTCTGCTCCATATCCAAAACTTTAGTCTCTTTAGTTTCTTTAACTTTTTCTGTCATTTTAAAGTCTCCTTTAACATTTTTATTTAAGAGGGCGTCGGCGCTACGGCCGCCGCCCCACTTAGAACATTTTTATGCTGCTCGCATACCCCAAATCTTAGAAGCTCCAGCGCAAGCCTGCATCCAACCGCCAGTCATTGCTGCCGGTGTCACCACCGAATTTCTTCTCGAAGGTAGCATATACATAAGAATTATCGTTTACCTTCATGCTGCCGCCCAGCTGCCATTCAAACCAGGTTCCGCCAAAATCAACTGCTGTGCTGCTTGTAGGCTCATTTTCAGCTGCAAAGGTTGTAGTAAAGTCACCGCTGAATTCGTGTGCCAATGCAAATTTCGTATAGAACATTGCCTTGTCAGTTGTTTTGCCCATGCCCAGACCAATACGTCCGATTGCACTGGTAAAGGCATCCTGGCTGACATACATATCCTTCTTCAAGCCTTTGGAGTCGAGGAAGTCGCTGGCTGCACTGTAGTCAGCTCCTGCAACACGTCCGACAGTAAACTGTACGCTCGGATCAATGTAGAAGCCGTTCTGCATCTGCATTCTGCGGCCGTATTCAGCGCTCAGGGACAGGCCCCAGGTATCATAATCACCTTCAAGCTTATGACCCATGTCATTGTAAACTGTATAATCATTATCAAGCTTGCCGCCTTTAACGATTACATCAGCATAATGTCCCTTGTCGCTATTCCAGCTGCCATATACAGACAGGCTGACAGCCTTGCCGTCACCATGACCACCCATCTCGTAGGTGTTCTTACCCTTGTTGTAGCTTACAGCCGCACCAAAGAGCATGTTGTTGTCCAACTGCTTGTCATAGCCTAACTGATATGCATTAAAGCTTGTGCTGTACTTGGTATTCTTAGCATCAAAGCTGTTCTTGCCGCCGTAGTAACGTGCCCACAGACCGCTTTCCTCATTTGCCAAACGCACATCACCCATACGCTGCAGCATATCGCTGTTTTCGCTGCGCCACAGCAAAGCTGTGGAAGCCATAGCGGATTTAGCACCGCGCATCATGGCTGTTTCACTGCTGCCGTAAATAATTTCCGGATCAGTACGCTTAATGCTGCCATCCTTATAATTACCCTGGCCATGCTCGCCGTAGTTAATATCGCCGTAAACCTTAACCTTCGTCAGGCCTTCGGCAATTTCCACATGACCGCTCAGATTATTCGGATTGCTGCCTGCATCCGCATAATACAGCTTCTTGCTCAGCTCTCTGAAGAGCTTTTCAATATTATCAGTTTCAGTATAGCTGAGATTATCGGAATTATCGGTTCTTAAGATAATGCTGCTGCCTTCGGCTGCTTTATCGATATTCAGCGTACCACCGCCGAACTGGATATTATTCAGAGTATTTGCTGCTGTATCCTTATCAGCAGTATGCTTGTAGTTGACAACAACGTTTCCGCTGTAATCACCTACATCAATATTACCTGCGTTAGCATCAGTCTGATTAATAATACCGCCATTACCCTTCAGGCTGCGCAGCTTGCTGTTTCCAATATTATTCCATTGAGCCTTGCTGCTATTCAGATGCAGATTAACGTTATCTCCGTCAGCATTACCTGTCCAGATACCCATATCAGCATAGATATTGATTACTGCATCACCGGTAGTACTTACATCACCTGTAAGCTTGCTATCTGCGGTACCCAATCCGATATCTACGCTGCTGCCGGCCGTTGCCAGAACGTTACCGGTAATATCGGTAAGGATGCTTCCTGCCGCATTATTATTGGCATTAATGCTGATTTTACCTATATTGTCTGCAGTTACATCACCTTTAACAGTGCCGCCGGCCAGCTCAATGCTGCCTGCATCAGCCTTCACTGCATCGCCGCTGCCTACGGTAATATTTGTCAGACCATCTGCTTTAATACCGCTGCCTGCGCCGTTGGCAACAAACGCACTGTCTGCAGTTACTGCGCCGGTGTTATGCAGAATGATTTTGCCGCCGTTTTCTGCCAGCAAAGCCTGGCCTGCAGCCTTGATATCAAGCTTATCAAGATTCTTGAATTCAATGGTAATCGCATCTGCTTTCACAGCATCAGCACCGGAATTCAGGCTCATGCTCTTATTGTTGAGCTGCAGCTGCAAATCTCTGCCTGCGCCGACGGAAGTACCTGCGGTAGTAATAATGCTGCTGTCCTTGCTGAAGTCGTAAACCGCATTATCTGTATGCAGTACGCCGGCAAGCTTATACTCTTTATCCTGCTTCCATTCGCCGGTAATCTGGCTTGTGAAGTTATCTTTAGTCTGTGCTTCCGGATAGGTTACATTCGGAGTAACACTGCCATCCTTAAGGCTGCCCTGACCAGTCGTCTTGTCATAGGCGATATCACCTGTTTGTTTAACAACAGAGCTTGCAGTCAGTCCTTCTGCCAACTTAACATAGCCGGTAAGATTACGCTCGCCGGTAATATAACCGGTGTAATACAGCTTATTAGCCAAAGAATTCAAGGCATTGGCAATGCTGTCCTCGTCACTGAAGTCTACACCACTTCTATCCGTCAGCATGGTAATCTTGCTGTTAGCTGCTGCCTTAGTAACAGTAAAGTTACCGCCGTAGACTTCACCCGGATTACTGCTGTTATGCTTATAGATGACAGTTGCGTCACCGCTGTAGCTGTCTATGGTTACGCTTGCTGCAGCGTTGGTCATGTCAACTACGCCATTAGTACCAGTGAAGCTTCTCAGGCTGCTGGCGCCACTGTTATTCCAGATGCTGCCGTTCAGTGTAAGCGCAAAGTCTGCACTTGTGCTTGCTCCGTTCCAGATGCTGCCGTTAGTCAGTGTTGCACTGCCTGCGGCATTAGCATTGCCATTCCACTTGCTGTTGTTGGCATTAATTGTTACATTTGCACCGCTGTTGTCACCGCTCCAGTTGCTGTCTGTCAGATTTACTGTTGCATTGCTGCCAGTGTTTGCACCGTTCCAGCTTGCGCTATTGCTCAAAGTGATATTGGCATTCGCACCGCCGTTAGCTCCTGTCCAGGCTGCTTTATCTGCTTTCACAGTTACGCCGTCTGCCGTATTGCCTTTAGTCCAGCTTGCGCCGTTGCTCATAGTAATGTCTGTATTTGCGCCACTATTCGCACCGGTCCATGTAGAAGCATCCAGCTTAATCGTGCTGCCTGCGCCACTGCTGTCGCCGTTCCAGGTTGTGCCGTTAGTCAATGTTGCGTTCAGCTTGCCGGTGTTCGCTCCGTTCCAGGTACCTTTGCTCAGGCTCATTGTCGTGTTGCCAGCGTTATCGCCAGTCCAGCTCGCGCCTTCCTTGAAGTTCAGCTCTACGTTGCCGTCGGCATCTGTTGCCACATCGCCGTCCAGCTTGCTGAGGTTCTTGGCGGTAACCTTAGCACCCTTTCCGTTAGCAGTAACGTCGCTGCCAATGGTGGTATCAGCAGAATCAATCGTTACTGCCGCATTTGCGCCATTTGCGCTCACTGCACCGTTAACCTTAGCAGCTTTCGCTGCTTTGATTGTTACAGTGTTATTCGTAGTCACATCACCGTTCAGTGTTGCGTTAACTGCAGTAATCTCTACCTTGCTGTTGTTAGCATTGATTGCTTTCGCACCACTTACTGTCAGGTTGCCTGCATCTTGAACTGTCAGCGTACCGCCTGTTGTTGCGATACCATCACCGCCGTTAGCAGTAATCGTCAGATCGTGGTTGTTCAGCTTCAAGGTTGTATCTTTTGCTGTAGTAATTGCACTGCTGTCGGTTGTAATCGTGGTTGCGTCTTTCGTGAAGTTATAGATATTGTTATCGACTGTGTTGGAGAGTACGCCGGCCTTACGGTATTCCTTATCAGTCAGATGTTCACCGGTAATGCTCGTTACAAAGGCTGTTCTGTCCTGTTCTGTCGGATATACAGGTCCCGGCGTTACAGTCTTGTGGTCCGCACTGCCCTGACCGGT
>OIYY01000011.1_pt1 | contig 174661 bp, 173 predicted proteins | sample 1588341 | NCBI WGS metagenome assembly OIYY01 (sample SAMN03283287) | human gut metagenome | biome: human-associated habitat; material: feces | host: Homo sapiens | place: Peru | collected 2012
TGATGCACTCATGCCCATGGCTTAATGTTCCTTTCGTTTAATTTCCTTACTATATCTATCGGCTCTTTTTCTTCAATTCTTTAACATTTTTCCTCCTTTTGTAATATTTTGTTACATTTGAAATAATTAAATTATTATTAACAGAAGATTCCATTGATTATTTTTGCGTTAGAATATTGTTATAAATATACAGATAAGAAAGGAAAATAATATGTGGGATTACTCAGAAAAGGTTATGGACCATTATAGGAACCCTAGAAATGTCGGCACTATTGATGATGCTGATGCGATTGGCTCAGCTGGTTCTTTAACCTGCGGCGATCAATTAAAAATATATTTAAAAATAAAAGATAATATTGTTACTGATGCAAAATTTCAAACATTCGGATGCGGTTCTGCGGTTGCAAGTTCTAGTATCTTAACAGAAATGATTATCGGCAAAACAGTTGATGAAGTTAGAAAAATTACTAATAAAGATATTGCAGATGCTCTAGGCGGATTACCTCCAGAAAAAATGCACTGTTCTGTAATGGGTTATGAAGCTCTTGAAGATGCTCTTAAAAACTATAAGACAGAAGGGTACGTAGATATTGACGATTTGTTAGGTAATAATCCTCCAGAAAAGCAAGAAAAAATGATTTGTACTTGCTTCCAAATTACAGAAAATATAATCTGGGATGCAATCAAACAAAACGGATTGAAAACAGTTGAAGAAGTTACAAATTATACAAAAGCTGGAGGAGCTTGCGGGAAATGTAAAGCTACAATCCAAGATATAATTGACACTTATTACAACAAAGAAAAACAAGAAACTCAAAAACTTACTCCTACTCAATGGATTTTGAAAGTTAATAACGTGATTGAAACACAAATTTCTCCAGAACTTCAAAAAGACGGTGGAGATATTGAGTTAATTGATATTAAAGACAAAACTATTTATGTCAAACTAAAGGGGAGATGCTCTGGTTGCAAAAATTCAATGATGACACTCACAAACTTTGTTGAATCAACTCTTAAAAACTCTCTAGGAAATGACATTACAGTAGTAGAGGTATAAAAATGACAAAATTGGTATATTTAGACAATAACGCAACTACAAAAGTTGACGAAAGAGTACTAGAAGCAATGCTTCCATACTTCAAAGAAGAATATGCAAACCCTTCAAGTATGTATGATTTTGCAAAAAAATCTTCTAACGCAATCAAAGAATCTCGTGGAGTAATTAAAGATTTTATCAACGCAAAAGATGAAAAAGAAATTATTTTTACTTCTTGCGGTTCTGAGAGTGCAAATACAGGGATTCGTGGTATCTTAAATTATAATAAAAATAAAAAACACATCATTACGACAAAAGTTGAACATCCTTGTGTATTGAATGTATATAAATCTTTAGAAAAACAAGGTTACAAAGTTGACTATATTGGTGTAAATTCAAACGGAGAATTAGACCTTGAAGCTTTGGAATCTGCAATTACGGATGATACTGCATTGGTTTCTGTAATGTGGGCAAACAATGAAACTGGTGTTATCAACCCAATTGGAAAAATTTCTGAAATTATCAAGTCTAAAAATAAAGATACAAAATTATATGTAGATGCTGTTCAAGTTGCAGGAAAAATTCCTATCGATGTTCAAGCAAACGGAATTGATATGTTAGGAATTTCTGGGCATAAATTCCACGCACCAAAGGGGGTTGGCGTTTTGTATGTAAATTCAAAAACAATGATTACCCCTCTTATTATCGGTGGTCACCAAGAAAGAGGGAAAAGAGCTGGAACAGAAAATGTTCCGTACATTGTTGGAATTGCAAAAGCTGCTGAACTTGCACAAGATAGTTTGCACTATGAGATGACAGAAGTTAAAAGACTTAGAGATAAGTTGGAATCAAACATTATCAAAAAAATCTACAACGCAAGATTAAATACAGGAATTGCGGAAAGAGTTCCAAATACTTCTAATATTGGCTTTGAGTATATTGAAGGCGAATTGATTTTACTTCACTTATCTGATTTAGGGATCTGTGCTTCTTCTGGTTCTGCTTGTACATCTGGGTCACTTGAGCCAAGTCATGTTCTTAGAGCAATGAATGTTCCATTCACAGCAATACACGGAAGTATTCGTTGGAGTTTGAGTAGATTTACAACGGAAGATGAAGTTGATTATGTAATCGATAAGCTCCCAGGAATTATTGAAAAAGTAACTTCAATTTCTCCATATCAAAAAGAACTTCAAGCTTTAAAAGCTCTTAAAAATGCCTAAAACGATTAAATAACTTAGGCAAGAGAAAAATAAACATAAAACTTTTTGCTTAGAGAAAAAGCATTGAAAATAAAAATTTCAAAACTCCTTATTTGTAGAATTTGTTTAGATATTAAATAAACTTATTCTAAATCTAAGGAGTTTTTGTTATGAAAAAAATTATTGTTCTTCTTAGTTTGATTTTTATTTGTCCATATGCTTTTGCTGGGCAATATTCTACAACTCTTGATAAAATTGAAAATTCTATTTTTGGTTTTACATATTCTAATGAAGCTGAGAATACTCGAATCAACAGAATTGAAAATGAGGTTTATGGTAAAACTTCAACCTCTCAAACATCAACTAGAATTGCGAAACTAAAAAAAGATTTATCCGTAGATGAAATGGGTAAAGAAATTGAACCCAAAGAAGATACTTTTGCCTCGCCAGAAGATTCTTGGGTTGTGGCAAAAGAACCTGTTGAAAGCACTAAAATTGACTATCCTGTAATTAATGAACTTGAAAAACAAGTTTTCAAACAAGAATTCAAAAGCCAAAATATTAAGACTCGATTATCCAAACTAGAGTCAAAAACATTTGAAAAAACTTACGAAAATGATGATTTATCCTCTCGTGTTGATAGATTAAAAGCTAAAATTAAACCGCAAACTTTTATGGCTAACGGAATGCAACAACAAGAAAATAAATTCTATAATGATACCATCGGAAAAATGGATGATAATTATCATCTTGATCAATATGGCTCTCCAAATTTTGATTACGATTTTTATAATAAACGAAATAATAATCAAAATTTCAGCTTTCCACAAGATGATGACTATTTTTCTTCATCATCACAGCCTAACGTATTTAAACCAACCAAAACAATGAGCTTATCTAGTATTGAAAAGGCTATCTATAAAACTAAATATGAAAACGAACCAACGTCTCAAAGATTGTCACGTATTGAATCCAGCGTATTTGGAACAAATTTTTCACAAGACAGTGAATCAGAAAGGATTGCAAGAATATCTAGTGCCATCAATGCCCAAAAGTCTGCCAAAAGATATGATAGCAACAGATTTGGTCAAAACATGGCAACCGCTATGCAAATCGGAACAATTATCTTAATGGTTTTAGCTTGTATTTTGTAAGTTGATATATTTATCTTATTCTTTTGTTGTTGCTTCTGCAGAGGTTGAAGTTGTTGCTTTCTCTGGAGTAGAAGTATTTACCTTGTGTTGTGAATTTTTTAAAGCGTTGTTGAATAAGTTTTTCAAGTTCTCTTGGCTTTGAGCTCTATTTTCTTTAGCTTTTTCTAGGTCTGCTTTTGTTTGGGCAAAATCCTTCTTTGCTGCTTCAGCTTTTGCTTTTTGATTCTCAACAATTGTATTTACATTATTTTTCACATTTTGAGCTGTATTTTTTGCATTTTCAACCTTATTATTGATATTGTTTTTTACCGCTTCTTTTGCGTTTTCTAAGTCTTTTTTTACATTCATCTGAGTTGTGTCGCAGGTTGATAACCATTTGAAATTACGAACAGAAGAAGAACTTTCTACTGGTCCATTAAAGATAACTTTAAAATCTTTGTAGGTAGTGCTTCCATTTGTTAATGCTGGAATTAATTCAGTATTTTCATTCGCTGGATCTGCTGTCAACTGTTTTAAAAATTTAGATGTCATTGCTCCAAATTTTGGGATATAAGAAAGAAGTTTATCCGCAGATAATTCTCCCAATACACCCATGCAAGAAACAACTTTGCTATCAAGACGACCTAAAATTGTTAAAGTTGCACTGTTTGGAAGTAAATAATATGTACCCTTCACATAATATGACATCAATGGTCCTGCAACTTTAATACTTGTGATATTTGCATTCCCATTTGCTAAGGTAATGTTTCCTGTGATGTTTTTAAATTTATCAGATTCTTGAACAGTTGAGAAGGTGGATAGGGAAGAAATTGCGGCTTTTAATATTGAGTTAGAAGCAATATTTTGGGCTGTTACTAGGTTTTCCAAACGACCTATCCCCATAAATCTTCCATCATCAATAGTAAAATTAACATTTCCTTTCATTGAATTCATTATTTCTCGGTCTGTAACACCTTGCATAACAAGTTTAGCTCCAAAACCAAGAGTTCCAGTAAGAGCATTTTTTATTCCGATAGCACCATTGATTGCATCTGTTGAGTTTATTCCAGAACCATTCATTTCAACTCCAATTGAAGAGTCTGAAATTCCATATGAAATTTTTCCGTTAACTTTACCGCCAAAGCTAGTCGCAGATAAATCGCTCAAGTATAGATTGTTATAGTTCTTTAAAGAAATTTTTGAACTAATATCACTAGCTTCAAGTCCTCCGAATTTGAATTTTTTTGCATTCGCACTTCCATTCAAAATATCTCCATTTAGGTTTGCGGTCATATCTTTAAGTTCAAAATCCAAATCTTTACTAGATATGTCTGAGAAATTTAACGCTCCTTTCACTTGAGGATTTAACATATCCCCAACAATTGCGGCATCTCCCTTTACTGAAATATTAGAATTATTTAGTCCCCAAATTGGGAAAGAAATCTGATGAGGTACAGAAATAATCAAATTTAATTTTGGATTAGAATACAATTTTGAAATTCCACCTTCTAATGTGGCAATGGATTGACTCCCCGCCCATAGTCCAGAGTCTGTAAAGGAAAGAGTATCGCCAGCAAGTCTTATATCTGTGTGGAGTTTTGTTGTCTTATTTTTTAACAAATCAATATCTGCAAATTTGATGTAATTTGTTGGATTTGCTGTTAATTTAAAGCAAATGTCTTGGATTTTAGAATCCCCTTTAACCACAAGTTCAATTGGTAATTTCCCTGCGTATGGGAACATTGCTCTTAAATCTGAAGGAACAAATGCCATAATATCGGCTGAAGCGACATTTCCTTTAGCTGAAATATTTATATTGAGTTTATCATTCAAATAGTTTTTAACCAAACCAGAGAAATCAACTCTAGAGTTATTTACTAAAATATATGAATTTTTGATATTAATGTCTTTTGAATCCATTACAATTTTAGTTTTTGGTGCAGTAATAGAAGCTGTGGCATTTTTCAATACTAATGAATTTACGTCAATATCCCCAGTGAAAGTTTTGGTATCACAAATCAATTTAATAACTGCATCAGATAGTAACAATCTAACATCCGCAGGTTTGTTTAATATATCTAAAGTGTTAACATTTGCATTTATTTCTGGTTTAAGTTCTTTTAATTTCCCTTTTATAATTGTGTTAAGAGATAATGTTCCGTTTTTAATTTCATTATCTTTAAGAATAGCAGCTTGACCAAATGCAACTAGTAAACCTTTTAGCGGTAATTTATCTGCTGTTAATTTTAAATCGGTATTAGAGTTATTTTCAATTGTCCCTGATAATTTTAGAGGGTGTCCTAAAACTGAAAAACCAGCTTTTTTAATATCAATATTGTTGTTCATCAAATCAATATCAGCGGTAATATTATCAATAACAACGTTGTACAATCCATAAGTTAAGCTAGATGGATTAATTTTTAAATATCCAGTTGAAGAAACTTTTTTCATATCAGAATTGATATTGAAATCTGCATCAATTCCTCCTTTGGCAGATAGGGTATCAAAGTCATTTCTGTCAAAAGATTTTGCAATACTATCAATTAACCTAATCATATTGTTAAATTTAGCATTTGAACGTAATGTTAGGTCGATAGCTGGATTTTTCCCAGAATGAATATTCCCAATAATTTGAGTTTTTTCGTTTTCATCATCTGAAGTAAAGAAAATTGAATCAATGTCTGTTTTGTTTCCTTTGAATTTGAGGTTTGCATAACTTTCTGGTAGCTTTTTGCCGTTTACTGTAACTGTCAATGCGTTTACATCAATTACACCTTTTAGGTTCGGAGATTTTAATGTTCCAGAAGTTTTAACATTAGTTGTTATATCTGCGTGTAATCCATTTTCGTTGATTGAGTTGAATACGTCAATTATATCAAATGGCATTTTTACAGTCGTTTTTTGAGATTCTTCTTCAACTTTTACGGCTTTAGGGAAAACTAAGTCGTCTAGTTGCACATTTGGCATAATTTTATTATTAATTTTTAAATCGTACTTAGATACAATGTTGTTGTCTAATACAACCTGTCCTGTTGTAGATAATTTTATTTTTTTATCTAGAACAAAATCGGCTACTTTAAATTTTTCCCCTTTAACAAAATATGATTTATCATTGAGTGCATCAACAAACGTTAGTTTATAGTCTTTTATTTTAACGTTTGGAAGTCTGTTTGATAATTTTAGCCCATAAGGCAAGGATGTCATTGAAGAAGCTTCTTGTTCTGTTGTTTGAGGAAGGTAGTCTTCAAATAAGAATTCTCCATCTTTTTTTACAACTAGCGTTGAGTTTAGAGTTTTTGCACTTATGTTGTCTAATTGAATTTTCTTTAAAACTAAGGGTAGTAATGCAATTCGAATGTTAAATTTTTCACTACTTATAAGAGGTTCTTCTGAAGCAGGAATAGACATAGAGAAACTTTTAACTTTCACTCCTGCGGATAAATTTGGGGCAGTTACAATTCCTAGCCCTTCAATTTTGGTATCAAAACCCGTGGAAGATTTTATTAAATCTGAAATTTTATCACAGTATGAATTTGCGATAGGCGAAAGAATAAATGGTAATATCAAAAATAGAAGGTATAAACTTGCAAAAGTTGCTCCTAAAACAATACCTAGCTTCTTCGCTTTTTCTTTATCAAAACGTAACTTCATATCCCTACCTCATTTTATTTATTCAAATTAATTTTATCATAAAACACTAAATTAAAACTATCGAATTGGATAGTTTTTTACAAAAGAAATAGCCTCTTCTTTTGTAGTTATATCTCCGGAAATCTGAGCTTCGTGTAGCGAATTCAAAATCTCTCCTAATATTGGAGATGGTTTGATTTTTAAAATTTGCATAACGTCATTTCCATCTATAAGTTTCGGAAGAGGTTTAATTGTTTCTTGAGCTTGTAAATAGAATTCTAAAAGTTGATTTAATGCCGAAAGATTTTCTTCTACTATTTCTTTTGTAATTTCTGGACCTTGTGCGGACAATCTATCTGCTTGAGCAATTAATATATTGTCAATGGCATTTTCTTCCATTTTTCTAACAAATCTCATCATAACTTTGTCTGTTAATTCTGGAGATTGGACAACCATAGTTGGATACATGTGTTTTTTTATCATTAAGGTAATATAATCAATTTGTTTATTTGAAAAACACATACTTTTTAAAATTGGTTTTGCCAGTTTAGCTCCGACGTCGTCGTGTTTAATAAATCTATGCCTGCCAGTTTCTTCTTCAATTGTCCAAGTAGAAAATTTTCCAATATCGTGCATGAAAGCTGCAAGTTTGAGATGGGCAAGTCTTGAGAATCCTCCAAAATCAACTTTATTCATATGGGATTTGACTTTTTCAGATGCGTTTTCATATAAAATTTCTATTTGACGAATAGTTTCAATGCTATGATTGAATAAATCTAAATGATGATGTAAGTTAGGTGGCACTTGTTTTAATTCATCAACAAATGGGAACAGTTTATTTAAAATTTCACATTCATCCATTTTTAAAAGAGCTGAATCTGCATATTTCCCTTCAAAAAGTTTCATCAATTCATATTCAATTCTTTCTTTTGCTGGTCGCAAAACCGAATCTTTTAAATTTTTTACAACTTCAAGTAAATGTGAGTCAATTTCAAATCCTAAAATTGAGTAAAATCTAAATACTCGCAAAATTCGTAATGGATCATCTTCGAAGTTAAAATCTTTAATTCCTCGAATAGTTTTGCCTTGAATATCTTTAACACCCCCAACTAAATCAAGGATTTCCCCGCTTTTTATATCTACTGCAATTGCATTTATGGTCAAATCTCTTCTGAATAAATCTTTCTCTATAGAATTTTCAATAGGGTTTGTTATATCCAAATAGTTCTTTTTATCTTTCAAGACTACACGGTAAATTTTATTTTCTTCATCAAGTGGAATAAATTTTCCATCAAAAAATTCAGCAACTTTTTGGGAAAATATTCCAGCATCTTCATCGGTTACAATTAAATCTCTGTCAAAAGTATCTTTACCTAAAAAACAATCTCTTACTGAACCACCCACAAGATAAATTTTGTTAGGGAAAAAACTTGCGATATTATTTAATATTTCATCGTCTTGAATTTTATTTTTTAAAATTTGAGTATTCATAAATAATGTTTCCTAAAGCTACAACTACTGCGGTATCAGCTTTTAAAATTAAATTCCCCAATGTTAACATTTCAAAACCTGAGGTTTTAAAATAATCAAATTCTTTTTGAGAAAAACCACCTTCTGGCCCAATAATAACAAGGATTTTTTCATTCTGTTGAATTGGATTTTCAATAAAACAATCTCGAATAGTTTTATCTGCAATTCTTTCGCAAAATACTATAATTTTGTCGAAGTGGTTTTCTGATATAACTTTTTCAATAGTTGAAACTTCATAACATTCAGGAACAATTGCTCTTTCACATTGTTTTGACGCTTCATACATAATTTTTTGCCATTTGGTAACTTTTTTTTCAGCAACAGATTTGTTAACTGCACAATTATCTGTCATAACTGGATAAACACCAGTAACACCCAATTCTGTGGCTTTTTCTATTAAAAGGGCTTGTGCATCACTTCTTAAAGGACTTTGAGCTAAATACAATTCAAAATCTAAAAATCTCTTTGATTTATAAGAATTGTTTATTTCCGCTAGAATTTCAGAATTAGTAATTTGAAGAATTGTTGTTTCATATTGAGTTTGTTTTTCGTCAATCAACAACAATTTTTCACCTGCTCTAGCTCGTAAAGCTCTTGCAATGTGGATGTAATTTTCTTTATCTGAAATCGAAATTTTGTTATCATTAACTTGTTCTGAATTTATAAAAAAATGTGGCATAATAAACCTTCCGTCTGAATCTATTATACCATAAGCAATCTTACCACGGATAATCTTTAGGAATTTACTTACTCTACGACAATTTCTTTCTCATTTTTATACGTTACATAACCTAAAGCCGCAGCCGGAGGTTTGCGTAAATACTTGCGTTTGGTATAGATTACTCCTACTTTTGTCGATGTCTTTGCGGTTGAATATTCTTTTGCCAATTTTGCACATTTATAGATTAATTCATCCGTTAATTTTTGAGTTTTCAACAATATATGCGAGCCTGTACAATCTTTGACATGAAACCATAAATCATCTTCAGATGACAACTTTGATACTATCAAATCATTTTGACGATTATTTCGACCAATAAAAATCCTTGTTTCATTTTCAAGTTCAATTTTTATGGGTTCAGAATGAACTTTTTTCTGTTTATCCTTTGGAGTTTCTACAACTTCATCAGAGAGTTCAAACAGTTCATCCAAATTCTGAGCAAGTCTTATACTATACAACAAACTCTCATTGTAAGATTGTTTCTGTTTTAAATTACCAATTAGCTCAGATAATTTTGAATTTGAAGTTTTTGCTTTATTATAAAGTTTATAAAATTTATTCGCATTATCTTTAAGGGTTTTAGATTTATCCAGTTTTATTATAATTTGTTTGTCATTTTCATAATCATAGACTGAAATTTCATTAGAATAATCTTTCAAATTATACAAATTTGCCATAATCAAATCTCCCCAAAGACGGTGAGTATCTGCATTTTTATTTTGAATAACTTGATATTCCATCTGTTTGAGAGATTTAACAACTTTTTTCAACTTCTGATTTACAATACTTTCATAATGTGTTTTCAAAGTTTTAAATTTGTCACGATATATATATTCAGAATAATAATCGTCAATCATATCGTTAACAGAGTTAGACTTTACAGGATTATTTAAAAGGTTAGAATACAAAGAATAAATCTTAAAATCTCCCGATATAGCAGGAACAGGCTTATCCAAAGATACAAAAGATTTTAGATTTTCTAAACTTTGCCCTTTACACTGCATCGCAAAAGATTTTGAAAACCAATAAAAATCATTTTGAAGTGTTGAATAGTCGATTTCGCCGTTATAATCCAAAATATCCATTTTATTTTGCTTTGAAGGATAGACATAAGGAAGTCCACCATACATTTCTCTCTCTCGACTTTTCTCAGCTCCAACATTATGAGCACAACCTAAAATAATATTGGTATCGTAGTTATATAAAATTACGTTTGAATACTTGCCCATCAACTCTATTGCCAAACAAAGATAAATTTTATCACCAATTTCGTTATAAGTTTCAACATAAAATTCTAAAATCCTTTCATATTGAGGCTGATTAACTTTTGCAATTCTTGAATTTTGCAAATATTTTCGGAGTAACATACAGAACATCGGAGGTTTTTGAGGAATTTCTATCACTCTTTTATCGATATTTTTTTTAGATGCAAAACACAAATGATAATATTGAGGATTAATATTAACGTAAAATTGTTTTGTTTCCCCATTATTACGCAATGAAAATAAAAACTCTCTTCTTGTCGGCTGTTGAATTTTATTGATTCTAGCCCCAGTCAAAAAGTCTTTATTTTCTTCTAAAAAAGCTTTTAGAGTTAAACTATCAAACGTAATCATATAACTAGCTTACAAAAAATCTAATAAATTGTCCATGCAAAAATTTTATGCTAGTATAAATCTGGAAAAACAGAAAAAAAGAAGAGGCGAAAATAAAAATGGCACATACTTCACAAAAAAACATTACGATGCCTTCTGACAAGGATTACATTGTAGTTCTTATAACAACTGAAAACCATATTATTAAAGGGAAATTATACCTTCCAGAAAATTCTGTAGTAAAAAATCCAACAACAGAAAATCTTTTATTTTACACATTGAATTGCGGAAATATGTTTATTTCTCTACACGATTGTACAATTATGGACAAAGCCAGTCTTGAATTCAAGCCAGAAGAAGTAGATTATTACAACATAAACTTAAACATCGTTCACTCTTGCCAAATCGTGAGAGATGAGGATTAAATTTAGCAAAAAAGATTACAAATGTTACATATTGTAGTCTTTTTTTTGTGTTTTTGATAAAATTAGAATTGCAATATAAATAGGCAAAAAGGAAATAAGAGAAGATGATTAAAACAAAGTTTAAAGACCACGAATGTGGAAAACTAAGTTTGAACAATATTGATGAACAAATCACGTTGTCAGGCTGGGTTTCTTGCATTAGAGATTTAGGTGGTATTTTGTTCGTTGAATTGAGAGATAGAAGCGGATTTTTCCAAATCGTTGCAAATCCTCAAATCAACCCTGAAATTCACAAAGTATTAGAACACGTAAGATCTGAATACGTTATCAAAGTTTCTGGTAAAGTTTCTAAAAGACCTCCTGAAACATATAATGAAAAATATCCAACTGGACAAGTTGAAATGTATCCAGAAAAAATTGAAGTATTGTCAACATCAAAAGTTTTACCTTTTGTATTAGATGACGATAATGTTTCTGAAGACATTAGACTAAAATACAGATACCTAGATTTAAGACGTGAACAAATGTTATCAAAACTTGTTATGCGTCATAACATAGTACAAGCAATTAGAAATTACTTAAATAATCTTGATTTCTTGGAAGTTGAAACTCCAATTCTTATCAAGACTACTCCAGAAGGTGCTAGAGATTACCTTGTACCATCTCGTGTTCAGGAAGGTAAATTCTATGCCCTACCTCAATCACCACAAATCTTCAAACAATTGTTGATGGTTGGCGGTATTGAAAGATACTATCAAATTGCAAAATGCTTCAGAGATGAAGATTTAAGAGCTGATAGACAACCAGAATTCACTCAAGTTGATATGGAAATGTCTTTCGTTGAACAACAAGACGTAATCAAAGTTGTTGAAGGTTTAATCGTTGATGCTTTCAAAGCTGCTGGCGTTGAAGTTAAACCTCCATTTATTCAAATGCCTTGGCAAGAAGCAATGGACAGATATGGTTCTGATAAACCAGATACAAGATTTGGTTTAGAATTGTTTGATATTGGCGATATTATTATGCAATCTGAATTCAAAATTGTTAAAGATACTCTTGAAAATGGTGGTATCGTTCGTGGTATCAGAATTCCAGGTGGAGCTAAATATTCAAGAAAAGAAATCGATGATATCACTAAATTGGCAGTATCATTCGGAGCTAAAGCTCTTGCAAACATTATCTATAACGAAGATGGAACAGCTAAATCTCCTGTATTGAAATTTGTAACAGAAGAACAAGCTAAACAAATTCAAGAAAGAGCTGGAGCTCAAGCTGGAGATATAATCTTCTTTGTAGCTGATAAACCAAAATTAGTTTATGACGTTATGGGTAGATTAAGATTACACTTCGGAAAATCATTGAACTTAATTGACGAAGCTAAACATAACCTATTATGGATTGTTGACTTCCCAATGTTTGAATGGAGTGATGAAGAAGGCAGATATATGGCAATGCACCACCCATTCACATCTCCAAACCTTGAAGATTTAGACAAATTAGATTCTGGAGATTTGGGCAACGTTAAATCTATCGCTTATGACATCGTATATAACGGAACAGAATTAGGCGGAGGTTCTGTAAGAATCCACTCTTCTGAAGTTCAAAAGAAAATCTTCAAGGCTTTAGGATTGACAGAAGAAGAAGCTCAAGAAAAATTCGGATTTATGGTTAACGCACTTCAATACGGTACTCCACCTCACGCAGGTTTGGCTATCGGCTTGGATAGATTGGTTGCATTACTTGCAAGAACAGATTCTATCCGTGACGTTATCGCATTCCCTAAGAATGCAGGTGCAAAAGACTTGATGAGTGATGCTCCAGGAGTTGCTTCATTGCAACAATTGAGAGAATTACATATCAAAAGTACTGTAACTCCTAAACAATAAGAATTGCAAATTTGAAAAGTAAAAAATACCACAACCAATTGGCTGTGGTATTTTTTTAGATTAATATATTTCAAATTTCACATGTTTAATTTTTTACAAATTCGATATGATAACCAATTATATCAAGAAGTTCACTTGTTTCTTCTAACGTTATACTCTTACGCAACAATTTCCCCGAAAGACTATTAACTGTATATTTTTTGCCAGTTTTCGCAGTCATAAGTTCAGCCATTTTAGTCAAGGTAACAGCTTCTCTTCCCAATATATATTTTAATTCGTTTCTTACATCCATTTTTTGATTATATAAAACTTGACAGATTTTATAAATCTAAATATAATTTTCATGATATATAATGATTTTTCTTTACGTATTAAGAATTGTATTAAATTATTAAGAGGATATAAGATGAGAAAAAGAGGTTTTACACTTGCAGAGGTCTTAATTACACTTGGAATAATTGGTGTTGTTGCAGCAATGACAATCCCAACGTTAATGCTGAATATCAAAGCCGCAAAACTTAAAAGCCAATTTAGAAAAGCACATTCAACATTACTTCAAGCATATAGATTAATGTTAGCAGATGAGGTTTCAACAGACCCAAGAGATTACACCGACTCAATAACATTCTACAGAACATATATAATATACTTTAAAGGAGCAACAGACTGTGGAGCATCAGTGAATAGCAGCACCGTAAAGAGTGTATTACCCTGCTATAATACATCTGATAGAAAAGGATACAAAACACTTAATACAAAAGTTAAAGCATATGAAGGAAGATTTGATGATGGACAAATTGCATTGCCAGATGGTTCATTAATTCTTATAGAAAATTATGGTCGAAGATTGTGGGTATCAGTAGATATAAACGGCTATAACAACAAACCAAACATCTGGGGTGTAGACCTATTTACATTTGAGGTTCTTGACAGCGGACTTACAGCAATGGGAAGTAGGGAAAGTACTTATAATGATACCGACAAATATTGCAACAAAAATAAAACTGATGAATCAAACGGTATTGCCTGTGCTAAAAAAGCAATAGAGGATCCTGACTATTTCAAAAAAGTTATAAAAGATTTAAAACTATAATTTCTTCCTTATAAATCTATGAGCTTCTATGACATCATCATAAGAAATTGGAGGAGGTCCTTCAATTATCTCTAAAGGTTCGTGGTGCTTAGCTTTTCGGCTATAATTAAATACAATTTCACCAAAATCTTTTCCACATTTTTCGCATGATAAACGACAGAGCAAAATATCGCAATCCCTTTCCAAAATTTTTATAGAACTTTTAGTAAATTCATTTTTACAACGGGAACAGCAAAGCCCCAAAAATAGCGTATTTATATCCTTTTGTGTAAATTCTTTCATCTCAATTATTTATATTAAGTTATGTAAACTTTTCCTCTGTTTGTACCATTAATTGTTATTCTACCGCAAAAAGTGGGATTAATATATATGTAACCAAAGGAGGTTATCATGGCAATTAATCTTATTTTATTCGGTTTCATCGTTTACACAGCATTAATTGTAGTTCCAAGCATCTGGGAAGAGCTAACTGCTGAAGGATAAACCCTAAAACTTAATTTTCCTAAGCGTTTTTGACAACGAAGTGTGTATGGTTTGTTTTTAGTGTTTAATGTACGTTTAATAATTTAAGCGTTAGTTTGTTGTGCTAAAAATTATTAAAAACGTAACAGCAAAAATCTAAAAATGAGGCAATCAGGGTATGTTTGCTTTATAATATTTCTATGGATTACTTAAATAACAAATTCGACATAATCGTTGTAGGAGCTGGACACGCTGGTTGCGAAGCAGCAATGGCTTGTTCTAGACTAGGAATGAAAGTGTTATTATGTACACTTAATCTCGATAACATTGCATTACAACCCTGTAACCCCGCAGTAGGAGGCCCTGCAAAATCTACATTAGTTAGAGAAATTGATGCCTTGGGTGGCGTTATGGGTGAAGTTACTGATGCGACATATCTACAAATGAAGGTTCTAAACTCTTCTAAAGGACCTGCAGTTAGAGCTTTGCGAGCTCAATCGGACAAGGCTGAATATTCTCGTTATATGCGAAATTTAATCGAGAGCAACGAAAATATTTACCTAAAGCAATGTTGCATAACAGAACTTAAAGCAGAGAATGGCAAAATTGTCGGAGCAGTTGACGAATTTGGAATTGAATATTCAACCAAAGCAGTTGTTCTAACAACTGGAACATCACTTGAAGGTCGAATTTTTGTTGGGTTACGTTCATATAGTGCAGGCAGACTCGGAGAAAAAGCAGCTATTGGATTATCTGAGTCATTACATAAACTTGGAATTGAAACAAAAAAATTAAAAACAGGTACTCCTGCAAGAATTGATAAACGAACTATTGATTATTCAAAAATGACTATTCAACCAGGAGATGAAGAGTTAAGTTTCTTCTCTTTTAAACCCAATCGACCAATTAGAAAAACTTACCCTTGTTATTTAACAAGAACAACCGAAGAAACTCACGAAATTATTCGCTCAAACCTTGATAAATCTCCAATGTATCAAGGACTTATCCACGGTGTTGGCCCTAGATATTGTCCTTCAATTGAAGATAAGATTGTTAGATTTGCTTCAAATCCTTCTCACCATATTTTTATTGAGCCAGAAGGTCTTGGAACTTATGAAATTTATATTCAAGGTTTTTCAACAAGTTTACCAGCAGGTGTACAAGTTAAAATGATTAGAAGTTTACCTGGATTAGAAAACGCTCATATTATCAAACCAGCATACGCTGTTGAATATGATTACGTTCCAGCAGTTCAAACAACTCATTCATTAATGTCTAAAAAAATTCAAGGATTATTCTTTGGTGGACAAATTAACGGAACAAGTGGTTATGAAGAAGCAGCGGCTCAAGGTTTAATTGCAGGAATCAATGCCTTTAATTATTTGAATGGTTCTGAAATGCTTGAACTATCAAGAAGTTCATCTTATACAGGAACTCTAATTGATGATTTAGTAACAAAAGACATTCAAGACCCATACAGAATGTTAACTTCACGTTCAGAATACAGATTATTACTAAGGCAAGACAATGCAGACGAAAGATTAACTCCAATCGGCCATAAAATTGGATTAATTGACGATGCACAATTTGAAAGATTTAATAAAAAACAAGAACTTATCCAGATTGAAAAAACTAGATTAGAAGGATTAAAAATCCCTGCTACACAAGAAGTTAACGAAATTTTAGCAAAATACGAAGAGCATCTAGACAGAGGAATTAGGGCATCCGAACTTTTAAAACGACCTAATATTTCATATAAAATTTTAAAAGAAATAGATGAATCGACCAAAGAATTGAACATTCCCAAAGATGTCTATGAACAAATCGAAGTAATCGTAAAATATGACGGTTATATCAAACGTCAACAAGAACAAGTTGATCAAGCAGGAAAACTTGAGAAATTTAAAATCCCAGAAAATATCGATTACAACACAATAGACCACATCTCAACGGAAACAAAAGAAAAATTATCAAAAATTAGACCAAAGAATTTGGCTCAAGCATCAAGAATTGGCGGAGTAAAACCTGCCGATATTTCAATTTTGATGGTTATGCTTGATAAACATATGATAAAAAGTTAAACAATTTGTACTTTTTCTTTAATAAATTTCTTAGTGCTTAATTCTGCTTTATATAATTTTAAATCTGAAAACCTTATCGCTTTTTTGTCAGCACAAACAATTGTTAAAGAGGCCTTTTCAGAATTTTTTGCAATAATTGTTCCAGATTTTTCATCACAATTATCTTGCAAAATTGTAAAAGAATAAGGATTTACTATAAAAAACTTATCATCATATGTTATATAAGTAGGTAAAAAGGGGTACAAAGCTCGAATAGTCCTAGAAATTTCAGTAGAGGTTTGAAATTTAAAATCCAGCATTTTTTCATTCCCAGAAATATTTGGATAATAAGAAGCATAACGTTCATCTTGAGCAACAGGAGTCAATATACGATTATTCAAATCTTGCAAAAATTCACACACCAAATTCCTCGCAACACGGACACTCTTCTCTCGTAACTCTTTTGAAGTATCAGAATCTAGAATTTCAACTTTTTCTTGTTTTAAAATTGCACCACAATCATAAGTTTCATTCATCAAATGAAGAGTTACTCCTGACGACTTTTCTCCGTGCAAAATTGTTTGTAAATAAGGATTAGGTCCTCTATATCGTGGTAACAAAGAAGGATGAACATTCACCGTCGCAATTTTTGGGATAACAAAAGTTTGTTTAGATATTTTTTCCTTCCAAGTACCTACAATTATCAAATCCACATTCCAAGAAACCAAAAGTTTTCTAAACAGTGGATCATTTGCAGACTTAAATCTAATTTTTTTTAATTTTAAGCTATTTATTAAGGTAACTTCAGGAGCGGGCTTAAAAAAATCTTCAAACACCATACGAAAACGAGAATTACAAGTGCTTTCGTATCGAAAAACACCAACAATTTCAGCACCTGCATCCATTGCACCTAAAATAATATTCGCAAGCATCAAGCCTTTTCCAAGAATTACAACTTTCATAAAGTTATTATAAATAAAAAGTGTATCAAAAGGAAATTCGATACACTTCTTAAAACTTATATACTATTTTTTACTATTCAGCATCAACAGCTGCAGCAATTTCATCCTGAACATTTAGAGCTGCACGAATAACAGCTTGTTCACCTTTAATTTGGTTATAATTATCTTGAAATGCTGCAACCCTTTCTCGATTGTGATTTACATCGTGAGAAAAACGACCCAAGATGAATAATACAGGTCCCCAGTTCAATACGCCTTTTGCCAAAGATTTTACTGAAGAAGGAACTTTACCCATATATTCTGAGGCCTTATTTAGCACTTTACTATTATTCAACTTTTCACTAAATTTTAAGAAACTCTTAACTGCTTTCACAGGATGTTTTGCACTAGAAGGGAATTTTTTAGAAAGTGCTGCAGCTCCGTGTTTCAAACCATAAAATGCGGCAAACGATGCAGCAACAGTTCCAAAGAATGACATCAATGGATGTTTTTGAGAAAATTCTTTCATTGTTTCATTGCTATTATCAATTTTATTTTTTAGTGCAAAAATTGCATCAATTCCTAAGAATAACGCACCTAATCTCAAAGCACCAGCCGCACCAGCTGCAATTCTTGTAGCTCTTGATACATTAACTCCGCCAACTTTTGTTAACACCTTTGAAGGTACTGAACAAGCAGCTGCCAAACCTCCAGATAATGGAGCAGCTAAATACAAAGCGTTAGAAATTCTTCTGTGCTTTTTATCATTAACATCCTTAGACGTTCTTGCCATAGCCAACTTGCGAGTATTCATTTCGTCCATATATGCAAAGTCTTCTAAATCTTCACGAGGACCTTTGAATACTGGTTTAGAGTTTGCATTTGCCAACGATACAGAATTAACTTGCATATATACACCTTACCTTTCACACTTTAATTATATTTATATTAAAGCAGAAATTATATTTTTTTGCTATTTTCATAACATAAATACATAAATATTTACAATTTACATTGTTTTTTATACTATCAAGAAATGAAGAAGTTTAACATTCACACAATGGGCTGTAAATCTAATCAATTTGAAAGTGCCATCATTGAAGAAAATTTAATTGAACATGGATATAAAAAAGTTCAAAACATTGAAGATGCGGACATTTATATTCTTAATTCTTGCTCTGTTACCCATAAAAGTGATAATGAAGCAATGTATTTGTTACGTTCAGCAAAGCACAAAAATCCAAATATTTTAACAATTGCAACTGGATGTATGGCTCAGATTGAAAAAGAAGAACTTCTAAAAAATGATTTTATTGATTTTGTAATCGGGAATGACGAAAAATTACACTTATACGATTACATTAATTCAGACGAAAGATTTTCGGCAAATGATATTCTAAAACAAACTGAATTCAATAAAGTTGAATTATTTGACACTACAAAAACAAGAGTAAGCTTGAAAATACAAGACGGTTGTGACAACAGATGCACATATTGTATTATTTGGAAAGCTCGTGGCAAAAGCCGCAGTGCAGATTCTGAATTTATCGTCAACCAAATAAATAACTTTGCCAAACACGGATTTAAAGAAGTTATGCTTACAGGAATCCATATTGGACAATGGGGCAAAGAATTCGGATTATCATTATTAGATTTACTCAAAGAAATTGAAGAAAAAACAACAATTGAACGTTACAGATTGGGTTCTCTCAACCCTCCTGAAATTACGGATGAAATGCTTGAATTTTTAAAAACGTCAAAAAAATTCTGCCCGCACTTCCATCTTTCATTGCAATCTGCGAATGATAAAACACTTCGCTCAATGAATAGATTTTATAAGACAGAAGATTATTTAAAGCTTATTGAAAAAATCAATGAAACATTTGAAAATCCATTTTTGGGAAGTGATATCATTGCAGGATTTGCAGGAGAAACGGAAGAAGATTTTGAAATAACAAGAAAAAATCTTTTATCCTCTGGATTAACACAAATTCATACCTTTCCTTATTCAAAAAGAAAAGGAACTATTGGAGCTGAAATGGAAAACCAAGTTCCAGACGACGTAAAAAATTCTAGAGCTACAATTATCAAAGAAATATCAAAAGAAAAATTAAACAATTTTATTGAAAAGAATATAGGAAAAACATTGGAAGTTTTAATCGAAAAACATCCAGACAAACACTCTCAAAATTTAAAAGGAATGACAAGAAATTATTTAACCGTACAAATTCCATCAGACAGAACTGATTTATTCAATACCTTACAAATGGTAAAATTAGTAAAATTTGAAAATGGTAAAATATACGGAGAATTAGTTTAGATAAATTCTTTCAAAAAATCATTTATATCAAGATGCAAAACAGAAGATATAAAAAGAGCCATATGGAAGACCATAGGCTCTTTTTTGTATTACTTACAATTACAAGCTACTCTTTTAAGAATGATTCGTAATTTCTAGCAAGCAAGTGAGTTCTTACCTGATTGATTAAGTCCAAAGCAACACCAACCATGATGATTAAAGATGTCGCACCGATACCTTGGAATGTTTGAATACGAGTAACATGGCTTGCAAATGATGGAACAAGTGCAATGATACCCAACCCGATAGCACCGATAAATGTTGTTTTTGATAGGATTTTATCCAATGCTTCTGCGGTTGGTCTTCCAGGTTTGATACCAGGGATTGAAGAGCCATATTTTTTCAAGTTATCCGCAATATCCTTTGGTTGCATATTCGGCATAATTGAAGCGTAGAAGAAAGTCAACGCAATGATTAAACCAACATACAATAAATAATATGTAATACCATCTGGACTCAAATAATGATTCATACTCATTACAAAATTCTTTACTGCCGCAGATTTGAAATTTGCTTGTCCAACTAAAGCCAATATCGTTGATGGAAACAACAAAATAGCAATAGCAAAGATAATTGGCATTACACCACCTGGGTTGAGTTTAAAAGGAATAAATGAGTTCATTCCACCATAAACTTTGTTACCAATTTGTCTTTTTGGATTAACAATAATTACTTTTCTTACAGCTTCTTGCATAATTACAATCATAATCATTGAAACAAAGAAGATTGCAAGCAAAATCATTAAACCAATTTGCATAGAGGAACTTGCTTTGACTAAAGCTGCTGTTCTCGAAGTATAAATAGGGATACCAGATAAAATACCACAGAAGATAATTAGTGATCCACCATTACCAATTCCGTTTTCGGTAATCAATTCTGAAATCCACATTACAAGAACTGCACCAGCAGTCAATGAACATATTGAACTTACATAGAACGCAATAGGGTTAACTGATGAAATAATTGCCCCTGGTAAATGATGCAAGTACAACATAAAAATAAATGATTGGAAAATCGCAAGTACAACAGTAAAGATTCTAGTGTACTGTGACAATTTTCTACGTCCAGCTTCCCCTTCTTCTTTCTGCAATTTTTCCAATGAAGGAATTACAACAGAAATCAACTGGACAATAATTGATGATGTGATGAATGGTCCGATACCTAATGCCAAAATTGACACTGTACCCAAAGCACCACCTGAGAACAAGTCAAGGAAACCAATAATATTGTTTCCTTGTGCAATGTTCGCAAACACTTGAGAATTAATACCATACAAAGGCATTTGAACTCCCAATCTCCATAGTGCAACCATCAAGAATGTAAACAAAATCTTTTGTTTCAATCCTGATGCGTTCCACATGGACATCAAATCATCAGTAGTTGGCATTTTAACTCCTTGTGCCATTATACTAACTCAACCTTTCCGCCAGCAGCTTCAATTTTTTCTTTTGCAGATGGTGTAACATAAGCAGCTTTAACTGTAACAGCTGATTTGATTTCGCCGTTACCCAAAACTCTTAAACCAACGCAAGATGGGTGGATTGTTAATACTTCTTTCAATGCGTCTAAAGAAACTTCTTTTAGACCCAAATCATCTAATCTACCAACATTGATTTCAGCATAGTTAAGTTTTGAATAAACTTGGAAGCCTTTCAATTTTGGCAATCTTCTGTAAGCTGGCATTTGACCACCTTCAAAACCTCTTTTAGCAGAGTTTCCAGATCTTTGACCTTCTCCGTTATGACCACGGCAAGATGTTTTACCATGTCCTGATGAACGTCCTCTGCCTACTCTTTTAGATTTAGATGTAGAACCTTCAGCAGGTCTTAAATCTTCTAATGTTATATTTGACATTTTATTTCCTCTTTCTTTGTACTTTATTATACTTTATACACAATGGCAACTATTTTACAATCTCTACTAAGTGAGATACTTTGTTAACCATACCCATAATTGTTGCTGATGCAAAATGTTCAACAACTTGGTCTTTTTTAGTTAAACCTAAACCTCTAACAACTCTGCGTTGAGTTTCAGGAGTTCCGATTAAACTTCTAACAAGTTTAATTTTGATTGAATTTGCTTTTTTATCTGTCATAATTTTTATTTCCTTATAGTTAAATGTTCTTTACGTCAATTAGTTTAAAAATTCAGCCATTGATAAGCCACGTTTTTTAGCTACATCTGTGAATGGAGTTAAAGCCTTCAAAGCAGCGATTGTAGCATTTGCAGCGTTCAATGGAGATTTTGAACCTAAAGATTTTGAAAGGATATTTTCAATACCTGCAAGTTCTAATACTGAACGAACAGCACCACCAGCGATAATACCAGTACCTTCTGAAGCTGGTCTTAACATAACTTCACCTGCACCAGATTTTCCTGTGATTGGGTGAGGAATAGTTGTTTTGAAGATAGGAACTGTAACAAGATTTTTTCTACCATCAGCAATAGCTTTTTGAATAGCGATAATAACTTCTGAAGCTTTTGCACAACCAACACCAACTTGACCTTTTTGGTTTCCTACGATAACGATTGCACGGAAGCTTAATTTTTTACCACCTTTAACAACTTTAGTTACACGGCTGATTTGAACAACTCTTTCAGTCCATTCTGATTGTGGTTTTTCTTCAGTTGTTTCGATTTTTTGTTTTCTTCCACGTCTTCTTCTTGGTTTTTCTTCTGAAGCTTCAACAGGAGTTGCTTCTGCTTTAACTTCCTCAACAGGAGCTTCAGTAACTTTTAATTCTTCATTGTTTTCCATTGATTTTACCTTTCTTTGTAATTTAATTACTTTCAAATGTTTTTCTTATCAGGAAACCTGATTTATATATTTTTGAATACGCCAAAATACAAGCTATTCAAAGCTATTTTGAAATCGTATTCGAACTTTTAACTTCTGACAAGGTAAATATACCCCAAACACGGCTCACCGTCAAGACTTTTGTAAAGAGATTTTAATTTGTTAAGTCTATAGGTGGATAAGTCTATAAGTCGAGTAATTAGGGAATAAGGAAAAAGGAAATATGGAAATAAGTTCGTTACAAAAGACATTAAGGCTTTAAGGCACTAGGGCATTAAGGTTATTACAATTTTTATATAATACCGAGGGTCTCTCTAACTTATTCGTACAGATAGAGATTACGAAACGGTCTTGAGTAGTCATTCTGAGCGAAGCGAAGAATCTCTAACTGGGGCAAGCGAATAAAGAAATGTAGAGGCAGCCCTCCGAGTTAAAATTAAATATACTAAACCTTCTTTACGACTTTTCTGTCAACAAATAGTCCAAAGATTTTTTATAGAAAGATGCAAATTTATAGGCATTTGTTAATGAAATTTTATGCTTTCCACTTTCAACATTAGAAATATAAACAGAACTAAAATCAAGATTTTCGGCAACCTCTTCTTGAGTTAAACCAAGTTTAATGCGCTCTAATTTAATATTTAATCCAAAAATCTTTAACAAAATTTCATCATCCATAGTTTAATTTTATAATCTTGACTTTAAATATCCAATTATCTATAATTTAAATAATTTAAACTATAGAATAAATTATTAAAGGGGAGATTATGAATAATAGAATAAGCAAAGGTTTCACTTTGGCAGAAGTTTTAATTACACTGGGCATAATTGGAGTCGTCGCAGCAATGACAATTCCAAATCTAATAACTTCTTATAACAAAAAAATTACAGAAACACGCCTTGAAAAATTTTATTCTATATTCAACCAAGCTATTAGACTTTCTGTTGCTGAAAATGGAGATACGGACACTTGGGACGATTACTGGCAAGCATTAGATTCAAAAGACCAGATTGAAGTTGAAAATGGCTTTGACACATACCTTAAACCATATATGCAAATATCATACAAAAAGAAAATTAAACACAGAGGTGTCGATAAGATATTATATGTCCTACCTGACGGGAGTGCATTTGCATATGGGCTATGGTACATAAGAGATATAACTTTCTTCCCCAAAGATGCAGAAAAATGTATAACAAGAAATAAACAGGTTGGGACATGTAGTTTTATGTTCATATTTTACCCTTTATCTGATGCTACAACTTGGAAATATCACTACAATAAAGGAATAGAACCGTATTTATACAATTGGGATGGAATAGAGGAACACCTAAAAAATGGAGCATCCTACTCTTGTACAAGTAGAGGAGATTATTGTACTGCAATGATTAAAAATAATAATTGGAAACTTCCTAAGGATTACCCATTAAAACTTCAATACTAAACTTTCACATTGAACATTAATTATAAATAAAGAGAAGTTGACTTTGTGGTAGAATATAAAAAAAAGAACATATGGGAGTTATAGTATGGGACAAACTTTAGTTGAAAAAATTATTTCAAACCACGCAGGAAAAGCAGTTAAAGCTGGAGAACTTGTTATCGCAAAAGTAGATGTTTGTGCAGTTCAAGATGGAACAGGACCTTTGACAGTCCAAGAATTTAAAAAACTAGGGAAAGATAAATTAAACAACCCTGAAAGAACAATTCTATTCATTGACCACGCATCTCCTAGCCCAAAGAAAGAATTATCTAACATGCATACAATTCTTAGAGATTTTGCAAAGGAATATGGAGCTGTTTTATCTGAAGTTGGTTCTGGAGTTTGCCACCAAAGATTAGTTGAAACATTTGTAAATCCAACAGAAATTTTAGTCGGAGCAGATTCCCACACTTGTACTTCTGGAGCATTGGGAGCTTTTGCAACAGGCATGGGTTCAACAGACGTTGCAGTTGCTATGGCATTAGGAAAAACTTGGCTAAAAGTCCCTCCAACATTTAAAATAGTCGTAAAGGGAAAATTTAAAGAAGGGATTTGCTCTAAAGATTTAATGCTCCACCTTATCGGAATGATTGGCGCTGATGGAGCAACATACAAAGCTTTAGAATTTTGTGGTGACACAATTGATAATATGTGTATGGCAGAAAGATTTACACTTGCCAATATGGCAGTTGAAGCAGGGGCAAAATGCGGATTATTTGTACCTGACGAAAAAACAAAAGAATATTTAATCTCTCGTGGCAGAGGAGAAATGTATAAAGAAATTAAACCAGATGAAGATGCTGTTTATGAAAGAGTAATAGAAATTGATGCATCAACAATTGAACATACTGTTTCATGCCCGCACACTGTTGATAACACTAAACTAGCAAAAGATTTAAACGATATAAAAGTTGACCAAGTTTATGTTGGAACTTGTACCAACGGAAGGATTGAAGACATGAGAACTGTCGCAAAAATCCTTCAAGGTAAAAAAGTTCACGAAGGGGTGAGAATGTTAATTTGCCCAGCTTCTCGAGATATTTATAAACAAGCTCTTAAAGAAGGGTTATTAGAAATATTTATGGATTCAAATGCAACAATTCTACCTCCTGGATGCGGTCCTTGCGTTGGTATTCACGCAGGTATTTTAGCGGATGGAGAAGTTTGCTTATCTACACAAAATAGAAATTTCCAAGGAAGATTAGGTAATACCAAAGGTTTTATTTACCTTTCATCCCCATACGTTGCAGCTTATTCTGCAATTAATGGATATATTTCGGATAAATAATTGATTATTAGTGAGAATGTTCAGATTAACCCCTCTCCCAAAGGAGAGAAAGAAGAAAAAAATTAAGCCCAGTTTTAAAACTGGGCTTTACTCTGTTTTCTCTTAATATGCAATTATTAACTTAATGTTGCTTGTAAACATTTTTTGAATATCTTTCGATATATGGTGTATCAATTTCAAATACATGAATTCTTCCTGGTCCTAAATTCACCGAAACTTCTCCTTGTGATACTTGGAATTGGCTTTCCTTTCCATAAGATGGTAACAAATTAACAAGTTTTTGGTCTGCCTTCAAAGATGGTACTTCTACCTTGCAAGCAACATCTCTATTAACGTTCTTATTCGCTATAACAAGTAAAGTTCTACCCTGTCTATGTCTAGCAAAAGCAATAACTTGGTCTAACTTATCTTTTTTCTTATCTAATACAATATAAGAACCACGAGTTAAGACATCATTATAGTTGTCACGTAACTTAAAACACTCTGTCATAAATTTACCAATTTGAGGTTTGTCGCCTCCTGGTTTACGAGAGAGGTTAAAAATATCAAGCTTACCTTGGTGAACAGTTAAATCATGGTTATCAGTCATTGTTTCTGGAGAAGATTTTCCCCTATAATCGTAATTATACCAATCTCCAGATTGGAAACCATCAACAAAGTATGGATTCATCATCGGTAAAGTAACTTCCAAACCAGAAGTCAAGTTGCAATAAACTTCTCCACCATGGAACATTGGAGAAATATCATCGTGAGTTGCAAAAGACCCAATCAATGATTTACCTTTTTCAACTCGGTATGACATATTCAAATTATCAATGACATAATCATGTAATTGAGATGCAGTATTCCATTCATTAAAAATATGATATTGTCCATAATAAGCATCAAAACCTGCCCTTAAAGAATCCTCAGGTCTATCGTATGGCATATTGGCTTGAGGAGAAGCATCTTCATAAGTATAAGTTTCTGCAAGCCAAGCAAATTCAGGATCACGTTTTCTTGAATAAGGAATAATAATATCCCAAAATTCAACAGGTTTTGCTCTTGCTACGTCTGCTCTAATACCATCAACACCTGCATCAATCATCATATCAACAAATTTTCTATGATATTCTAAAAGTTCTGGATTTAATGTTCTAATGCCTTCATCCTCCCAAGGCTGGAACATCCGAATATCAAACCATCCTTGAGGTGTTTTTGCTAAACCATTACGTTCGTGTGCCATTAATTCTGGTTTTGCATTATACAAATCATATGAAGCACAACTTGGCATATCAACCATTACCCTCAAACCTCTTTTGTGACATTCATCAACAAAAGATTTGAATTGTTCTCTATCTGAACGAGAATCATTTTTATCTAACAAGACAGGGTCAATTTTTAACATATCAGCTGGAGCGTAAACCGATCCCGCTGTCCCCATTGCATTACTAGTCCCTGGAGGATTTATAGGTAATACGTGAAGAGTATTAAAACCCTCTGCCTTGACTTCATCTAATCTATAAACGGCATTTTTTAAAGTCCCGTGTTCTTCATTTCCTTGGATAATTTCATTTCCATCTTTATCTTTCGCATTGAATGTTCTTGGAATAATAGCAATAATTTTTGCATTATTTGTTAAAAATAAATCTCTTAAATCATTTTTATAAGGCTTTTCTGGAGCTTTAACCTCATTTACAGGAGTTGTCTTTTGAACAGCAGGAGCATTCATTACAGCTTGATTATTCAAATAACTTGTAAGAAGATTTTCACCAAAAGAAGGTTCAACCTTAGTTGGAATATTCTTTTGAGAATTTACAGGGTTTGAAACTCTTAGAGAATTAAGTTTTTGAGTTATTAAATTTGTTGAAACACTAATCATAATTACTTATTCTCCTTATTAGCTGTTGGAACTTTCATCTTGCCCATAAAGAATTGCGACAAAACCGTAACCCCAAGCAAGCCAGCACCAATTCCGCCAAACATCTTAAACCATTTATTACTATTGAATTTTTGTTTACATAATTTGTAGAACATTTCATCTGGAGCACAACCCAAACGCAAGAAACGTCTTTCTGAAGTTGAATTCACAATACCATCAACCAAGTGATAAGGTTTTGCAAAATTACTATCCCCTCCAAGAATATCTAAAAGTTCTTTTCTATAATTCATAAAGTCATCCCAAATCAAGCTTGTTTGGCCTCTATTAACAGTGTCTGGATTTGGAGCTTCTTTATATACAAATCTCATTACGTTTCCAAAGAATCCTTTATCATTAGAAAGTTCAACCAATTGATTTTCTGGATGAGTTCCTAAAACTTTATTCACAACTTTACCATTTTGAACTTCAACTTGAGAATAAAATCTTGCAAGTTCTTCTGGAGAAGCATTTGCAGGAGGATTAATTTCAGGATGTCTTAGAGCAAAGAATTTTACTGCATAATCTGACGTATGAGCATCTAACAACATTTGCTTAACAAATTCCAACATTTCTTCTTTTACTTGTAATGGCATTTTGTTATGCAATGTTCCAGCTGGATTTTTATCCAATTGAGCAATTCTTCTATAAACATCAACTGTATTTAACAATCTATAAAAAGAACTCTTAACACCAGTAATTCTATCTTTCACAAATGAAATCTGAATATGTTTAGCAGAAGAACGAACATCCCCATCTTTACCATTTATACTTTGAGCTAGAGAATTCATTCCTAACTTTCTTAAAGATTCAGCTGCACCATCATATGTAGTATCAACCTTACCTAAGTAAGAATTTGTATTGTTATCTTTAGGAACATCAATTGATGCCATCTTTTCATGAAGTTCTGACAATTTGTTAAACATATTATCAACAAATTGATTATATCTAGTGTCATCAGAAACAATATATTCTAATTTTTCTCTTAGTAATGGCCCTGTAATTTCTCTATCAATTCTTGCTTTTGCAATTTCTTTTGGTGTAAAATTAAGGGATTTTAGCATATCATCTGTAATATTATTCCAACTATTTGCAAGAATTGTTTCTGGAGCTTGAGCAGCCTTCAAATAAGCAAATTTATCCAAAACTCCAACTTCGGCTTTAAATTGATTTAAAATTTTAGAAGCACTTTCAATAGTTTTTATAGCTCCTTCATTCAAAACAGCAGAAGGTGTAAATTTAAGAGATTTCAAAATTGGGGAATCAGCTCCGAACTCAGGAGAATGAACAAGTTTTTTTGCAACAAATAAAAGTTTTCTATTTACTGGATTATCTGGATTGGCTTTAATAAATTCAGAAATATTATAATTTAATACATTTTGAATTTCTTTTGAATATTCTGAGAAATCTTTCACCCCAGATCTAAACAAATTCTTTGATTCAAAAGAGTGATTTAAAGAATGTTGATTTGGAAGAATTCTTGCCAAATCTTCATCTGCTAAATTAAGAGGTGCTAATTGAGTTTTTATAGCATTTTGAATATTATCAACAGCCCCTTGATTAATAGTATATCCAGAACTAGTTGGAATAATGCTTTCTAAATCCTTTTGCATATCAGTTGCAACAACTCTATCCAAACCTTCTGATAATTTAGAATGTATTTGTTCAAACAACTCGGAAGTTATAGGCTTGCCCTTATTTTCGGATAATAAATTTTCTAATTCTTGTTGATGTTTTGAATAATCAACTTTCTTAATTTCCTCATTGAAATTAAGAAGTAAATTATCTGCTTTTTGATTGATTTTACCATCTTGATATTTTGAAATCGGATTAGTCAAAGCATTACAAATCAACGCACTAGTAATCGGAGTTGCCAAACCAGCAGTCAACATCCACATAGTATTATTTTGAAGAGCAATTTTTCTCATTTTCTCTTGAATAAATTCTCTTCTATTTGGTATATCTTTTGGAACTTTTAACCTATTACCAATTTTATTAATTTCTTCATCGCTATACAAATCCCAAGGAATAAATTGGTGGTCTTGATATAACAATTTCTTTCTTCCATAATTATCTTCATATTTCTGTCTGATATTGAATCCATGAACCAAATAAGCTGGAAGTTGAAGTGCTAATTTAGGCCATACATCCATTGCTGCAAAGAAAGAAGCTAAGCCAACAAATTCCATTACTTTTGTAAGAGGGGTAGATTTTCGAGTAAATAAATAAGATGCAATTGCAACCCCACCAAGCTTCATTCCCATATCATTCAATCTGCCAAGTTCATGGTCATTTGCCTCTCCTTTTACAGAATGTCGAAGAGCATTTATATCATATTTTACATCTTTGAAAAATTCCGCAGGAATATCAAATAAATTATTACGAACCAATTTCCCATTACTTGGTAATGGTTTGATAAATGTTCGGTTATTTAATTCCTTATGAACATCAAAATCTTTAGCGGCTTTATCAGAATTATATTGCTTTGCGGCAGGAGATCCGTTTAAGTATGCTTGAATTAAATTTGTTCTCATCTAACTCACCACACTTTCTTTATTAGAATCCATAACTTGTTCAGACACATGTTTTGGAGGTTTCTTTGTTATATGAAGAGTATTCAACAACCCTAAAGCAGTAACCACAACAGATGCACCAAGTAAATACTTTCCTGCATGCTTATCAAAATGTTTAACCGCATCTGGAGAACCTTTGTACAATTCTTTACAGCTTTGAACGAAACTTTGAGCAAATACTTTCAACGAATGAGTAAATTCGTCAACTTTCCAGAATTTCATTGTTGCGGATTTAAAGAAGTTATCCCATGGTTTTTGGAAAGCCAAAGCCACACCAGTTGCGGCCCACATATAAGAAGAAAAACTTCTCGCCAAGTTTGATTTTACCAAAACCTCTTTATATATAGGCTTCACTTCTTGGTCTGAATCGTTCAAATTCTCTCCCAAACCATTTTTCTTTGCGATTTTATCATATCTAAAATTCAAATCCTGTCCTTTTTTAGGATCACCATACAACTGATCCCAACGAGTAAAATCTACACTTTCTCCAACCTTGTGATATTCAATACTTGTAAGATTATAATCATCAGGATTTTCTTGCAATTGATAATTTACTTTTGCATACGGAAGTTGAGTATCAATGCCAGTAAACCATTTAACAGGAGCATCTATAAAAGATTTTGACAAAGATTTGAAAACGCCATAAAATAATACACCTAAAGCCATTTTTCGACCAAGAGAATTTGCTGCAACTTTACTATCAGGCATGAAAGATTTATTCGGAGCATTAAAAATTGCCATCAATGTTGCACTACCAACCAAGTATGGAACAGTCCCCATTGTTAAAAATTCATAGAAATTTGAATTCTTACTCCCTGTCAATCCTTTCGCAGGATATACGGTAAAAGCTTTTGTCAATTTGTCCATACCTATACGGATACGATTGGAAAAGCTATTCTCCAACAAAGTATCCTCATCGTATGTAATATCTTTATTTTCCCCTGGCTTCGCCCTAAAAGCGACATGCCTGTCACTAAAATTACTTACTGGTAAAATCATGATAACTCCGCATTTCTTTCATTAGAATACATGTCAAGATTATTTTTTGTTATCTCAAACGACCCATATTTACAAATTTTAACAAAAATTATTACTTAAAAACATTGAAAAATATCATTGTGAAAACGCCCATTATTACACAATAGTAGCCAAATATATTTAATGAAAATTTTGAGATAAATTTCATAAAATATTTTATACACAAGTAACCCACAATACCAGATACAACTGTTCCAACCGAAATAGCTAACCAGTTATAAGTTACAGCTTCTGCAACATTTATTTTTACAAATGGATAAACCATAGACGCACCTAAAATAATCGGGATACTCAAAAGAAAAGAATATCTCGCAGATGTTGCCCTATCAAGACCTGCAAATAATCCTGTTGCCATTGTCCAACCAGAACGAGAAAACCCAGGAAGAACCGCAACCCCTTGAGCCAAACCAATTAAAAGAGCCTGTTTTAATGAAACCTTTTGAGTAGAACCTTCTCTTTTCTTCGACAAGTATTCACTCAAAAACAAAACGCCACCAGTAATAATCAACAACCCGCCAACTAATGCTGGATGATATACCAAATGTTCTGCAACTCCATTAAATGGTAATGCTAAAGCTATTGTAATTATTGTACCTACGATAATGTAAATCCCTAATTTTGCTTTATGATCAGAAAAATCTCTATTTTTACAAGCTAAAAATAATGCTTTCGCAATTTCCCAAACATCTTTTCTAAAGAAAATCAAAACAGCTATCAACGTCCCTAAATGTAGCATTATATCAAAGAAAACTTCTTCATTTGATTGAGCCACAATTGGAATATTTTTAAATACCTTATAAAAATTTGATGTAAAAACAAGATGTGCAGAACTAGACACAGGTAAAAACTCGCTCAAACCTTGAACGATACCCATCAAAATCGCTTGTATAAAATTCATTTATTTTCTCTCTTTCTAAAATACTATTATTCAGCTTCAAAATAAGAACAACAAGAAGTTTGGGTTTCCCAAACAGTAATCTTGCTCAATTGAACAATTCTTTCTTTCAATTTATTATAAATATAAGCAGAAATCATTTCGCTAGAAGGACTTTCCCCTTTAAATTCTGGCAATTCGTTCAAATCTTTGTGATCTAAAGTATCCAATACTGCGTTCAATTCTTTTTTTAATACTTTATAATCAACCAAAATATTACTTTTGTTTAATGTTTCGCCTTGAACAAAAGCTTCTACCATCCAATTATGACCGTGTTGATTTTCGCATTCGCCATCATAATTTAACAAATGATGAGCCGCAGAAAAAAATGCTTGTGTTTTAATTTCGTACATATTATATCCCCTTATATAAATTATTGTTCATTCTCAAAATTTACAGACTCAAAAACGAAGTCGCAAAGCTCTCTTACAGCCCCTCGACCACCGTCTTTTGTAGCTTTAAAATTACATACTTTTTGAACTTTTGCAACCGCATCGGCTGGACATCCAGCAATTGCAACTTTTTCCAAAATACAAATATCAGGTTCATCATCACCCATATAAGCAACCTGAGAAAAATCAAGTTCATATTTTTCCATTATAGCTTCCAAGATTGGCAACTTATTTTTTACACCTTGAAAAACTTCTGTAACTCTCAAATCACAGGCTCTTCTGTCAACAGTTCCGTTTTTTCGGCCAGTAATTATTGCAGTTATAAATCCATTCTTTGCCATCTTAGCCAATCCGTGTCCATCCTTGGCATTGAAAGTCTTATATTCCGTACCATTTTCATCGTAGGTAATACTACCATCAGTCATCACACCATCAACATCAAAGGCTAATAATTTAATTTTTGAAGCTATTTCTTTTAAATCCATTATGCAACTCCCGCTCTTAATAAATCATGAACATGAATTACACCAACAGGAACATTATTATCATCAACAACAGCCAAAGCAGTAATTGAATATTTTTCCATTAAATTCAACGCAGAAGCAGCATAAGCTTCAGATGTAATATTCTTTGGATTCAAAGTCATAACATCCTTAACTTTTAAACCAGAAGTGTCAGAATGTTTAATTATTGTTCTTCTAATATCACCATCGGTAAGAACACCCGCAAGTTTTTTATCTGAATCAATAATCATTGCCATACCTAATTTGTGCTCTGATATAGACTTGATTACTGAAGTGAAAGAATCCTCTGAATTAACAATTGGCATTTTATCCCCAGTAATCATCAAATCTTTAACTTTGTAAGTCAAACCTTTTCCTAATTTTCCTGAAGGATGGAACATCAAAAAATCTTCTTTTGTAAAACCTTTTTTCTCCATCAAGCAAACAGCTAGAGCATCACCCATAGCCAATGTTGCAGTTGTACTAGCCGTTGGAGCTTTACCTAAAGGACAAGCTTCTCTTTCAACTGAAATATCCAAAACAACTTCACTAGTTTTAGCCAAAGTTGAATTCAAGTTTCCAGTCATACCAATCATTTCACAACCAAACCGTTTAATTAATGGCAAAAGATTCATTAATTCTTGAGTTTCACCACTATTTGAAATAGCAATAATAACATCATTTCTTGTAATTACACCAGAATCACCATGAGTACTTTCGGCAGGGTGTAAAAAGTATGAAGGAGTACCAGTTGAAGACATTGTTGCAGCAATCTTTTTCCCAATCAACCCAGATTTACCCATACCTGTAACAATTACTCTGCCTTTGCAATTGTACAAAATATCAATTGCTTTATCAAACTCTTCACCAATGTTATTTTTCAATCTCAAAATTGAATTTGCTTCAATTTCTAACACTTCTTTAGCTAATTCATTAATCTTGTTTATAGTCATAACAGTCATATCCACCTCGCCTAACCTAAAGAAATTATACAATAAATATCCTACAAATGCAGTATCTTTACAATTTCTTATCAAAAATTCAAAATTTTTGCCGATATCTATTAGGAAAGGATTTTATATGAAAACAAGAATCATAAATCACAAAGAAGAAATCATTGATTTATCAAAAATGAATATATTTGAAGCAGCAAAACATATTGCGACAATTTCATCCAGACAGTTTTCGATAAATCCAAAAACAAAAATTAAATACAAAGTCGCAACTCCCAATATTAAAAATCTTCTAACAGATATTTCTCTATCAGATATGATTGAAATTGTCTAGATTTTATCCTAATTGAGAATTTGCACCTGATACAACTTCTATAATTTCTTGAGTAATCGCCGTTTGACGAGTTTTATTATAAACAATTGACAAATCATGAATCATTTTGTCAGCATTTGTTGTTGCAGCAGACATCGCAGTCATTCTTGAAGCCAGTTCACTTGCTTGAGCTTCCAATAATGCTTGATAAAAAATATTTGTCATATACATAGGTACAATTTTTTGCAAAATGTGATGTTTATCTGGTACAAATTCCATCAATGGATCAATCACATTATCCGAAATTCTATCCTTAACATCCGCAACACCAACAACAGGTAAAACTTGCCAACTTTCAACAGAATAACTCATCATATTTCTAAATCTAGTTGTTACAATTTCGACTTTGTCTATTTTCTTTTCAACATAATATTCTGCCAAATCTTCTGCAATATCACGAGATTCAATTGGAGATGGGTCATCAATTGCCGAAAAATATTTTTTTTCAATTGGGCAGCCTAAAACTTCACACTTCTTTCTCAAAGCAGAAATTCCCTTTTGCCCAGCAACAAATAAGCAAACTTCAATTCCCTGTTTTTTGTATTCTGAAATTCTACGCAAAGCATCACGCACAACATTAGCGTTATACGCTCCAGCCAAACCTTTATTTGAGGTAATAACCAACATTCCAACTGTTTTGACATCTCTTGAGTGTAACAATGCGGGATAATCATCAATCGCTTGTTTAATTTTCAAAGTTTCACTACTGAACTCCGTAACAGAATTCATCAATTTTTGAAACATTGAAACCAATTCTTTTGTATATGGTCGAGAAGTTTTTACAGAAGTTTCTGCTCTTTTAACCTTAGCAGCCGCAACCATCTTCATTGCACGAGTAATTTTCTTTGTACTCTCAACACTCTGTATTCTGTTTTTTATGTCTTTTAAGTTTGCCATTATATTACCTATAAAAATCGATTTGAAAAATCAGGCGGGTAAAATACCCGACCTGATTATTTTATAATTTAAAAAGTACTTTTGAATGAATTCAACCCTTCAATCAAAGTTTTCTTGTCTTCATCAGACAATGCAGAACCAGCATTCAATCTTTGAGCTAATTCAGAATAATTTGCATTAAAGTAAACAAACCATTCCTTTTTGAATTTAGAAATCTTAGGATTTTCAACGTCATCCAAAATTCCTTCATTTGCAGCAAACAAGATTGAAACTTGTTCCGCAACACTCAACGGATTGTATTGAGGTTGTTTCAAGACTTCTGTCAATTTTTGACCTCTTAACAATTGTTTTTTTGTTGAAGCATCCAAATCAGATGCGAATTGAGCAAACGCTTCCAATTCTCTAAACTGAGCCAAATCCAAACGAAGTTTACCAGCAACTTGCTTAATCCCTTTAGTTTGAGCAGCACCCCCAACACGAGATACAGAAATACCTGCATTGATAGCGGGTCTGATACCTGCGTTGAAAGAATTACTTTCCAAGAAAATTTGACCATCTGTAATTGAAATTACGTTTGTTGGAATGTATGCTGAAACATCACCTGCTTGAGTTTCGATAATAGGCAATGCAGTGATACTTCCGCCTCCAAGTTCATCATTCAATTTTACAGCTCTTTCCAAAAGTCTAGAGTGCAAATAGAATACATCCCCTGGGTAAGCTTCACGTCCTGGTGGTCTTTTTAAAAGCAAACTCATTGCACGATAAGCCTGAGCGTGTTTAGACAAATCATCGTAAACAATCAATACTGCTTTTCCCTGTTCCATAAATTCTTCACCAATTGCAACACCTGCAAATGGAGCAATATATTGTAATGGAGCAGATTCATTAGCTGTTGAAGAAACAATGATTGTATAAGACATTGCACCATGTTCTTCTAAAGTTTTAGCTAATTGAGCTACTGTTGAAGCTTTTTGACCAATCGCAACATAAATACAAATTACATCCTTACCTTTTTGGTTGATAATTGTATCAATTGCAATTGCAGTTTTACCAGTTTGACGATCCCCAATAATCAATTCTCTTTGACCTCTACCAATTGGAGTCAAAGCATCAATTGCAGTCAACCCAGTTTGCAAAGGTTCATAAACTGAACGTCTTGCAACAATACCAGGAGCAACTCTTTCGATTGGTCTTGTTTTTGAATAAGGATATTCACCCTTACCATCTAAAGGTTTTCCTGTTGGATCAACAATTCTACCGATTAAACCTTCCCCAACCGGAACAGATGCAATTCTTCCAGTTGTTTTAACAGTTGTACCTTCTTTGATATTTGTATATTCACCCAAAATAACGATACCAACATTATCTTCTTCAAGGTTCATTGCAATACCCAAAGTATCATTTCCATCTTCAAACGTTACAAGCTCATTTGCCATTACATTACGTAGCCCGTAAACTCTGGCAATACCATCACCAACTTCTAAAACGGAGCCAGTATTTGACACTTCTGTTTGAAGTTCATAGTTATCGATTTTACTTTTTATAATCGAACTTATTTCATCAGGTTGTATTAATGCCATAATTTCCCCTTCTACCTTGATATACTCTTACTTAAACTTTCTATTTTAGTGCGGACACTCGTATCAATCACATAATCATCAAATTTAAACAGTAGCCCCGCAATAATACTTTCATCAACACTCCAAGATGGAGTTATTTCACAATTTAATTTGTGTTCCAATTTGAATAATATATTTGTTTTGTCTTCAAAAGACAATTTCACAGCTGAAACAACTTCAACAGATTTTTTATTCAAATTTTTATCAAACATTTCGCAATAAGCATAGTAAATTGACTCTAATTCGTCAAATCTATTTTTTTCAATCAACAATTTTAACAAATTCAAAATTTTGAAATCTACGCGAGAAGAAAAGATTTCATCTAAAACTGACACTTTATCTTCATTTTTAATAGTCGGATTACCTATAACTTTTTGCAAATCACAAGAAGATTTCAATACGCTCAAAACTTCACCTAATTGTTGATGAAATTTATCCAATGAATTAGATTCCATCGCAACATCAATCAGCGACTTCGCATAAATTTTTGAAATTGTAGATATAATTTTTTCTGTCATTATAAATTTACCTTATCTAATTCGTCCAAACTTTCTTGAATAAATTGTCTATGCAAGTCAGAGTTTTCAGACAGCATCCTTTTGATATTTCTTTCAGCCATCAAAATAGATTCTTCAATCGTTTTCTTTTGTAAATCATTTGAGATTTTCTTTTCTTCAATTGACATTACTCGAGAAACACTATTTTTAATATTTGAAATTTCCTCAGAAGAAGAATTTTCAATTTGTTTTTTGAAAACATCCGCCTTTACTTTTGCTTCTTTTTTTAAGTTTTCAATATCCGTTGGAAGTTTTTCTATCTCTGCCTTAGATTTTTCTAGTTTTGTTACTGATTCAGACTTAGCTTCATCAGACTTTTTGATAATTCCTGCAACATTTGATATTGAAGTATCCATTGAAGCTTTTAAATTCATCTTTATTACAATTACAGCAAGGATACCCAACATTATTATAAAGTTGATAGTATTTGATTCTGCTAATTTTTTTAATAATTCCATCATAACTATTTATTCACCGCCAAGTCCTTACTCATAAATTTTGAAGTAATAGAAGATGCTAAATCTGTTACAACACTAGATTTCAAAACACCTTCCAATGCTTCACTTTCTCTTACTAAAGAGTCTTTTTTTAATTGAATTTCATTTTTTACTTCAGTTCTTGCATCTTGAACATTCCTAGAAGCAAGTCCTTGAGCATTCTCAACAACATTTTTTATTTCTGTTCTACATTCGTTTTGAGTTTGTTGGATTGTTTCAGCTTTTTTGATATCAAGTTTTTCAGCTTGTTCAGAAAGTTCTTTTGCTTCATCATAATTAGAATTTATATATTCATCCCTTTTTCGCATAATATTCAAAATTGGACGATAGAAAATAGCATTCATAATCATAATGAATACAACAAAACTCAACATTGCAACTAAAAATGTAGCATTAAATTCAATCATTTCGGCTCTTCCTTAACTAAAATTATTTAGAGAATAACAACATAATTGCAATAAACAATGCATAAATAGCAGTTGCTTCTGCTAAACCAGCACCAATAATGAAGTTTTTGAATGCTTCAGCTTTAATTTCTGGTTGACGAGCAATTGCATCCAAAACACCTTTTGTAGCAATACCTAAACCTAAACCTCCACCAATTGCACCAAAACCAATTGCAATACCTGCACCTAATTTTGCTAAATCTAAAGTTTGTTCTACTGCCATATTTTTCTCCTTTATCTATTAAAATTATAACCTCGTTATTCTTCTTGAACCGCCATTGAAATATAAGTTGTTGATAATAGTGTGAATACAAGAGCTTGAATCAACGCTACAAACAACTCAAATAACATAAACGGTAACGGTAAAACAATTGCAAACAAACTAATGAATGTTGCAACCAACATTTCGCCAGCCAAGATATTGGCAAAAAGTCGAAGAGCCAATGAAAACGGTCTTACAAACAATTCCAAGGTATCAACAAGAGTAATGATAATTCCATCAATACTGAAACCCTTGAAAAAGAATCGGAATCCATTTTTCTTAACTCCGTAAAATATATAATAAATAGAAACAACAATTGCCATTGCTGCTGTCATATTTATATCATTATTTGGGGAAGCTAATTCGCCATTCGCAAGATGAATCAACTTCAAAGGTAATTGACCAACTAAATTTGCAGTCAAAATAAACATAAATAATGTCAAAATTATAGCTATATGTTTTTGAGCATTTTCATTACCCATACTTGCTTTAGAAATATCATTAAAATATTTAATGATTCCCTCTCCAACAAGTTGCAATTTTCCTGGAACCATATTCAAATTTCTTGTCGTCAATAAAGCAAGGATAATTAGCAACAACATAGTAAACCACATTGTCAGAATGGTATCCATATTAAATGATACTCCATGCCCAAATATGCTAGCTGTGTAAACCCAATGTTCCATTTTTCTCCCTTCGCACATAACATGTTACCACTGAAAAAAATTTTCGCAATCAAAATTTTGTTTGTTATATAATAGAGGCATAATATATATGGTCAGGAGTTTAGATGGTTAAGGTTATCCAATTAGAGGAAGTAGATTCTACAAACAGTTATGGGAAAAAGCACATAGACGAATTTGAAGATAAAACAGCGATAATCACAAAAAAACAAACCTCTGGAAGAGGGCGTTTAAATAGGTCTTGGGTCGATTTAGGAGAAGAAAATTTATTCTTATCAATTATTCTTAAACCATCCGAAACATTTAATGAGAAATACCCAAACCTCACACAATACCTATCTGTCACACTGTGCAAAGTTATTGAGTCATATGGGATTCAAACTCAAATTAAATGGCCTAATGATGTACTAATTGACGGTAAAAAAATTGCAGGAATTTTATCAGAAACAGTTATGCAAGGTCAAAAACTTAAAGGAATTGTTTTAGGAGTTGGAGTAAATCTAAATTCAAACCAAGAAAAAATTAATGCAATTCCAAATAAAATTGCAACAAGTCTAAATATTGAAACTCAAAAAGCTATCGATTTAAAAGAATTTTTAAACAAATTATTAACAGAATTTTTTGAACATTATGACGAATTTTTACAAAGTGGATTTTTACAAATTAAAGATGATTATATAAAAAGAAACTGCTTTTTAGGGAAAGAGCTAAAAGTCCAAGTATTTAATCATATGGAATCTGGACTAGCAAAAGCTGTAAACGATTTAGGAGAACTTGTTTTAGAAGATAATAATAATAAAAGAGAAATAGTACTTACAATAGGAGATATTATATGAACAATTTAGAAAACGGATTAATTCTTCTTGTTATGGGCATGGGGTTCGTGCTTATATTTTTGACTATTATGATTATTTCAATGGGAATAATGTCAAAAATTGTGGGATATTTAAACAAAATATTTCCAGAAGCAGTAGAAGAAGTTAAAACAACTGCAAAAAAAGTTGCAGGAGGAATGGACGAAATAGCACTTGCAATTGCAGCAGTAATGGCAAAAAGAAATTAGTATTTAGAGAAAGGATATAAATTTATGGGGAAAAAACTTATCAAACTAATGGATACCTCATTTAGAGATGGTTTCCAATCTGTTTATGGAGCAAGAGTATTTGTTGACGATTTTATTCCTGCATTAAAATCAGCAGTTGAAGCAGGTATTAGACATTTTGAAGTTGCAGGCGGAGCAAGATTCCAATCTCCAATTTTCTATTGCAACGAAAATGCGTTTGAAACAATGGACAAAATTAGAGCAGCAGTAGGACCTGATATTAACCTTCAATCTCTTTCAAGAGGAGTTAATGTTGTTGGTCTTGATTCACAACCTAGAGATGTTATTGATTTACACGCAAAAATGTTTAAAAAACACGGAGTTACAACTGTTAGAAACTTTGATGCATTAAATGATGTAAACAACTTATTATATTCAAGCCAATGTATAAAAAAACATGGTCTAAAACATGAAGTTACAATAACAATGATGGAATTACCTATCGGATGTACAGGAGCTCACGACGTTGAATTCTATGAAAGAGTTTTACGTTCTATCCTAGATGCTGGTATTGAATTTGATTCTCTAGCTTTCAAAGATGCATCTGGAACATCTGCACCACGCAAGGTTTTTGAAACAATTAAGAGAACTCGTGAAATTTTAGGTGCGGATGCAGATATTAGATTCCACTCACACGAAACAGCAGGAACTGGTTTATCAGCGTATCTTGCAGCTTTAGAAGGCGGAGCTAATTGTATCGACTTATCAATGAAACCAGTTTCTGGCGGAACAGCTCAACCAGACATCGTTTCTATGTGGCATGCACTTAAAGGTACTGAGTATGATTTAGACATTGATGTTGAAAAAATCTTAAAAACAGAAGAAATCTTTAAAGAATGTATGAAAGATTACTTCTTACCACCAGAAGCTCTTGCAGTTAATCCAATGATTATTTCATCTCCACTTCCTGGAGGTGCTTTAACAGCAAATACTCAAATGCTTAGAGATAACAACTTGATGGATAAATTCCCTGAAATCGTATCTGCGATGAAAGAAGTTGTTGAAAAAGGTGGTTTTGGAACATCTGTAACTCCAGTTTCCCAATTCTATTTCCAACAAGCATTTAACAATGTAATGTTTGGAAAATGGAAAAAGATTGCTGAAGGTTATGGCAAAATGGTTCTTGGGTATTTTGGGAAAACTCCTTGTACTCCAGACCCTGAAGTTGTAAAAATAGCAGAAGAACAACTTGGACTTCAACCTACAACTGAAACAGTAGTAGATTTGAATGACAAAGATCCAAATAAAGGTCTTGAAGTTGCAAAGAAAAGACTTGAAGATGCAAACTTGCCAGTTAATGATGAAAACTTGTTCATCTCAGCAGCTTGTAAAGAAAAAGGTATTTTATTCTTACAAGGAAAAGGAACAATTGGAGTTCGTAAAAATGAACCCGCTAAAGGAGCTCCTTCAACAGCAAGTTCTGCTTCAAATGAATACACAGTTACTATTAATGGTAAAAAATATGCTATTGCTCTTGAGGGAAACAAAGCAAAAGTTAATGGAAAAGATTACGATTTTAGCGTAAAAGAAGGTATTGAAGCAAAAGGAACTTCATCTGGCGAAGGAACTCCAGTTAAAGCAGCTCTTCCAGGAAACGTATTAAAAGTTTTAGTTTCGGAAGGAGATACGATTGAAGAAGGTGACGTTATTGCGGTCGTAGAAGCAATGAAAATGGAAACTGAAATCAAATCTCCTGCTTCTGGAACAATCCAATCAGTTGAAATCGAAGTAGGCAATAAAGTTCAAACTGGTCAAGTGTTGGTAACTATCGGATAGGAGGCTAAAAATGATATTATCAGAAGGATTATTACAATTATGGCACTCCACAGGTATTTTCAATATGATTGAAAAAGCCGACCCGACAATTACAAGTGCATTTGAACAATTTTTACACCAATTTGGACATCCCATAATGATTTTGATTTGTCTATTCTTACTATGGTTAGGAATCAAAAAACAATTTGAACCATTACTTTTAGTTCCTATTGCTTTCGGTGGGTTATTATCAAATATTCCTCTTGCAGGAATTGCAGAACCAAATGGATTTTTGGGAATTGTTTACGAATTTGGTATCCACAAAGGATTATTCCCATTAATTATCTTTATGGGTGTCGGTGCAATGACAGACTTTGGTCCACTAATTGCAAACCCTAAAACAGCTCTTTTAGGAGGTGCAGCTCAATTCGGAATTTTCGGAGCATTATTACTTGCTCTATGTTGTTTTGGATTTACACTTCCTCAATCTGGAGCAATTGGTATTATTGGGGGTGCAGATGGTCCAACATCAATTTTTGTAACATCAAAACTTGCACCAGAATTATTAGGAGCAATCGCAGTTGCTGCATATTCTTATATGGCATTAGTTCCTGTAATTCAACCTCCTATTATGAAATTATTGACATCTAAAAAAGAACGTCAAATTCAAATGGAACAACTAAGACCAGTAAGCAAAAGAGAAAAAATTGTTTTCCCTCTTGTTGTACTTGGCTTGTGTATAATTTTCTTACCTGATGCTTGCCCTCTTGTTGGGATGCTAACTTTCGGCAACTTATGTAAAGAATGCGGTGTTGTTGACAGATTGTCAGATACAATGCAAAATGCTCTAATTAACATCGTAACTATTTTCTTAGGCTTGTCAGTTGGGTCAAAACTTTCAGCTGAACAATTCTTGACAGTTCAAACATTGTTCATATTGATTCTAGGTGTTGTTGCATTCTCATTTGCAACAGCAGGCGGAGTAATTATGGCAAAACTTATGAACTTATTTGAAATAATGGCAGCAAAAATGTCTGGAAGAGAACCAAAATTAATCAACCCACTAATTGGCTCTGCTGGAGTTTCAGCCGTTCCTATGGCTGCTAGAGTTTCAAACAAAGTAGGTCTTGAATACAATCCTCAAAACTATTTGCTAATGCACGCAATGGGACCAAACGTTGCTGGTGTAATCGGTTCAGCCGTAGCAGCAGGGGTATTATTAGCACTTTGTCACTAATAACAACTAATCAATAATAAATATCAAAAAGGATGTTCTAGTTTTACTAAAACATCCTTTTTTTTAAACCTCAATATCAACAACAGAACCTAATCTGTCAACTATCGTTTTTTGAATATATCTAAATTCCCCTTTTGTTGCTCTTGGATGAGATTGAGCATAAGTATTGATTTCATCTACGGCATTTTTAATTTCTGGATATTTTGCAGTAATTTTATCAGCTATTACTTTCAAATAATATCGATAACCTCTATTTCCAGCGGCTTTAAATGGCTTATTCCAAAAGGTATCAATTATTGGCTTTAAATCCGCAACAGATTCACTTTCTGTCAACTTTAATGTTGCAGCTTCTAAAACTTTCACTGTTGAAACTTTTGCACCAAAATTTATTTGTGAGGTGATATTTGTATTATTTTGTATTTGCATATTATATTTAACTCTTGTGAAATTATTTTTTGCTATTTTTGTACTAAAATTTATATATGAAAAACAAAAGAGTTGCAATAATAAATTCTGAAAATAAAAAAATTATATCAGCTATTAAAAATATTTTAAAAGATGAGGCAGAAATTCTTGAAAAAGATGCCGACCTTACTAATTATGACATCATTGTTCTGACAGGTTACGAGTCAAATTTTGAGACCAATTTTACAAATAAAGAAGTGATAAATATTCATCCTTCATTACTTCCTGCTTTTAAGGAAGAAGATGCAATTACAAAATCATATCTTTCTGGAGTAAAAGTTAGCGGAGTAACAATTCACAAAGTCGAAAAAGGGAATTTCTTTGACAAAATTTTAGCCCAATATCCAGTTCTTATAGGACTTGAAACACACTTAGAAGAATTTAAAGACGACCTTGAAAAAGTTGGTGCAAGACTTTACCCTCCAGTTATAGAAGCAATTCTCAATGATTCAGTTTTTGATTTCCAAGATTTATTCAAAAATCCATGTAACCACTCAAATGGAAATTGCAGCGGAAATTGCTCCTCATGCAATCATTAATTAAATTTTAGATATTTTCAATTTCTCTATGACCCCATTGAAAAATGTTTTAGAATTCTTCGTTTCGGGTTTAATAGATTTTATTTCTGGATTAAGTGTTACAGAATTATTTGTTCTTATTTTATTAGAGTAAATTGATTTAACTTCCTTAATTACTGATTTATTCATTATTGTTCAAGCCTCTTTCACAGGGTAATTCATCTCTTATAATCAAATGCTATCTATAATAGCTCCATAGGTTCAACCACAAAATCCACAACAAATGGACCTTCAGTTGAAAAAGCACAAGTTAAAGCTTCTTCAATTTCATCTATTGAAGCTACTCTCCTTGAACCAATTCCATAACTTTCAGCTAGTTTTAAAAAGTCAGGGTTAGAAATTTTTGTTTCACAGTATCTTCCACCAAAAGATTTTTCTTGCAATTGGCGAACCATACCTAAATATCCATTATTTAAAATCATAATTTTTACATTCAAATTATAATCCTTACAAACGGCAAGTTCTTCTAAATTCATCTGGAATGAACCATCTCCAGAAATACATACAATAGTTTTATCTGGTTTTGCAATAGCGGCACCTATTCCGGCAGGAAACCCAAAACCCATTGTACCAGAACCGCCTGATAATAAAATTTTTCTATCCTTATTCAATGATAAATTTTGAACGGCCCACAACATATGTTGCCCAACTTCAGATGTAAAAATTACATCTTTATTTTTTGTAAATTTTTCAATATGTTGAATAACTTCAAATGAATGCAACATGTTTGATATTTTCTTATTTGGAGTATTCAAACTTCGTAGCCCTTGGGCTTTCTCAAGCCATTGGTTAAAATCTACTGATTTTGGCATTTTATTCAACGCATGTAAAAAATCTCTTACATCCGCACAAATTGAATCAACTCCATCAATAACCCTTCCTATTTCCAAAGGATTTATATCAACCTGAATAAACTTTTCAGCGAGATTGCAATCTTTGAACATGCAAGTAATTCTATCATTAAATCTTGCCCCTAAAGAAATTATCAAATCTGAATCTTTTAAAATCTGATTTGCAGCTTTATCACCAAAAATTCCAATCATACCAAAATAATTTTGACTATTCTGAGGGAATGTTCCAACACCCATCATTGTCGCAAGAACAGGGATATTTAATGAATTTGAAAGAGCAAACAACTCTTCCTCTGCCCCAGAATGGGCAACTCCACCACCTGTAACTATTACTGGTCTTTTTGAATTCTTAATTCTATTAAAAATTCGTTCAATATCTTGTTTTGAACATTTTAAGCTCTCAGAATTAGAACTTACGTTATCTGCTTTATACTCAACAACTTCACCAAAAACATTCTTTGATAAGTCAACGACAACAGGACCTTTTTTACCAGACATTGCAACAGTAAAAGCTTCTTTTAAGGTTGATTGTAACTCTCTAGCATCAGTAACTTGGAAAACTTTTTTTGTACAAGATTTCGTAATATCACAAATATTAGCCTCTTGAAACGCATCCTTCCCTATTAAATTTTTGAAAACTTGACCAGTTAAAACAACAACGGGAAAACCATCCAGATAAGCATTCACAATACCTGATACGGTATTCGTAGCTCCTGGACCAGAAGTCACAAGTGCAACTCCACATTTGCCAGTCACTCTTGCATAACCTTCTGCGGCATGTACTGCAGATTGTTCATGTCGAACCAAAACATGTTTTATCTCTGATTGACGATACAATTCATCATACAAATCCAAAACAATTCCACCAGGATAGCCAAAAATAGTATCTACACCCAACGCTCTAAGGGTATCGATAATAACCTTTGCACCTTTCTTTGTTTGAATTTCATCTTTAATAAACATGTACACCCTAATCCTAAGTCTGATACATTTAATGGTATCACATAATAATATCACGGGCAACAAAAAAGGAGGAAATTTACATTGATAAAAATCCTCCTTTTTATATTAAATTATTTTGGAAAAACTATTTTCCAATTAAAGTATTCCAAGCATCTCTTTTCTTTTGCATTTCTTTTTGGTTAGCTTTTTGTCTTGATTGAAAATCTTTCTTAGCTTGTTCATGTTGTTTTTGCCACTCTTGTTTTTTCTTTTCTAAAGCCTTTTGGTTAGCTTCCTGTCTTGCTTGAGCATCTTTTCTAGCTTGTTCTTGTTGCTTTTGCCATTCTTGCTTTTTCTTTTCTACGGCTTTTTGGTGAGCTTCTTGTTGTTTTTTTAATTCTTGTTTTTTCTTTTCAATAGCTTGTTGGTGAGCTTTCTTTTGTTGTTCGTAAGCTTTTTGACGTTCTTGTTGTCTTTTTTGAGCTTCTTTTTGAGCATTTGTTAAGGATTGTTCTCGTTGACCAACTTTATTTGCAGCATTATTCAATGCATCAGATAAAGTTCCAGCGTTAGCCGCAGCCCCTAATGATAAAACCGATACTGCCATAAGAGCAACTAATAATTTTTTCATTTACTTTCTCCTTTCACATAATCAGGAAACCTTGTTTCCAGTTTATTCCTTTTTACCTCTAACCTACTTTTTAAATATTCAAGTTCTCTTTCTTGTTTTTGTTTCTTAAGATTTTGCTTTTTCAAATTCTTATTATTCTTTATATATTTTTTAGAACGACTTTGAAGAGCTTTTTGTTCATTTTTTTCAGATTTGGTCATTTGAGAGTTTGCAACATCTTGAGAAATTTCAATTCCTTGAGTTGATACTACGGGTTCAGGAGCCTTCTTCGCAAAACAAGGTACACCTAACAACACACAAACAATAATCAAAACAAACGACTTCATATACTGAACATTACCCCCAAAATTAATACATTTCAATAATTTTTTGAATCCCATCTCGTGCAACTTGAAAAATTTCTAACATTTTTTCATATTCATAAGGTTCACCCTCAGCAGTTGTTTGAAACTCAATAATTTTACCACTTTTGGTTAGTACAACATTTGAATCAACTTGAGCATGAGAATCTTCAGCATAATTCAAATCCAAACGAACATCCCCATCAACAATTCCAGCAGAAATTGCACCAATCGGCTCGATGATAGGATTTTCTTTCAATGTTCCATCTGCTAACAATTTTTCAACTGCATCAGAAAGAGCAACAAAACCTCCGCAAATACTAGCTGTTCTTGTTCCGCCATCTGCCTGAATAACATCCGCATCAATTGTAATAGTTAAATCTGACATTTTTTCTAAATCTACACATGCTCTTAAACTTCTACCTATCAAACGTTGAATTTCTTGAGTTCGTCCAGAAATCTTGGTTCTTTCCCTTTGGCATCTTGTTGAAGTTGATGATGGCAAAAGTGAATATTCCGCAGTTAACCAACCCCTTTTATCTTCTTTGTCCATCCATTTTGGCTTACCAATTTCGACTGATGCAGTCGTTATAACTTTTGTGTCCCCAAATTCTACCAAAACAGAGCCTAGAGCATGCTTTGTATAATTCCTCGTAAATTTAACTTCCCTTGTTTCATTATTCTTACGATTTTCTAATCTCATACTTAATTCTCCTTATAAAACAATCTAAACGTCATAATCCCACATATAAATTTGTCCGCAATAACGACAAACAGCATGTTCATTCATGAACTGCAAATCTGGAACAAAAACATACCCGTCAACAGTAATTTCAATTTCATTTTTATCGTTATACCGTTGAGAAAACTGTTTGTCCCCATGATAATCAGGCGAAAACATCAATTCAAATTTATCAACAGATTTACAATTTTTGCAAATAAACATATAAATTAATCCTCTTTTTCATACCTTGATTTTCTAGAAACACGTCTTACAGGCTTTGAAACAACAATTTCAGCATCTGCACCTTTTACATCAGACAAATTTTTATACCACAAAGACCAACAAATACTCCTTATTGGTAATGTTAAACCACTAATTATCATTCCCAAAACAGAAACAAATATTGTTTTAGAAATCATTTCATTTGTAATAATTGGTTGATTTGCATGGACTAAAATTTTATTAACTAAATCCAACGGAATTAAATTAGAAATAAAATTAAAAATAGAACTTGCACTTGCAGTCAAATTTAAATAATCAAAAACAACCGTAATACCCTCAGTCAAAATATACATAGAGAAAAAGCCAAGAACAGCCATCAAAATAAATGTTCTAGCCCAATTGCCTTTAACAAGTAAAAAACTACGTTTAAAAATATCCGTAATAGATAAATCTGGTTCAAATGTAAATATCTGAAAGACTAAAATAAAATAAATCCAAAGTACAAATCCTGGGATTATAAAAAATATACTTGAACCCAAAGACATCAAAACACTCAAAATAATTAAAAATCCAATGTATTTCCAGCCCCTTTGAGTTGCAACTTCATTATGAGAAGCCAAATCATAAACTTTTCCCGTAGTTACAGCACCCTCTGTCATTGAGTTCAATGCAACATACGCAACCATATAATCCCAAAATGCTTTTGCAAAAATTAAAAGTCCAGGAATTGCCAAAAATAAAATCATTAATAACGCAACAGCAGGACTATCGGCTTTTTGGGCTACTTTTTCGGCAAAACCTAAAGACAAACCAAAGGATAATGCAATACCAATAACCTGTCCAAATACAGGGAATAACATATAGAGTAAAAATTTATCTATATTAGAAAAATAAATTTTTATACCTTCCCAAAGAATAAAGAAAATACTATTTTTTAATTTATATTTGGACATAAAGCCTCCTTTATTGTATCATAATTTTATTACAAATATATTTAGAAAAACAATGAAAAATTACAAAGAATTAATAAATGGAATTACGAGAGAAGATTTTGAAAAAGGATTGGTAAATTTACATATCCATTCAAGATATTCCGACGGGAAAGCAACATTCAAAGACCTTGTAGAACAAGCAAAAGCCAAGGGCTTAAAATATTTTGCAATCACAGACCACAACACAATTCAAGGGCATATTGAAAACCCAAATACAGATGCTATTTCTGGGGTTGAATTTGATGTTTGGCACAAATATATATTCTTACACCTATTGGCTTACGGAATAGACTTGAATAACGAAAAGATGAAAAAATTCTATTCGAAAGACAAGCGAGGAACAGAAGCAGACATTGTGAGAATTTTTTCTCAAAGGAATTTAAAAGAACTTATTGAAACTATCCATGAAGCGGGCGGTATTGCCGTTTTAGCTCATCCATGCTGTTGCTGGGCATTATCAATGGATAAATTTGTAAAAGATTTAGTTGAAATGGGTTTAGACGGGATAGAAGTTTTTTATCCATACCCAAGATGGAGAAAATATATAAAATTTTCTTCCCCTGATAGTATAGAAAAAATCGCAGATAAATACCACCTGATTAAAACAGGTGGGACAGATTGCCACGAAGAAAAGTTGTAAATTACCTATACCACGGATAATCACTTGAATATCGCCAACCATTACGCCTTAATTTTTCAGCACAATACAACCCCTTTCCTTTAGTTTTGCAATCTGCATTAATTTCTTCATCTGACAAACCATATCCAAATGGAACAACTGCACCACTTTGAAGCCTAATAAACATAAAAACATCGTTTCCAAAACGATTTGGAGGAGATGATGCGTTTACATCTACAATTATTCCATTTTTACCAAAATAACTTGTATCATAAGCTCCATCTGAACCATCTGATTCTCCATTATTTATTATTGAATACAAAATACCATCATTTGTAATAAATGGATAACGACCATTAAAAGTAATCCACGTATAACCAACAGTTCCATCATTCTTTTTCCATGGGTCGAAACTTTTATAATTACATGTGCTGTATGTTTCGCAAAATACCGCAATATTCATATATGGTGCAAAATAAAGTTTAACATAATCTTTAATCGATAATGAAGAATCCCAAGTTTCATAATCTTCATTATCGATTGTAGAAAGTTTTATTGCTTGGTTTAAAACAGAATGAGCTTTTTTAACATTAGCAATTTTTGCATCTCTATCTGCCTTAGATATAAGTGTAGGTAAAGTTATAGCCGCAACAACACCAATTATGCCAAGAGTTATTAGGACTTCGGATAAAGTGAATGCACATTGTTTAATTATGTTACTCTTAACAGGTTTAAAAGACTCGAGCTTAGCAAAAGATAAACCCATCTCCCCTACGCCACCAGCCAGAGATCCTTCGCTTTGCTCTGGATGACGTAATTTTTTATGAGTAATTGTCATTCCGAACTTGTTTCGGAATCCCCTTAACTTTATTTTTCCACAATGGAACAAGCGGTTACCATCCGCTAGAACATCGGTTATTAAAGCCTTTAAGAGGTTACCCCCCCCCCGTTTTCAAGCTATTGTTGAGTTTTACCATAATTCTATCTCCTTTATTATTAACTTTCTTTCAAATGTTTTACGTGTTTATAAATATAAATTCCACCCAAAATTACAACTGCAATAATTATCACTGCATCGAATTTATGCCAAATTGATTTTAATTTATCTATATGTTCTCCTAGTTTTACTCCAACATAAACAAGGACATAACTCCAAATCAATGACCCTAAAAAAGTTAAAGTAAAGAATGCTCTTTTTCTCGCTTTCAAAATACCAGCAGGCAAAGAAATAAATGTTCTTATAACTGGCAACATTCTACATAAGAAAAATGCCCAATCCCCGTATTTATCAACCCATTTATCAGCTTCATCCAAATCTTTTTTTGACACTAATAAGTATTTCCCATACTTTTCAAAAAATTTGCGACCACCAAAATAGCCCAAATAATAAGAAGGCACTGAACCCAAAACACAACCAATCGCACCTGCAAAAGCTGCAGCATGGAACCCCATTTCACCTTTACTTACCAAGTAGCCAGCAAAAGGCAAAACGGCTTCTGATGGCAATGGAATATTACATGACTCTATCGCCATTAAAAGTGAAATTCCTGCAGGACCAAGATGAGTGATAACACCTTCAATCCAACTGATTAATCCCGCTAATATACTATCCAACATATCTTCTCTCCATGATTTATACCAACGTAAGTATAGCATGAAGTTTTATTCAAATATAGAAAAAATAATAAAGGGCAAATGATGAAAATCACTTGCCCTTTCAAGCTTTATTAAATTAAAACTATTTGCCATTAACAACAGTTTTGAATTTTTTACCAGCTGAGAAAGCAGGAACTGTTTTAGCAGGAATTTTCAATTCTTTACCTGTTTGAGGGTTTCTACCTGTTCTAGCAGCTCTCTTACGAGGTTCGAAAGTACCGAAACCTACTAAAGTTACTTTTTTACCTTTAGCAACTGTTTTTTGAATAGTATCTACTAATGAAGATAAAACTTCAGCAGCTTCCTTTTGAGTAACATTAGCTTTTTTAGAAATCTCTTGTACTAATTCTTCTTTGTTCATAATAAAACTCCTTCTTATTTGTGTACAAAATTTATTATATAGAAAATTCTCCTCAATGCAAGTATTTTAATGAATATTAACACTTTTTTACCTAAAAAACCTCTCAATAGAGTAGATTAGTTTCAAATTGTATCAATATATTTATAAATACAGACCATTTTTATCTTTTTTGTTAAAATATTTATATACGATTATGTATTTAGAAGAATAGTGGGAACGTAGATTAGAGATTATGAAAGAACGAATACTTTTATTTGTTATTGTTTTGGGGCTTACAGCATTTATTTATATTTTCCAAAGCTACACAGAATGGGGCTTAGCTCTTTTAGTTATACTTATGTCTATTTATGCAATATTTACAACAATTGCATACAAGATTAAACAAAGAATTGATCTTAAAAAACCTCAAATTAAAGATAATTCATACAAACCATTTGTAAGCATTATGATTCCAGCTCACAATGAAGAAACGGTTATTGCTCATACTATTGAAACTGTTTTAAAGCTTGATTACCCAAACTTTGAAATAATCGCTATTGATGACAGGAGTACAGATAATACAGCTTCTGTAATTAAAGATATTGAAAGACAATATCCAGAGAAGGTTAAAGCATTCATTAGACCTAAAGATGCATTTCCTGGTAAATCAGCAGTTCTCAATGATGCTCTAGAAATTGCAAAAGGAGAAGCGATTTTAGTTTTTGATGCCGATGCAACAATGGAACAAGATTTTTTAACTAATCTAGTTTATGAACTTGAACCAAAAGATGTTGGAGCGGTTCAAGCAAGAAAAATAGTCCGAAATAAAGACATGAACATCTTAACTCGTTGCCAAAATAACGAAATGACAATGGACACCTATTTTCAAGTAAGTAGAGATGCGGTTAAAGGTGCAGTTGAACTCAGAGGGAATGGAGAACTTATAAAAAGAGCAGCTATTGAAGATATTGGCGGTTGGAATAATTACACAATTACTGACGACCTAGACATGTCTACAAGATTACATATCAAGGGTTGGGACGTAAGATTTTGCCCAAACACGGCAGTTTATGAAGAAGGAATTATGTACTTATTCCCTCTATATAGACAAAGAAGAAGATGGCTTGAGGGAACGATTCGCAGATATTTAGAATATTTCTGGGACATATTAACTTCTAAAAAAATGTCTTTACGTGCAAGATTAGATACCATTGCATACATTTCAGAATTCATCATGCCAGCATGGTTCATTATTGAAATAGGGATTCTACTTGTTAAAGTATTTGTAAAAGATGCCCCACCACATATTTTACTATCTTCAGTAATCATGGGGGGAATTATTGGTCTTGGATTTGTAATGGCATGTAGATATAGCTTGAGAAGATACGATAACCTACCAAGAAAAGCCGCTTTAATACAATCAATAGAAACCTCTATATATTTATTATTAATATGGTTCCCATTGGTATTATTTATTGGTTTCAAAATTTTATTTATGAAAAAGGATATGAACTGGGGTAAAACAGCTCACGGATTGATTCAGCATGAACACGCAATTCAAAAAGCAAAAGAAAAAATTAGACAAGCTAAAGAAGAATTAAAAAAATTACTGAAAAAATAGGAGAATATAAAATGGAAACATTAACAATTGAAAATGTAAAAGATAAAATCAGAGCAGTACCTGATTTCCCTAAAAAAGGAATTATTTTTAGAGATATTACAACAGGCTTAAAAGATGCTCAAACATTGCAAGTAATGATTGATTATCTTTGTGAACAATACAAAGATTGCGAAATCGATTATATTGCAGGAATTGAAAGTAGAGGTTTTATTTTCGGAATGCCAATGGCTTATAAGATGAACTGTGGTTTTATTCCTGTAAGAAAACCAAATAAACTTCCTGCTGAAACAATCAAAGAAAGCTATGATTTAGAATACGGTTCTGATTCAATTGAAATTCACGCTGATGCTATTGAAAAAGGTGCTAAAGTTTTAGTTGTGGATGACTTGTTAGCAACAGGTGGTACGGCTAAAGCAGCTTGTAACCTAGTTAGAAAAGCAGGAGGAGAATTAGTTGGGGCTGCATTTTTGATTGAGTTGAAAGGATTAAATGGAGTAGAAAAACTTGCTGATTGCGGAAAAGTAGTTTCTATGTTACAATATTAGTAAAGGATTCAGGAGATAAAAAATGAAAAAATTTGCGATTATTATGGCATTATTGCTATTCCAAACACAATTAACTGTTGGGGCTGCAACTACTTATGCTAATTATAATAAGAAGCCCGCTCAAAAAACTCAGGTGAAAAAAGTTAACACTCAAAAAGTTCAACCTGCAAAAGAAAATGATTATTTGCTAAAATACAATATTAATGATCTTGAAGCCGCACCTTGGTTAAATGGTGGTAAAAGAAAAATCTAAAACGGTAACATGTAAAAAAATAACTGGAGCAATCACTCCAGTTATTTTTTTTGTATTTAAATTTTATTTTAAATAGAAACTTGCATTTACATTTGAATAAATTTTGATTGTTCCAGCTTCGATATTTGTTGGGGTTGATTCAGTAGAACCAGCATCCATTGATTCCGCTTTTGCCATCATTAAAGAGTTTCTATAAACAGGAAATCTATTTGAATTATTTATAGAACAACTTGTATCAATATTTTTGATTCCCACAACTGATGAGCCAGCAGCAGAGGCTACGATGTCTGCTCTTTTCTTAACTTGTTTTGTAGCATTAGATAATAGCTCTGCGCATTGAGTATCTTTTTCTGATAAGCTAAAATTTAAGCTATCTACATTTGTAGCTCCTAAAAATAGAGATTTATCAATAATCATTGCAATTTTATCGATTGATTTTGTATGAACAATAATATTATTAGAAACTTCATATTTATCTAAAACTCTTTTATTGTTGCTATAAATATAGCTTGGAGAAGCTGAGAAGTTTGAAGTCTTGATATAATCTCCATTTGCTACTGTTATTTGTTCTTTTAAATAAGCATAAACTTTATCTGTAATTTCTTTGTTTTTTCTAACTGCTTCTTGCATTGTTTTTTTATCATTTGTTTTTACTGCAATAGAAACCTCAACTGTATCAGGTGCAACTTCTTTTTCTGCTGTATAAGAAACTGATACGTAACCTCTATCTTTATTAGATGCAATTTCATTTACTGCTCCTGCAGGTAATGTGCAAATAGAAGTTGACAACATAACAGCACTAAGTAATGTTGCGGAAATAAGTTTTTTCATAATACCTCCTAATATTCAAAATTTATTTTACATTAGAAATTGTTTCATCTTCTTTTTCGCTATTTATGTCTTTGTTAAGCGAAATTGGAGTTGAAACATGAGTTAAATCTTTTTCAGATTCAATCTTGCTTTTTTCAAATTTATCTGCTTTTTGAATAACTGTATTTATTTTTTTTATTTGTGAATTTATTTTAGCTTTACGCATAATGGTATCAAACTCGGCATCACTTAAAGAAGGTCCATCTTTGAAAGATATTGCCAAACCTTTTTTAGAAAGAATGCAATATGTAATTGCAATTATTCCCCATAGCAAAACGCCTTGTAGAATATTTAAAACAGGGAACATGAATAAAGATGCTAAATACTTGTTCCATAAAGACATTGCAACCATTCCAGGAAAAACTACAAATCCAGCAAACAAACAAGCACCGATAAACAATGCTGTTATAATTCCTCTAAAACCATCTATTTGAACAACTTTCATATTTCGATAAATCCTTTTTTTTATTCTTTAATCATTTCAAGAAAATCTTTTTCTGTCAATATTATAACACCTAAATCTTGTGCTTTGTCTAATTTTGACCCTGCGTTTTCTCCCGCTAAGACGTAAGATGTTTTTTTAGATACGGAAGAAGAGGTTTTTCCGCCATGAGATTTAATAATTGCACTTGCTTCATCTCTTGTCATATTTTGTAACGTTCCAGTCAAAACAAAGGTTTTCCCTGCTAAAATATCTGATTTTGGTTGAACCTTGGAAACAGGATTAACTCCAACTTCTTTTAATTCGTTTAATAATTTTAAATTGTTTTCATCTCTAAAATAATCAAAGATAGATTGAGCAATTATTTCTCCAATTCCCGCAATATTAGATAATGATTCAAGAGAAGCATTTTTCAAATCGTCTATGGTTGCATATTCTCCCGCTAAAATATCTGCGGTTTCTTTTCCAACGTGACGAATGCCTAAAGCCGTTAAAACTCTATTTAATGGTTGAGTTTTGCTTCCTTGAATTGAATTATAAATATTTGATGCGGATTTTTCTTTGATTGATTCTAATTGCATAAAATCATCCATTGTTAATCGGTACAAATCAACAGGGTTTGAGATGAATTTTTTATCATATAATTGTTGAATTAAAGAAGGACCAACGTTATCAATGTCCATTGCCTCTTTAGAAACCCAGTATTCAATTTTTGCACACATTAAACTACTACAATCTGGATTTTTACAGTATAATCCGACTTCTCCATCTTTTTCTGTTAAAGGGCCCCCACAAGATGGACAAACTGTTGGCGGATTGTAGATTGGTAAAGAATTATGCTCTCTAGTATCCATAACTTTTACGACTTTTGGGATAATTTCTGCCGCTTTTTTGATTAAAACAGTATCTCCAATTCTAATATCAAGTCTTGCAATCTCATCGAAATTATGCAAACTTGCTCTTGCAACAGTACTTCCAGCGAGTTGAACTGGTTCTAATATCGCAACAGGAGTTACAACCCCAGTTTTACCTGTGTTAAGTTCAATATCCAGAAGTTTTGTCGCAACTTCCTCTGGTGGAAATTTGAATGCTGTTGCCCATTTTGGAGCTCTTGCAGTAAAACCCAAATCCTTTTGAATGGCTAAATCATTTACTTTGATTACAACCCCATCTGTTGCATAATCTAAATCAAAACGCTTTGTTTCCCATTCTTTGCAATAATCTATTGCCCCTTGAATATCATCAACTAAGCGAATATTAGGATTAACTTTGAATCCTAATTTTTTTAAATACATCATGCCGTCATAATGGGTTTTAATATTTTTATCTTCGGCATTTTCAAAAATCCCCGTGTAAGTAAACATTGACAAATCACGTTTTGCCGTAATTTTACTATCTAATTGTCTGAGAGAACCGCTTGCAGCATTACGAGGATTTGCAAAAACTTTTTCCCCTTTTGCTAAAGATTCTTCATTCAACTTTTCAAAAGAAGTTTTTGGCATGTAAATTTCTCCACGAACTTCTAGAGTTTTTGGTTCAAATAGTTTTAATGGAATAGCCTTGATTGTTTTCAAGTTAGGGGTAATATTTTCCCCTGTAACGCCATCTCCACGTGTTACTCCGAGTGTGAATAAGCCCTTATCATAAGTTAGAGCAATTGCAAGTCCATCAATTTTGAGTTCGCAAACGAGAGAAAGTTTTTTGTCATATTCTTTGCAAACTCTTTCGTACCATTTTTTTAATTCTTCTTCATTGTAGGTATTATCAAGGCTGTACAAACGATATTTATGCTTATGAGAGAAGAATTTTTCACTAACTGAACCAACTCTTTGGGTAGGACTGTCTGGAGTTTTTAAAAGTGGATATTTTTCTTCCAGTTCTTTTAATTCTGCAAACATTTTGTCGTATTCAAAGTCTGTTAAATACGGATTTTCTTCAACATAGTATTTGTAGTTACTTTTATTTATTTCGTCTTTTAGAAAATTGATTCTTTCTTCTATTTGCATAAATGTCTCTCTTTATTAAAAATCCTACATTGCCATTAAAAGTTCACGTATAACTTTTGTTGCGACTGCTGTGGATGCTCCTGAGGCATCATAATCTGGAGCAAGTTCTACAACGTCTGCACCAACGATATTAAAATCTTTCAAATATTTAAACCAGCCCACAAGTTCCTTGAAACTCATCCCTCCAACCTCTGGTGTTCCTGTCCCAGGCATAATTGATGTATCAAGGCAATCAAGGTCAACAGTTACAAATACATTTTTTGTTTTTAAGGAATCTAAATCCTCATAATATTTACACAATGTATTATGTTTTGCCATAAAATCCCATTCTTCTTTCATTCCAGAGCGAATACCGATTTGTTTGATGTTTTCTGGTTTAACGAATTTTGAAATATGTCGAATTACTGCACTGTGTGACATTTCTTCGCCCATATATTCTTCTCTCAAGTCTGTATGAGCATCAAAGTGGACAACAGCTAAATCATCATAAAATTTTGATACGGCTTTAACTTCTGGTAATGTTACCAAATGTTCTCCCCCAATGCCGAAAACTCTTTTTCCGTCACGGTAAATGTCCTCAACATTTTGTTCTATTTGTTCAAGTGTTTTATAAGTATTGCCAAGAGGAAATTCTAAATCACCCGCATCATGAAAATTTACATCTTCCAATTCTCTATCAAAAATAGGTGAATATTCTTCTAAACCCCAACTTGCTAGACGAATTTGCTCTGGTGCGAACCTTGAACCTGGTCGATAAGAAACCGTTCCATCGAATGGAAGTCCTAACATAACGATATTTGATGAGTCATAATCAGGATTTTGAGCCATCCATGATCTATCTAAAAAAGGTCCTCTTAGCATAAAAATTCTCCTTATATATCCCTAACTAAAGACTATTTTACTATAAAGTAGAGTATTTTTTCAAGCAATAAAAACCACCCTTGAAATACTAAGAATTGTCTAAATAATATTGAGCAAAAGCTAAATATATGTTATAATGAATATATACTTTGAGGATTAAACAGGGAAAAATATGATAAAAAAAACTTTAGCATTTACGGTCGCAGAAATACTTCTAGCAATGTCAATTGTAGGAGTTGTTGCAGCAATGACTATTCCAACACTTCACTACAATAAAACAAAAAAGGAATATAGTGTTAAACTCAAAAATTTCTATAGCAGAATGCAAAATGCAGTTGAAGATATGCAAATAGATAAAGGCTCTTTTAAAGATATGAAAAAGCCGACAAATGGAACAATGAAAAATTGGTATATGAACAATATTGACCCATACATGGGACATCAATACGAGCGAGGCAATACTGTTTATTTCAAAGATGGTTCTTCATTAGAGTTACTTGGGATTGGTGGTTGTCTTGATGTAAAATACGATATAAATGGGAGTAAAAGTCCAAATAGATGGGGCTATGACATACACAGATTCCTATATTGTTTTGATAATGCCGAAAGAGAAGCTTGGTTTGGCAACACAGAAACCTTCTTCGGTCCTTACGGTGCAGGACTTATCTCTAAAGACACAACTCGACAAGCAATGATTGATAAATGTAAATCTACACCAGATTACTGCTCTCGACTTCTTCAAGTTGATAACTGGGAATTTAAACAAGATTATCCATTCAAATTCTAAAAACAAAATTTATCACAAAAATACCACCTCTTCGTTTTGGAGAGGTGGTATCTTTTATTAAATTAATCAACATAATCTTTCATAACATCCATCATGCATTCTTTTGCAACATCGGTTACAAAATCCATGTCTTGTGGTTGGATAATTAATGGAGGATTGAAATAGATCACATCTCCTAGTGGGCGAAGCAATACACCTTTTTTAAGAGCTTTTTTATAAATTTGATACCCTAATCTCAAATTAGATGGGTAAGCTTCTTTTGTTTTCTTGTTTTTTACAATCTCTATTGCGTTTACCAAACCAATATGACGGACTTCGCCAACATAAGGTAAATCTAAAAATTTCTCATTTATAATTTTATTAAAATATTTTGCATTTTCAACGGCATGTGGAATTATTTGTTCATCTCGTAAGATATCTAAAACTGCATTTGCAGCAGAACAAGCTAGAGGGTTTCCAGCGTAAGTGTGAGAGTGCATGAACGCTTTCCCTTTTCCGTAATCATCATAAAAGGCATCATAAATATCATTTGTAGCTACACAAATTGACATTGGCATATAACCACCAGTCAAACCTTTTGAAAGACACATAATATCTGGGGATACTCCAGCGTGGTCGAATGCAAACATTTTACCAGTCCTTCCGTATCCTGTGGCAATTTCATCTGCAATCAAATGAACATTGTATTTGTCGCATAATGCTCTTAATTTTGTTAAATATAGAGGAGGATAGATTTTCATCCCTGCAGAGCCTTGTAGTAGAGGTTCAACTAGCATTGCACAAGTTTCCTCTCCATATTTTTCAAAAGTTTTTTCTGCTTTTTCAAAGCATTCGCAAGCACAGTTATCTCTACATTTGCCATAAGGACATCTAAAGCAATCCGGTCCTTCAACCCTTACAACATCCATTAATATGGGTTTATATATTTGTGAATATAAGTCACATGCTCCAACTGACAACGCTCCGATTGTTTCTCCGTGGTACGCATCAGTCAAAGCCATAAATCTTTTCTTTTGAGTATTACCGGTTTGTTGGTGATATTGAAAACTCATTTTCATTGCCATTTCGATAGAGGCAGAACCATTATCTGCAAAATTGAATTTTCCTAAACCTTTTCCTTTTGGCAAAACATCCATTAATCTTTGACACAAAGTAATTGCAGGTTTGTGAGTAAAATTAGCAAAAATTACGTGTTCTAAAGTATCAAGTTGTTTTTTCATTGCTTCATTAATTTTAGGATTACAATGACCTAACAAATTGCACCACCATGAACTTACGACATCTTTATAACAATTTCCATCAATATCATATATATTTATACCTTTTGCGTGGTCAACAACAATTGGCGGTAATGTTTCATAATCTTTCATTTGTGAACATGGATGCCATATGTATTTTAAATCTTCTTCTTGCCAATTCATTATTCTTCCTCCCAGATTTTCAATAAATCATTTGTTGAAATATTTAAGTCATCATCACCTTTTTTTACCGTTGCTATAACGTTTATTCCTGTTAAGCGTTCAATTTGTTTTTTGTTATCAAGGTGCATAAAATTATCTTCTTCAAAATTGTTTAAAATTAAACCTTTAATATTTATTCCTTGTTGTTTAGCATATTCAACTGTTAATAAAACTGAATTAATTGTACCCAATCCGCCGTCTGCAACAATGACTACATTTAATCCTAACGCTTTTATTATATCTGGTAGGAGTAAAATTTCTTCCTTCATATTGAATGGGCAAGTTATTCCTCCAGCACCTTCAACAACCAAATAATCATAATTCTTTTTTCTTTGTTCAAATTCTGATTTGATTTTTGATTTTTCTATTTTAACCCCTAGTCTTTCTGCTGCTAGATGTGGTGATACTGCTTCTTCAAAACAATATGTAACACAATCTATCGGCTGGATATTTAGTTTCGATGTTTTAACTACAAAATCACAATCTCCAGGGAGTAAACTACCATCGGGTTGTTTAATTGCACCACTCAATGCAGGTTTATAGTAACCACAATTAAATCCAGACTCTCGTAATTTTTTTACCAACAAGGCTGAGATATAAGTTTTGCCGATATCAGTGCCAGTTGCTGTTACAAAAATAGATTTACAAACCATAATCAAATCTCCAATAAAATAGACGGTAGTTTTAAACATACCGTCTATAATTATATATCAAAAATAATTTACAAATTACAATGATGTTGCAGAACCATCTAACAAGTAGTCATAGTGTCTGATATCATCGTAGTTGTTTGGTCCATTATCCAAAGGTGCCAATTGTGGCTGCTGCGGAGCAGGTTGAGCTGGTGCAGGTTGAGCCTTTGTAGAACGTCTGCTTAACAATGAATCAAAGTCTGGTTCAAGTGTTAATTCAAAGTGGAATCTACCCATATGTCTATGTTGTTCATAAGCATTGTTAATCAATGGATAGCCCCAATATAAACGAGCACTCAAGTCACCTGGTAACTGAACTCTTAAGCCCATACCTACAGAAGCTAAGAAGTAACTTCCACCATAAATATCTTCACCAACAAATGGGAATACGCCAGCAGTATCAGCAAATACTGCACCTTTCAAATAATTACCTATAAAGTTACGTGTTCTACCTTCTTTATTAGTAATTGTTCTTGGTAATAGAGGGAACATCAATTCACCACTGAAGAAATAACCACTCTTACCAAGCATTACACCTTCAGAATAACCTCTAACTGTTGCCAAACCACCTGTTTGGAATTGATCCAAATAAGGAATATGTTTGTTATTTGGAATAACTTGGTAACTACCTCTCAATTGACCGATTACACCGTGAGAGAAGTCATGTAATCTTAATAAACCTCCAGAATATTTGAAGTAGCTTGAATCACTATCAAATATTGGAATTGCCATAGATGCGTTTTGGTTCAAATACCAAATACCGTATTTAGTATCTTTTCTCATATTCAAACCAACATCAATACTTGTTACTTGGTCAACATCTGCAATAGGGTCATAGCTTAAACCGAGCATATTACCCAAATTAGACCAACTTCTTGCACGTTTGTAGTTTAACGCAGTGAAAGTCTTTAATTCAAACCCTCTTGTTCTAACAATTGGTTGATCATAGTACAAGCTATAGATATATGAATTACTTTTCAAGCCCATCCAACTGTATGGTCCATTCTTAACATTTGCAAAAGTTGAAGAATAAGAAAAACCAATTCTACCATCTTTTTTGTTTATTGGATAACTATAATCAAAGAATGGACTCACTGCACCTTTAGAAAAATATGTACCTAAAGACATTTGATCTCTATGGTGGAATAAACTATCAGCAACAATTGCTGGACCACCTCTTAATTGTCCAGTACTTCTACGACCAGCATTATCCATCATACCAATCAAGTGGAATGGGAATGTTTCAGCAGCTGTCAATTCAATGTCAGTAGTTCCTGGAGTTTGTCCAGCTTTCAAGTTTGCAGATAAGTTAACACCATCATGGTATCTGTTGAAATCCAAAACATCTTTTTCTAAATCAACAATATCAAATAACTCTCCAGATTTTTCTGGCATACGCTTTAAGATATAATTATCAGTTGTGTATTTGTTATTAACAACGGTAACTTCTCCAATTTTACTTTCAATAAGCTCGATTCTGATATTTCCGTTAGAAACTGTTTGTTCAGGAAGATAAGCTCGAGCAGTAACAAAACCACGTTCCGCATACAACTTATTCAAACCATTAACAGCACTTTGGATATCGGACATAAATACATTACGTCCAACATATTGACCTATTACAGAATTAATTTCTTCTTTTGTAAGAATTTCAGAAGGTGAAACTTCAATAGAATTTACATATACACCCTTTGAACCCATTTCGTCAACAGTCGCTTTCATCGCATCTGGAATACTTGTCTCAGGTGTTGCGTAATTTTTTACAGCAGAACCACCAGTACCATATCGCTTTTGTTCATATTGATAATAATCACTGTTGCTACGACGTTGGTTTTTGTCATATCTCATCATATCAGCATCGTGAGTAGTTGCCCCACCAACTTCGTGCATAATTTGAACTTCTCTGGCACTGTATCCAGGTCCAATTGGATTTAAACCTGCTTGAATACCTCCAGCAGAAGGATCTGCAAGTGCAGGGGAAACTGTCAATGCACAGAACGCAGTAGTGACCAGCACCGCATTCAATAATCGATTAGTTTGGTTAACCTTTTTCATTGTCTTTTACACCTTCTATTTATTAATTATTATATATCTAGTTATATATCTAAAATTATATCTTTAAGATTATTGTCTATCGACGATGTTTAAATAAAAATACTTTTTTGATTTTTGTTACAATATTTAACAAAAAAGTATTGTTATTCCATCGCAACATTATTATACTAAATTACGAAAATCATGTAAAGATGTAACGCAAAAAATAAACCAAATGGATTACTGTACACAGAATTAAAATTTGTGATAACATAAAGGTTGTTAAAAAGGAGAATGTATTATGAGAAAAAATTTAGGACTAATGGCTGCTGTTATTGCCGTTGCAGGATATTTATCTATGGGTTCAGCTGTAATGGCGAAAGATTTTTCAGTAGCAATCGTTGATGTACCACAAGTTGTGAATGCATCTGCTCAAGTTCAAGCTCTTAAAAAAGACCAACAAGCTAAAGCAGAAGAAATTGTTAAATTTGTAGAAAAAGCAAGAAAAGATGTAGCTTCAATCACAGATGCTAACAAGAAAAAAGCTGCTGAAGAAAAATATAACAAAGAATTAATGGCTAAAAAAGAAAAAATGGATCAAGATTATGCTGCAAGATTAAAAGCTCTTGATACATCTATTTCTCAACAAATCAACGAAAAAGCAAAAGCTGACGGATATGATTTAGTTTTGAGCAAAGGAATTGTCCTTTTTGGTGGTAATGATATTACTTCTGAAATTATCAAAGTTGTAAAATAATCAAAATTAATTTGTAAAGTTTAAAGTTTAACCTCCGATTTTTCTATTATGTAAATCGGGGGTTTTATTTATTTTTAACTCCAATTTTTTGACAATATTCAGAAATTGGACAAATATTACACTGTGGGTTTATTGGCTTACAAATATTTTGTCCGTGAGTAACTAAAAGAGTATTTATTGGAATCCAATATTTTATAGGAAGTTTTTCTCTTAGTGCAAATTCTGTTTCTTCTGGAGTTTTTGTTTTTACATAACCAAGACGATTAAAAATTCTATGTACATGAACATCAACGCAAATTGCGGGTTCTCCAAATCCTAAAGTCATGACAAGATTTGCAGTTTTTCTTCCCACTCCACGAAATTTGCACAATTCATCTATGCTATCTGGAACTTTACCATTATATTTTTCGACAATAATTTTCGAAAGTTCAATGATTTGTCCAGCTTTATTTTTATAAAAACCAACAGGATAGATGGCTTTGGCTAAGTCTTCCTCTGTAACATTCATCATTTCTTGTGGTGTTTTAGCAAGTTCTAACATTCGTAATGTAGCGGGATAAGTTGTTTTATCGTTTGTTCTCAAACTCAAAATACAAGCGATTAAAACAAGATACGGATTTTTGAAATTATCCATAAGTTTTACAAATTCGCTCTGTGGTTGTTTTGCATCTTGCAGAATTTTTATAACTTCATCTATCATAAAATAATTATATAACAAATGTTTTTACATATTTATAGGTCAAAATAATTTGCTCATCAGTCATTGAGTCAATAATTTTTGACAAATCACGCTTTACATCTTGAATTGGGGCAAGGTGATAAAATTCAAATAACGTTTTCGGTTCAATATTAAATACCTCTGCAAGCTTTGATATAGTAGAAGCTTGTGGCATGTTTTTCCCAAGTTCAATTCGGCTTAGGTGCTTATCATCAATCTCCAATTTTTCAGCCAATTCAAATTGGGTCATTCTGTATTTTTGCCGATATTCCCTAATCCGTTTTCCTAAAAGAACCTTTATATCCATAATTATTACCTCTTTGAAATTAGGATAATTAATATTATTAGATTTTAATACTTTATAGAGTAAGAATATTTGACAATAATTCGCACTTAATATAGAATTATTACGTATTATTTGAGAATTATTATTCTATATTCTTATTTAATATAGAAAAGAGGGTAAATGCAAAAGGGAAAAGGTCTTACACTAGCAGAAGTTTTGATTACATTGGGAATAATTGGTGTTGTTGCAGCAATTACAATTCCAACACTTATGACCAAAATTCAAGAAAAACAATATCAATCCCAATACAAAAAGATTTTCAGCGAATTAAATCAAGCAGTTAGATTACTCCAAGTCGACGATGAAAATTTATTTTCAGACTGTGGGAGTTTTGAGGATGCTTGTTTTAGAAATGCCATTGCATCTAAACTAAAAGTTGCTTACACATGTGATTCTCAAGTGCCAAACAAATGTCAAAAAAATTCAACCTTTTTAGGCAAACAAACCAGATATTATAAAATGAGCGTTAATGATACTTGGCCAGCTTTAACAACAATAAGTGGTTATTCTGTAAAATTTAGATTTCATAGAGCCAATTGCTCTCTCGTCGCAGATATTGGAACAGCTTGGGCTGGGAATTTAATAAATTGCGGATGGGTTCAAGTAGATACGAATGGAATATCTAAACCAAACGTAGTTGGTAAAGATATTTTCTTTTTATCTTTAATGCAAGATGGATTTGTACCATATTATGAAACAAATGATAAAATTAAAGACTGCAAGAAAGGAACAGGTATTTCCTGCTCTTCACTTTACATAAATAATGGTGGAATCCATTTTAGCCGCTAATTAACTAAGCAACTCTTCAACATTAACCATAGTTTTTAGCTTAAGTGCGTAAATATTATCTCTGTCAAATCTCGCTAGCTTAACTGCATCTTTTTCTGTTGTAATAATACTTCCAGAAATATCCACAATATCAATCGGAGCATATTGGTGATGATCATCAAATGTTACTGTTTTTACTACTTCATAATCTGATAAAAAGTCATAAAATTGTTGTGGTTGACCAATTGCACACATTGCAGTTACTGCCAATCCTTCCATTAGTCGTTGTCCAGTTTTGATATTATACACATAATCTGGTTCTGTATAACAAACACTAGTAGGAAGAGTTAATCTTTTGTGCATAATTCTTGCAACTTTTTCAGCAATTTCGTGGTTTCGATTTTTGCTCACGATTAAAAGTTTGTCTATTCTATCAAGAGCTTCAGGGCCTTCCCTCAACGGTCCTGCCGGTAAAAGATGCTCATTGCCAAAACCTTTAACGCTATCCATCAAAACAATGTCCAAATCTCTATGAAGTTTGCGATGTTGAAACCCATCATCTAATATAATTTTTTCAACCCCAAACTTTTCAACTGCATATTTTGCAGCTAAATACCTATTTCTACAAGTAAAAACATAACATCCTGGAGCCATTTCTGAAAGCATATAAGGTTCATCCCCAGCTTGAATCGCATCAAAATAGATACTCTGTCCATCAGAAATCATATTAACATTTTTATTATTTAATTTTCCGCCATAACCTCGAGATACAATCGCAACTCTCTCTCCTTTAGCAACTAAATATTTTGCAATTTCTGCAACAACAGGAGTTTTACCTACTCCACCAGTTGTCATATTACCTACAGATATAACATATGCTGAAACCCTCTTAGGTTTAAGTATTTTTTTGTCATACAAGAAATTTTTTACCCGACTACCCGCACCATAAAAATACGAACAGAACTTTAAAATTTCAAACAAAATCCCTTGAGGTTCTCTTGTATAATGAAGTTGTGTAATTTTCGTTTTTAAATTTATCATGATTAAAACAACAATCTGAACAATAAAAATCTCTTGTTCAACTTATCTGAGAATTTTCTAAGATTTGAAGAAGTTACAACAGTATCATCAACAATCTTCTTCAAATCAGAAGCTTGGTTTGGAGTTGCAGGGTTTACACTATTAACAGTCTCTAATGTTGTAGAAACTTCAACCATTGCTTTATTTACATTTGTAATTGCATTAGTAAGCTGATTTTTCAACTTATCATCTTTTGTCATAGAATTTACGCTTGCACTAATTTGAGCAAGGTTATCAGCAATAATTTTTAAGTTCTTACCAGTTTCTTCCGCATCAGCAGCATCCATAACTTTGTTCAAATTACGAGACAAGTGATCAACAGAATCCGCAGTAGACATCAACTTAGTTTTAAATTCTTTATCACCTATAATATTATTAATATTTGCAGATAATTTATTAAAGTCATCAGTTGCCTGTTGAGTCATTGCCAACAATTGTTCAATATCACCTTTTGAAGAATCAAGCAAATTATCCACCTTATCAAGAGTTACACTTGAACGAGAAGTTAAAGCGTTCAAATTAGCAATTGTGTATTTCAAATCTGCAATTGTATCATCAGAAAGAATATCATTAACTTTTTTATTTGTTTCAGTTAATGTTTCCGCTGCTTTATATTGCCAATCCATAAAGTCAGATAATCTCATAGGCTCAACAATAGTGTATGGCGATTTCTGAGTTGGATAATACAATGGAGTATCATCAAGAGAAACCAATCTTAATTTGTGATTCCCTTCATAAGAAACAGCTGAACCTCTTAAAAATTCCGGTAAAATCAAACCAGGAAGATTTACAAAATAATCAACTTTATAAGCATAATTTGTTTTGATATAGTTTCTATAACTAGGTGGAATTGAATCTTTAGCAACAACATCTACACCTTTTATTAAACCTATATCATAATATTTGTCACTTAACTTCATCTGAACGGCATCATTTTTATATATCATATTTCTATTATTCATAGGAATATAAATAGTCTTTGTCTTTGGCGGAGTAATTTCTAAAAACAATTCCCCAATTAAACCAGATTGTTGGATAGAGAAAGACGAAGCTCTAGGAATTTGAACGTTTGGGTCTGTAATAACGAATTTTACATTAACAAAACTTTCTTCACCATCTACAACAGGAGTAATCTCTTCAACTTGACCAACTTTTAAGCCCATAATTTGAACTCCAGCACCTGGTCTTAAGCCGTTAACATCCTTGAATTGGATTTCAATTCTTTTGGCAGATGAAAAAGCTCTACCTTTAACCTTCAAAACAGTACCAACTAATAGTACAAGAGCTACTAATGTTAATAAACCAACTTTGAATGATGATGAAAATTTCATTATCTACCTTTCTCTAATATCGATAATTCTATATTAGCAGAAACATAAATAAACTGTAAACCTCTTTACGGTTATAAGGATTTTAAAATCATTCAAATAGTTGATTTTTCTAAAATTCACTATTTAAAAGTCTTTAAATGCCGTATAATTTTAATAGATTAATATTGACTTATTAATAATCATCATTATACCAAATATAGGTAGAAAAAACTTTATAATCAGAAGGAGATACCAATATGGGCATGGCCGCATCTCAAGCAAGATGGATAGCACTTGCAGCAAGAAAATCAAATGTTGAATATGAAGGACAACAAATTAACCAAGCAAGAACTGCTTTAGCTAATCAAAGCTCAGAGTTGTGGAACAAGCTTTATACAATGGAAGTTCCGACTGCTCCTAGTTCAAATGATTTTACTAAAACTCAATACTCTTTTGATATTGGGGATAATAAACAATACATCTCTGATATTCAGACTGCGGATTATACAGATAAGGATGGTATAAATTACAATTCCTACGTAACGTATTACGCTAAAGTTTCAGAATATACTGGGATTAGAAACACGAATTCAAACCCACAGGTTCAATATGTAGCCCCAACAGATGAAAACTCAAAAGGCTATTATATGGTTGGAACAAAGAAATTAACTTGTTTAGGTGACATTGATAGAAATGATACAAGCGAGAAAAGTTCTTGGGGTACATATAGTGCAGAATTAGACCAAATCGCAAAAGATTGGCCTAACACTCAACTTGCAAAAGATTGGTTGGATTACAAAACTAATGGCTCAACTGATGCCCTTAATAATATTTACTTGTGGTCAACAGGCGATAATCAAGTTAACTTCGCAACTGGTACTGGGGGTTCAACTCAAGATACATTAGAAGCTTGTAGGCAAGATTCTACCGCTGTTCTTCACTCATATTACGCAGATTATCAGACCAAAAATCAGGAAATCTCAAAATATGGCGTGATTGAGTATGATAGCAGTGGAAGAGCAACATCTTTACAATTAGAGGGCTCAAGTGTTGTATATAGTTTGGATACAACAAGCTCAACCGATGACAAAGCATATAATGATGCGATGAATCAATACAATTATCAAAAGCAAGTTTATGAAAAACAAGTTCAAGATATCAACGCTAAAACAGAGCAAATTCAAACAGAAGATAGAACTCTTGAATTACGTCTAAAGGCTCTTGATACTGAACAAAATGCACTTCAAACAGAAATGGATGCCGTTCACAAAATCATTTCTAAAAATATTGAAAGTACATTCAAAACATTTGAAAGCTAGTAAAATAATAAGAGGTTTAATAAAATGTCTTACAAAAATGATAGCAATTTAGTTATAGCAAACAGATTCGGAGATGCCAGCTCTGCAGCCAAAGCTCAATTATGGGAAACATATGATAGATTGAGAGATTTGACTGTATCTGGAAGTGGAACTGGTACAGGTTTTGAATCTGCTGGTGGCTTGTTATATAATTTGGCAAGTTTACTTGCTCCATCTTCTTTTGCGACTGTATTTGGCGGATCTGAAACAATGAATATTTCAGGTACTTCCTACTATTCAAAAACCAATACAAACTCTGCATATGGAACAGATTCTTTATATAACTATTCTGGATTTCCATCAGGGGCTGCTTCAATTGGTTCAATTTATGGGTTAGCAACAGGCGGTGCATCCTCAATTTTGAATGGTTGGGGTACAAATAATGGCTATATAACAGGAGGAGCATCTAGTATTGGTGGACTTGCAGATATTACAAGTGCCGCTGCGTATGGTATTGGTACCGGCTCTGGGCTTGGTAAGATTGCTTCTAATGTCGTAATGCCTTTTGCAAGTTGTATTTCTGGATTTGGTGGTATCTTGACTGCCGTTTCTCCATATTTAGGAATTTATGGAGCTGGAACAACTGTTTTAGGTAACTTGATGCAAGGAACATCTTCTGCTGCATTAGCTGCATACCAGAATATTAGTGGGAATATTACTAATAATGCAGATGTTATTTTATCAACAAAAGTTCGTAATATTGAAACTGTTTGCAAAATGCTTGATACTCAAGGTGATGTTGCGAAGAAGATGTTGAAAGAAGGTATTGATAGCGATAGTAAAGCTATTCAAAACCTATAATTAATATTGGTATTCCTTTTAAATTTATTGTGGATAATGTAAATGTTTACATTATCCATATTATTTATTAATATATTAATTAAAGATTTTAAAATTTTAACCGATAATAAGCAAAGAAAAAGATAAGAAAACTGACCCATATATTAAGAAATATTAAAAGAGAGCATGAAAAATATCAATTATTTAAGCTTCAATGTTTTTAAATATATGTAGGTCCAAAGTGTAAGGAGCAAAATGTTTCGCGAAACTCTGGATTTATACGTAAAAAGAATCTTGGATTTCTTGATTTATACGAAAAATTACTTCATCAGGAAAAATCCGATACAAGCAATTATAACATCTATAGTTGAAGGAATTAGAGATTTTCTTACGGTAAAAAAGAAATTAAAAATGGCACAATATAGGTTGAACTATCACCAACACCAACTTCACAAAATGGAACAACTGATAGCAGAAAACAGCCAACACAATTTCTTAAAAGGATCACATTTAGATCAAAAAAGGTAGTAAAGGCAGGAAACGCAATGGGTTTATTTATAGGTATAATTAGAAATGTATATCTTAAACAGATGAGATCAACCCTTCAATGGCAACTACATCTTATCACTCAAGCGAAAATGACTGCAACTAAAGCTGCGTCTAGCCTAATGCAAGTGGGAACAGATTACGAATCTGATTCTCTTATTGCAAAAAAATTACAAGAACGGCAGTATAAACTAAAACTCTTAGAAGAGAAACTTGATTTACAAAAAACAGAAATCGAAGAAAAACTTGAAATGATTAGCACCGAATTGAAATCAAATCAAGAAATGATTCGTTCGGGAATTCAAGAATCTTTCACTTATAAAGCAGCTTAAGATTGAATAAACAAGTTAATAATATCATTCATCACAGCAGATTGTCTTTTATACTGCTGTGATTTTGCTTCCAAAATTCCAATCTGTTTTTTGTATTCAAGAATGTTAGATTGGCATTCTTTTGAATTCTCAATCAATGTTCCTTGAACTTGTTTAGCTTCTTGTATAACTGCCTGCATAGAAATTCCAAGAGCTTCCATTGTTTGGCGAATAATAGTTGCTCCTGTTTGTTTTGAAACTCCTGCAGGAAGTTTTGCAATAAGTTGTCTTAGTACAGCAACGTTTGCTGGATAATCAAAGTCATCTGGAACTTGAGTAAAAGCATCATTATTTCCAAGATTTCTTGCTAAACTTTGTTGAAAAGCATTATCAATATAAGAGGTTTGGAATGTTGGCTGAACAGAATCCTTTAATTGATTTTGTATTTTCATTTGAAGATCAGATGGTAATTCCGTAGATGCCTGAGACTGAAAATTCATCCCCAAGTCATTTAAATTTTGCTCTTCAAAAGAGTTTGTTTCTTCATCTTGAGGTTGAATATTTTGTGGAGCAACTTCCGGCTCATTAACTGCATCATCTATTGGCAAGCCTTCCTGAACTTCCGCAGATTGCATTTTTAAAGCCTCTACAATTTTTCTCCCAACACTATCATTCATATTACTATCAGCCATTTTTCCCTCTTTTAGTTACTTTAAAACATCATTATTATATTAAAGACATACCAAATTATCAAGATAAAAATATCAAACTTGTTCACATTGTTTAAGATATATTAACTTGATACTGATATAGCTTTGTGTTAACATCGTGACGATAGTGAGGGATATTATGGAAACAATTGAAATAAAAGATTTTACAGATTTACCATCTGGTGAAAATTCGTATCAAACTGGAGCAATTGCTCCAATTGAAGAACAAATTGACTATGAAATCTTAAGTGAGAATAAAAATCTTGAATATATAGATTATTTAAATTTGTCAGAAGCGGTAAAAGTTTTGGGTGAATTTTTTGATGTTCATTCCACTGTGTTTGCAAAAGAAGCTTCCATTTGTGCAGTAGCATTAGGAAGTTCTTCAGAGGCAGCTTTAGAAAAGGCTCTAGACTGTGACCCTGTTGCAATTTTTGAGGGTACGGCAGGATTTAGTAAAGCCATTTCTTTAGATATTGCTAAACAGCTCTGTGCAATGAAAATTAGAAATATTTTAGCCCCAAATTTTGCAAAGGAAGCATTAACTTATCTTTTGAATACAAACATTAATGTTGTTAAAATAAATACTCCATTGCAAGAATTGCTAGGCTTTTGTGCTAAGGATATTAAAGTTACTCCATTCGGAGCTTTGATAGAAGAACAAAATTTGAGCAAGCTTTCAAAAGAAACATTCAAAGTTGTTACAAAAACAAAGCCAACACAAGAAGAAGCAGAGGATGCCGTTTTTGCTTGGAAGGTTTCAAAATATTTAAAAAGTAAATCTGCGGTGATTGCAAAAGATTTAGCTACAAAGGCAATAATACAAGGGAAATCTAATGGAATTGTTACTTCAGAAATGGCAATGGATTATGCTTGTGAATCATCAAAGAAAGCAGTTTTAGCAGTTGATGGAGTGATAGAAAATGAAGAAACTATCAATGCTGCAATTCAAGGACGAATTGGTTTAATCATTGAAGCTGGTAACGGCCGTAATTCCAATAAAATTGTAAAACTAGCAGATAAATATAATTTATCAATGATTCACACAACAATTCAAAATAATAGATACTAATAAAAAGGACATAAAACTATGGAAATAAAACCGTGGGATGACTATTTTTTAGATTTAGCAAAGACTTGTGCAAGTAGATCAAATTGCTTGAGGGCTCAAGTTGGTGCTGTAATTGTTGGAGAAGATAAAAAAATTAAAGCCACTGGTTATAATGGCACTCCATCAAAAGTGGAATCTTGTGCGGAAAGAGGAGAATGTTACAGGATAAAAAATAATATTCCGTCTGGTACAAAATATGAAACTTGTCGTTCTATTCATGCGGAACAAAATGCTATAATTCAAGCAGGACAAGATCGTTGCAAGGATGCAACTATTTATATTTGGGGACATAATTTTATTTGTATTCTCTGTAAGCGTTTTATTGTGCAATCTGGAATTAAAAATTGTGTTCTTAAAAAAGACGAAAATTCTCCAATTGTCAGAGTTTCTGTTGACGATATAAGAGAAGAATTAGAGAATCAAAAATAAATTATAAGCTAAATTTCGAGGTTAGGGAATGAATAAAAAAGTTTTAGCAATTTTACTGATGGCATCATTGCTTGGTTGTGGGGTTCAAAATTCAACATTTGCAAATATTGTAGAAACTCAGCAATCGGCAGAGAATGTAACTGAACAATCTCAACAAGAAGAGCCATTAGTAATTTCTCCGAGAATAGAAAAAGAATTAAAAACTAATATTTCAAAGGTTTATGGCGAGGATAAAACAGACGAAATATATAACAAGTTAGTTGAAATTGCAAAAACTGCAAAGACCCAAAGACCTCAAAATCTCAAGCAAGAAGATTTGACTAGACCTAGTGATTGGTACAAAGACGAAGTAATTTATATGTTTTATGTTGACCAATTCGGGACAATTACTCCAGAGAAACCAAATCAATTTAAAGATATAACTAAAATGCTTCCTTATCTTAAAACCCTAGGTGTAACAACATTATATATGTTGCCTTTTGCGGATTCTCCAATGGAAGATGCGGGGTTTGATGTCAAAAATCCTCAAAATGTCAGACAAGATTTAGGTGGAAAACCTCAATTTGAAGAGTTTATCAAACAAGCAAAGGCTCAAGGGTTTAATATTAAAGCTGATTTAGTCCTTAATCACTTTTCTGATCAACATGAATGGTTTCAAAAAGCATTACAAGGGGATACTTCAAAACTTGATTATTTTATTACAAGAGAGGACATGCCAGAATATACCAAGTATGTTGATCCAAAGCTCGGAACAGTTGTTGAATACAAAGAAAATGATGGAAGTATAAGCAAAAGACGTTTAATTTTTCCAGAAATTACTGAAAATAATTACCGAAAAGTAACAATTAACAGAAAAGATTATTACTTGTATCATACGTTTTATCCTTTCCAATTAGATATAAATTGGAAAAATCCAGATGTTTTATATTACAATTTGGGAACTTTAAATTACTGGGCAAATTTGGGTGTTGATATTTTTAGGCTTGATGCAATTCCATATTTGGATAAAGAACCTGGAACGAATGCTGAAAACCTACCTGCAACGCATGATATTATAAAAATTTTGAGCTTGTATCTCCAAGCTGTTGCCCCTCGAACAGTTTTGCAAGCCGAAGCTTGTCAGCTTCCAAAGGATGTTATTCCTTACTTTGGAACAGAGAAAAAATCTGAAACTATTGTGGATGGACAGTTAAGAGAATTTAAAAGAACTGATGAGGTTCAAATCGCATATAATTTCCCTTACATGCCAGCATTGTGGGCAAGTTTTATAACTGAGGATAGCAAATATTTCAAAGAGGCATTAAAACAAACTCCAAATATCCCAGATTCTGCTAGTTGGGCTACATTTTTGAGGGTTCATGATGAATTAACTCTGGAAATGGTTACTCCAGAGATGAGGGAACTTATTTATCAAGCTCTTGAACCAAAAGGTGCATCTTTTAGAAAAGGTTTTGGGGTTGCTGGAAGGATGGCAAATTTTCTAGATGAAAATCACGACCATATAGAAATGGCTTTTTCGGTTTTATTATCTATGCCAGGAATTCCTATTATTTATTATGGAGATGAAATTGGTGCAAAAAATAATTTTGCTAATGCGAAAAAATCTGCTGATTTACGAAAGAAAAAACAAGCAAAAAGTAAAATTAAACTCTTATCATTTTTCGATAGTAGAGATATAAATAGAGGTTCTTTAACTCAACAATCATTCTATGATGCGATGAATTCAAACAAAACTTATAGTGGAAAAATATTCCACAAAGTGCAAAAAATGATTGCCTTAAGAAAATCTATTCCTGCGTTGTCAAGAGGGAATTTATCAATTCTAAAGACAAATTATCCTCATATCTTTGCATATGTAAGAAGTTATAAAGGTGATAAATATTTGATAGTAAATAATTTGTCTAATAAAAGATTAACTGCTGAAGTAGATTTGCCATCTGATATGTTGGTTAAGGCAATGAAGGCGGATGACCATTCTATTGCTCTAACTAATATCCTTACAGATGAACAATATAAACTTAAATTGTCGCTTAAAGATAAAAAGACAAGGCTTCTTATGTATCCTTATGCTGTTGTTTGGTTGAAACTACCATAGAAAGCTTTCTCCATACAAACTGTTGGAATACTCCCAAGTAAGTTGTAATAAGCATTACTACAATAAAATATAGATATGTTGTTTGTACAGGGTTAAATATTGAGTATATTTTATCGCCTTTTGAACTTAATGGCGTTCCAGTGATATAAAAGAGTCCAAGTGTAATCAAATACATAACAAGTAGATGATTTGCCATTATGTGATATGTAACTTTTCCCATTTGGTTTAATAGTTTGACGTCTTTTAAGTAAGGGTAAAGTAATTTAACCGTAAAGATTGAAACCCAAATCCCCGTTAAGGATGTTAAGACAGGAACTATTATTTGTTGGTCAAATCTTCCCCACACTAAAACAAAGCTTAAACCTATTCCGTGAACAGGGTCAAAATCTCTGTTAAATAGCCACAAGATGGATTGAAACAAAATTATTCCTCCGAGCCATTTAGGGGTGAAAATATTATGGTTGTCTTTGATGTATTTAACGTAATAATGTCCTAAATATACAAAAAATAATGAAAACATTGTACGCATCGTAACAAGAGCTAAAGGGGTGTGATGAGGAATTAGTTTCCAGAAAGGAATTGCAACGAATCCTAAAACCGTAAAAAATCCAAGCTCAACAAATTTGTTATCGATATTTCGTAACATCCTCATTAAAAATAAGAATACGATTAATGTCATAAATAATTGCGGAACAAACCACAATGGACAGCATAAAAGTAGTTGATGCCCGTTTAAAAATGGTGTTAAGAAGAAATTCTTAATTGTGATTGGTTCTCCTAAAAATTCACCAACTACGGGAACTAAAGCAAGTGTAATTAATAAATAAGCTATTTCATATCCAAAATATGGAAGGAGTAGGGATTTAATTCTTTTCGTGAAATATGTTGAAACATCATCTAAATATTTATCTTTAAATAACATTCCAGAGATAAAGAAAAATAATGACAATTGGAATGAATAAGGTGGAAACATTCCAAATATTGAAAATTCTAAATGCCCAGATACAACAAGTATTATTGCTAAGGCTTTTAATAACGTTATTTCCCCTGAAAAAGTTTTATCCATATATCCCTCACATTTTTCATCATTATATCACGATGAAAAATTATTCAACCTTGATTTTTTGAAAAATATTATTAAATATGAAGAGTAGAAAGTCCCAAACCTAAAGCCTTATAGTCCTTTTGATTGATTTTTTGATTAAAAGTTGAAATAAATAGGCAATATAGGGTAATATAAAATAGAGAGGTAGTAATTATGAACAGCAATATTCCTAAATATGATTTAGCTTCAAGAATTCAACATTCAAAGTTTGATTCTAGCTTTGGTATGCAGGGATTGAGAATGGATAGAGTTGAAAAACCTGAAACTCAAGACTTTAAACAAGTTATGAGCGGGTTAGTAGAAAATCTTAATGCTGAAGTTAACGCTCCTGATAATATGATGAAAGATGTAATGTCTGGCAGTAAAAATGTTGATATTCACGATGTGATGACTGCAATGGCAAAATCAGAAATTAGTATTAATGTGGCAACTCAAATTACAGGTAAAGTTGTTAACGCTTACGATAGAATCATGCAAATTTCAGTATAATAAATTATTACCTAATATACGGGAAAATTATAACAGACGAACGGGACAGATATGGATTTTAGTAAATTATTAGAAAATAAGCCATTATTGTATGGAATAATCGGAGGGGTTGTTCTTGTACTTGCGATAATAATTATAGCAATTTCTGTTGCTGCTAGTAATGGCGGTGGGGGCGAAGGTAAAACCGATTTAGGCGGAGAGCCTTTAAAAGCTAACGTTGACTTATTGACAACTGATAATGTTGGTAAAGCTTTAGAAATTCAAGCTCTACTTGCAAAGCAAGGGATAACAGTAGAAAGACAACTTGATGGTACGAAGTCTAAACTTGTCCTAAATAAAAATAACTGTTCAACCCTAACTAAAAAATGTACAGTTACTGATAGAGATAATGCAATTATTACAATTGTTCAAAGCGGTTTGGTTGACCAAAATGTTGGACTTGAAATTTTTGATAAAGGTGATTTTACTTCTACAAAAGAAGATAAAAGAATTAGGCTAGCAAGAGCTATGAATGGTGAACTTGCAAGACTTATCAAACAAATAAAACCTATACAAAATGCAACAGTGTTTATTTCTATCCCAGAAAATTCAACAATGTTTGATGCAGAAAAACCAAAAACAGCGACTGTTCAAATTGTTATGCCTGTTGGAGAAAAACTTGATCAATTAAAGGTTAAGGCTATTACAAACCTTTTATTGGGAAGTGTTTCCGGTTTAACAGCAGAAAATATTGCGATTACCGATACTAACGGAAATGTTTATCACAGTGTTATGAATGCTGAAGACGAAATGCTTCAACGTCTAGAAGAAAATGATAAATATATGCAACAAAAAATATCTAAACAGTTAGACCGATTAGTTGGTCCAGGGAATTATGTTGCAACTGTTAGTACATTTTTAAGACAAGCACCAATTGAAAAGTTTTCAATTGAATATGACCCGAATAAAAAGGCTTCTGTATCAGAACAATCTTTCTCTGAAGGTTTGGGAGATAAAACTCAAGACCAAAGTAGAGGAATTAACGCCGTTAGTACATATCTTCCAAATGGGTTGCCAACAGGGGGTTCTGATTCAAGTCAAAACAGAAGCTATTCTCGTCAAGCAACTGAAACTCAATACGGTGTAACTAAAACTCAAACAAATGAGTATATTAAACCTGGAGTTATTGAAGATATATCAATTGCAGTCACATTAGACAGAAATAATATGCCAAATATGTCTAATGAAGAATTGAAAGAATTAATTGCTCGTTCAGCTAGTCCAAAAGTTACAGCAAACAATGTTTCAATCGCATTTACAAACTCAAATGACCCATATTTAACTCCAGAAAAACAACAAAACTTACCAAAAGTTGACGAATCAGGGAACCCTTGGTGGTTAGCACTGCTATTATCTGGATTAGGCCTTGTAATTATCTTTAAAGCTATTTCTTCTAAAGTGAAACGAATCAGAGAGGAAAATGAAGTTGAAGTAGAAGCATTGAGACAAAAGGCTTTAGAACAAGAAAGACAATTAAATGATATTAATTCTCGTGCAAGCCAATTAACTCAAAGACAATCCGAACTTGCACAGGATTTAATAAACTCACAACAACAAAAAGTTCAACTACCTCAATTTGATGAAAACTTATTAATTGATTCTCTTGATAGTATTTCAAATGAAATCACAGAAGATGCAGCAGATAATATCAAGAGTTGGATTGAAGAAGGATCAAAAAGGAATAACGAATAATGGCTACACAAAACTTTGACTACGAAGCATTTGCACAAAACTTAGCCGCTCAAGCCCAAGAACTTGTCCCACAAGATTTTGATGACAATCAAAAACAATATGTCATCAATACTCTTGGTAATTTTTCGCTCCTATCAGGGAAAGCTTTAGCGGAAGATCCTAATCTCAATTTTAATGAAGATCAAGCTGTTACTATTACTCAAATTATTGCAGAATGGTCATTTCACAAATCAGTAGATTTAATTCGATCTGGAATTCCACAACAATATTGGGATGGAGTTATGCAGAAGATTGCATACACTATTTTTGAGATAGCAAAACAAACTTTTTCTCAAAACCTACCTCACGACAAAATATTAGAATTAATTGAACACCATGTTAAAAAGAGTTACAATGAAGCACTCGAAGAATTAAAAAACAAAGGAGCCATTGATGAGGGATTAATGGAATATGCAGAATCCCAATCAAATATGGATAAAATGGCAAAAGAAATGCAACAACAGCAACAAACTCAACAACAAGGAGATGCTAGTGGTCCAATTCAAGCTACGCAAACCGAAGCACCCGCAACACCTGCCGACTTTCCTAAAGTTGATTCTAAAGTGCTAAAACTTGCAACTGTCGCTATGTTATTTAAAAAGATGAATCAGGATAAAGTTCAAGCTATTTTAAATAAATTTGACTCCGATGATGCTGAAACAGTTATAAAATTTATGAGAATGCCTGACTTGTCTGAAAGAGTTGGAGCTCATAATGCTCTAAGATGTTTGCAAGAGATAAAAACAAATTTACCTCAAAATACAGACCTTACTCCCAATAGAGTTGTTAGAAAACTTCAACTTTTAGGTCAAAAATATTCAGGTAAAGATTTAGATACAATACTTGTTAGAGAACGAATTGGGGTTAAACGCCTTGTATTTAATGCATTAGAAGGCAAATTTTACGACAAAATGCCACCAAAAGTTGCCAGCATTGTTGCCACACACTTGTCAAATAGTGTATAATAATGTTGTATCATGATTATTAAAAAACATAGAAAAAAATCAGCTGAGGAGGGAGCGGAACAAATAGTTCCACAACAGAACCAAGAAGAAGTCGAAGTCCGAGAAGAAAAGGAAATCGACTTATTTGACTTGGATAATATTGACTTTAAACAGCGTCAAGAAAGACGTCGTGGAGATAGAAGAAGAGGTTTCAGAAGAATTGATGATAGGAATCTTATTTCTAGAGCAAAAGAAGAAGCAAACTCCATTAGAGAAGCAGCAGCAAAAGAGGGATATGAAGAGGGTATCAATGCTGCAAAACAAGATATAGATAATCTCAAAGAATCAATGGAGGATTTTTTCAGTGCAAAACAAGATGTCTATGATGAAATTGCTCCAGATATTTTAGAAATTAGTCTTGATATAGCAAAGAAAATCATTAAAAAAGAAATGAAAGAAAGTCCAGAGATTTTACTAGATAATATCAAAGACATTCTAAAAGGATTGTCAAAAGAAGAATCTAAAATAGTTTTGAAGGTTAATCCTGCACAAGTTGCAATGTTAAAGCAAGAAATGCCAGAGGCGGTTTCAATGGCAGGATTAGAGGCAAAGGTTATCATTGTTCCTGATGAAAATACAATGGAAGGTGGTTGTATGGTTACAACAGATAATGGGGTAATTGATGCAACAATAGAAACACAATTGGCAATAATAAGTGAAGCATTGAAGGAAGTTTAAATATAATGGCAGCACCGGAGGGTAATAACGCAAATCCATTAAGTGAAATAGGTATGGCACTGTTCGTGCTATTTCTATTAATTATCTTGCTTTGTGAACTTCCAAACTGGGTAATTAACATTTGTATTTGTTTGAATATTACACTTGGAATTGTCCTTTTGATGTTTGCATTGTATGTGCAAAAAACTCTTGAATTATCATCTTTCCCTTCTATTATCTTGATTGGTACAATGTTTCGGCTTGTATTATCAATTGCCTCAACTCGTTTAATTTTGGCAAAAGGTGAAGCAGGGGAGGTAATTCACGCTTTCGGGTCGTTCGTTACAGGTGGTAATATGATTGTAGGGGGTGTAATCTTCCTAATTATCACTGTTGTACAGTTCATGGTAATCACAAAAGGTGCCGAACGTATTGCCGAAGTTTCTGCTCGTTTCGCATTGGATGCTATGCCTGGTAAACAGATGACAATTGATGCTGACTTTAACGCAGGTTTAATTTCTCCAGAAGAAGCGACAAAAAAACGTGAAGACTTATCCCGAGAATCAAGTTTGATGGGTTCTATGGATGGTGCGATGAAGTTCGTAAAAGGGGATACGATTGCTGGTATCATCATCGTAATTATCAACATTGTTGGTGGATTGTGTGTTGGGTGTTTAATGAATCAAATGGCTATTGGTGATGCTGTTCAGAAATATACAGTATTAACAATTGGTGATGGTTTGGCTTCTCAGGTTCCATCATTGTTGATGTCAATTGCAGCTGGTATTTTCATGACTCGTGCTTCTGCTGCTAGTCCTTCATTGGGTTCTGATGTTACAGCACAAATTACAAGCAAACCTTATGCATTATTCTTTGCTGCAGGTTTCTTGTTATTACTTGCATTTACAGGTCATTGGACTGGATTACCTTGGCTTCCGTTCTTACTTTTTGCCGTTGGATTATTTGTTGCTGGTTTCCAAGTTTTAATCAATGCGGATGTTCAATCTCAATTGGGACAATTAGAAAATGTTAGACAAAATATGCAAGATTTGGTTAACCCTAACAGAATGTATGAGCGTTTAGGTGTTGATATTTTGAGTTTGCAAGTAGGTTCAAATTTGCTTGTCATTGCTGACCCGGATCAAGAAGGTCAATTGCTTGCAAAAATTGCGGCCCTAAGACAAAGGGTTACAGATGAACTTGGTTATATTTTGCCGAACATAAGAATTATGGATTCGTCTGCGTTAGATGCAAATGAATATATGATTTCTATTCGTGGTAACACTGTTGCAACAGGATACGTTTATCCTGGAAAATTTATGGTAATTGCTGACCAGTGGGATTCAATGAAAAAAGAAGTTCCAGAAGATGCGATTATTGGTATTGACCCAACATATCAAACACAAGCTTATTGGATCTCTCAAGAAGATGCGAAATCTGCAAGACTTGTTACGGCCGTTGATGCAACAGATGTTATTGTTACTCACTTACAAGAATGTGTAAGAAAACACGTTGACGAAGTTATGACAAAAACAGATGTCCTTAAGCTTATGGAACTTGTACGATCTCAAGACCCAACTCTTGTTAATGACCTTGTTCCGACGATTATTTCAACAAGTGACTTGAGAAAGATTTTTGTTAACTTGATTAGAGAAAAAGTTTCTATCAAAGATATTATCTTTGTATTTGAAAGACTTTGTGACTATGCAAGATTTTCGAAAGAACCAGATATTCTTTCTGAGAGATTGCGTGCCGCATTAGGACGTCAGATTTGTTTATCAAATGTTCAAGATGATAAAGTTTTATATGCCTTGACTCTTTCTCCTGAATGGGAAAAGATTCTCGATGATAGTTGCCAAAGAACTGAGTTGGGTACGATGTTTTTACTTAACCCTGTTCAAGTTCAAGAATTAATTGAAACAACCGCTACGACTTTAATGAGAGCCCATCAAACATGTGGTAAACAACCAGTAGTTTTATGTTCTCCAAGAATTCGACTTCCATTGTTCCAATTGCTAGAAAGACATATTCCAACAATTGTTGTTATTTCTTATTCAGAATTAATTACAGATATTAAGGTTGAAGCTATTGATACAATTGGTGATGCTTACGCTTCGGATTAAATAATTACTTAATAGGCTTGCCAAAAAGTAATCTTGCACCTCCAAATTTTTGTTGAAGAGTCTTTTTCAATCCGACAATAATATCGTTGACGTTGCAAACGACTAGTTGAACGGCGTCAATCAGAATGCTCAATTTTGGAACAAGAACGGAGAAATCTTGACTCGATTTATTAAAATTGCCTGAAATTGAAATGAAATTTTTAGACGAATCTGTCAAATTTGCGGTCACTTCTTCAATGTTTTTCGTACTGTTTTGAATGTTTTGTTTACTAATTCCATCATTAACTTTTTCGGACATAGCTTTAAAATTTGCAGTTGTATTTTCTAAATTTGCCATTCCATATTTTAAGCTTGTAGTAGAGGAATGAATATTTTCTCTATTTTCCTCTAATATATCTGTCACAAGATTAAACATTTCAGTTAAAGAATCCGTTGTTTTCTTGGCAGAGCTCAACAAATCTCCGCCTTTTTCAGACAAATCATCAAGGTGTGCTTGATTAATATCAGAAATTCCGCTTAAAGTAAAACCAGATTCTCCTTTTATGGTATCTCCAGTAGCGATATATTTTAGCATTGGAGATGGGGGATAAATTAAATCTACATATTTTGTATCTTCGTTGTAATTTTTAATTCTTGCGGTGATATTTTTTGGTAGTTGTAGCCCTCTTTGATTTAAAGTTATATATAAATATGTTGTTTTAAAATCCTTTGAAATTTTGAGTTTACTTGTTGTTCCAAGTTTGTACCCTTTATAATATACTCCCATTCGAGAAGGCATTGGATCCATTTTGTTAAACTCTGCACGAATATATGTATGCGTAAAAAAAGACCAAATTAAGTATAAACTTAATAAAATCAAGATTATCAATAAAACTATTTTGCCTGCTGTTAAATTCGACATAAGACAATTATTGAGATAATTTTCATTTATGTAAATTAAACAGTCGAACTATCCAATAATATTTTGAAAAGTCTTATGGATTTTAACGTTGTGAACTCTTATATAATCAACTTTTTCTTTCATAAGAATACTATCCAAGGCTAAAGAATACATATCTTTTTCTTGATTTGTCGCATCAGGCATGCCGAGTAAACTTTTGCGTGATAGACCTATCAAAATTGGACAACCAAGAGTTTTGAGTTCCTTCCATCGTTTCAAGATTTCAAAATTGTGTTCTTTCGTTTTTCCAAAGCCAATTCCTGGGTCTAGAATAATATTTTCTTTTTTTATTCCCCTTGAGATAGCAAAATTAACTTTTGTTTGTAAGTTAATAAAAATTTCATCCATTAAATTGTCATAATGCGGAGAGTTTTGCATATTTTCTGGCGAGCCTTGAGAGTGCTGAATTATAACCTTGACGTCTGGATAATTTGAAATAATGTCTGCCATTTTTTCGTCAAAATCAAACCCCGAAACATCATTTATAATATTTGCACCTAGCTCAATACATTTTTTAGCAACAACAGAACTTCTTGTATCAATACTAATTGGAATTTTGATACTATGTTCTTTTATGTATTCTAAAATTGGACAAAGTTTTTCTAATTGTGCATCTGAATTCACTGGAGAAGAGTATGGTTTTGTTGATTCCGCACCTATATCAATTATATCTGCACCATCTTCAATCATTTCGTGTAAATGTTTGATAGCTTTTTCAAAACTATAAAATTCTCCTCCATCTGAAAAAGAATTTGTTGTAACATTAAGAACTCCCATGATTTGTGTTCTTTCAGGGAAATTACAACAAGAAATTTGTTTTTCCAGCATTTGGCCTAAAATTTTCAGCCCAAAAGGTTGTGCTTGTAATTTTTTTGAAATTTTGATGATTTGAGCATAACTACCGCCCAAAATGCAAGAAGAACTTTCTATTTTTCCTGTAATAACTTCTCTATGTGTGCCACAATCTGCACCAACAGAAATTGCTGTTTGTTTTAAAATATTTGCTTGTGCAGGGTTTAGATTGAAAATTTTAAAGTTTTTATATTCAAATTTTTTCTTTGCAAAATGAGTATAAGTTTTATCAAAACCTATATTCTTTAGTTCTTGTTCTATGTTGTCTGTTACAAGTTCTTTTAATAAAAAATCGTGCATAACTGAAGTTTAGCACGATTTTAATCATTTAACAATTATTATTTAATTTAACGATTAGAATATTTATTATATTGATGTTTTAAATCGCTAAATGCCAATTCTCCGTTTTCAATAGCTCTGTTTACGCCAGAAATTAGTACAAATACGGCAAGAATTCCTCCGAATCCAGATGCAATGCCTTTCACTACTGGACTTTTAACGATAGGTCCAAGAACTTTACTATCTTTCCATTTTGAGAAGAATTTTATTGCATCTCCTTTAAACATTTTGTAATGTCTTTTAAATGAAGCAATAAGCCCCTTAGATTCTTTAATCGTACGGCCAGTTCCTTGCATAACATTTTGAGTTGTTTGCATCATTGTTTGTAAAGTGCTTTCGCCTTGTTGCAAACCTCTCTTGCTAGCCATTCTTGTTGCTTTTGCCGCAAAACCAGTACCACCGACAGCAGTTGCTACATTTTGAGCTTTTTCTTTTTTGTCTTTGTCGATAGATGAACTAGTACGAGGATTAGATGTGAAATTTATAGCTTGAACAGTTGCCATAACTACACTTCCTCATCGTCATATTTGTCATTTAAAAAATCTGCTTCATTTTCGTAATCATTAACATCGGCACTTTCTTCAGGTTTGCTACAACCTCTGGCAGCTGTATATGCTCCACCAATACCTGCTCCTACTCCTAACGTTTTTGAAGCAGCTCCAGTAACTTTGTCATACGTGTCGCCTGTTAATTTCCCTGTATATTTTAAGAATAAATCTTTTGTTGTGTTGCAAATATATTTAACACCGTTTGAAAGTTTTTTAACTCCTTCAACGATAACATGTCCAACTTTATTTGCATTCATTTTTTCTACAAATTTTGATTTTGATAAAATATCAACTTGTTCGGATGCAAATTTGCCAATTTTATTGAATACTTTGCCCAACCCTTCAGCAAGAGGTTTTGCTAGGTTGCCAATTTTTGTAAAGAATTTCATAACTTTAGGTGACTTGAGCATGCTTGCTCCTTTTGAGGCACCCCAAGCAACAGCCCATCCTTCAAGAATTCCTTCAGATGCAACTTTACATACTTTTGCACCCTTCTTCATCCCTTCTGGAATGTTTTCATCATCAAGAATTTCGTTAAATTCTCGCTGTTTATCTTTATAGTATTTCTTTTTGGCTTCGTAAGTTTCTTGATCTACGAATGCTTTTTCCCCTCTGAATGCAGTGTTCCTTGTGAAGTTTGGCTGAATAGTTAACATCCTTTTTCTCCAATAATTAAATAAATTCCATCCGTATAATACGAGTGAATATATTTTTTTGCTATCACACTAAAGTTTCATTAACAAAATTTTACAAAACGTACCAACCACATTATGTCATGTTTTTGTGGTTTTGTAAAGTGTTTTTGGCTCCTTGATATGAATTTCTGTTAACAAATTCTCTATCAATTTTATTTAAACAATCAAGCTTAGCTCCAAGCCATCTTGGAGCTATAAGGTTCTTTTTCAATCCATTCCCTGCAAGTCTGTGGATAGTTGTTTCTGGGGGTAAAATTTCAAGAAAATCGCAAACAAGTTGGACATACTCTTCTTCTGACATAAAATCAATTTCTTTATTTTCATAAAGAGTTGCTAATTTTGTATCTTTTAAAGCACAAAGCATGTGAATTTTAACGCCGTCAACTTTTAATTCTGCAAGCTTTTCTGCGGTTTGTAATATTTCATCTCTTGATTCCCAAAGCCCAAAAATCACATGGGTACAAACATTTATTCCTCGTTCTTTTGTTCTTCCATAAGCATCAAGGAAACAATCGAAATTGTGACCTCGATTTATTTTTAACAAAGTTTTATCATGTACAGATTGCAAGCCGTACTCAATCCAAGTGTAATAATCTTTTGATATGTCTGAAATCAAATCCAATTTATCATTTTCTACACAATCAGGGCGAGTTCCTATTGATAATCCTACAATATCTGGGTGGTTTAGGGCAGATTTATAAATCTTTTCAAGTTCGTTCACAGGTCGGTAGGTATTTGTGTACGCTTGAAAATAAGACATAAATTTTTCAGCCTTAAATCTATCGTGTAATGTTTTTGCTCCCGTGTTAACCTGTTCTTGTATTGATAGCAAGTTTGAATGAGCTTGGGAAAAACTTCCCCCTTCATCACAAAAAATACAACCCCCAGTTGATATTTTTCCGTCCCTATTAGGGCAAGAAAACCCAGCATCAATAGTTATTTTATAAACTTTTGCTCCGAATTTATTTTTTAAATATGCACTGAATTGGTTGTATCTTTTGTCTGTATTATTAAAAAACATTTTTATTTTTGTTCGTCTTCATCATTATCATAAATTGGATAAACGTAGTGTTCACCGCAATTTGGACATACAACTTCTTGTTGTTTTCCATCTTCTAATTTCGCTACTTCAAATAAACATTTACATCCTGATTGAACACATCTTACAGCCCATGTTGGTCTGATTAATCTTGCCATAATTTTAAACCCTCATATCTAATCTTACTTCTTCAAGTCTAACACTTATTATATAATCTTGCAACAGTTGAAATAATCTGTTACAATAGTAAGAAAGAGTGTTATTATTTTTATGGAGTTGGTTATGAAATTTAAACTATCAAAATTGTTCTTGTTACTATTTTTAGTTGGTTGTACCATTGGTGCTGTTTTTGCTGCAAATACTGAATATAAAGAAAGAGAGATACCATTAGCTTGTAGTCCTGACTCTAATATTACTTTGACATATAAATTCCGCTCAAAAGCTGATATTTCTAAAGAAATGAAAGATTATATTTGTTCAGATAATAGCGAAGGTCTTGCTAAGTTATCAAGAGCAATAGCAAAATATCCTAATGAAGCTGCATTATATATGGAGCGTTCAACAGTATATTTTTCTAGTTATAATACTCAAAGAGGAGCTACCGCTTTAGAATCTGTAAGAAATCAGGCTAAAAACAAAGCTCTTGCGGATGCAAAAAAAGCTATCAGTTTAGATCCAAGTAATGAAAAATACTATTCTAATCTTAGTGAAATGTATTTTTCATCTTTTGATTATAAGAATGCAAAAATCTACAATGACAAAGCTAGAGAATTAAAAAAGACTGCTGTTAATACTGCACTTAAGTGTGCAATCGATCTTAAATTAAAAGATCCGAACGCTAGCTTAAGAAGATTTCCGTGCCCAGAAGCTATGAAATACGAAGAATAGATAATTTGATTTGATATTGGGGTGATGGTTTGCTCTATTTGTAAACTTCGTCATCCCAGTATTCAAGTTCTAATTTTCCTACAATGATTGTATCTCCGTTTTGGACTCCTAGATGTTTTAATTCGGCCATAATGCCCATACTTATCATTATATTTTGGAATCGAATAACTTGTTCCGTGCTTCTTGGGTCTGTAACTTGAGATATTCTCAAAATTCTACCACCGTCAACAAGATAAGTGTTTTTGTTCAATTTGTGAACTTCCCACCATCCATCGTCATTGTTTGTTGCTTCTAAATCTTCTTCAACAATTACGTCAACTGTTGGTTTTTCGATGGAATTAACGTCTTTTTCAAGTTCGTGTTTTAATTTATCCAAGTTTTCTCCTGTTACGGCAGAAATGCAAAATGCTTCAATTCTTAAATCTTTGAATTGTTTTTTCAAGTCTTCTAGTTTTTCAGGTTCAATTGAATCAATCTTGTTAATTGCAACAATTTGGTGAAGTTTTGCTAACTTTTCTGAATATTTTTCAAGTTCTTTATTAATAATGTTGAAATTGTTTATAGGGTCTTCTTCTGTTCCATCAACTATGTGTAACAAAAAACGGCATCTTTCTACATGTCTTAAAAAATCGTGTCCTAATCCGACACCTTCAGAAGCTCCTTCAATCAACCCTGGAATATCAGCGATAACATATCCATCGCCTGTTGATTTTCTAACAACTCCAAGGTTTGGAATAATTGTTGTAAATGGATAATCTGCAATTTTAGGTTTTGCTGCTGAAACTCTACTAATAAAAGTTGATTTTCCTGCGTTTGGCATACCCAAAAGTCCGACATCTGCTAGAAGTTTTAATTCTAATTGCAAATCTCTTTCAATTCCTGGCTCTCCTGGTTCACAATATTGAGGAGCTCTATTTTGTGGAGTACAGAAATGAGTGTTGCCTCTTCCTCCTCGTCCTCCCTTTGCAACAAGAACTTTTTGTTCGTGATGGGTTAAATCGGCAATTACATTTCCTGTTTTCAAATCTTTAACAATTGTGCCAACTGGAACTTTCAAATATAAATCTTTTGCACTTTTCCCGTGCATACTTTTTTTGAATCCATTTTCACCATTATTAGCTTTGAAAATTGAACGGTAGGTAAAATCAAGTAGTGTTGATAGTCCTTCGTCAGCGATTAAATATACGCTTCCGCCGTTGCCCCCATCTCCACCTGCGGGTCCGCCTTTATCTACGAATTTTTCACGACGCCAAGCAACTACGCCGTTACCGCCTTTACCTGATGATATTTTAATTCTAGCTTTATCTATAAATTGCATAATATAAATCCTTTTTACCTTATAATACTATGAATATAATATTTTTGGAATATTTGGTTATGCATTATTACAAAGCGAAACTTTAAACTTCTTCTGGTAAGTATAGGACGTTCTTTTTCAAGATTTCCCTCGTGTGTTCGTAACAACAACTGTGTTTTATTAATTTTTGATACTCTCTTACGATATTAAGAACATCATCTACTGATAATCTTATAATTCGTCGTTCATTTTCAATAATCTTTGCCATAAAAATACTTCCTTTCTTTTTTGCTAAGTGTCGGAAGTATTTTTATTATTCTTTAATATATCATTTGTTAGGTGTAAAAATGATTATTTATATTATATATTCTATTTGTTGTTTTGTTCTTTTTTAATTTGTTCCAATGCGTATTGTTTAATTTTTGCTTCATCGCCACCACAATTAGCAACGATTTGAGCTGGAACAGGAATCTCTTTCGGAGCTAAAGGAGGGAGTACGTATGTTACAGTTTTGGCGTAATATGTTTTGCCATTTAAGGTACAAGAATTAAATGCCTTTGTTGGGTCAGGTTTAACAGTCATATGCTTAAGAGTATTTTTATCTGCTGCCGCTTGTTGAGCAGCAGCATCAGCTTTTTCAGGTTTTGCTTTTTCAGGTTTTGCTTTTGAAGCTGTTGGAGTTGAAGCTTTTTTCCTTGTATGAATATCTGCAGTTCCTGCACCGACATCACCTTCATGTTGGTTCAAAGCATATGTACCATCACTATTTTGCTCAAGTCTATATAATTGACCATCTCCATTTTCAGATTTATACCAAACAACTCCATTCTCAACTTTTGCAAATGAGTAGCTATAGTTACCTACTTTTACTGATGCAGGATATCCCTTAGTTGCATCAGAACCGGCAGTTATTTCAGTTTTGCCAGCAATATCACCCTTTTCTCCAGATACATCATCATGGACGGTAATATTACCTTTAAAATCTTTCATTTGTTCTGCTGTAGGAACTTTAGTTTTTCCAGTATCAGTATGTCCTGCTCTGCTATTATCACTTGCCGGTGCTGCACTGCCTGAGTCTGGAGCATTTTGAGCAGCAGGAGTATTAGCTGGAGTAGAACCATCAGAAGGTTTTGCAGCTCCTGCTCCTTGTGCTTCTTCAGGTTTTGCAGCTCCATCCATACCTTTCATAAGTTCTTCGTATGTACCGGTTTTTACATTATCACCTTTTCCAGAGGTTAAAGTATAAGTACCATTACCATTGTCTAGAACTTTATAAGATGAATACATTTGTGATAAATTTTGTTGATAATTAGCATTTCCTGTTGGAATACGTTGTTGCATGCCTGTATTCAACATTCCATACGTATTTGTACAACCACCACCGAAGCTAAATGGACTTCCCATACCTAACGAATTAGTGTAACCACCCATTCCATATGCCCCATAAGGCTGATAAGTCATAGCTTGATTACCAAATGACTGCACAAATCTTTGAACTAATGGAAATTTTGTTAGACCTAATGTTTGCATACCACGAGCCAAGAAACCCAACCCCCCAGAAATAGCACCAGTCCATAGAGAAACTTTGCCTGCAGTTGTATCCCAAGGAGTGGTAGGAGCTTCATAAGTAACATTCATAGTATTCTGTTGGAAAATAGGTCCACATCCGCCACTCTTCCAATTTACACCAGATCTTGTTTGTTGTGGGCCACGTGGAACGTACCGTATCAAATCATTTTGAATACCGAAAGACATACGTTGTGTCATAAGCTCGTCCTCTCATTTATTACTTTATATATATAAAGTATATACCTAATAGATAATTTCACTTTTGGAGGACTTTTGTAACTTTTCTTTACAAAGGCTTAGTTTTTTTAACAAATTTTTTACAGTAGCGATGGGTAAAATACACACCGCTACTAGATTTATCTTTTATTTCATAAACTTATAAGCAGTACCGGCAGCATTTACTAAGGTATTTCCTGTTTGAAGCATATTAGACCACAGATTACCAGAATTCGCCGCATTATAGGCACTATTGTTATAATTATTTCCCGAAGTTGAATTATTCATAGCTGCATTTGTAAAATTCAATATATTATTATTCATAGCTGCATTTAAGTTATTCAAGAAGGAAATATTATTTATCCTATTATTCAATTCATTACTATATAAATCCCCTTGTGCTGCAAGTAAGGTGTTACTCAATGCAGATATTGCTTGAGATTTTTTGTCGGTTATTTCATTCAAATTGTCCATGAATACTGAATTATCAAGATTGCCAAAGCGATTTGCAATATCATTTTTTAAATTTGTTTCTAGCGGAGTGTAAATGTCATTAATTTGCTGTATTCCTTGACTTTTCATTGCGTTTAACTGACTGTTCCACGTTTTTTTATCAGCATCAGTAATATCAAATAAACCCTTCAGGGAATTATAAAAGTTATTCTGAATTGAATTATAAATTTTCTTTTCAGCACTAGACATATTGTAGCTGGAGCCTACAACATTATTATTTTTATCCCTAGTAGTGGATGCAACTGTCTTCCCATTTACAGTGATTGTTCCAGTAGAATAATCTGGATATTTGGATTTTTTACCCATAATAAATAATTCCTTTCATTTTTAGGAAATATTTATTACTCATTTATTGGCTAGAATAGGCTTATTATACCATTTTTTTGAGATTTTGTAAAGTTAAAACATAACTCTGATTTTTATTTGAAAATCATTTTTTCTCGTATAATAATATAAGTATTATGGCAGATAAAATCAAAATAGTTGGAGCAAAAGAACATAATTTAAAAAACGTATCTTTAGAAATTCCGAAAAACGAATTAGTAGTATTTACTGGTGTTTCTGGCTCGGGTAAGAGTTCTCTTGCTTTTGATACAATTTTTGCAGAGGGTCAAAGACGATATATTGAAAGTCTTTCAACCTATGCTAGACAATTTTTAGGTCAAATGGATAAACCAAATGTTGAATATATTGACGGGCTTTCTCCTGCAATTTCTATTGACCAAAAATCAAAAAGTAACAACCCTCGTTCTACTGTGGGGACAATTACAGAAATTTACGATTATTTAAGACTTTTGTATGCCAGGGTTGGAGTTCCATATTGTCCAGTTTGTGGAAAGAAAATTAAACCGCAAACGCTAGATGAAATTGTTTCAAAAATTATTCAATTGGGTGAAGGCACTAAAATTCAAATCTTGGCTCCTGTTGTAAGAGGGAAAAAAGGTGAATATTCTTCTTTGTTTGAAGAATTGAGGCAAGAAGGTTTTGTTAGAGTTAAGGTTGATGGCGAAATTTATAATCTTGATGAGGATGAAATTGAGCTTGCAAAAACGAAGAAACATGATATCAGTGTGGTGGTAGATAGAATTGTTGTAAAAGATTCTGCCCGTTCAAGAATTGCTGATAGTGTTCAAATTGCCCTAAAAAAATCAGATGGAATTATGATGGTTGATGTTGTCGGAGATAAGGAGATTATCTTTAGTGAAAAATTAGCCTGTCCAGATTGTAATTTAAGCTTTGAAGAATTAACTCCAAGAATATTTTCTTTCAATGCTCCATATGGTGCTTGCGAAAGATGTGCAGGGCTTGGTGCTGATTTTGTTGTAGATCCAGATTTGGTTGTTCCAGATAAATCGATTTCCTTAAATCAAGGTGCAATATATGCTTGGGCTACTAGAAGTGCTACAACTTATTATCATGATTTATTGAGTTCTGTTTGTTCTGCATACAAAATAGATATGGATGCGCCATTTGAAAATCTTTCTAAAAAAGAACAAGATATAATTTTATATGGTTCAAACGAAGCAATTAAAATAAAAGTAAAACAATTTGGAACTAGTCGTTACCAAACAAATATTCAACCATTTGTTGGTGTGATTCCATTCTTAGAAAAAAGGTATAATGATGCAAATGGTGATTATTGGAGAGAAGAAATAGAAAAATTTATGGTCGCAAAGCCTTGTCCAAAATGTGGAGGAGCAAGACTTAAACCATTCCCTCTTGCTGTAAAAATAAAAGATAAAAATATTTTTGATTTTACAAAAATGTCAATTGATGATGAGTTTCAATTTATTACAGACTTGTATCTAGACCTTACTGAGTATCAATTAAAAATTGCAAAACAAATTCTTGATGAAATTCGAGCAAGGTTAAAATTCTTAATTGATGTAGGTTTACATTATCTAGATTTGGCTAGAATGGCTGGGACTTTATCAGGTGGTGAATCTCAACGAATTAGACTTGCTTCTCAGATTGGTAGTGGCTTGAGTGGTGTTCTTTATGTTCTTGATGAACCTTCAATCGGGCTTCACCAAAGAGATAATGATATGCTAATCAAAACTCTGTTCAAATTGAGAAATCTTGGAAACACATTGATTGTTGTAGAACATGATGAAGATACAATTAGAAGTGCAGATTACATTGTAGATATTGGGCCTCGTGCCGGAGTTGCAGGTGGAGAAATTATTGCTCAAGGTACGGTTGATGATATTATCAAAGAAAAACGTTCTATCACAGGTAAATATTTAAGTGGCGAAAAACATATTCCAGTTCCAGATAAAGTTAGGGAAGGGAATGGTAAATTTTTGCAAGTTAAAAACGCATATTTAAATAACTTGAAAAATGTTAATGTAGATATTCCTCTTGGTAAGATTGTTATTCTAACAGGGGTTTCTGGGAGTGGAAAATCTACTCTTATGCAAGATTTGGTTTATGAATACGCTGTTCACAAGTTAAGAAAAAATAAACCCAAACCTCAAGGAATTGATGAAATATTAGGGTTTGAAAACATTGATAAAATTATTGATATTGACCAATCACCAATTGGAAGAACCCCTCGTTCAAATCCCGCTACATATACAGATGTGTTCGCTCCTATCAGAGATCTTTTTGCAAAAACTAATGAATCAAAAGTTCGAGGCTACAAGCCTGGAAGATTTAGTTTTAACGTAAAAGGTGGAAGATGTGAAGCTTGTAAAGGTGATGGTTTAGTAAAAATCGAAATGAATTTTCTTTCGGATGTTTATGTAAAATGTGATGTCTGCAAGGGTAAACGTTACAACAGAGAAACTTTAGAGGTTAAATATAAAGGTAAAACAATTTCTGACGTTTTGGATATGAGTGTTCATGAGGCTTTAGAATTTTTTGATAATATTCCGTCAATAAAAAATAAACTTCAAACCTTGAATGATGTAGGACTTGATTATATGAAGCTTGGACAAAGTGCAACGACTCTATCTGGAGGTGAGGCTCAGAGAATTAAGCTAGCATCAGAGTTAAATAAACGATCTACTGGTAAAACTTTATACCTTCTAGATGAGCCTTCTGTTGGATTGCATTGGGCAGACTTAGATAAATTGGTTAAAATTCTTCAAGCTCTTGCAGATCAAGGAAATACGATTTTGATGATTGAACATAATCTTGATTTGATAAAGATTGCGGATTATATTATTGATCTTGGTCCAGAAGGTGGGGTTGATGGAGGTCAAATTGTTGCAACTGGAGCTCCTGAAAATATTATGAATTGTAAAGAATCTTATACTGGAAAATATTTGAAGAAATATTTGAAAAAATCTTGATATAAGGGGATATTTGATATTTTTCAAAAAATTTGCTATTATATTTTCAAGCATAGGGTGATATTATGAGGCAAAAATTTTCATATTTTGTTTTTTTAGTATTATTGTCAGGAATGTTTACTCAAACATTCGCACAAACAGTTGTAGTTGAATCATTATCAGATTTTTCAACCGCAAACCCACCAACATCAATTACAGTCAAATTGATTGAACCTTTAGAATTGGCGAAAGAAATTACGCTCAATGCTGGGGTTATAATGCAAGGGGATTTAGTTGATGTAACAAGCCCAAAACGGTTAAAACGTGATGCAAATTTCTCTTTCAAACCTAAAAGTTATACCGATAAAGATGGAGAACACAAAATCACGCAAGATGTAACTGCATCTTATACCGAACCAGTTGATAAAGGAAATTTAGCAAAAAATGCAGCTCTTGGAGTCGGAAGCTTCTTTGTTAAAGGTTTATCGATTGGATATGCTGCAGTCGAAGGGGCGGTAAAAAATGAAGAAGATAATAGGTTTAAATCATCAATAACCTCAGCATACGAATCCTCTCCATTTTCTTACACAAATAAAGGTGAAGATTTAGAGATAAAAAAATCACAGTATTTTTACCTAAAATTTCCAAACTTAAATAAAAATAAAGATGACAAAAAGCAAAATTATACATATACTATAGAAAAGGAGTAATGAAAGATGAAAAAATTAATTATGGCATTTGCAGGACTTATTCTTTCTTTAGGATTGATGCAATCAGTTGATGCAAAAACAATCCAAGTTTCAGCATTGGAAGATTTTAATACAACTAATCCTCCATCTGAACTTCACGTTCAAATGAATGCTAATACAAGACTTGATTATGACTTAATGTTATTCCAAGGATTCCAAGTTACTGGTAAAGTTGTTCCTCAAAATGGAGGATTTGTATTTGTTCCAGTTAGCTATGTAAACTTCCAAGAAGAAAGTTTACCTATCACAAAAGAATTCCCTGCTACGTATAAAGGTAGAGCGGGTTTAATTAGACAAAACCAACCATTTTTCTTGGTATTCCCTGATAATGGTCCTGATACATTCCAATACTATGTTCCAAGCGTAAGCGATATGGACTAGTTTTTCGCTAATAAAAGAATATTTTTATTAAGAGGTAATTCAGTAAAAGAATTACCTCTTTTATATTTTAGTATTTTTATATGATGTAAAAAAGTCCTTAAATGTTAGAATTCAAAAGGTTAGAAGTATAAAATAGATGAGGATGAAAAATGGGTGTACATAAATATTTTATTGGGTCATATTTTTTGACAATATTTGGTGTTATTACTGCTTATTTGTGGGGTGAACATGTCCATTCAGGAGCGGGTTTGGTTTCAGTTTTTATTGTTATGATATTGGCAATATTAGAAACTAGTTTATCTTTCGATAACGCAGTTGTTAATGCAATGAAACTTGAGCATATGTCCGAAGCTTGGCGACATAGATTTTTGACATGGGGTATTGCAATTGCAGTATTTGGCATGAGGTTTCTATTCCCAATTTTAGTTGTTGCAATTTTTGCAAAATTAGATATGTTAACAGTGACAAATATTGCATTAACTGATCCAGATAAGTATGCTCATTATTTACACTTAACACATGCTCCAATCGTAACTTTTGGTGGTTTATTTTTAATAATGTTATTCTTAAACTACTTTTTCAATCACGAAAAAACTGTTCACTGGATTACTCCAGTTGAAGCTCCTCTTTCTCATCTTGATCATATAAAAGGAATTGAAATAATCATATCTCTTGCAATTGTAATGGTTTTACAATCCTTTATGCCTCCAGAAATTAGACATTCTGTAACTTTGTCTGGTATCGCAGGTATTATTACTTTCTTGGCAATTGATGGCGTTGCTCACTATCTTGAAAAACATGAAGAAATGAGGGTTGCAAAATGTGCAGCAGATGCTGTTAAATGTACTGGCTTGATTAGTTTTATATACTTAGAACTAATTGATGCTTCTTTCTCATTAGATGGGGTTTTAGGAGCTTTTGCATTGAGTAATGATGTAATAATTATAACAATTGGTTTGGCTATTGGTGCTATGTTCGTAAGATCTTTGACTATAATGCTAGTAGAAACAAAAACGCTAGCTAAATTCAAATACCTTGAACACGGTGCTCATTGGGCTATCGGAGCTTTGGCTATAATCATGCTTATTACAACTGTTAAAGAAATTCCAGAGGTTGTAACAGGTTTAATTGGCTTAGTCTTTATTGTTGCAGCTTTGGTTTCTTCAATTATTGAAAATAAAAAAGAAAAACAAATCGAAACTCAAGAATAAGATGTTCGAATTATAAAAATAACAGCCATTGAAATTATTTCAGTGGCTGTATTTTTTTCGGAGTTGAAAATTATTTTGTCGAATTAAACATTCCAGCTATTTAGGTATTCTTCTTGTTCTTTTGTAAGTGTATCAATTTCAATACCCATAGATTGAAGTTTTAATTCTGCAATTTTTACATCTACTTCATGAGGAAGAGTGTATAATTTCTTTTCTAGCTTTCCATTGTTCTTAACCAAGAATTCAATACCTAAAGCTTGGTTAGCAAAGCTCATATCCATAACACTCGCAGGGTGACCTTCTGCTGCAACAAGGTTAACTAATCTTCCTTCTGCTAATACATATAAAGATTTGCCGTTATTCAAAACATATTCTTCTAAGTTCGGTCTTATTTGCTTAATTTCTTTTGCATACGATTTCAAATCAGCAACATTAACTTCCCAGTCAAAGTGACCAACATTACCAACAAAAGCACCGTCTTTCATTGATAATAAATGTTGTATATCTATTACATGTTTATCACCAGTCACCGTTAGGAATAAATCTCCTTCCAAAGCAGCTTTTTCAATAGGCATAACTCTATAACCTTCCATTGCTGCTTCAAGAGCTTTTAGAGGGTCTACTTCACAAACAATAACATTTGCACCTAGAGCTTTTGCTCTAAGAGCAACACCTTTACCGCACCATCCGTAACCAGAAACAACAACGGTTTTACCTGCAATTAGTATATTTGCAGCTCTCAAAACACCGTCAAATGAACTTTGTCCAGTACCATAACGATTATCATACAAGTGTTTTGTTAAACTTGTATTAACTCCAACTGCAGGAAAGCCAAGAGTACCTTGAGCTTCCATAGCTTGAAGTCTAATAATACCCGTTGTAGTTTCCTCAGTTGAACCAATAATTTTACTGATTAAATCTGGTCTTTGAGCATGAATTGTAGAAACCATATCACAACCATCATCAATAATAATATCCGGATTATGATTAATTGCTTCTTGAATATGTTGCTTGTATTGATCAACAGTTTCCCCTGCAACCGCAAAAACTGGGATGTCATAATATTTTACCAAAGCAGCAGCAACATCATCTTGAGTTGATAACGGATTAGACGCAACTAAAACCGCATCAGCCCCCCCAGCCTTCATAACTGTACAAAGAGCTGCTGTTTCTTTTGTTACGTGAACACAAGCTGACAACTTTAAACCTTTAAATGGTTGCTCGTTTATAAATCTTTCTCTAATTTTTTTCAATACAGGCATATCTTTAAACGCCCAATCAATTTGTTTTTTTCCTTGCTCTGCTAAGTTAATATCTTTTATATCACACTTCATTTCAGTCATTAGCATTCTTTTCTCCTTGATTTCTACAATTAGATTTTAATTGTAAGTATTACACTCCATATTATATTCAAAAAACACCAAAGCTAATATAAATATTAGCCACTTTGTAAAAATTTCTTAATAATGCCCAGTACGATAACAAAAAATTTTCTTTAGAATTGTTATAATTGAAACTAAGGAGTGTAGTGTGAAAGTATATTTTGATTTAAATCAGGACAAAATAAAAAACAACCGAAATGGAATATCGTTTAGTGGAATTAAACCAACAAAATCAGAAGATGGTTTTAAAACTTATGAGTTTTCTTATCCGTTTGACGAAAACAACCAAAACTTATTCTTAGAAATCTATGCAGTTAATCAGGATAAAAACAACAACTATGCTATCGGACAAAGAATTTACCCTAAAAACAGTTTTGACGGTGTTTACCAACTGAAAACGGGTAGTAACAAAATTGACTTGGCCCAAACATTCGGAGTCGACGATAATCAAGCTTTTGCGTATCATTATGTAGTAGAAAATAAGCACTCTGGCCAAAAGGATACAATGCTAGACCCTGGAGATATGGTTTTTGATAATCAAAAGGGTAAATTTAATTTAGAAATACCAACAAAATCAAACCTTTCTAGAGGTGGGTCTATGAAATTAATAAACATAGATTCTCAAAAGGTTGGAAAAGTTTACAATGATAAAAACATGATTGTTGATGACGTTAATCTTTTACGCAGAGCCCAGAAAGGAATTAAAACTCTTAATAATAAATTTGGAGGAACTCTAGCAGGATTACAAGATGCTGTTAGAAAAGGAGAATACGACATGTACGGAAGAATAATCTCTCTTCCAGTATTCACCGATGATGATTTCACCGCACATGCATATTGGAACAAAAACTGTATGCAAATTGCAAGCTCTCTTGGAAACATTAACAACTATGCTTCTTTACAAAGAGATATGTTTGCACATGGATTAAACTTTGTTTCCGATGGAGCATTTGTTAATGAAGGATTACAAGGCGTACACTTTAAGCATATGCTAAAATGGGGTGAAAATTCTCCATATTTTAATTGGTTTAAGGCTTCTGGATTAAAGAACAGTCCCCTTAATATGGGCGTTTTTGTTAAAAATAAAGCAAATATTTCCCACAAAATAGTAAACTCACCATACACATATACACAAAAACAAAATGGGAAAGTTGTCATTAACTCAAACAAAAACTATGATCCTAAACGCCCTACGTATATTCAATTCTTTGATAAACGACTTGTTACTGATGAAGAGAAAAATGATACAAAACACTTGATTAAAACTTATTCAGTAATGAGTCCAGAGAATGTATATTCAATTCATACTCATAATGATTCAGCGTATCCTTATTCATTTGAAATTGATCCTAAAATTTACAATGAAAATATTGAACGACTAAATGAATACAATTCAACTCAAAAAGATGGTAAGAAAATTAGTCTTTCTTCACCTTTAGCGGCAAGAATTGTTTCAAAATTCCCAACCTTTGATGTTGAAGCCAAATACGAGAGTGGATTTGAAACCTGGGATGCAAACCCAGATATTGCAAAACTAAGTTTTGTATATTCACACGCTGATACAAAAGACCTGAAAAACATGCCTAAAGAAGCACGTAAAAAAGAAATTGAAAAATTACTAAGAGCAAATTATCAAGTTCAAGACTATACTGTAACATCTGGCCAATACTGGACTCAAAAAACAGATGATATTTTAAGATTATCTATTGCTCAACAGTTAAAGAATATTGATAATGAAAATCCTTCTCTAACGTTCAAAAATATCAAATTAAAATCTAATGGTCAAATTTTCCCAAAATCACTTCCTCAAGAAATTACTCAAGAAGAAGTAAACAATGTAATTGACGGATTTTATAATTCTACCAGAAAACTTTCAACAGCAGATACAAAATCACAAGTTTTAGAAGGTTTAATGAATACTCCTCTTGATTCTTTTGAATTCGGAGATAACCTAGTTGCTGTTTTGGCATCTCCTTTAATTTCAAAAAGAGCAACGAATGCAAAAGATGTGGGAGTTTCTAGGTATGATTTGTATAAACAAGGCAATAAGAATCTTCAATTAAAATATAAAGAAACTTACGAAAAAATGGACAATTTGTACAAAAACGAAATGTCTAATTATGCGATGAAAGTTTTAGAGACAGTTCAACAAAATAGTAATATCAAATTATTTGAAGGTGACAAAGTTACTGAACTTGGTCAATATACTTTGCCTTTAATTTTGCCAGAAATCGCAAAATATGCGGTTGTAGAATCATTAGCTCCAAAAGTTAAGGTCAATGTCGATGATACTTCTGGTGAAATTGCTTATGACTATAATTCATTGAAAAATGTTCATTTGCAATCTCTTGGCATAACAAATCCTTCTTCTCCAGAAGATGAAGCAGATATGGTTATTTCAAAAATGAGAAAAGGTATAAGCAAATTGTCTGTAACTCCAGATAGCCCGATTGTAAAATCTATAGAGAAAAGTTTGAATGGAACAAGTGCTAATAGCTTCAAACTCGCAGATTTAATCATTGATAAAACTCAATCAGGTTTAGATTGGAGAATTGATGCGACTAAAGATATTGCAGATATTGAAGCATTGAGAAATGGAAATAATAACTTTGATTATACTTGGCAAAGTGTTATAAATTTCTGGAAAGCTTTCAATCAAGGTGTGTTGTCAAAAAATCCAAATGCTTATACAGTTGCAGAAATTACTGATGAAGGGGATTTACATAGAATAGGTCTTGGTCACTGGTCTGATAAATTCCACTCTCAAAATGATATTATCCAAAAATTCCAACGTGAAACGGGTATAACATCTACTGCAATGTATTCATATTTCTTTAGTGATTTGCAAGAAATGTTTGCGAATAAATTTGAAGATGGAAGTATGGTTCCAGATGGAAATCCTGGAATGGGTGGTAAATTGTATGGAATTATGGATAGTTTCTTAAAACACTCTTCTCTTGATTCTATCAATTTTGCCTACACATTTATTGGAAATCATGATAAACCAAGGGCTATTCATTGTGCATCAATGGATATGAAGATGTTTTATGCAGATTTAACTAACCCAGCTGAAAAAGATAAAAGATATAACGCATATAAAATGATTAAAGATAGATTCTTTGGTTATATTGATCCTCGAGAAATTGAAGAATACGATTTTTCTGCGGTTTCTCCAAAGGCTGTATCAATGGGTTATGCTGTTAGAACTCCTGCTATTCAAACTCTTGAAAAATATAGAAATGAAGGTCGAATATCAGAAGAACAATTTAATCAAGCTTTTGCATCTATTAGTAAATCTATTTCCGATTTAGTTAACGGAAAATACGATGGAACAAGATTTGATCCAGATTCATTTGGCGTAAAACCTTTTGATGTAACAATTAAAATGGTAATAAAACAAGCTCAAAAACGTCATAACTTAAATCTTCCACAACAAGTTATTCATGACTTTGAAAATGATACTTTCCAACAAGCAATTGAACCTGGAATTACAAGACTTCTTGGAATGATGAAATTCTTGGTTGCTCTTCCTGGCATGCCAACCTTGTATGATGGTGACGATATGGGGGCGACTGGATATGATACCAAAACTAAAAATATGTATCTTCAAGGTCGTCAAAGAATACATGATGAATGGGCTCAAGAGGGAAATGACTTATACAAAGCTTTTATCCAAAAACATAAAAAAGAATTTGATGAGATAATGGCGGTAAGGAGAAAACCTGAGTGTAATGCATTGAATAATGGGACTCCATTTATGCTTCCTCAACAACATACAACAAATAAGCAAATTTGTCCTGCAATTTTACGTCAAAGCACAGATGGAAGAATGGCTATTTCTATATTCAACCCAACAGGCTTTGTGAATGATACCGACAAAGATTATAGCCCTCAACATGTTAGAATAGATTCTATAAATCTAAATTGTGAAGAAGATGTTCCTTATCTTCATAATGGAACGCTAGGTCGTGGAATTCAAGGACTAAAAGAAGGAACAAAATTTGTAAATGCCAATAATCCAAACGACGTTTACTATGTCAGAGAAAAATTTGGAACATATTACCTTAAACGCCTTGTAGATGGACATGATTCTCCAATTGACTTTTCTGATTCGACTCTAATTTTATACAGTGTTCCAGAAGAAAAACCATTATCTTTTACAGGAAGAATGGATGTAAAATTACCATTCAAGTTTGTTGCTAGAAATTACGAAAATAGTTGTAATGTTGAAAATGGTAAAAATTTAATTCTATATAAATAAAATAAACATAGAGTGATATAAGAAAACCCCTAAAGATTATTCTTTAGGGGTTCAAACTTATAAATGATAATAATTTACACCGCAAATCTGAAGTGAACTAAATCTCCATCTTGTATAACATAGTCTTTACCTTCAAGACGTGTTACACCTTTTTCCTTGCAAGCATTGTATGAACCTAATTCTGCAAATTCTTTGTATGGAGTGATTTCAGCTCTGATGAAACCTTTTTCAAAATCAGTGTGAATAACACCAGCCGCTTGTGGAGCTTTTGTCCCCGCAGTAATTGTCCAAGCTCGAACTTCTTTTTCTCCTGCAGTGATAAATGTTCTCAATTTCAATAGGTGATAAACAGACTTAATCATTCTATTGATACCGCTGTCCTCAATTCCTAAATCTTTTAAATATTCTTGAGCTTCGTTTTTATCAAGTTCTGCTAATTCTTCTTCGATTTTTGCAGAAATAATAACCATTTCCGCTCCGTGTTCTTTAGCATATTCGCCAACACGCTTTGTATAATCATTTCCGTCTTTTAAGTCAAATTCTGAAACATTTGCACAATAAATTACTGGTTTTGTAGATAATAAGTTGAGCATTTTAACAACAGGTAATTCATCTTCTTCAAAGTGTTTTGAAACATCGATAAATGTGCATTCAGAAAGTAATTCTGATAGTTTTTTCAATACTTTATCTTCTAAAACAGCATCTTTATCTCCAGATTTAACGACTTTAGCAATTCTTGCTTGGCGTCTTTCAACAGATGCCATGTCTGCTAATGCTAATTCTGTATTTATGGTTTCAATATCGCTAATTGGGTCAACTTTACCATCAACATGGATTGTGTTTTCATCATCAAAACATCTTACAACTTGAATAATAGCATCAACTTCTCTGATGTTTTGTAAAAATTGGTTTCCTAATCCTTCACCTTTACTTGCACCTTTAACTAATCCTGCAATATCCACAAACTCAATCGCTGTTGGAATGATAGATTCTGTTTTGCATAGTTTAGAAAGGATAGGTAATCTTTCATCTGGAACTTCAACAACTCCAATGTTTGGTTCAATTGTACAAAATGGGTAGTTAGCACTCTGTGCGTTTCGTGTACTTGTTAGGGCATTAAATAATGTTGATTTCCCTACGTTCGGTAATCCGACAATTCCTGTTCTTAGCATTTTATTTTAAATCCTTTTCTTATATTCTTCCTTTCTTGATTTTACCCCAAACTAGAGTTAATATACAGTTTTTTTCTCTAAAATTACATATATTTAACAGAATTGTAAAGATATATTACAATTATCTATTTTTTATATACAAAATACGCAATTTTTAAAACGCAAAATACTTTATATAAATGTAAGGGATATTTAAAGGGAAAAATGATTATGATGATTGATGAAATGATTACAGTTAAAGATTATGTTAAATCACTAAGAGAAGATAAAGAAAACTATTTTTATACAGCTGAAGATTACGCTAATGAATTAAGAAATGAATCTTTAAAAAGCCAAACTTCAGCATTCATTACAGTTCAAGACTATGTTAATTCATTATACAATCCAGAATTGAACGAAACTGAAGAAGAAATTGCAGCAAGAATTGAAAAATCTATCAAATCTGCAAAATCTGAAAATGAAGCACAAAAATTAGAATCATTACTTGCATAATCACTCTCTTTTCTTATAATAAAAAATTTAACGGGTCAGGATTAATTTTCTGCCCGTTTTCTTTTTATATTGTGCATTTACGGGGTAAAAAATATTGTAAACTTATATTACAATTATATACTTTTTGATTAAAAAATAGCAATTTTTGAATTAAAAAATACTTTATATATATGTAAGGGGATTACAATAAGGAAAAATTAAAAGGAGACAACATGGCCAGAGTATTAATTTCAATGCCAGAAAAATTTTTAGACGAAATCGATTCAGTTGCAAACTATGAAAACCGTACACGTTCAGAATTGATTCGTGAAGCACTTAGAACTTATATGTACAGAAATCAAGTTAGAAACAGCAAGAAAGCAACAACAAATGCTGAAATCTTAGATGCTCTGCTTGGTTAAAAACTTTAAAAATTGAATAGGGAAAAAGAAAATTTGTGGGGAAAAATGAACAAAGAATATCAAATGGTCACTGTATATGACTATCTAAAAATGCTGGACAAAGACGTAAAATACGTTAATAACGATGCAAAAACTATTAAAGAAAATGTTGAAAAATATTTAATTAATATGCGTCGGGCTCAAACAAATGCTAAGTTACTAGAAGTATTGTTAGCATAATCAACAAAAAGACTTAGAGGACTTCGTTGGTTAAAATTTTTATAAATTCTTAGGTAAAATGGTTATGGAAAGTAAAAAAAAGGACTTGATAATTAAATCAAGCCCTTTTTTAATTGTGTTATATTGTTTTAAAATTATTATTCAACAATTTTATCAACAACACCAGCACCAACTGTTCTACCACCTTCACGGATAGCAAATCTCATACCTTCTTCGATAGCTACTGGAGCGATTAATTCAACTTCCATAACTACGTTATCACCAGGCATTACCATTTGACCTTCGAATTTGATTGAACCAGTTACGTCTGTTGTTCTGATGTAGAATTGAGGACGGTATCCTGGGAAGAATGGAGTGTGACGTCCACCTTCATCTTTAGTCAATACGTAAACGTTTGCTGTGAATTTAGTGTGTGGGTGAATTGAACCTGGTTTAGCAAGAACTTGACCACGTTCAACTTCAGTTTTATCAACACCACGAAGTAAAGCACCGATGTTATCACCAGCTTGACCTTGGTCAAGTTGTTTTCTGAACATTTCAACACCAGTAACTGTAGTTTTCTTAGTAGGTTTGATACCAACTAATTCAACTTCGTCACCAACTTTAACGATACCACGTTCAACACGGCCAGTAGCAACTGTACCACGACCAGTGATTGAGAAGATGTCTTCGATTGGCATCAAGAATGGTTTGTCTAAATCACGAACTGGTTCAGGGAAGTAAGAATCCAAAGCATCCATTAATTCCCAAATTTTATCAACCCATTTATCTTCGCCACGTTTAATACTTGGATTAGCTTGAACAGCTTCCAAAGCTTTTAAAGCAGAACCGTGGATGAATGGAATGTTGTCACCATCGAATTCGTAAGAAGAAAGAAGTTCTCTAACTTCCATTTCTACTAATTCTAATAATTCTGGATCGTCAACCATATCACATTTGTTCAAGAATACAACGATGTTAGGAACACCAACTTGTTTTGCTAACAAGATGTGTTCACGAGTTTGAGGCATTGCACCGTCAGTAGCTGCTACAACAAGGATAGCACCGTCCATTTGAGCTGCACCTGTAATCATGTTTTTAACATAGTCAGCGTGGCCTGGGCAGTCAACGTGTGCATAGTGTCTGTGTTCTGTTTCGTATTCTACGTGAGCTGTAGAGATGGTTATACCTCTAGCTCTTTCTTCTGGAGCAGCATCGATTTCATCGAATTTTCTAGCTGCTGCTTGACCAGCTGCTGCTAAAACGCCAGTGATAGCTGCTGTTAATGTAGTTTTACCGTGGTCAACGTGGCCGATTGTACCTACGTTCACGTGCGGTTTTTTACGTTCATACTTTTCACGTGCCATGAGATTAATCTCCTTCTTTTCTGTCTACTATATACTACTATAAATTTAGTATTCTACGATACTTCTAATTCTAACCGCTCATAAATTTTTGTCAAGGTTATAAGAGTAAATTGAAACATTGGTAATATATTTTTATTTGATTAAGTTTTGTAACAATATTTTTGATTTTCTGCAATTTAGTCATTAAAAAATACTTTATATAGATACGTAAGATTATGACATACGGAGGATGAGATTATGGGCGGACAAAATGATGCAATATCTGCAATTGGCAAAAAAGCATATAATGTTGCTAGCAACATATATAACGACATCAACACTAACAAGTTTTCTTTAAAAAGAACAATAAAAGAAGGAATATTATCAAGTGGACATCCAAACACTATTTTTAACGCAACAGAGAAGACTTATCCAACTTGTGCGGGAAAACAATTATAAAAATTTTGCACAAAAACTATGTTTGTAATAAACTTGTTCTCAGATATGTGAGGACAAGTTTATTATGTTATTAACCGCAGACATCGGAAATACAAATATTACCCTTGGATTATATGAAAATAATAAGTACATTAACGAATTCAGACTTGCTTCAGATAAAGATTTATCGGGCGAAGAGTATGAAATTCTTTTGAAGTCACTATTCAAAGATTACTTAATTGACGGGTGCGTTATTGCATCAGTTGTAGAAGAATTAAATATAAAATTCAAAAGAGCTGTTGATAATGTCTTCAGTATCAAGTCTGTGTTTGTTGCATACGATATAAATTTAGGAATTAAAGTTGCTACAGATAACCCTAGAGAAGTCGGGGCTGACAGATTGGCTAATGCCGTAGCAGCGTCAACACTATATAACGGAGCCGTTATAGTGATAGATTTTGGAACTGCAACGTCTTTTGACATAATTAATTCAAAAGGAGAATTTTTAGGGGGAGTTATTGCACCGGGAATAAATACCCAAATGAAATGCTTAAAAAATGCAACATCCAAATTGCCAAAAATTGATGTTTCGATTTCTCAAAATGCTATTGGGCATAACACTACAGATGCTATTTTATCTGGAGTAATCCGAGGAACAGCTTGCATGGTCGATGGACTTGTTGCACAATGCGAAAAAGAGCTAGGGGAAAAAGCAACAATCGTTGCAACTGGTGGATATTGTGGATTAATTGCGAACTATCTAAAAAGACCATTTGACGATGTAAATCCAACATTAACACTAGAAGGTCTTCGCCACATTTACAAATTAAACACTTCAAAATCTATAGTTTCTGTGTGATCCAATCATAAATCTAATACTTATGAAACCTTATCTAAATATTGTATGTAAATTGCAGAAAATTACCCATCAAGTTTTCGTTCCAGACTTGAACATTTTCTGGAACATCCAGAACTACCGGAGTGAAATTCCATATATACTTAATATTTGACTTTACCAAGAATTCCGCTGTAGCTTGAGCAAATCTACCAGGAACAGTCAAAATTGCAATATCAACATCATTTTCTTTTGTGTGTCTTGGAAGTTCTTTAATATTAATAATGTCTTTATTGTTAATAGCTTTTCCAATTTTTGATTCGTCATTGTCAAATAAATTTATGATATTTAGTCCATAGCTTGTAAAATTATCATACTTTGCAAGCGCCATCCCTAAGTTTCCTGCTCCAATGATGTACGCATTTTTTGTTTTTGCAAAACCAAGAGTTGTTTCAATGGATTTTTTTAGTTCTTTAACAATATAACCAACTCGTGATTTCCCTGAATTGTTTAGTAAATTAATATCTTTGCGAACTTGAGAATCATCAATTCTCAAAAGTGTTGCAATTTGTTTACTCGAAATATATTCAATCTTTTTATCAATGAAATCTTGTAAAATGCAATGATACAAGGTTAAACGGTTTATAACTTTTTCCGAAATTTTTTTATCCATATATTTATTATACATAAAAATTTATTTTTAATGGTATAATTGCACTATGAAACATATATTTGAACAAAAGGTTTTTTATTCTGATACAGATGCTTACGGTGTAGTTTGGCACGGATCTTACTTAAGATGGCTTGAAATGGGACGTGTAGGCATATGTGAAATGCTTGGACACAATTTAATCGACCTAAAAGAAAAAGATATTGTGCTTCCAGTTGTAAATTTGAATGTAAAATATAAAATGTCTGCAAAATTAAATGACGTTGTGGTTACGGAAACAGAAATTTCTGAATTTAATGGCTTTACTGTTAAGTTTAAACAAATTATCCGCTCAAAAGAAACAGGTAAAGTATGTATAGATGCAGAGGTTTCTGTTGTTGCGATTGATAATAATGGCAAACTATATAGAAAAATGCCAGAAGTTTTAGCAAAATCGTTCGATGAGGTGTTGAAATGCAAGGAACTCGTTTAAATAAATATATTGCATCTTCTGGATTGTGTTCACGAAGAAAAGCAGACGAACTTATTGAAAGCGGAGTTGTTACTGTTAATGGGAAAAGAGTAACTGAATTAGGTTTTACAGTTCAAAAAAAAGACAAAGTTTTCGTAAATGGTAAGATGATTCATCCTGTAAAACACGAATATTACAGGTTTTATAAACCAGCAGGTTATATCACAACTTCGGAGGACGAAAAAGGACGTAAAACTATTTATGACCTTATTCCAGAAAATCTTCATCACTTAAGACCAGTTGGAAGACTTGATAGAGAGTCAACAGGTTTAATAATTCTTACAAATGATGGTGAATTGATAAATGAATTAACTCATCCATCTGTTAAAGTTCCAAAATTGTACAGAGTTTCTATTAATGGAAAAATTTCTCAAAATGATATTGATACTATGTACAAAGGGATTGAGATTGAACCAAATAAAATGGCTTACGCTGAAGTTGACGTTTTAGAAGTTGATGATAAACATACAGTAATGGAAATTATGTTATATCAAGGTTTGAATCGTCAAATCAGAAAAATGTTTGAACATCTTGGGTTTGAAGTGTTGACGTTAAAAAGAATTCAACACGCAACACTTAACCTAGATGGATTAAAACGTGGAGATTTAAAACCAATTAAACCTCAACAAATTAAGGAATTAAGAAACTTTTTAAATAGATTGGCTTCTAAAAAATGATGAAAATTGCATTAGTTGGCAATATTGCAAGTGGTAAATCGACGGTGGAAAAAACTCTTCAAGAATTAAATTTTTCTGTTCTTGATACTGATTTTGTTGCTCATTGCTTGTTAGAGAATAATGCTGAAATAATGGAAGCTTTCAAGGATTATGATATTTTGACAGAAGGTAAAATATCAAGAGAAAAGTTAGGAAAAATAGTTTTTTCAGACGAAACATTAAAACAAAAACTTGAAGCAATTCTTCATCCGCAAATAAGAGCAAAAATCCAAGAATATTTTTCTATTCATTCAGATGAAAAATTTGTTTTTGTTTCAATTCCATTGCTATTTGAAGCAAAAATGGAAGATTTGTTTGACAGAGTTCTATTTGTTTATACAAATGACAATATACGACTTCAAAGACTCATCAGCAGAAACAATTACTCCGAAGAATATGCGATAAAAAGAATGAATTCCCAAATACCCCAAGACGAAAAAGTCCCAAAAGCAGATTGGGTTATTTACAATAACTCAACTATTAAAGATTTGAAAAAAAATGTTATTAATGTAATTGAACAAATCCGCTAATTTCATGATAATTCGGACTGTATCTTACTCTGCAAACTTTGTCATTTCTGTTGCCTTCTATTGTTTCAAATACACCATCAGAATATACCTTTGTAACAAATCCGGTATGAGATGCACCATCTTCTCGAAGAATTAAAATATCTCCGGGTTTGACATTTTCTGCAATGAGTTTACCTTTGTTCTTTTTATTTGCAGTCTGGAAAAATTTTCCATTATCAATGCCCCATTGTTTTAATTCTTCAACTCTGTGGTTTGGTTTCCCTGGAGGGAGTTCTTTTTCTAATCCTTTAGGTACGGGTTTCCCTTGCTCTTTATAAGTCTCATCAATTACGTGATAGATAAAATCTGCACACCATTCTTTGCTGTTTGAAATTTGTCGCCAAGAGCCGTCAGCCTCATTCAAACCTCTATATTTTAGTGCATTTTTTACCATTCCTTCTCGAATTGTTGGTTCTCTTTTAACTTTGTGTGGTTGAGAATTTACTTTTTGAGATGAATTTATTTTAGATGAATTGTCTTCTTTTTGAGATTTTGTTTTTTCAGGTGTTGTTTTAACGTCATCGTTTTTTTCTGATTGTGATTTTTCTTTAGTCGGGCTTACTGATGGAGAAGAAACGGTTGTAGATTTTCCATGCCAGTTACACCATTCTTGATTAGAAAACAAGCTCTTATACCCAAAACCATCTCCATATTGGGAATAGCTTGGATAATAACTTGGTGTAGTTAAACCTCCAGACCAATTACACCAATTAGTATCGCTAAATAAACTATAATTATTTGCATAATAATTAGTTTGACCTGGAAGAACATACCCACTACCATAAGTATAGAGAGAGTTCAAATTAAATGAATTACCCCAGCCGCCACCAAAACCAGAACCATAAGTTGCTCCTCCGCTCAGATATTCTAAACAGAGTGGTCCGATGTTTGTGTTATACGTTATTGGACTATACATGTCGAACAATTTTATTTTACCTCGTACTTTCAAATTTCCCCTATATTTATATAAAGTATTTTTGAGATAAAAAATTGCTTATTTTTTGTAAAAAATTATTAATATTAAAAACCGTTGTTAAAAAACAACGGTTTTCCTTTTCTATACTTCTTGATTTTTAAATTGCATTTCGTAAAGATGTTTGTAATTCCCATCCGGAATAGACATTAATTCATCATGAGTTCCAAGCTCAACTAAATGCCCTTCATTTATTACGGCAATTCTATCAGCATTATTAATTGTTGATAACCTATGAGCAATTACAAAAACTGTCTTATTTTGCATCAAGTTATCTAAGGCTTTTTGTACAATTGCTTCTGATTCATTATCTAATGCTGAAGTTGCTTCATCTAAAATTACAATTGGAGCATTCTTAATCATTGCCCGTGCAATTGCAACCCTCTGCCTTTGTCCACCTGATAAAGAAGCACCTCTTTCTCCAACCGGAGTATCAATCCCATTATCCAAAGTATTTAAAAACTCATCAAGATGAGCCATTCTTACAACATTTTGAATTTCTTCATCTGTTGCTTTTTCATTACCCATCAAAATATTTTCCCGAATTGTTCCCGAAAACAAGAAATTATCCTGAAATACAAAAGAAATATTATTTCTCAAAGAATCAATTTCATAATCCCTAATATCAATTCCATCAAACTTGATACTACCAGATTTTACGTCATAGAAACGAGGGAGAAGATTAACAGTCGTACTCTTGCCACCTCCAGAATTTCCAACAAGTGCAATGGTTTCACCTTTATTTATGTGCAAACTAAAATTATTTAAAACAGGAACATTATCATCATATTCAAAAATAACATTTTCATAATCAATAGAAGAATTCAATCCTGTCATCTTAATTGCATTTTCTTTATTTTTAATATGTGGAACTAAATCAAATAACTCAAATACACGCCCCAAAGCCACAAAAGTTGTTTGTAAATCCGTCAATGTTCCACCTAAATTTTTAACAGGTTTGTAAAGTAACAACAAAGATGTTACGAAAGAAGCAAAACTTCCTGCCGTCATTTGTCCACTTATAATCAAATGATTCCCGTAGAACATAACAAGAGCTATTCCTATTGAACATACAAAATACATTATAGGTGACATCCAACCAACTCTCTTTGTTAATGACATTGTAAGTTCAAATTGTTGCTTAATTTGTTTTTCAAACTTATGATTTTGCATTTCTTGCAAATTATATGCCGTCATTATTTTATTTCCTGCAAAAGTTTCATTGAAATTAGTTGTCATATCACCACCAACAACCATTGTTGCATTAGATACTTTTTTAATTCTTTTTCTAATTAAAGTAACAGGAGTGATTGCTATTGCCATAATCGTCACACCTATAATCGCCAATTTCCAAGAATTATACAAAAGAACTCCAACAAGTCCAACAATACCAAAACTTGTCATTATAAAATTTTTAATACTATTAATAATATTCTTTGAAGCCGTGTCCGGATCTGTTAAAAATCTTGTTAAAACTAATCCCGAAGAATTTATATCATAAAATTTTGGATCTAAAGAGGTCAATTTTCTGAATAATTCAACTTTCAAAGCATTGGATATTTTATTACCTGTCCAATCCGTTAAATAGTTATTTGAATATTTCAATAGACCTTGAACAACAGCAAACAATACAATCCCAAATGGAATAATAAGAGCCAGCGTATTTTGCTCCAAAGTTAAGCTACCCAAAGACCACGATTTCCCGTTTATAACACAATCCATATAGGGCTTAAGAGCAAAAGCAACAACACCATCTAGCAACCCCAAAGGTACTGCTAAAAGCATGTTCAATACAATTCTACCTGTGTGCGGTTTAATAAACGGTAATACTTTATTAACCAAATAACCATACCTAAAAGCATCCTTAGATGACGTATCTTTCAATTTGTAATCCATAACATATCCCTTAAAATTCCATATTGTCTTATATATCAAGTATTACATAAACTGACGATATTTACAAATTTAGAAGAAAATAAAACATTTAACTTGACAATCAAGAGAAGTTATTATACAGTAATATTACCGTCAAGCACTTGGTAAGACGGTTTTGAAAACTGAATATGGGCATGTGGTGGAATGGTAGACACGCTAGTCTTAGGAACTAGTGCTAACGCGTGGGAGTTCGAGTCTCTTCATGCCCACCATTTATAAAAAAGGACCTTATAAAAGGTTCTTTTTTATTGCACTGATTGAATTTTGAGAGTTCTATTAACAATTACTTTATTTTTAACTCAAGGGAGCAATTATTAAAATAGTTTATAATAATTTTCTAATTTAAGAAAGCATTTTTAGACACTTTGAATATTCATTTCTTGAAAAAATTATTAAAAAATGTAAAAAGGAGATTTTAGGTAGCAAAATTTAAAATTACTTTGTTTTATCTATCATGCATACGCACATTAAAACGATAGGAGAAATTAATATGGCAAGTGTTGGAAGCGTTAGTTATGCGAAAAATAACCCAGGAGTGCGTCAAATTGTAACAACAAGTAAAGGCGAACAAATAGAAATTCCTGTAATGATGGGTTCTACTACGGATGTTACCCCACTGAAAGATGGAACATATGAAGTCAAATACAAACCAACTATTCCTAATGCACAATGGGAATCAAAAATCTTAACTGAAGATGAATTAGTAGCTCGCTATGGTAAAAATACAGGCAATAAACTACAAACAATAGCTTAAAAAATAAAACCCTCTATTTTACAGAGGGTTTTTATTCTTAACTTGAAGATTATTAGATGCACATTCAAATTATAAATAATAAAATCAAAACCAACCAACTAACTTCTTCCTATATGTATATTATTTTTCGATTACAACATTTGAAAAATTTAAGAAAAGATTGTATAATAAGCTCATCAAATAGTTTTTAGTAAGAAGAATTAAGAGGATAAATTAAAATGAAGCTTCACATGCAGATTCTCATCGCATTAGGTCTTGGAATCAAACGAAACTGGCACATCTTTTTTGGAATTATTGCGGGTATTTTTGTTGGAATATTCTTGTACGCACACCCAAATGCATTAGTTGCAAACATTTTGACCTTTGTAGGCCAAATGTTTATCAGACTAATTCAAATGGTAGTAATTCCACTTGTTGTATCAGCAATTATTATTGGGATTACAAGTGTTGGCGATAACAAACAACTTGGCAAATTCGGCTCAAAAATGGTTTTATACTACGGGATATTGACAACAATTGCAGTTACTATCGGAACAACACTTGCCCTATTAATCAGACCAGGAGCAGGAGCAGCACACTATATATCAGAAAATATTGCAACAGGAGTTCAAGCATCCGTAGCAACAGCAATGCAACAACAACAAGGAAATATTCTAAACTTATTTTTAGGTTTTATTCCTAACAATCCAGTTGAAGCTTTTGCAACAGGGAATATGGTTCCAATTATTCTATTCGTTGTTTTATTCGCATTAGCCCTTGCCAAAGTCGGAGATGTAAACAGACCTATCGTTTCATTTTTTGAATCAGTATTTGCTGCAACAATGAAAATAACCGATTGGATTATGCTTTTTGCTGCTCCAGGTGTTTTCGCCCTAACAGCTAGTGCTGTTTCTAGTTTCGGAATTGATATCTTTGCAACTATATCTAAATATCTCCTTGTTTTGTTAATTGGTTTCGGGGCTCAAATGTTCCTTATTTATCCAGTATTTTTAAAATGTTTTTCAAAGGTTTCAGCCCCAATGTTATTCTCCGCAATCGCAGAAGCTATTATGGTTGCATTCGGAACGGCTAGTTCATCTGCAACTTTGCCGTTAACAATTGCATGTTGTGAAAAAAGAGGAATTTCCCATAAAATTTCAAGCTTTGTGTTACCACTCGGAGCGACATTGAACTTTGACGGAACGGCATTACTACAGACAGTTGCAGTAATATTCTTAGCTCAGGCATATCAGGTTCATTTAACACCATTCTTAGTTATCCAAATTGCCCTTTTGGCAATCATCGCATCTAGCACATGTGCGGGAATTCCTGGAGGAGGATTAATCACAATCGCTCTTATCTTAAACGGAATGGGATTAAGTCCAGAACAATTGGTTGCCGGCTTTGCATTTTTATTCACAATTGAAAGAATTACAGACATGTTCAGAACTACTTTAAATGTAACTTCCGATGCGGTTGTAGCGGCTACAATTGCTGATAATGAAAATGAAATCAATTATGATTTATTAAATAACCCAGCAGCGTATGAAGAAATTGCATAAGATAGATAAATAATATAAAAATAAAGGAGCGTTGTAATATTCATCGCTCCTTTATTTTTAGAATAAGGAATTAAGGATGAATAATAGAGAATTTGGAAATAAAGGTGAAGATTTAGCTTGTGAATACTTAATCAAAAATGGCTATAAAATATTGGAACGCAACAAGCATTTTTCAAAACTTTGCGAAATTGATATAATTGCAAAGTTGAAGGATAAAGTTGTTTTTGTAGAGGTTAAAACCAGAAAATCAAACGCATTTGGTTCTCCGATGGAGGCAATTACTAAAACTAAGTATCATAATATCAAAACAGGTGCATTAAGCTATGTTCAAGAACATAAAATAAAAACTTTTCAAATTGATGTAATTGGTATTACACTAGAACCTATTTTAAAAATTGAACATCTTCGAAATGTCTAATTATGATAAAATATAAATGAGGATTTCGATGAAACAAATTTTGCTTAGTTTAATAAAAGTATATCAGTATTTTTCAAAATTTACTCCGAAAGTATGCCGATTTTATCCAACTTGTTCTGAATATACAAAACAAGCAATAGAAAAATACGGCATACTAAAAGGAGGATGGTTAGGTCTCAAAAGGATTTGCAGATGTCATCCAGGAAATCCTGGTGGTTATGACCCTGTACCATAAGTGCAAACCTAAAATTATATTTTTATTAGTAAAAATAAACTATCCTTCAACGCAAGAACTTTATGTTCTGTATCTTTTTTGAACATTAAAATTTCACCTTTATCAATTTTATATTTTTGAGCATCAAAATGAAGTTCAATTTCACCATCAATAACGTAAACTGTTGCATCACTTTCTGATGTATGGGTGTCAATAATTTCTCCTTTTTTGATAGCTACAACTGAAAGACTGCTATTGTCATGCTCCATCAAAACTTTACGAGCAAATGAATTCTCCTTAGATTCAATAATATCCTTAACTTTTAGAACATTGTAAAACATAAATTTAACTCCTTTCACTGATAACACAATTAATCAACAGAAAAGATAAATCCATATTCCCCAACAGTACAATTAATAATAAAAACTAAATTTCGTGACGACCTTCGATTGCTTTTGCAATTGTAATTTCGTCTGCGTATTCTAAATCCGCACCAACAGGTAAACCAAAAGCAATTCTTGAAACCGTTATTCCAAAAGGCTTGATAAGTTTTGTCAAATATAGACTCGTTGCTTCGCCTTCAACAGAGGGGCTTAATGCCAAAATAACTTCTTTCACTTCATCATTTGTCAAACGGTTCAACAACTCTTTTATCCGAATATCATCAGCTCCAATTCCATCCATTGGAGAAATTAAACCTTGCAAAACATGATACAATCCCTTAAATTCATTCGTTTTTTCAATCGCAATCAAATCTTTAGTTTCAGCAATTACACATATAGTTGACCTATCACGTTGAGAAGAAGAACAAATCTCACAAGGACTAGTTGCAGAAAGATTAAAACAAATCTCGCACGTATGGGTATTTTGTTTTGCATCAATAATAGCTTTTGCAAAATTTTCAACCTCTGGCATTGGCATTCTCAACAAGTGAAAAGCCATTCTTTGTGCAGACTTTGGTCCAACCGATGGGAACTTTTGAAATTGTTCAATCAATGTCGCTATGGATTTCGGATAAATCATAAATATAAACCTCTTCTCAAAACTTAAAAAAGAAGTCCTCCCTTTGTGGAAGGACTTACTTCATAAAAAACTATTTGAATAGTCCAGGAATTTTCAATCCGCCAGTCAATTGTGACATTCTTGATTCCATTTCAGCAGAAGCTTTTTGGCTTGCTTGTGTCATAGCTTGAGTAATAACATCTTCAAGCATTTCAACAGTTTCAGAATCAACAGAAGATGGATTTTCTGGATTGATTGCTTCTGGTTTAAGTGAAATTGATTTGAATTTACCTTGACCATCAAAAAGAACTTTTACAGCTCCACCAGCAGATTCGCCAGTGATTTCAAGATTAGCTAATTCTTCTTGCATTACACCAGCTTTCTTCTGAACATTTTGAACTTGTTTCATGATATTCATTAAATCCATACCCATAATTTCTTTCTCCTTAAGTCTGTTATAATCTACCTTTTTTTCTCGTACCTTTTATTATACAATAAAAATATGGAGAAGAAAACATATTTACAAGAATCTGTAAAAAACGGGCGACTAATGCGATGGAACATTATGCCGCTAAAGGTCTATATTGCACCTATGAAATTCTACTCTAAACAAGGTCAGGATTTGAAATACCGTCAATTTGTTAAACGAGCTTTGGACGAATGGCATAAGGTTTCAAATGGTAAAGTTTCATTTATAATTGTTGATAATTTAATGAGCTCTAACATCAATGTAGATTGGAAAAGGGTAGAACGTCAAGCTCTTGGTCACTGCTATTTTCAATACGACAAAGCAAACAGACTATTTAGTGCAGAAGTTGCAATCGGTTTGACAGAAGGACTTGTACACGCAGATTATATGGATGAAGAAGAAGTTTATCACACAATTCTTCATGAGATAGGTCATGCGGTAGGATTGGGACACAGTCCATTCAAAAAAGATATTATGTACACTCCGCACCAAAAAGGGATTATGCACGTAGGAGAAGGGGATAGGCTATCAATAAACTGGCTATATACCTTTCCTCAAGGAAAAACAGTTGCAGAAATTGCATCTAAATATGGGGTTTCTGGAAGCGATATTGATGAAGTTGTTTCTCGTATAATTTCAAAACAAGCAAAAACAGATTTTGAAAAAGTGAAAGATACGATTGCCCCTCAAGAGCAAAGAAATCTATTGGATGAATCTGAAAACATCGCAAATTTGAGAAAATATCACATGACTCTTCAAAATATTAAAATTTCAGGGTCATTACAAGAACAAATCCGCAAACATTATAGAGATATGAATTCATAGCCACAATATTAACAAAAATTTATCGTTTTTGCCTGTTTTGTTTTTTTGTGTATAATTGTAAGGTAAGTAAAATTATTTTTTATTTATAGGGATATAGGAAAAGGAAATTTATATATGACAGTTCAAGATTGGTTTGAAAAGCGTAAAGAAGCTCAAATTCAACGTAGAGCTTTGGAAGCAAGAGTAGAAATTGAAGCAAACCCTGATTTATGGACTAAATGTGTTCATTGCGATGCTCAATTACTAAAGAAGGATATTGAAGATAACAATATGGTATGCCCTGTTTGTGATTACCACTTCAGAGTTAATGCAAGAACCAGAATTAAACAATTATTTGATGAAGGCTCTTTTGAAGAATTATTTACAGATATAAAACCGACAGACCCGTTGGAATTTGTTGATACAGAAAGCTACAAAGATAGAATTGAAGCAGCACAGAAAAAAACTGGTCTAAATGATGCAGTTGTTACTGGTCTTGGAACAATTGATGGACACAAAGTTTCTTGTGCAGTTATGGATTTTGACTTTATGGGCGGATCAATGGGTAGTGTTGTAGGAGAAAAAGTTACTCGTGCAATGGAAAAAGCCATTGAATTAAAACTTCCAGTTTTAGTTATAACATCTTCAGGCGGAGCTAGGATGCAAGAAAGTGCATTGAGTTTGATGCAAATGGCAAAAACAGCTTGTGCTTGTGCAAAACTTGATGAAGCTGGATTGTTATATATCAATTTGATTACAGATCCGACTTTTGGTGGTGTTACTGCCAGCTTTGGAACATTAGGCGATATTATCGTAGCAGAACAAGGTGCAAGAGTAGGTTTTGCAGGTCGAAGAGTTATTGAACAGACAATCAGACAAAAATTACCAGCAGATTTCCAAACTGCTGAATATTTGATGAAGTATGGTCAGGTTGATGTTGTTTCATCTCGTAAAGATTTGAAAGCCACATTAGCAAATATTTTGGCTATGCACGAATAAGGAGAAACATTAATGGCTACAGCTTTAGATTTTGAAAAACCAATATTGGAAATTCAAGAAAAAATTGAGGAACTAAAAAAAATGAGTTTGGAATCTGGTATGGATTTAAATAAAGATATAGAAACATTGGAACAAGAAGCAGAAGATTTCAAAAAAGAACTATTTGCGAACCTTGACCCTACGCAAAAAATGCAGATTGCAAGACATCCTGAACGTCCAAAATTTTTGGATTACGTAAATCTAATGTGTACTGATTTCGTAGAACTTCACGGAGATCACGTTGGAACAGATGATAGAGCAATCGTTGGGGGATTGGCAAAACTTGACGGCAAACCAGTAATGATTATTGGTACAATGAAAGGAAAATCTACAAAAGAAAACCTTGAATATAACTTTGGGATGCCACAACCAGAAGGTTACAGAAAAGCGTTAAGATTGTTTAAACACGCAAACAAATTCAATATTCCGATTGTTACTATCATTGATACTCCAGGAGCTTACCCAGGAATTAGTGCAGAAGAACATGCTCAAGGTGCTGCAATTGCAATGAACCTTAGAGAAATGGCTAAATTAAGCGTTCCTGTTGTTGCGATTATCACAGGTGAAGGCTGCTCAGGTGGAGCTTTAGGTTTAGCGGTTGCGAATAAAGTTTATTTACTAGAACACGCTTATTATACTGTAATTTCACCAGAAGGATGTGCTTCAATCTTGTGGAGAGATGCATCTAAGAATTTGGAAGCCGCAACAGCTCTAAAAATTACCGCTCCACACTTGTTAAAATTTGGAATAATTGATGGAGCAATAAAAGAACCTACTCGTGGAGCTCATACAGATTATGAAATGATGGCTTCTGAAATGAAGAAAACTATATTAGAAGCATTAGATGAGTTATCTGGTATGTCTGGCGAAGAATTGAGAACTCAACGCTACGACAAATACAGAAAAATGGGTGCATTTTTAGAAGGTTAATTATAAAAAAACTCTAAATATAGGATAAATTATTTAAGGCGGAATGTTTGTTCCGCCTAAATTATATAAAAGGATAGATATGAATAAAAATTATTTTGAATTAAGACTTAAAATTAATCCCGAAATGGAAGATTTGATTGCGGAAATTTTCTTCGATAACTTTGATTGTGAGGGCGTTGTTTTAGCTGAAGAAACATACAAAGACCTTGAAATGATTTCAACAACAGAAGGAACTCTAAAAATCTTCTTAAAAGACGATGATTCAACAACATTTGAAGATATGAAATATGATATCGAAAATGTTTTAGATTTATATAGAGAAGAATTTCAATCTAGAGGCTTAACAGATGAAGAACTTGGAAGTTGGGATTTTGAATTAGAAGAAAAAAAGACTGAAGATTGGTCTCAAAAATGGAAAGAAAAATGGGATGTAACCCACGTTACAGATAAAATTGCTGTTGTGCCAGATTGGATAGATTATAAACCAAAAGAAAATGAAGTTATTATTAAACTTGAGCCAGGATGTGCTTTTGGAACAGGTACACACCAAACAACTCAACTTTGCATGAAGGCTCTTGAAAAATATATGAATAAAGGGGACAAAGTAGCTGATATTGGTATGGGTTCTGGAATTTTATCAATTCTAGCTAAAAAATTAGGGGCTACATCGGTTTACGGTTGTGACACAGATGATACCGTTATTGAAGTTGCAAAAGAAAATGCCAAGAAAAACAATGTTGAAGCAACATTTGAACTTGGCTCAGCTGATAAAATTAATGATAAATTTGATTTTGTTTGTGCAAACATTTTACACTTCGTACTTGCAGAAATTATGGGGGATTTAAAAAATCTTATGAAAACAGGTGCGGTGATGTCTTTGAGCGGAATTTTAGATGAAAAGAAACAAATGGTAATTGATGCTTACGAAAAAGAAAATCTTGAACTTGTAGAAGAAATTCATCAAGACCAATGGACATCATTTGTTGTAAAAAGAATTGATTAATTGATAATTATAGGAGAATAAAAATGTCAAAAACAGCGATAATTATACCAGCCAGATACGGCTCATCAAGATTAGAAGGCAAACCTTTATTAAAAGTTGCAGGTAAATCTGTAATTCAATGGGTTTACGAAAAAGCTCAACAATCAAAACTTGCGGATATGATTATCGTTGCAACAGATGACCAAAGAATTTTTGACGAAGTAAAATCATTCGGCGGAGAGGTCGAAATGACTTCTGTAAACCACAAATGCGGTTCAGATAGAATTATGGAAGTTGTTTCAAGGCACCCAGAAATCTCTTATATCTGTAACCTACAAGGCGATGAACCACTTATCAAACCAGAAAGTATTGATGAAGTTATTAAAAATGTAAAAGAGGACGATTTGGCAGATATTTCAACACTTGTTAGAGTTTTAACTGATGAAGAAGAAATAAATAACCCAAATCTTGTCAAGTGCGTAAGAGATATTAATGGTTTTGCATTGTATTTTTCTCGTTCAAAAATTCCTTATGAGAGAAATACAGGCATTGCAACTTTTTACGGTCATTTGGGAATTTACGGATATAAAAGAAAAGCATTAGAAGCAATGACAACTCTAGCTCAAACACCACTGGAAAAGACTGAAAGCCTAGAACAGTTGCGTGCATTGGAAAACGGTATGAAGATTAAAACATCGGTTGTTGATTTTGTACCAGTTGGGATTGATACAAGAGAAGACCTAGAAAAATTTAAACAAATTGTTGAATCAAAACTTGGTAAAAACTAAAATCTGCTCTTGCTTTTTTTTGTAAATTAGTGTAACATAATGTTATAAAAATATAGAAAAATTAATATTTTTTTATTTTTTGAGTAAGAATTGGTGTAAGATTTTGTAAAGTAAGGAAAAGACTATGTCAGAAAATATGGAAATGTCTAATGAAACAGAAGATCGTCAACGCATCCTTTTAGCAGATGACGAGTCTAGTATAAGACGTATTTTGGAAACCCGTTTAAAAATGGCTGGTTATGATGTATATACAGCACAAGATGGGGAAGAAGCAGTTGCTGCTTTTAACAAATACAATCCAGATTTGGTTGTACTAGATGTTATGATGCCAAAAATGGATGGTTATGGAGTAACAAGAGAAATCAGAAGATCATCAGATGTTCCAATTATTATTTTGACAGCTTTAGGTGATGTATCTGAAAGAATTACAGGTTTAGAACTTGGTGCAGATGACTATGTAATTAAACCATTCAGCCCTAAAGAATTAGAAGCTCGTGTAAAAGCAGTTCTAAGACGTACAAATAACAGAGAAATGGTAACACCTTCAGGAAAAGTTACTAAAAATGTTATCACAACTGGTAATATCAAAATTGATACAGCTCGTCGTCAAGTATATAGAAAGAACGAAAGAATTAGACTTACAGGAATGGAATTCAGCTTGTTAGAATTACTTGTTAATAACTCAGGTCAAGCATTCTCAAGAAATGAAATCTTGCAACACGTATGGGCTTATCCACCAGATCATAGAATCGATACTCGTGTAGTTGATGTTCATATTTCAAGATTACGTTCAAAATTAGAAACTGATCCTGCAAATCCAGAACTTATCCTAACTGCAAGAGGTATCGGATATATGTTCCAAAGAATTAACTAGATTAAAAAGGCTCTTAACAGAGCCTTTTATCTTACTTAAGGAGAACAATTTTGACATGTTAAACGGATTATTTAGAAATTATTCAGATAGAGAACGATTACCACTAGGAGTTCAAATTGCAGTGATAGCGGTAGTTCTTTTGTTTTTTGGATTAACAATTGAAATAGATAAAACCATGACTTGCAAAAGTCAATATAGTTATTGTACTGTTGAAAGTCATAATTTTTTTAGAATAAAAAAATCAAAAAGATTATTTATACCTAAAAGTGTGGACTACGTTAACATTGATAGCTATGAAAAAACAATCAGAAGAAGACATCATTATAGTCGAGTAGAAACAAGATATCAGGTAAACTTAGTTGACAATAACGGAAACAAAACCCCTGTATTTGATGATTATATAGCTACATGGCAAGCAGAAAAGTCAAGAGATTTAATCAAAAAATGTATAGAACAAGGTCCATATCCTTGCGTGGTTAAGGAATAAAATATCCTCTTGATTTTGAAACTGTTTTTGATAAAATAGAGTTATGCGAAATGGCGGAAGTCGTCAAGTGGTTAAGACCTCGGATTGTGGTTCCGATATGCGTGGGTTCGAATCCCATCTTCCGCCCCATATTAAACTTATTATCAGTCAATCGGTCTAAGAAGTCGAATATGACTGATTTTTTATGTGTTCGAAATTCTGAAAGATTATACTGAATACCCTCTGGATAAATTAGCTTTTGAAGCCTTTGTCTAAAATCTAAACTTCCATTTAGCCATAAGTCTTTAATGTTATTTAATACGAAGGTACAACTATTCAAATACTGTTCAATATTAACATCGGGTAATTCAATAGTTGCAATATCAGCTTTTTTAGAATTGATAGAGCTGTCATAGTCCTCGTTTACAAGCTTATAGTCATTTTCTGTAATTCTATCTTCTAAATATCGTTTTGTAAGTTTTTTCTTATTCTCTATAAGTTCTTCAAGCTCTTTATTTAATCTATTTAAGGTTGTTTTCTGTTCTTTAATACTATTTTCGTAAGTATCTTCTAAAATAGCTCTAAAGAGTTGTAATAATTCTTTTTTAGGCTTAATTTGTTCCAAATGAGCAATAAAATCACTTTCTATTCTTGATTTTGCAACTCTAAATTTGATATTACAATCTTTATTATGGCAATGATAATATGCGTATTTTTCTTTTCTACCTTTACTATAACTTGCAGTTAATGGAGTGTTGCAATAAGGACACCTAACATATCTTCTTAAAGGGAAGTCCTCTCGATTGCGTTTGTAACCACTTATTATAGGTTTCTTTCCATCAAGAATAGCCTGTACTTTGTAAAAAGTTTCATCGTCTATAAGTGGTTCGAAAATTCCTCGTTTTGGTTCTTCAAGCCACTCATAGGTTAACATCCCTATATAAACCTTATTTCTTAATATTCTTCCTATTTTATTTTTATCTAGCTTTTCCATGCCGGCAATACGCAGTTTATCTATTAACTCAGTTTGAGAATATAATCCAGTAGCAAATAATTCAAAAGCCATTTTTATGTATTTGGCATTAACTGGACAAGGAATTAATGACTTTTCTTTATCATTTTTATAACCGACTGGAGCTAAATTAACCCATCTTCCTTGTTCAACAGCTCCACGCATTCCCAATTTTGTGCGTTCCTGTATTTTTCGCCATTCATATCTTGATGTACCTTGATTTATCCATCTTAATAGTTCAGCTTCTGCTGTTTCTTCATTATTTTCAGTAACAGATAATGGTTTAATATTATTCTTATCAAAAAATTTACCTAACTCTAAGTAATCGCTTTGTTCACCTCTTGATAATCTATCCCATTTCCAAAAAATAAGAGCATCGACATCTTTGTATTTTTGTGTACAGTATTCAAACATAGCTTTTAACTGAGTTCGATTTAGATCTTTTGCACTTTCACCTTCTTCAATGAAAACTTTATCAATCTCATAACCCTGTTTTAGTGCAAATTCAATACATTCTTTCTTCTGTTGAGCTAAACTATAACCATGTTTAGCTTGTTCTTCTGTTGATACTCTACAATAAATTACTGCTTTTGGCATTTTGAGTTACCTCTTTTTGATTATTTATCAATACTGTACTTAATTGATATAGTGCATCCCTAATTTCTTCTAATTCTTTTTTTGACAATTCATCTTCGCTTAACCCTAAAATTTTTTGGCAAACTTCAATACTAAGCATTATTTCTAATCCTTATTGCTTGCATTGAAGCTCGATTTACTTCATCGCCACTTCAAAATTTAATTGTAATGCGTTAGAATAGCTCAATATACCTAATTGTCACTAATCTAATTTTTCGATTTCTTCAATTTCTAAATTATAGTTATCACCTTTAATATTAGAAATTTTAGTTTTTGTATATGGTTTTCTTGAAAGTTCTCCAAGTTCTTTATCTGTCAAATTAACATTATCTTGAATTTTTATACTTTTCATTATTAAAGATTTGTTTCTTGATTTCCTATTTATAGTAATATTCTGAATTTCGTTATCTCTAACTCTTTCAATAATTTTTTGTTCATTTTGGTTAGGTAAAATTTCTTTAGCTGATAATTTTTCAGTAATAATACCTTCATTTTCTCTACCAAAAACATAACTAGCAAAAACACTTAAATATTTGGAAAATGGTAGTATCAAATATGGTTTTGTCATATCAATGCCGTCAACAATATTAAAGGCTAAATCCTTATTAGTTAGAATATATGAATTATAGTTATTATCAACCAGTAAAGAAAATTTTACTCCTGTTTTATAAAAAGTAGAAGCAAAAAAGTCAAAATACCTATAATTGTATTTATTGTTTTCAACTTGAATATCACACTTATCATAAAAAACTTGTTTACAAACTTCTTTTATTTGTGTATTTGAAAATCCATATTTTTTTAAATCGTTAATAAGAAGCAATTGAACCGCCTTTGGAATAGAGTATTTTCTCCATTCTATATTCCTAGCCCTGTTTTCTTCAAAAAGTTCTTTTGAACTCCAATCATTAACTTTTCTGTAAGTTATCTCAGATTTTTTATCATTTGATAATTGTTTTGAAGCTTCAAATATATGCTTGATACTTAAAAAACCATAAGTAAAATATGCTTTTAGTATTTGAAGTTCATAGTACTCCGTGGTATTGACTATATTTTTTAGAAAATAATCATTTTTGTATTCTGTTGAAGTTTTATAATCACTAATTTTTAAACATACTGGATTGAAATCCTCTTTAAAACTACTCATGAATTATACTCCTATGTATAATTTATTGTATAATCAAAATTTTATACATGCAAGTATAATTTAAAATTTATTAACATTAGTTTTCACAAACGAACCCATTTGAGCCTGTAACATATACATCTACTGAATTTGATATGATTTTATTTTCATTGTATCTATTAGCGGTTAATCTTTCTAATTCATGTTCAATTTTAATAATGTTGTTTTGAATGCTTGTTTTATATTTTTGAAATTTATTTAGATCATCCAATAAATCTAATTGAATAATCGGTTTATATCCTTCTTTAAGGCAAATATCAAAATTCATTTTTTCATCTGGATGTAATTTCGTTTCAATATACTCTTTTTCAATTAAACAAATTCTTCTGAATGTCAGTAAATTTGATAAAAGAATTTCTACCATTTGATTTTCATACTCGTTTGCCGGCATGAAACATTCATAAATAGATTTGCAAAAATCTTCATTCATTAATTTATCATATTCGGTTATAATTTTACTGAAAAAGCCATATTTCACTGCATTCATCCTTGTAATGTTTTTACCTTTTTCTGTTTTAACACCACCCTTTAATGCATTTTTTCTGTTTGCTTTTATTTGTTTTGTAGTCGTCATAAGGTTTTCTCCTTATGACTATTATATAAAAATTTTAAGTTTTATGCTTTTACACTATATGTTAGAAATTATATAATCTCTAATTTGTGCAAACTTTTCTTCTTCTTCGGGTTTTGCAAACATTACAGTATTTTCATCTTTTGTTGCATCAAATAATCCATTTTTACTTTCTTGGCTTCCTTGAAAAATAATTTGCAAATATCCACTCGTTACTTTACCGCTTTCCTTATATTGTAAGCCACTTATAGATTTTATAAATATTATTTTTGCACCATCCATACCATGAGTAATAAAACTAAGCGCTCCTTTTCTTTTTATTTCCACTCTGTTTGGATATAATATTAACTGTCCATTAACTCCGTTTGCAGTAATAATTGCTTCTTCCATTGCATTCTCCTCTATTATTAAATTTCTTGTCCATTAACTATTAATTTTGTAGGTGTAAATGAAAAATATAAATCACCATTTTGTCTGCTGATAGTTTTAATTTCTGTGTAGTATTCATCATCATAGAAAGTTATATCTACATCAGCTTTAGCTTTTTTAGGTATAACTTTAGTATTTTTTATTTTAAAATCACCAAGATTGTTATCTAATTTATCACTTATATTTATAACGCCTTCAAACGCTTCAATATCAACATTTTTAAGATTTTCTATTTCAACAGTAATAATTAATCTATTTTGATAATTAACAGTTTTAACTTCCCAAGTATAATTATCAAATTTTAAATATTCATCTCTAATTTTTTGTTTTTCAGCACTAATGGCTTTTTGTTCTTCGGCTTCTTTTTCTTCCTGCTCAATATTTTTCTGTATAGTTTTAATCATTTGATTAAAACTTTTACCCTCAATAATATCAATTTTATCCTTATCTTCGCCCCAAGAAGCCATTTCAGCCATTGCAATTACTGCTTGAACTTTTTCATAATTTTCTTTGGAACTATGTTTTCTAATTTTTTCAATCACATTATCGTAATTTTTTCTTGTTATTTTGATATTCATTGGATTGGTAAATGTTTTTATTGCAAAAATTAAAAATAATAAAATCAACAATGAACATATTATATAAACTATTATTTTCCAATTTTTAATAAAAAAATCTTTGATTTTACAAACAATAATCTTAAATTTTTCCATATTCTCGCCTTTCTTGCATTAAAATGCAAATTTTATTTAATTTTATTTTGTTTAATGCATATATACTTGCATAAAGATTAAAGAAATTCAACTTATTTTGTGGCTAAGGTTAATTCATTTTTACAAGTATTTTAGAAAGAATATATTGTGAGGTGAAAAATGTCTGAATTAAAAAAGCTTTTAGGAAAAAGAATTAGAGAAATAAGGGTAGCGAGAAATTTAACACAAGAAGATTTATCTGAATTAACTGATATAGGAGCATCCAGCATAAGCAAAATTGAAAGCGGACATTTCCATCCTACAGATGAAAACCTTGAAAGAATAGCTAAAGCCTTAAAAGTTGAACCTTACAAATTATATATGTTTAATCATCAAAAAGATACAAAAGAACTGCTACAAGACATCCAAACAATGCTAAATAAAGCAACTGATGAGGAAATAAAGCTTGCGTACAAAGTTTTGAGCGGGATTTTAGATTAACTTTTATATTTATCTAAAAAACTTAAATATTCATTTAAAGAATTAAAAATTATTTTTTGAGAATAATTATTTCCACATTCTAAACATTCAAAATTTATACTTATTTCTGTAGGTTCAATTGTTTCACTTTTATCCCACTTGGAAATGTCTTTTACTATAATGTTTTCCGTTCTACATTTTGTGCAATATTTACTCATCGTCTCATACCTTATTATATTATTTTATTATACCATAATTTTATAGACAGTTTGTTTAAAGTATAATTCATTTATGGATGAAAATATAGCAAATCTTAAACAATATATTGAAAAAGATATTAAAAATAAATCTGTTGACTTTTTCTCTGAATTAGAAATTGACAAATCATATATTTTAACAGAATTTAAGGATGATACTAATAAAACAATTTGCTACAACGACATACTAAGTATATTGCTAAATACTTCTGAACAAAATAAATTGGCAATATTAGGAAATGGTGGACAAGGAAAATCTCAATTTCTTAAAATGCTATATAAAGATTTATACAAAAATGGTAAACTCCCTATTTTTATTTCTTTACAAGATTTTGGATTGTGGCAAAAAGAAAATTCCCAAAGAGGATTACTTGAATATATTAAATATTTAACAGATTTCGAAATTGACAATACAAAAACGAAGATTATTGTACAAACTAATAATCTTAATAATACTGTTGATAAAAATTTTTATCTTTTATTAGATGGCTTGGATGAGTATTGTGGGAATTATAGAAGCTTCTTAAATAATGAATTATTTAGAAATAAATTGAACTTTAACATTGTAATTACTTCAAGAAATACTTGTTCAATGCATTTAAATAATTTTAAGTTACTTAATATTCAAGTATTTGAGGATCAACAAATTTTTGATTATTTATCTTATTTTCTAGATAAAGAAAGTGAATATGAACTATATAACTCCATAAAAAATAAAGATGATATTTATACTCTTGCAAAAGTTCCATTATTTTTAGCTTTGCTGTGCCGAATTTATAAATCTAATCCTTCTACTATAAACACAATCCACTCAAAAAGTGATTTTATGCAACGAACGTTTGATGTTTTATGTAATGAAAAACTAATAGATAAAACTAATAGAAAAGAGCTTTTAGAAGAACTTTGTAGTATTGCCTACAATTTAAAACTTAATAGTGAGATATGTTCACCAAGTCATGAACTATTAAAATTACAGCTTCTAGTTCCAGTAGGAAATACTTATCAATTTGTACACAAATTATTCGAAGATTACTATTCTGCTTTATTTCTAGCAAATAATGGAACAGTTAATGATTTTTTAGACTACAAAAATGACATATATAATATTTTCTCAGCCAATTGGAAACAAACTATAATATTTTGGTTTGGCATAGAGACCATTTCTGACAAAGAAAAAATAAAATGTTTTAATAAAATATTAAAGTTTAAAGATAAAACATCCGGATGGTATCAAAAACGAGCTTTTTTGTTGTGTTGTGAAATATTAGGAGAATATAATAATATTCCAGAAAATAACAAAAAGAAATTATTAAACAAATTTATTGATCTAACAAAAGATTATTATAACTTAACTGATGATAATGAGGTTAAAGAAAATAAAAAGAATAAAGACACCATTTATTTATTAGATTTGGCAAATGTTACTTATAATACAGATAGAAAATGCTTATGTAATCTTTTATATAATAAGCTTGAAAAAGCTTGGCAAAAAAGAGATAATAAAGCTCCTTTTACAACCTACATAAATAGACTTGCTAATTTAAATTATAATACTACAAGCTTTAAAAATCTTTTATTAGAAATCTATAAAGAACGAAATGGACAATATGCACCTGATTTATACCAGAAAGCTTTCAAAAGTTGTGCTTATGGTGATATTAAAACTATAGAATTTTTTATTGAAAGACTTGAAAATCCTTTAAAATATGATTTTCAAAAAATAAGAGAAGGGTGGTATGTCAGAGGTGTTATTGATGTATTATCTGATATAATCCCTAATAATTCTGAATATGTTAATAGATTATACAAACTTTATCAAAATGAAGCATTAGCAAATCAATATGGTGAAAATAAAACTATTTTTACAGGCAAACTAAAATCATTCTTAAGAGATAAAGCTACAAATGAAGATATTCTAAAAGAACTTGGCGAACCTAAACCTATATCGAAAGCTGCACAAATACATATCGATATAAAATCTTATTTAGAAACAAATAACAATAGTAATTTGGAAAATGTTTTGCAAACAATGGAGTATTGTTTAGAGCCATTTTCTATAATGTTAGAAGAAGCATTCGAAAATATTAAACTAGAAAAACAAAAAGAATTTTTGAAAATCATCTTATTTGACAATAAATTCCAAAAGTATCAAAAAAGCATATTTTGTATGCTTGCACATCCAAAATATAAAGAAAATAATTATATCATTGAATTATTTAATACCGTAAAAATAGATACTGATAATGATTTATATGATAATCTACCTTGCTTAGCTTATGTCGCAGGCATGATTACAAAATCGGAAGAAATAATTTCACAAGCAATTAGTATATTAAAAGAGCATATAAAAAATAATGTTGATGATTTTGAATGTATTAATTGGTTAGGGCATATTGCATTGGAGCATACTAAATTTAAAGATACCATCATTGAGTTCCTTAAATCGATTCAATATACTGACGACAAAGCAATAATATATGCTATGTTTTATATTGATATAGACGATCAAAATAAGAGAGAATATAAAAATTGTTTGATGAATTTAATTCTCGATAAAAATAAAAAAGATAAAAGAAATGATTATTTATTAGATTTATATCAAAATTGCTTAAATTGCCCAAATAATGATGATTTAGTAGAATTTTCCATAAAATTAATCAAATCCATCCCTTTAAAAAATACTTTGAGCAGGAATTTTATATTATTCATAAGTCATATTTCTAATTCAATAATATGGAATATAAATACATTCAAATTAAAATTCAAAAATAAAACCATAAAAAAAATAATTTGCTTTGTTGGTAATATATTTGTTAATATTGAAAATGCTATAAATCGAAAATATTTTAATCATAGATTTATATATCTTGATAATTGGTTTATAAGAAATTACATAACAAAAGATAATCAAGCTTTCATTTTAAAATCCCTAAAAAGAGAAAATTATTCTACAATATTATGTTATTTAGCGTACGAAATGGATTATATAGATAGTTATAAAATTTATCATCCAATAATATTTCAAATAAATAAAATTATAAAAGAGCTTCTAAATTGTTTTCTAAAAAATTTTAAATGTCTTATAAAATTAACAAAAAAGTTTTTTATAACGACATTAATATCATCAATAGTTATTTTTACATTATATAATTTCTTTTGGTCAACAATATACATATATAAAAACAAAAAACAATTTAATATCCAAACATATATTAATTTAATATGCGAAAAGTATACAAAAGATTACCATTAAACATTTATTATATCTCTAATATTTAAGGTTACGATAATACTGATCAATATTTAGTTCTTGTAACAATAATACAATTAATGCTTTTTCTAAATAATTTGTAAGTATTTTTACTGCTTTTAATTTTAATTTACCATTATCAAATAAAAATATATTATTAATATTATCGTCTTCTGGAGTTTTTCTACTACCATTTTTATATGGATGTATAAAATGATTGCGAATATTCATAATTTGATTGCCAAATTTAGCAACTAGTTTGTCAAAATCAGAGTCTAATTCATTTAAATTAAAATTAAACAATAAAAAATCACCTTCACCTTTATTAAGATGAAATATATCTATTAAATTTGAAGGTTTAATTTCTTTTATTGCAGTAATTATATCATTTCTAGATTTTTCGCCTTTTGTTTTGATATTACCATATGTTTCCAGAAGTTGAGCTCTTTTATTTATTGCATCTGATACATATTTAGGGTATTCATAATTACAAATTGAATTTATTATTAATTCATATTTATCATATATGTCAAACCATTTTTGTAGTATTTGATTAAAATTTGTTCTTATATCCTTAAAATAAATATTATAATTTTGTAGAATTAAATCAGTATTATTATATTTTTCATTTATTAGGTAATAATCAATTCTGTAAGAACAATATTCAAATTCATATATAGACGAAATATTCCCAGTTTGATTAAGAAATAAAGAAAATAGGTTTCGTAATTGTAAAATGATATCAATATAGAAATCAATATTATGTTCAATTTCAGTTTCTAAATCTAGGTGCAAATAAGGGTATAATTCTATTTTGGGAAAATCAATTGCCAACCTTTCAAAATCATTAATTATTGATAACTTTATTTGTTCGCCTAAATATTGAAATGTAAATGTTTCTTGGTAATTAAGAGTTAGCATTTTAAAATATTTTGCTTTAGTTTTATTTTTTGTTTTAATACCATTTTCATCTAGTAATTCACATTCTAACTCTGAACAAATATCCATATGCGGATAAATCCATCTTTCAAGATTATTTATAGTAAAAGAAATCTTATTTCTTAAACTACTTGTATTTATATATAATTCATTATTTTTATCAATAAAATTTTCATAAGATATAAATCCATCAAATCTAATCTGTCGTTTTTCTTTAAGATTAATTTTATAACAATTAATAAAAGTTATATAATTTACAAATCCATTACTTTCAAATTTTGCTTGCAAATCATATGCTCCAAAACCAAAATCTCCAAAATCATTAAGTAGTTCTAATCTAAAATTTTCTTTACTGTCTTTATAAAACCTAACTTGTAATTCTTTTTGATTATCAAAATTGATAATTCCATACAAAGGAAGTTCAAATTCACGCATATTAGCTCCTTTGTAAATTATCATATCAAGAACAAAGTAATTATGAAAATCGATCTAACTCATAAAATTTATTGATTTCACTTAATAATCGGTTCGAATTAAAATCTATTACCTGCCCCATTTAAATTTATTGGCTCTACGGAGCCATTTTTTGTGTTTATACTTGTGTTTGCAGGATTTCTAACTTGTTTTTAGCGTAAATTATAGAAACTATTCTTCTTGTGTTAAACAATCAATACCGCCCATTCTTTTTAAAAATGAGGTTGTACTTATGAAATAAACTTTATCAATACCAGCATCTTTTAAATATTTTTCTATAACATTTTGAAGGTTTTCATTTTTAGATTTATTCGTTATATAAAATGTTTCACCCGTTTTTTTAGAAGTTCCACCAACGCCATTCATAAAGTTTATAGAATCATTACTTTTTGTTGTAAAACAAGGAATCTTTACAAGTGTATATCCTCCAGCTTGCAAATTATCATTTGCTTCTTGTCGCAAATTTCGTGTTTTTTCATCTAGTTCTTTTAAATCGTCAATACGCGAATGTATGTCAAGTAATTCTCGCTGTAATTTATCTATTGTTTTATTTTGTTCAAGCCTATGTTCTTGATTTTGACGCAATAATCGAATTTTCTCAATAAGAGATGGAGGAGAAGAATTTGATTGTGAAACATTTCCCAAATTAGATTTTTCTTCCTGAATCGATTCTTTTATTAAACCTTCTTGCTCTTCTAATAATTCAATACCTTTTTGATAATCAGGAATTGCAATTTCACCGTTTTTTAATGGATGATATATCATATCAATATGGAATTCGTGTTGGGGAATAAATGTAACTTGATTACTCTCTAAACCCAAATCTTTAGCAATTTGTTCTTTGACATTGTTCACATTTTCTGGAGTATTTTCAAGCCTCATTAACTCTAATGACAGTCCAATAGATTCTTCTCCAACAATAGCCGCAGGTTTTCCATCGGAGTTTTTTGTATTTAATACATTGCCGCCCTCTAAATAACTTGTTCCATAATATTTATTTTCTGAATCTATATTCAGACTAAAAGCATGTCCCTCGTAAACAATAGCACCTTGACCAGAAACATTCTCATTCCCACGTTCACTTACAAAAGGTTGGACATTGAGTTCTATCAAATCATCAGGATTGGAATGTAAGGGGATGTAAATTTTTCCATCATGGCGTCTGATACTAGAATCTTCGACCCATGGGCTATTACCACTTTCAATAAAATCAATGCTAAAACCCTGCTCTTTGCCAATTTCTTTTAATTCGTTTACAAAAGTAGTATTATTTTGATGAATTTTTGATAATTTAATGGTCGAGATATTTCTATCTAAACCTTCAGACCAAATTCCAGTTGTTGAGTTTTTACTTTCATTAAGAATATCTTCTATATTTATTTTCCCACATTTAAGTTTATCATCAAAATCTTTTAATTCATTTTCATCTAAAATACCATCTTTTTTCTGTTTATCTATATAGTTAAAGATTTTATTTAATTTATTCAACTCATTTGCTTGAACAATCCCATCGCCATCATCAACTTGAATTTGCGTAAAAATTGAATTTAAAGTTTTATTATTGATTTTCAGATCACTCCATTTTTGACCGTAAAAGGTGTTCATTTCGGATATTCCATTCTTATCATTTTTATATTTAAAGAATTTAATAAATTCATTATTAATAATATTATTACTGAAACCCATTATAAAAAGCCTTTCTGCTATACAGTAAATAGCAACGGCATTTATTATAAAATCTTTAGCTCTTGAATACTTTTACATATAATTGTTACAATATTGTAATACTATTTAAACTTTACATAAGTTTGAAGTGCTACTGATTTTATATGCAAATTATTTTTTTATAGGTTTTAGAACTAACGGAACAAATGAAATTACAGGAGTAATAATTCCTGGAATGTAATTTAAACAACAATTATTCAAGTGTATTTTTCTGGACAATAAAAACGCGGGGGGGGGGAAAGACCTTTTAAATAGAGCTCTCAAAGCAACTGAAAAATCAGAATTCAATAAACTTGTAAAAGCTTAAAACAAAACATTTTGACAAGACACCTAATGTCGATTTAAATATTTAACACCAAAAGCTATCGAACTTTTGAAAACCTCTTGCAATCTATTCTTTTTATGCGAGAATAGATTATGGATATAAAGTGTAATTTAAACAATTATTATATGTCGTCAAGACGAACTCCACGATCTTGTGTGTTCAAAGGTTCAGAGCGAACTTTGCAGGTTAAACCGAGGATTAAGGCGAGTAAAAATCAAGATATTTATGTAAAAAGACCAGATGCGGTAAAAGGTGCGTCTGGTCTTTCCCGTATAAGAAAAGTTATTAATGCGATAACGACCTATGGCAAATCATACAAAAAGAATATTCTACATACATATGACCACAAAATCGTATTTGCCCTAATAGAAAAAGAATTATACGGTTGCCACTCAATTGACAGTTATACTCACGATGCAGACAAAATGCTTTTATACCTTCTTGGATTTTCGAAATCATTCGTTTCTAAATTCCATAGAGAACATTCTGTCCATCACGTTGAAAGTGGCAAAAAGATGAATTTACGCAGTATGTTATGCGACAATATTGCTTCTTCCCCTGAGTTCAAACCAGAGAAAAAGAACTCGCTTAGAGCTTATTATGAAAAATCTAAAGAGCTACAATCTGTTCCAGGATTTGGAGACATTTTAGTCAAATACAATTTTGGAGAAGACATCGACTTCAACAAAATTAAGCAACTAAAAGCTCTCAAATTTGAAGGATTAAAAGGTTTTGCAAGAGTCGCAATGAAAGCCATTTTACTAATGATATTTCCGCACTAAAATTCTAAAAATTCCAACATAAGCGAAAACAGTTCGCCAAAACCCAATGGCACAAAAATAAAACGACTTTGGAATAGTTGTAAATTTGTGGTATTATCGGAAGGAAGGGGATATATTTAATTATGGATAAGAAGAAGATTATAGGGATTTCCATAATATCAATAACAATGCTTATTGGTATTATATTTAGATTATTATACCTACATACTGATCTTTGGTATGATGAAGCATGCTCTTGGGTTACAGCGAAACAATTATTTCCTATGGGAATAATTGATAATTTATTACACCTAGATTTACAACATACACCCTTATATTTCTTTTTACTCCATTTATGGATAAAACTATTTGGGGACAGCGAAATAGCAATGAGAACACTGTCTTTGTTATTTGGAATTGGATCTTTACCTTTAGCATATATAGCAACAAAAAAAATTGCAGATTCTAAAACGGCACTCTTCGCACTTGCAATAGCAAGCGTATCTCCGTTATTAGTTCTTTTCTCTGTAGAAGTCCGAATGTATCCAATGGTAGTCTTTTTGACTATATTATCACTGAACTACCTAATAGATTTTGAACAACAAAGAACAACAAAAAATCTTGTCAAATTATGTATAACAAATCTCCTAATTCCGTACACACTTGTTGGAGGTATTCTATATAACATCGCACTTTGGAGCACATACTCAGTATATCTATATACCGATAACAAAAAAGACTTTTTCAAATATATCAAGGGCTTAGTAATAGAGATAGTTGGATTACTCCCTTACTTTGCACTTATTATATATTATGCAAAAATGAGAAGTATATTTGTTATTTCTCATGAAGGAGCCTTATCATTCTTTCAAGTTATAGATGTTATAAGAAATTTCTTTGGTGCAACAATTATACAAAATATTTATTGGCCTTCTCTTGAACCATATAAAATAACTTTTTTATTTGCATTACTTGTAGTCGTACCTTGCGTATACTTTGTTTATGGGTATCTTCAAGGGCTCAAGAAATCTGAAAAATTTTTAAATACCCTATATAAGTTATTTATAGCAAGTTTCAGCTTATCAATAATTTTATCAATGTTTGAAGTAAATATTTTCACTGTGAGATATATTTTATACTTAATTATCCCGATGTTCATTCTATCAATAATCGGATTGTTCAAAACTCTACCACCTAAACATGTTGAAAGATTTTTGACAATATTCATTATCGCTTGTGGAATATTTAACTATATAAATGCTAAAGAATTTAAAATATTAAAAACATTATCATTTAAAACCGTAAAAATAGAAGCCGACAAACTCAATCTTGGAGTCGATGATGTTATTATTATGCCTTTTGGGGCGGATGCACCATACTATTTTAAAGATTTATATTCTCCACGAGTTTTTGATTTTGACGTTCATAAAGAAATCAGAAACCCATATAACAACCACTATTACGATTTAGAACAACAAAAAGACATCATACAACGACCAGCTCTTATAATTTATAATTCAGTAATGAGTAATAAAGTATTTAGCAGAAATTTCTTCAATTATTTTATTAACAATGTAAATAAAACAGTCCCAAGTGGCAGATATGTTCTAGTAGCAATGTATGGAACTGACGCAAACTTTGTAACAGATATACAGAGTCTTAGACAGTCAATTTCAGGAGAATATGATATTCCTGCACGGAAATTAGAAATTATGTTTAAAAAGTACTTGTGTGATGTAAGTGTAATTCTAAATCTTAACTTTGTTCCAGTAAAAACATTTAAAAAAGACAATTTCACATTTTTCTTGTATCAAAAAGTTAAATAATCTAATTAGAGGTAGATAATTATAGTGAAATAAGTATAATAAGGATGTGAAAAAGATAATAAAATATTTGTTATTTATTGCGTTTTACGTATCTTCTATAACGCTTGTTATTGCAAGTGAATCTGGTGTGAATGATATGTGGAAGTGGGTTGCTGAAAATAATTATATTTTTGAGGATGGAATAGTTGGCACAGAAGACATATACGGATTTACATTCTTACTAAAATCATATAACAAAGGTCAATACGAGCCTGTTAATGGGAATAAAATACAATATACCCTAAGCCAATACACTATTGACTGCGGAGAAAAATCATATAAAATAGGCGTGATTGATTCATATGGCTATCACGATAATTTCATTGCCGGAGATTATAACAAATATGCAGAATTCCAACCAATAGTTCAGGGTACTGCAGTTTCCGCAGTTTACAAAAAATTATGCCGACCAATTAACTAAAAAAGACCTTGAATGTAATTCATTCAAAGTCTTTTTAGTAGGTATTATTTATTGTAGTTGTAATTATGCAGCTACATCTAATTTTTTGCCAACAACAGGTTCTTTTGCCTCATTTTTAGCATCTATTTTAACTTCAGCTGGAGCTTTATCAGTTTTGTCTGTTGCTTTTGCATCTTTTGGAGCTTCAGCTTTGTCAGCTTTATCAGTTTTAACTTCTGCTTCAGGTTTTTTAGTTGAGATTTCAACGGTATCTTTTGCTGGAGTTTTTTCTAATGGTGCGATTTTTGGCAATTCGTTTTTCATGAATTCGTCAATCGGCATTTGACGAACGCCTTTTTTATCTCCAGATAAAGTTACTATTCCATTGTTTTTTGTTGCTGTAACATTTTCACCATCTTGAGTTTTGTATTTGATTGTTGTGAACGGTTTAATTGGGGCTTGTTGTACTGCATCTACCATACTACTACTTCCTTTCTTTTTTGTCGTTTATTAAATAATTGTTGTCTTACTTAAATATTGTGAATATCTAAAATTGCTTAATTTTCTATTTATTGTTAATATTTCTTAACCTATTTTCTTTTTTCAATAATAGTGCGTGTTTTTGCCTATTTTTCTGAATAATTTCAAAAGCTAAATCTTTCATAAGTTTGATTTTTTCATCAAACATGAAGTTTTTATTTTCATTTTCTAAATCTTCCTTATTGATTTTTAAATGCTTTTTATTTAGCTTTTTAGCATATTTTAATTGTGTTTTGTATGCGTGTTTTTCAGAAATTAGAGAATATCGTATATCTTGTAAATAATCTATTTTATCCTCATAATCCAAGCCTCGTAAAAATTTAGTAATTTTGTTTCGAAGATGTTTGAGAATTATTTTTTTATCTTTTTTCCCCTCTGGAAATTCTCTATTGTAAATCAAATCATCATATAACCTGTCATACTTCTTTGTATATAACCCAATATTTGCCATTTTTTGGTTTCGGGTGAGGTATTTGGGGTGGAAAATTTGATCTGCTACATGCTGAAATTCATGTAACAATGTAGTTAATTCTACACGTTTTATTTTATTCTTAATAGTTCTAATGTCAATAGTTGTTTTTGAGATTTGTCCAGTAAATTCTGAGTAGAGAATATCACTTCCTCCATCAAAAATATCAGAATAGCCGTTTTTTCTAATAGGAATATCTATTTGTCCTTTCAAAACATTTTTCAATGCTTTTTTCGCTTGAGCAAAACTTATTTCTTCTTTTTTATTAAATTGAGGTAGGATTTCACTATATAGTTTATCAACCATATTGCATGCTTTGGATTGTCTATAATTAACAGAACCTTTAACCTCTTTGAATGGAAGTTTAACTGTTGGAGAAAGTTTGTTTATGTAAATCATATTTTTCTTAAATACAAACATCGAAAAATTTGCTATAATTGTTAAAATAAATAATTAATGTTAACATAGTCGTATGATTGAATTACTAATTTTATATTCTTTGTTAAAACACGATTTGACTATGTATGCAATCCACAAACGGATTTCAGAAAATTTTCAAGCCTTTACTAATCCTAGTTTTGGGGCTATAAAACCAGCTCTAGTTCGACTAGAAAAGCGTGGATGTATCCGTTCTGCAAAAATTATGTCTGACGGTGGAAAATTATCTATATTTTATTCAATTACTAAAGATGGATTAAAAGAGTTGAAAAAACTTTTATTAAAACCATTTTCTTCAAATCCATTGCAGTTCTTGTCTGATGCAAAGATTAAATTATCTTGTGCTTCATTTTTAAGTAGTGATGAGGCTTACGAATTGTTTGAAGAAGTTAAATCAAACGCAATATTGCATAAATTAAATGCTGAAAAAACAATGGCAGATGAATATAATCCGATAGATTTTTATCAAAGAATAGTTTTAGATAATACAATTTGTGAATATAACAATTTTATTTCAATGATTGAGGGGTTTGAAAAAGGTAATGCCAGCAATAGTAGATAGTGTTCTTGAAGATTCTATTGCTCAAGAACTTGAAATTGAAAAAGGTGACGAAATTCTTTCAATCGATGGCTGTAAAATGCAGGATATGATTGATTATAATTTTTATATGAAATCAGAACTAATCACTGTTGAAATTAAAAAAACTAATGGTGAAATTGAAGAAATAGAAATTGAAAAAGATTATGATGATGATTTGGGAATAGTTTTTGAGAGTGCAATTTTTGATAAAATTAAACCTTGTTTAAATCATTGCTTGTTTTGCTTTGTGGATCAACAGCCAAAGGGGTTAAGAAATACTTTGTATATTAAAGATGATGATTACAGACTGTCATATTTACAAGGAACTTATATAACTCTTACAAACTTAAAAGAGGCTGATAAGGACAGAATAAAAAGAATGCATCTTGGACCTTTTTATATTTCTGTACATACAACAAACCCAGAGCTAAGAGTAAAAATGCTTCGTAATCCAAATGCAGGGAAGGCATTAGATAATTTGCAATGGTTTAGGAAAAATAAAATTCCGTTTCATGCTCAAATTGTTTTATGCCCTGGGCTTAATGACGGTGCGGAGCTTGAGAGAACGTTATCAGATTTGGCAAAATTGAAAACAACAGTTTTATCTGTGGCAATTGTACCTGTTGGAATTACTCAATTCAGAGCAGATGGCGAATTAAAGCGAGTTGATAAAAAATGTGCGGAAGAAGTTATCGAAATTTCTTCTAAGTATAAAAGAGTTTGTTGTTCAGATGAATTCTTTTTACTTGCGGATAAGCCTATTCCTCCATCAAAATACTATGGTAATTTTTGCCAATTAGATGATGGAGTTGGCTCGTTGAGAATTACTTTGGATGATTTTAAGAAAAGAGAATTACCAAAATCAATTTCACATCCTTATAAAATAGTTTTTGCTTGTTCTTATGCTGCGAAAAATATGCTTCAAGAGGTTGCAAAGAAGCTAAATAAAATTAAAAATTTAACAGTTGAGGTTTGCCCTGTTAAGTCAAATTACTGGGGGCAAGATATTACAGTTGCAGGCCTTATTACAAGTGATGATTTAATTAGAACAGTTAAAGATGTTGATTGTGACGTTGTAATGATTCCGACTGTTATGCTCAGACCTTATACCGAAGATTTTTTAGATGGTCATAACTTAACTTATGTGAAAGAACAAACAGGTAAAAACTTTTATGTTCAGCAAAATATCTATTCTCTTCAAGAAGTTGTTGATTACATTTGGACTTTATAAGGGATTATTTAGTTGTTGCAACATTTTCCTGACTCGCAGACGTGATGTTATTTTGCTTTTTGATAAAGCCGTTTGCACTAAAAACAGCTCCTAGCGTAATTATTCCAGATAGAATAATTGCTATCGCTTTATTACATTTTGAAGATTTTCTTAATGATTCAGAATTTTCAAAGAATAATTTGTGAGCGTTTTCGTAAAATATTTTGTTTATTATTGAGTCTGATTCGCTTCCAAAGTTTTCCCTAATTGATGTTTTTAGATTTTCAACGGTAATTTTATAAGCATCTTCTGGAGCGATTTTTGGATTTCCTCCATAGCAGCCAAGAGGGGCGTCAGTGCCAAAAAGAACTCTATCTAAGGCATTTTTATCTTTAAGCTTTTTAATTAGATTAATAATTGTAGTCGGAGTTTTTACAGGTAAATCATTTTCAAAATCAACCCACGAAATATCGCAATATAATTTTGCATCTTTATTATCAATTGATTTCAATAGAATATCAATTGCTTTTTGATGAGCAAGTTTCCCTCCGGCACCAGTATGTGCCATTATAATTGGTACAGTGGGATGTCTTTTTGCTAAATTGTAAATAAACTCTGGATCAGATTTATCAAATTTAGAAAAATCTTGAACAACTTTTTCAATTCCTTCTGTGTAATCTAAATTGACTTGAGAATGGAATAAGCACGGCAATTTGTATTTTCTCGCAAGTTCTAAATATCCATCATAACTTGGGGCATCCGCTCTTAAATCAAGTTGTTTCGGATGAAATTTCAGACCTTTGAATTTGTCTGGTGCGGTTTTCAAAACTTGTTCAATATTTTGCGGATTGCCGAAACTTGGCTGGCATGTCGCATATAGAACGTAATTCGGATTGGATTTGTATTTGTTGTATAGGTCTAAATTCCCCTTGATTTCATCAGATAAGAATGGTGTTCCGTTAGAAGTTATTGAACTTTTTGTCATATCTGGGTGATTTCGAACCATGCAATCAAGATTTGATACAAACATTTTTTCTATCTTATCATTTGGATTAGTCAAATGTTTGTTGGCAATTTCGAGAGTATCAATTGATGAATAATCTTTTAGATATGCATAATTCCCTGAAGAGATTTCAATTGCTCCATTCGTTTTTTGAGGAGAAGAAGCCCACCAATGTCCAGTATGGGTGTGAATATCATACCCCGCAGTAAAATTTATGTTTGAAATTCTGTTTATCTGCATAATTAATAATCCTCTCGTTTTATTTCGTTATATAAATCCCCTATGTAGCTAATCCCGTCCGCTCTGAGTTGCAGCACTTGTTCGGCTCGAGAATTACACTCTTTTATATCTTTACTTGCTTGTTTGCAAACTTCTGCTGGATAAAACTCTTGATTTTTGTAGCAGATTATATTAAGTCTTTCAAACATTTTGGCACAAGGTAAAATTAAATTCTTATAATCTAAATACCCCTTTTCAAATTTGTCTTTATAATCATTATAGTATAATGGTTTTTGAGGAGGAGATGTTACAAATTTTTTCCATACACTATAGGTTTTATATTTACTCATAAGAATATTATAAACCTCATTATCGCTAATTGAATTCTTATAATTTTCATAATCTTCCAACATCTGAGATATAGGTCGATTGCCAGTTTGATTTTGAATTTTCTTGGCAAGCATGTTAATTGCATTGTTGTAACATGCATTCGCATAGCCGTATTTTTTGTGAGTAAAATGTAAGTTCCCTAATAATTGGTATGGTTTAAAATCTAAAAGTTCAACATTATTAGAAGCTTCAAATGCTTTGTTTAAGGCAATAGCGTAATTAAATGAGCGTTCCGCTTCTTTATCGTTTGGAGTATTTATTCCTTCCTCTAAAATTTTATTAATTTTTTTTCTGTGGTTTGCTAATTCAGAATTTGAACAATTCCCATTCGTATTGGGATATTGTGAATTTTGAATTTCAATATCCCTCGCAATAGCATTCATTACAGAAAAGCAACTTCCCCACATCGATAAAACACTTGGTTTTCCACTACCTTCACAATCACACTTGGGGAATATTACCTTACCATCTTCATTTTTTCTAAAAAATAAAGTTAAAGATTTATCCACATAATCTCCCTGAAGTCGAAGTTTTCTATTCTTTATTTCTTGAAAAGAAAAAACATCTTCTATAGGATATAACTTGTTTGGAATTTTATCAAAAATCTTATTATCATGTGCTAATTCGTTAAAAATATTAATGTCTTTGGGGCTTGCAATAACTTCATCAATATCCTTTCCTACAAATTCCGCAATATTTGAAATCTCGGAATTTGCTGGAAATTCTTCATAGGGATATTCGTTTGTATTGGTGTTTGTATAGCTATATCCTATAAGTTTTCCATTTTCTCGGATTGGAGAAAAATTGTAAACACCTCTAGCTCCATCCGTAACACAAGAATCATATGCAGCAAACATATAATCCTGAGCACCTGTTGTTCCTTTTACTCCAACAACGTTTGCATTAGATAAAGATAATAGGTTGAAATCGTACCAATTGTTGTTCTTTATCTCTTGAGTAAGTTTTTTTATTTTCCCATCTTTATCAATTCCTGTTGCAATATAGTTATATAATTCGGGTTTTAATCCCCGTTGTCCAGCAAGCCATTTAAGCGTTGTATCTTGTGGATGTCCAGATGGAATATATATTTTTGCACCATTTGCTTTAGCTTTATTGATTTCTTGTATTACCCCGTAGGCATATTCAATTCCTTGAGTTTTACTATCCATATATTGAATATATTGTCTATATTTATTTGGATTTTCGTATATCGTTTTTAAAAATTTTAATAAATTTTTCTTGTTAGCTTTTAAATTTTCTGGAGTAAAAATTTTATTAGTATGCATAATTCTGTTGTACTGTTCTTGAAGATTTAGAAGAGGAACAGATGCAAGAGCAGGAACAGCAACATATTCATTATTTTTAAATTTTGGATGTTCAGCATTTAGAATTTTTAGTTCTAATTCCAAACTCTTTAACTGCTTCATATTTGCATCTTTGGGATTAACTTCCACATCGTACATCTCTATATCCATATTGTTACTTATAGCATTTGCAAAATGCTGCATATTCGTTGCATGATTTCCTCCATCAACAATATGAACAGGATATCCACAAAAAGAAATGGTTATATAAGGCTTTTTCAAAACTTGAACGGTACTTTTCATAAAAATATCATTTTTTACATATTGCAGTCTTGAATAATCCTCCCTTTCATTAAAATGAAAAGACGTATTAGACCTAGGGACATTACTATTCAAATATACCGCACCAATTCTCAATATTTACCCCTTGCTTTTACCCATTTTGAGTATATTAACTCATAAACATAAATAATTTTGTTATTTAAAAGAGAATATTATTAAGATATATAAAAGACCTCTGTAAGAGGTCTTTAAAGTTGTTTTTAAAATACTTTTGGAATAAACCGTTTTGTAACTTTCTTTACATATTCCTGATATTCAGAATCTTGGAGCAAATTTCTTTCTTCTGTAACTGCTCTCAAATAGTACAAATATATCCAAAGACCAATTCCACATGCGATAATAATTTTTCCAAACATTGAAATTTCTCCTAATAACATTACTGGAATTGTTGTTAAAATAATGTAAATCATATTCATTGAATATTCTGGGTGCCTAACTATATTATAAGGGAAACTTGTAACGATTCCTCTATTTGTTAAATTCCCCGCCTTTGTTCCTAATCTAAGGACTGCTAACATCATTCCTAAATGAGCTAAGACTACAAGAACATTTAATATAATTCTTAGGATAAAATTATCAACAGGAATAGCCTGTTCTGGGAATCTTGGAATTAGCTTATCTGTAAGAATTAAAAATGGATAATAACAACTTATACAGGTAATTATCCCAAGAGGAGTTGTATCAACTGTTTTTATTTTATTTTTGAATAAGTCAAGTTCTGTAAGGTAACTGAATCCTAAAACAAAAGTTATTACCATCACAATTAGTTGACGCCACATATCAAACGTATCATCTATGTATTGTGCGATACCGAAAGAAGAACCGCTCACAGATCCATATTGTACTGCTTGGTTAAAAAACTCTTTCAAAAAGTCTATATTATAACCCATTGAAAGAATGTATTTGTTGCATAGAAGGTTAACACAATAATATCCAAAGAACGCTTTTACAAATAAAATAACAAGAGCTTGTTTTTCATTTTCTTTAGGTTCAATATTTTTGATTCTTTCTTCTACTGTTAATCCAAATTTGAATTGTCTTTTGATGAAGTCAATAATTGCTACGCTACGAGATTCTAAGATAGATTCCGGTCTAAAAAATAAAAATATTGGTAGTGCTAAAGCAACATAACCAATGTAATATGCTCCAAGAACAACAATATAATTGCAAAAATCGTGTTCGATTTGTTCATTTAGTACTGGACAAATCGATAATGCTAAAAAGACTATTCCGTAAATTAAAATAGATGAAAAGTAGTGTTTATAGACATCTTTGTCTGTTACTTCAATTTTTATATTCTCTTCCATATATTCCCCTCTTATATAAAATAATACACTGTATAAATTATATCATAGTTTAGCTATCTTGTGAATTTTGAAATAAAATGATATAATATGTCCTGTCGGTTTATTATTTAAGGAGAAAAAGTAATGTATTGTAAAAAATGTGGATTTGAAATAACAGATAATTCTATAAAAAATTGTCCTAAATGTGGAGCTAAAGTTAATGGTTTACCCGCATGGGCAATAGTTCTCATTGTTCTCGCTATAATTTTCACAATTATACCTTTTGCGTTAGGGGTACTAGGAGTTATTCTTGCAATGACTCTTCCTGTTCTTATGAGTGATACAGATAGTTCTCAATTCAGAAGTAAATATTTAAGAACTATATCAACATTAAACCAAGCCCAATTGATGGCAATGGCAAAAAATGATAGGGAATTTACTAATTCTGATGATATTTGGAATAAAGGGATTAAAGAAAATGCTACTGAAGTTGTTGATATTCCAGAGGGAATTAGACTTTCTAATGGAGTAGAAATTAAATATGAAAAACTAAGAGAATCTTGTGAACCAAATTATTCTAAGAAAGCAAGTGAATCTACTGCTTGTGCAATGTTAACTATTGATGTTAATGGGTTTAGCAAAGCTCCAAATAAAATGAGTACGAGTACAAAAATTGCGGATAGATATGTAGTATTAATGTACCCTATTTCTGTTTTACCGATAACAGGATCTGAAGAAGAAAAAATTCTATATCCTCAAAGAACTTCAAATTAATTTTGCTTTTGTCTTAAATAACTTTCAACAAATTCATCAAGATCACCGTTCATAACAGCGTCAACATTACCTGTTTCGCAACCTGTTCGGTGGTCTTTTACCATCTTGTATGGGTGGAATACGTAAGAGCGAATTTGAGAACCAAAATTAATATCAGCTGTTTCTCCTTTAATATCAGATAATTTTTTTTCGTGTTCAGCTTCTTTTATTGCAAGAAGTTTTGATACTAAGATTTGCATTGCGTATTCTTTATTTTGAAGTTGAGAACGTTCTTGCTGGCATTTTACGACAATCCCAGAAGGTTTGTGCAAAATTCTAACAGCTGTTTCTACTTTGTTGACGTTTTGTCCGCCAGCTCCGCCTGATCTCATTGTAGTAACTTCCAAATCGTCTGGTGGAATATTTATTGTTTTTTCAAAATCTTCAATAATTGGTGTAACTTCAACAGATGCAAAGCTTGTTTGTCGTTTCCCATTTGCATTGAATGGCGAAATTCTAACTAATCGGTGGACACCTTTTTCTGCTTTAGAATAGCCAAAGGCGTACTTCCCAGAAATTTTGATAGTTGCAGATTTAATTCCTGCTTCTTCTCCATCAAGTTTGTCTAATAATTCAACCTTCCAGCCTCTTGATTCTGCCCAACGCATGTACATTCGAAGGAGCATACTTGCCCAGTCTTGAGCATCTGTTCCTCCAGCTCCAGAATTGATGGTTAAAATCGCATCTGCACTGTCGTATTCTCCAGATAACATTTGTTGAAGTTCAAATTTTTCTAATTCTTTTTCTTGTTTTTGAATTTCTGCATAACTAATTGTAATTAAATCTTTATCTCCAAGTTCAATTGCGACTTGGGCATCTTCAATTGTTTGTGACCAATGGGAAAGTTTTTCTAAAATCTCTTTTTTTTCTTTAATATCTTGTCCAATTTTAGTTACTTTTGCAGTGTCTGTCCAAATGTTTGGATCTTGCATTTGATTTTCAAGTTTTGTTAATTCTTGTTTTATCTTTTCAGGGTCAAAGACACTCCTTGATTTTTTCAAGTCGTGGCTTTATGACGTTAATCTCTTGTTTTAATTCTGTATCCATATATGAATTTTATTATAAAAATTTCTCTCTTGCAATTAGCTTTAGTATTGCTATAATTAGAGAGAAGAGAGATTTTGGCTTGATGAATGTATTATCATATTTAAAAGATTTATATACAAAAGAAAATTCTTTGTTAAATCATATTACATTATTTGCATTACTTGGAATTTGTGCAATTTCAACTGTTGGGTATTTGTCGTATTCGTTTGCAAATATATTTAGTTGGGTTACTTCAATTCCTTCTCAAAAGGCCTATATTTTGCTTGTATTTGCGTTGATGACAATATTTTTCTTTTGCGGATATATTTATTCATTCGCGAATAATGTTTTTCAAGATAAAACGGCTCTTCCAGAATTAGAACTATCTTCTTATTCGGCATTTGTAAGAACTTTGCCTGTGTTGATTAGTTGGTATATATATGAAGCATTTTTGATGGTGGTTGGATTTGTTACTGTTCCTGCAACAAATCATTTGTTCTACGTTTATTATTCTGTTTTTCTATGTATATTACCGTTTATAAATCTTATTTCTATTGCGTTTGCTAAAGATTTCAAACTTCGTCCTGCGTTGTTTTCATTTTTGACTTTGTTTAAGGTTTTAAATCAAACATTGGGAGATGTGATTAAATTATTCTTACAAATAGTGTTATTACTAATTATTCCAGCAGGATTGGTATATTTAATGTTTAAATATAGTGCAGGGATTACTCAAGAAACATTGAAATTTTCTGTAAACAATATAATTTTGTGTATTGCAACTTACTTATTGATGGTTGTAAAACTCGTTTATACTCGTGGACTTGTTGAAATTGTCAAAGATAAATTAGCTAATCTTTAGACAATTTTAATTCTATTATCGTCTTTGATGTCAATTGGTTTGTCAGATTTTGATAGAACATCTTTTATACATTTAGTCGCATCAAATTGATATTTTGCAATGACTCTGTCTGGTTGATATAGAACTTTAAATCCATCATTCCCCATTGCACAATAGTCGTTTATGATTGTTTTATAGAACTTGTTTTCTTTTGGATTATGTATATCGATTGGATTTTCTTTTCCTTTTTTATCGATATATGACATTGATTTCAAGTGTCCATTTTTAGAAACAGTGTATTTTATGCCAGAGGCGTAAAATATTCCTGGTTTATTGGCAATGTTGGTGAAAGATTTTGATGCTAATTTAAAAGCATCTACAAGTTCTTTTTCTGAATAATTAACTTCATATAATTTATTTTTGAATGGCAAAATGTCTGCCAAAATTCTTGTATCTACTTTTCCTTTTTCAAAGTATCCTCGAACATTTGAAGAAGGTAAAATTGCAATATCTGCATCTAAATCTTTTCTTATACAGTCCGCAATGAAATAAGCATGTGGGTTCGGTTCTATCAAATCGTGGCTTAATGGGCCTGGAGCTTCGTTAATATATCCATAAGTTGTTCTTGCACCGAAAATTTTATCGAAAACGTATTTTATAGGTGCATATCGTTTAAAATCGTGGGTGTTGCCAATATTATTTTGAACTTTTTTAATTATTCCATTTGCATCAAATTCAAGGTTTAAAATCCCGAAATTTTTACCATCTCGCCCAGCTTGTGTAATAATAACTGGTTCTCCAGATTTAGAATAGAAAAGATTTTCTCCTTCTTTAACATCAAGTAGCAAATCGTGTGAGTGTCCACCTAAGATTACATCGATACCTTTTGTTTGATTTGCGATAATTTTATCTACTGTATAACCTAAATGAGAAAGTAAGATAATTTTATTAATTCCTTGTTTTTGTAAATTATCCGCTTCTTTTTGAATATCTTCAACTGTTTCTTTTATTTTATCAACGTGAATTTCCTTTTGTATAGAACCTTCTTTTGACCTTTTGAATAAATCAATAGGTGTTGTTCCAATAATTCCGTATTTATGACCATTACGTTCTTCAATTGCTGAAGATGCTACTTTGCTGTGCCAAGGGCTATTTGGGGTGATTTTTATATTTGTAGATAGTAAATTATAATTTATTTGAGGAAGAATTGTACTAATTTTATCCTGCATATCAAATTCGTGATTCCCGATAGCAGAGGAAGTAATACCTAATTTTTTTTGAAACATTACGGCTAATTGGTTTGTTTTAAAATCTTCGCCAATCATAATATCGCCAGAAGAAAGTTTTAATGTATCAACATTAGGCTCATTTTTATTTCTAGCATCAAAAGCATTTGCTGCTGTAACAGTTCTTTCCATATTTATTGACTTTCCATGAAAATCATTAATGTAAAATATACTTGTTTTTACATTATTCGCTGGTCTGTCAATTGAATTTATCATCTTGAGTATCCCTTTAGCATGAAAACACATCAAGATTATTTTTGATAGTTTATTATTTTATTGTTTACAATTTTTAAAACTTCATTGATTGGATTTTCCAATGTTTAGCAAGACTATCATATATTTCGTTTATATTATTAACAACTTCAATTAGAACAACACCATAATTTAAACATTTGTAATCGCCCATATCGTGAAGCCCTATTCTTGTTTTAATTGAACATCCATATTTTGATAAAATTTCTTGAAGTTTTATTGATTCTTCTATCCTGTTTTCTAAAGGAATTCCAATAATAGTTGTCATAATCGCCTCCGACATTTACTATTTAATAAAATAGCAAAAAAAATAATACCCTCGAGGGGTACTATTTTTGAGTTTAATAGTTTGTGACAACTTATTCTATATCAAGGTTGTCTGTGGCTTGAAGCTGTTTTTTCTTGATGTTGTGCATTACAGCATCTACTAACAACTCATAAGATTTCATACTTTCAATGTTAGGAAATTCTTCTTTGAGTTGGGCTCTGACCATTGCTTCTAGCTCCTGTTCGTCAGAAAGTGATTTTAGATTATCCACACCACTTATTGCTTCTAAATAATCCGTAGTGCTTTTGTCTAATTTATTTTTATTTGAAAACGAAAGCCAACGCAATCTCGGACTTACACTATCCTTTAATTGTTTTACTAGTTTTAAGTTCTTTATTCGGTCAAACATTGCGTTACCTCTTTACCTTTACCTTCTTGTACTATTTCAAAATATCCTAAAGAAAAATAATTGACTTTTTTTTCTTTGTTGTTTACAAATATTTACATTTTTAGATTTTGCTAAAATCTGTTAAGTGTTCGTATTTGCCTTTTAACAATGATAACAATGCTATTCTGTTATTTTTAACATTTTCATCTTTATCCATTACAAGAACATCTTCAAAGAATTTTGAAACTGTTGAATTTAATGATTCTAATTCTTCTAAATATTTATTGTAATTAACATTTTCATCAATGTTATTTATGGCATTATATAATATTTTTTCAATTGGTTCAACAAAGTATTTTTCGTTAACATTTTCGCCAGTTGAATCTTTTAGAATTCTAATTACTCTGTTTGCATTTTCATTAAGTTGAGGGGAATTCATTTCGCTTACAACTTGAACTCTTTGGACATAATCTGCAATATCTTCTAGAGGATTTTTCTTAGAACATGCTTCTAAAACATTTTTATTATATTTGTCTGCTAAGAATATAATCATTCTTTGTACAAAGAATTCATTAACTTCATCTGCACAATCTCTTTGAACAGGTAGAAGTTTTAGAGCTTCTTTAATGTATTTATCAACATCAATTTTCAATTCTCCATCTAAAATTGTTTTGATAACCCCTAGAGCTGCACGTCGAACACCCAATGGGTCAGAGGAACCAGTTGGTTTTTTACCTGCTGCAAACACTGCACAAACTGTGTCAATTTTATCTGCAATACCAACAATTTGTCCTTCAATTCCTTTTGCTGTTTCACTTTCTGCATTTAATGGGAAATAGTGTTCTTTGATACCTTGAACAACTTTATCATCTTCTTTTGAAACTCTTGCGTAATCTGCTCCGATGAAACCTTGAAGTTCTGTAAATTCAAATACTAAGTTTGTTGTCAAATCTGCTTTACATAAAAGAGCTGTTCTTTCAACATCTTTAGTAGGAACATTCAAATCTCCAGCGATAGCGTTTGATAATTTGATAAGTCTTTGAGTTTTATCAAACATTGTTCCCATTCCTTTTTGGAATGTAACGCCCTTAAGAGCTTCAACGTAATCAACTAAAGGTTTTTTAGTATCTTCTTTGAAGAAAAATACTGCATCGTCAAGTCTAGCTTTGATTACTCTAACATTTCCAGCTTTAATATTTTTAAATTCATCTCCGATATAGTTAGTCATTGTGATAAATTTGTTAATTAGTTTTCCATCTTTGTGAAGAGCAAAATATCTTTGATGTACGGCCATAACTGTAACAGTAACTTCTTCTGGAATATCTAAATATACTGGATCAAATTCACAAACTGCGGGAACTGGATATTCAGTAATAAAAGTAACTTCTTCTAATAAATCATCAGTATAATAAGGAACTGCACCAAGTTTTGCAGCTTCTTCTTTTGCTTTTTCAACGATAATTTGTTTTCTTTCAGCTTGGTCAACAATTACGTGAGCTTTTTTCATTTCTTCAACGTAATTGTCTGGGTGTTTGATTAAAATATCTTGAGTAGAGAATCTGTGTCCTCTTGAGTGATTAGAAGATTCTTTATCAATGATTTTAATTTTTACTTCATTTTCATCTAAAATTGAAACAATCCACTTGATAGGACGAGAGAATTTCTCATCATTATAGCCCCATCTCATAAAGTGTGAGCCTTGAAGTTTCATAAAGATTGAAGGAACATTTTCTTGTAAAAGTTCTGCAATTGGTTTTCCTTTGATAACAATTTTTGCGTGAACGTAGTTATCTTCTACATATAAATCTTCTTTAGAAAGATTGTTTTTTCTAGCAAAACCTTCTCCAGCTTTAGTTAAATTTCCAGCTTCATCAAATGCAACTTTTGCGATTGGACCTTTTACAATTTTTTCTTCATCTTCAGTCTTATTTTCCAATCCATCTACGATAACGGCTAAACGACGTGGAGTAGCATAAACTTTAACATTTGAAAATTTAACTTTATTATCATTTAAAAATGTTGTAAATCCTTTGTTTAATTGTTCAATTGCACTAGGAATAAACTTATATGGTAATTCTTCTGTTCCAACTTCTAATAAATATTTGCTCATTTTTCGTCCTTATTTTATTTCTAAACTTACCAAAATTATATAAAAAGCAAAGAATGATGTAAAGTATCTAAACCTATGGAGGGGAATAGTTGAACTATTTTTGGTAATGGTATGGTGAAGATAATTAAGTATCTTCCTTTTTTACATAGATTCTTCGCTTCTCTCAGAATGACGTCCCTCCGAGATGAGAGCGTAGGTTATAATATTCTAAGAGATTTTGTTTACTCAATAGCTCCCTCTCCAAAGGAGAGGGGTGGGGAGAGGGGTTTATTAGAAACTACATCTATAAGTCTAATTGTTCACTTTTTCTTTTTTATTTCGACGAAAAAAGAAAAAGCAGAACCGAAAAAGAAAAACACGAATGATAAAATGGCTCGAGTCATCAGGGGCTTCCGCCCCCGAACCCCATAGTAAATCTGAACAGTCATACTGAGCAATGCGAAGTATCTCAATCCGTACTCGTTAGGTTTAAACCCTCATCCTCCCCCGAGGGGAAGGATGATGAATCTTCTCCTCTCGTAACTAACTTATAGACTTATCCACTTATAGACCTATTAACTTTTTCCATAAATAGCAAATTTTAATCTTTACACCTTTTTTAACGTTCACAAGTTTAAAATAGGAGTAATTATTTAAAAATGAAAACAGAAATATTAAAAAGTCTTTATAGTGCAAAACATGGTTGTAATTTGGTTCTCAAACGTGCAAAGTCTAGTTCTTCATCTGTATTGTCCCTTGTAAAAAGTGAAAGCGGAGTAGAAACACCTGTCTTAAAAAAATCATATGATAGTCTTCCTAACGGGAATTCTTTAATTACACGTTTTTCAATGGAAGGAGATGAATTTCGTCCTTCAACAACAATTCTTCTTGAAAATAATAGAATTCGAGATTTTTTAATTCATAAAAGTAATGGTGACAGTATTTGTGGCTCAATGGCGAATGGCAAAGTTCATTCTACTGAAGTTGATGAAATGGCTATGGTAACAGGAAGCGGAATTACCAAGGAGGGTACAACTCCTATGGCTAAAAGATTTTTAAATCTAATCAATAAGTTTTTCCCTAGTAAAAAAGCATAATTGAGATATTTTTTAATCTTGTTTAGTAAAAACCCAAAGCCCCTTGCTATTAGTTGTTGTTATGACTTTTCTTGTTGAGTTTTTGCTTTTTTCGTTTTGTTGCGAAATAACCTCTTTTTTTTTTGAGTTTGTACAATTTGGCTTTTTGTTTCTTTCATTGAATTGAATGCACTAGCCATCAAAGTTGAGGTATAAACAGGTGTTGTATGAGCATAGTCAAAGATAATAACTCCGTTTGCATCCATTTTTCTTGTTTCATAAATTTGTCTGATTAAATCTTCTGAAGCACCACCCATAAAGGTTACAAATAGCCCCGCATAAAGGTCTGTTTTGGGAGATTTAACTCTCATAACGTCATTCATCATAGAAGCTAACATTTTTGAATCATATGTTAAAAATAGAGGAGTAAACCCATCAATATAATCATTTGATGACCAAGTTCTCCAGTCCTGCTGCTTTGAAGCTAGAGCTGATGCTATATCAGGAAAAATAACGGCACTGATATAAACATGTTCTTGTTTCCCTAATCTCCCAATTTTTTGAACAAAGTTTGTTACATTATTTCGTCTATACTGATTCCAGTCATACCACTGTACATCCGAAACAGTCAATGATTGAGGATCTACACCGTACATTTTTTTAAATTCATTTCGTGCGTAATCAGTATAACCCCAAGCACCCATATCATTTCCAGCAGTGGCATTTGGGTATCGGATATAGTCAAGATTTATTCCATCTGGTTTGTAAGTCGTGATTATTTCTTTAATTAGTTCTTCTAAAAAGTCTTGAACTTCTGGGTTTGCAGGGTCTAGAAAATATCCATTATGTTCAGAGATAGACTTTGTCGGACGAGAAGAATTTGCATACTGTTTTGTTTTATTTCCCCAATCCGGTCTAACGGCAAGAATGCTGGAAGGATTAGATTCTGGAGGTTGATTTCCCACATAAAAAGATTGAAACCAAGTATGAACCTTTATTCCTCTTTTATGAGCTTCTTTTATCCAAACATCAAGCGGATCAAATCCTTGAAATATCTCATTTTGAACAGTAAATCCATATTTATTCATAACTTGACTTGGAAAGATTGTTTTTCCGTGAAAATAGGTTTCAAGAAAGATACTATTAAACCCATTTGCTTTTAAGTTATCTAGTGTTGAAATGATTTGTTCTTTACTTGTTTCTGTTGGTCTAATCCAAACTCCTTTTAATTCATTGTCGATGTACGGAAGGCTTGTTTTTATTGCCATATTTGCTTCATCGATAGCTTCTTGGGTATATTGTTTTAGGACTACACTATTTTTTGTTTCACTTTCTGCAATTTTTAGATAATTTTCTGCAACTTGAATATGATTTTCTGCAAGTTTTGGATTATAATTCAGCATTCTACTTTTATAATAATCAATCATTGATTGAGCTTCAAATATTTTTGTCTTTGCTTCATAAGAAAAACTATCAGATGTTGTATAAACTGTAATTTTATTATTTTCAGGATCAATATAAACCTTTGAACCAACAGTTACATTTTGTGTAATCCAGTTTTTAGCTACTCCGTGTCCGCTTATAACTAATCCGTTGGCTGGGATTGTTGAATCTGCACCACTCAAAGATGTAACTATATTACCCGTTACAATAGCTTCTGTTCCAAACTCATTTGTTCCAGTATGGATACCAAAATTAGGGGTATAAATAATCAATTTATTTGCACCTCTTCCTCCTGGGAAATATGATGCAGACAAAACGGGATCAATTGCATCAACTCTTGTTGAAGATTGTTTAAACACGACCTCAGATTGATTTAAAGTTAATGGTTCAAACGCCATACCACTAGGAGCTCCGAAAGTTGCTTCTTCGGCATTTACACTAATTATTGTTAAACATAGTCCTATTATTGTTGTGATTATACGCTTGAATTTCATTGTTATTTAGTTGTCCTTTTATAATATCCCGTATTTTGGTATTTTAAACGTTCTATTTCTCTGATTTTGTCTGGTAAACGAGAATTGTCTGGTCTTAGTAAAAACGCTTTTTTGTAATATTGATTTGCACGGAGCAAATCTCCAAGTTTTTCATAAATATTTGCCATTTTTAGAATGACGTCATAGTTTTCTTTGAATCCATTATCGAAAGCTTTGTTGTAGAAATATACTGCTTTTGTGTAATCTTTTCGGTATAAATAAAAATCCCCAAAATAAAAATTCGTAGAAGGGTTATTTTTATCAATTTTTAAAGCTTGAAAGAAATAAGCTTTGGAATATCTATCTTTACCTTCCCAATCATACACCCTTGCAAGTTGAACTATTGGATAAAGCTCTCCAGGGTTTGTTTTAGACAAAATAAAATACTCTCCGCTTGCTTTTTGCAAATATTTTTTTCTTTCTTCTGGATTTTTTGAAGCCAATGCACTCTTAAAATAAAAATCAGCCAACTTTAATGTTGACTCTTTGTCGATTTTTTCATAATCGATAGGTGCATTATTGTATTTAATCTCCCCAAATTCTATTGCAAAAGCCTGATTGTTGACACAAGTGCTTCCAATAAGAATGAAAGCACTTATTGTCAATATTAGCTTATTATAAATCATAGTATTTCGGAACTGATTGATTATCGTGATGATATAACGAATAATCTTCCGCTGCTGGATCAGTATAAACATATAATTTTCTCCAGAATCTTACAAATTTATTTTGATTTCTAAAAGCTTGTTCATCTTTTGTATAATATTCTTCGCCAGCAGCCCTAGCCTTGGTTACTGAAATAATCTCAGCTGTTTGAGCAGAAAAACCTTGATTCTTCAAATAGGCTTCATCTGTAGTCTTATCAACTGACACAGCAGCTTGAGTTTGTAACGGAACCATAACGGCAATTGCGGCTATCAAAAATAATTTAGTTTTCATAATCACCTCTTTTTGTAATATTATAATAATTTTCAGAGTATGTTGCAATTATATTATAATTTATTTACAAAAAAATTTCCTATATTAGATGAATGATATTTTTAATAAATTAGAAAAGAAACAGAACAACTTAAAGTATTCCTATTCTTTTCTATATCGAATTATTTATTACTTCTTCTAATTTATCTAATAACTCTGTTTCCGGAACTCTTGCAACAATTTCTCCTTTTTTAAAGACATAACCTTCGTTTATTCCCCCAGCTATTCCAAAATCGGCATGTCTTGCTTCTCCTGGGCCATTTACAGCACAACCCATAGTTGCAATAGTTATATTTTTGTCAAGATTTTTAAATCGTGCTTCTACCTTTTTAGCTAATCCGATTAAGTCAATTTGAGTTCTTCCACAGGTTGGACAAGATACAAAATTAACCCCTCGTTGTCTTAGTTTTAAACTTTTTAAAATTTCATAACCCGCAAAAACTTCTTCAACAGGATTTTCAGTAAGAGAAACTCTTATCGTGTCGCCAATACCTTCAGCTAACAATGTTCCAAGGCCAACTGAAGATTTTATTAACCCGCCTTTTAGTGTCCCAGCTTCTGTAACGCCTAAATGAAGAGGGTATTCAACCCTTTGTGCCATCAATCGATAAGCTTCAATAGTTGTTAAAACATCTGATGATTTTAAAGAAACTTTAATCTTGTCAAACTCTAAATCTTCCAAAATTTGAATATGCTTCATCGCACTTTCCACCATTTTTTCGTGTAGTGGAATATCTTTATCCAATAAATCTTTTTCTAATGAACCCGCATTAACTCCAATTCTGATTGGAATATTCTGTTGCTTTGCAAGTGTTACTACTTTTTCAACATTTTCACGTTTTCCAATATTCCCAGGATTTAGTCTTAATGCTGAAATCCCGTTATTTATGCACTGAATGGCTAAACGATAATCAAAGTGAATATCAGCAATTAACGGAACTGGAGATATTTTAACCAATTCTTTTATTGCTTCTGCGGCATCTTTATTCAAAACAGCAAGTCTAACAAGTTCACATCCAGCATCTGCAAGCTCTTTAATTTGTCGAGATGTAGCTTCGATATCACGAGTATCTGTATTACACATAGATTGTACACTAATCGGGTTATTATTACCGATTTTTACATTTCCAATTGAAATTTCTTTTGATTTTCTTCTTTTTATCATAAAATAATTGTAGCACAATAAAATTGAGAGGGTTAATAATTATGAGAATTGCAGTATTATCAGATATTCATGCAAACGTACAAGCTCTAGAAGCAGTTATGAATGATATAGTTAATCAACAATGCGAGCATGTTTTTTGTTTAGGTGACTTAGCTTTAGCTGGCCCTCAACCTAAAGAAGTTATGGATTATGTGATGAGCCAAAGTGCTTGGACTGTTATTCAAGGAAATACGGACAAAATGATAGCTCAATATGGACCAGAAGTTGTTGAATTTTTAGAAGCTCAATATCCTCTTATGGCCAATGCTATTGCAGATGATGTGACATTATTAGATGATTCTCATAGAGCATATTTAGAAGGTTTAGCTCCCCAATTGAGTTTAGATGTTGAAGGTTGCAGTGTTTTGTTGGTTCATGGTTCTCCAAGAGCGAATAACGAAGATATTTTGCCAGAAATGCCGTTAGAAGAAGTTGAAGAAATTATTTCTGGAACAACAGAAAAACTTATACTTTGTGGACACACTCATATCCCTTGTGGTTATCAAACAAATACAAATCAAACAGTTGTAAATGTAGGTAGTGTTGGTCGTCCAATGACAGAACAACCAAAAGCTTGTTATGCTGTTATTGATTTTTCTCAAGGTTCTTTTGAAATTCGTCATAGATTTGTTGATTACGATAATAAAACAGCGGCTAAAATAGTATCAGAACGAGGTTTTATGGGTGCGGATAGACTTGCAGATTTGCTATTAAATCCTGTTGAAAGACATATTTAAAGTTTCTAAGCAGAAAAGTCTATAAGTTGGTTACATTTTACTTGCTCCTCTCCTTGGGAGAGGTTGGGAGAGGGTTTGACTGTGGAAATTAAGGAAATAGGGAAATAAGTTTGTTAATAGTCTATAAGTTTATTACAGAATAAGAAACTTAACTCTAGTAAATATGTAATTCTGAGCGAAGTGAAGAATCAAGTTAATAAAAAAAAATGTCGGCTTTACAAGCCGACATTTTTTGGTACAAATTTACCCGAAGAATTTCTTGCAAAGATTGATTAAATCAAACCCTCTCCCCTCCCCCCTCTTCCCCTGGAGAGGGGTATTGCTTAAGTTGTTTCGCTTTACCCCTCATCCTAACCTTCCCCCAGGAATATATCATTCTTGTTAGAGATACTTCGCACTGCTCAGTATGACGTTGTTCATATAGAATAGTAGGTCGGCTTTACGAAGCCGATAGAAGTGCAAAGTAACTTGTAAAATATCGAATATTATTCCCTCCCCAAGGGTGGAGGGCTAGGGAGAGGGGTTGATTGTTCTAATGTTAACTTTCTCTCATCCAACAAATATTAAATAAACCTACTACGATATTTTTCAACGGTATCGATGTTCTTTTTGTTTGGGAAATATGTTTGTAAAAATAGCAATAGTGATTGATAGCTGTTTTCTACAAAATCTTTTTTATTATTCCATCCATTATCTAATAACTCATTGATAATCTTTGTTTCTTTCTGGTTATGTGATTTTTGATAAAGTGCAATACATTCTCCAGTTCTGTGCCTTCCATAGTGGCAATGAATGTATGTTTTCAAATTATTCCCATTTAATGTAGAAACTACATCTTTGAAGCTGTTTTGAGAAGGTATTGATTTTCTGCTAAAAGTGAGAGGAATATTGATATATTTTATTTTGAAAAGTTTGCAGTAAAATTTTTCTAAGGTTTTAACAAAAGATGAACCAGCTTTAGTTCCACCTCGCAAGTCTATTATTTGCTCCACTCCGTTTAATTTCAATCTTGCAGCACGAACTGGAGTAAAAATCGCACTTCCACGAGATAGCCTATTATCTACTTTGGAAATTTTTTGATAGCCGAACATGTATTTTAAGTCAATAATCTTCATATTTTATATAAAAGTTCGAAAATAATATTTTTTGCGTGCGTTTAAGCATCTCTTCTCTTGCTCTGCTCTGACTTGTGATTTCGGTATCCCAATCTAAGGATCCCAGTTAGAGATGCTGAAACAGCTAACGGCTCCGCCGACGCATACGGACTGCCACAGCTCAACGGTTCGCATTGTAAAGTTCAGCACGACATTTGTGTTAAGTTGTTTTCCTTACAGCCTTACTCCTTTTTCTACATCTTGTCATTTTTTAATCTCCTATGTTATAGTAACTAAAAAAGAAAGGAACAATATGAAATTATTTAGTTCTAAAAAAGAATGGTTTGAAATAATATTATTTTTTACATCAATACCATTATGGATATTTTACAAAATAACTAAAAAGAACGAGAATAATAAGTTCCTGAACAGTAATTGATTTATTTAGTTTTTTTATTTACATTTCAAAAACTATCCCCTTGCAAACCCTTATTCCCCAAGGATGTCAAGAGCCAGACTCCCCCAAGTGGCTAGTCGTATTTTTACGTAAGTAAAAGTACTAGGTTTACGAGCTTAAAAAAAAATGGTATATTAGATATGTAATCAGTTAAGTGAAGGGAAGACAAACTTCCTAAAGGAATTCATTTATGGAAAATTTGTCTGACCAATTAGATTTACTGAAAAGCCAATATAGACAGATATTTTTGGAATATGCTAAATCTTTGCAGGATGAAGTTTATTCTCTAAGGCCTCAAAATCTTGAGGGAGAAATATTTGATTCGTACGATGTTCATTCTACTGGTAGAGATTGGCAAAATAAAGTTTTAAATCTAATCAAACAAAAACTTAACGACGAAATCGCATCTAATCTCGGTATGGTGGCAACAGCGAGAGAATCTTGTCATTGTGTCGGGTGTGGGGTGTGCTGTAAGTTTGCGGTTAGTGAATTTTCACCAGAAGAACTTTCACAAAAAGCCAAGAACGGCGATTCTCTTGCTCTTCAATTCATAAATACCTTTGTTCCTTATTCTTCGTTAGAAGAGGCGGGGAAGGTGTTTCCTGAATACGTTGAGATGCTTAAGTTTAAGCAGGAATCCGAATATTTTATTTACCATTGTCCAAAGGTAACTGACGATAATCGTTGCCCTGAATACGCTAATCGTCCGAAAATATGCCGTGATTTCCCTGATAATCCGATTGCATTTTTACCATTAACTTGTGGATATAAAGATTGGAAAACACAGTCTGAACCCATTATGTTAAAGTTGAATGCGATGGCTGAAATTCTAAATTATTATAAAAATAATCTGGAAAAAGTAATTTAGATTGTACAAAATTTTTCAGCATGGAATAATTATTCTATGGAAACTTTATCAGGATTAAACTTAAGAGAAATCGAGAAAATCACAGATTCTCTCGGTGCTACAAAATTTAGGGCCAGACAAATCCATAATTGGATTTATCTTAAATCAGTCAAAGAAATTGACGAAATGACAGACTTGTCAAAAAAATTCCGTGAAGAACTAAAAAAGGTTGCAACCGTTACGGATATAAAGATAAAAGTCAAACAAGTAAGCTCAGATGGAACTATAAAATATTTGCTAGAATACCCAGATGGTGAATGTGTTGAAACTGTTTTGATGCGTTTTGACAATCGTGCGAATTTGACTGCGTGCGTAAGTTCTCAAGTTGGATGTGCTGTGAATTGTTCTTTCTGTGCTACTGGTAAGCGTGGTTTTATTAGAAACTTGAGTTATAAGGAAATTATCGAACAAGTTTTAACGATTCAACGTGATACTGGCTTAAAGGTTACAAATGTTGTTTTTATGGGACAGGGAGAACCTTTATTAAATCTTGATAACGTCCTAAAAGCGATGGAAATGTTGAACGAAAGTTTTCAAATTGGGGCTAGGAGATTGACGGTTTCAACTTCTGGTATAATTCCTCAAATTAAAAAACTTGCAGAATTAGATATGCAATCTACTCTTGCTTTATCGCTTCACGCTCCAAATCACGAAATAAGAAAGCAATTAATGCAAATCGAAAATAAATATCCGATGGATGAACTTCATGAGGCTTTAAAATATTATGTTGATAAAACAGGTAGAAGAATTACAATTGAATATTTGCTAATCAAAGGTTTGAACGATACGATTTCTTCTGCAAAACAGTTGGCTACATACTTGAAAGATATTAAGTGCAATATCAATTTAATCCCATATAATCCAACTGCAAAAAATGATTACAAACGACCTGACAATAATTCAATAATGAAATTCAAAGCACTGATGGAACATTCTGGAAAGAAAGTTACAGTGAGGTTAGAACGTGGTGCAGATATTGATGCTGCTTGTGGTCAACTTAGTGGAAAAGCTAAAAAAGAAGAGATTTAGTGATTTCGTTTCTTGAGTTCAATATCGTAGCCTAAAATATCTGTGATAAGCTTAAACTCTTCATATTTAAGAGTTTGCCGTGCTAATTTGTCAGAAAGAACTTTCAAATTGTAAGGGTAACCTGTTCTATCCTTCATTTTTTCAGCAATGGATTTCATTGTAACAGCTTCTTTTGCGAGTAATAATTTTACATCCTCTCTGACACTCATTCTGGCTTTCCCTCCCATATCAAATATACACATTAGTCTTGACTACGGGTAAGCCATGTGTAATAATCGTTATACATGTGTATAAATACATATATTTATATCAATATGTAACGGAGAGCTTGCATGAAAAAGAAAAATAATTTTGGGTTTACACTAGCAGAAGTACTTATAACCCTTGGGATAATTGGAGTTGTAGCAGCAATTACAATTCCTGCTTTAATTTCTGCGTGTAACAAGATAATTATTGAAAACAGACTTCGACAAACAAATGCAATTATACTCCAAGCATTCAAACAATATCAAGCCGATGAAGGAGATTCAACACTATCTCAAGAGGTTTATGATGATGCAGACCAAGCGGGATATTCTTTTAAATATAGCAAAGCGTTTTTTGAAAAATACCTAGGAAATTCTTTCAATACCAAGATGCAATATCCGCAAGGAACATTTTTCCCAATATATTCTGCAAGTGGGAAAACTAAATACTCAAAAGATAATACTCAGATAAATACCGTTTTTTATCTTCTAAATAACGGAACCGTTTTAGGAGTAATAAGGAATGGTAATTATGACGGAGCAAGAGTTTGGGTTATTTTAAATCCCCAAAAGAAAAAACTGCGTTCAGGTAAAGATGTTTTTCAATTCGAATATGTTTCAGATGGGGTATCTGGATATTATGAATACAGTCCATATGTGAGAAAAACATATTCAAACTCAATGAGAAATCAATATATAAATGCTTGTAAATCGGAAACACAACTACCTCTGAATTATATGACCGCCGCCCAATTTTGTACATTCTTAATTTTGCAAAATAATTTTAAAGTTCCCAAAGATTATCCTGTTAAGTTGTAATAGGGATTTTTATTTCAAATTGTGTTTGACCTTTTATGGATTTTACGAGTTCGAGAGTTGCATTCTGGCTTTTTAAATATTTTTTGCAAATGCACAAACCTAATCCACATCCAGTTTTTTTAGTTGTATAACCTTCATTAAAGATATTTTCCTGCTTATCTTTGGAAATTGGTTTCCCGTTGTTTGAAATTTTAATTATTCCAAAATTATTTTTTATTTCGGCAAGAATTTCAATTTTCCCCTTTATCTCGATTGCTTCAATCGCGTTTTTAATAATGTTTACAATGCAAGAAAGGAAACGATTTTCATCAATTTTTATATTGCTTGTATTCTTGATGAAAACTTCAAATTCAATATTTTTTTCTTCATTTGCATAAACTTTTGATAATTCTACTCCCTTTTCAAGGATAGATTTAAAATCGTAAATTCTTTCAGCGGTGCTATTTAGAGATTTTAAATCTAGTAAATTTGTTCCTATGATTTGGATTGATTTCTGGATGCAATCGAGGGCATTTTCAATTGAAGGGTTTTCAATCTTTGATTTTTCTAGGTTTTTTCTAATGATTTGAGAATACATATCGCAAATAGAAAGATGATTTCTGATTTCGTGAGAAACGCATCTTATTTGAAGTTTAAGGTTTTCATCAGTAATTATTTCGTTCATTTTGCCTCTTAAAAAATAAAGGGTTCTTACACTTTATGCAGAACCCTTGTTGTTTATGTGTGTTAAAATTTTATACTGTTGTCATAGCTGCTGTTTTGCTTGTTTTAAAACCGTGGCTAAGAGCATATAAAACTGCATTAGTTCTGTCGTTAACTTGTAGTTTTTGGAAAATATTATTAACGTGAGTTTTAACAGTAGTTTCTGATATAATTAGTTTTCCTGCAATGCTCTTGTAGTTAATACCTTCGGTTAAAAGTTCAAGAACCTCATTTTCTCTCATTGTTAAACTAGATAACAAGTTTTCTTCTTCTGAAGCTCTTGCTTCTTCTTTTGCTGACGTTTGAAAATATTCAAAAAATCTTGTTGAAAGAACTGAAGGAAGATAAATTTTACCAGAAGCAACATCCTCAATTGCATCAATCAATTTAACAGAAGCCATAGTTTTTAGTACATAACCTTTAGCACCTAATTTCATTGCCCTGTAAATCAAATCTGAATCATCATATCCGCTCAAGGCAATAACTTTAGTTTGGAGTTCCAACTTATTAATAGTTTGAATTGCTTGCAATCCGTCTTTTTCAGGCATATTAATATCCATCAAAACAACATCTGGATGATATTTTTTTATTAAGTTGATTCCGAGATTTGCACTTGTAGTAGTTCCAACTACATCATAGCTGCTTTCCAAGTTGATTAATTCTTTGATTCCTCTCAAATGATTTGCGTTATCATCAATCAAAACTACTCTTAGTTTTCTGTTAAAATCTCTCATCGTTATTCCCCCGTGTTATTAAATTTTTGCTTACCTTCTACACTTTATATACTAATCTTTTTAGAGGGTATTTTAATCCATGTAGTGATTGATAATTCAAGCGAGCAAGGTTGAAGCTTGTATCTAAACCTAAAGATTTAGAAAACTTCTCAATCATGCTCTACACCATGATTTCGCCGCATGGTTGATTAATCTGGGAGTCAAATTTTTAATAATTTAATCAGTGTATTTTTCTAAATTAAATCTCAACTTGGAAGATGATACAAAAAATAGATATTTTTCCCCATCAAATAGATGAACTTTTGTAACATTTTCGCAGTTTTTCTGAAGAAAATCAAAATTAAAACCGTTAATATCTATATAGCGAAAAGTTGGAAAGGAAAGGTCTTGCCATGTATGAAAATATTTCATTAGGGAAAGGTCGAAAAGCTCAACAGGTAGATTTAGCAAAAATGCAACAAGGTGGCATTATTCGTGAAGCTAAAAACGAAAAAAATGAAAGTATCTTTTCAGATGACGAAAAGAAAATTTTTGATGCTGTCGATAAAAACGGTGGAAAAGCTAATGGAGTACTTGACGAAGAAGAACTAAACAAATTCCTTGAAGACTTAAAAAACGCTGCCGGAAATGGAAGACTTTCTAAACGAGAAGCTAACAAATTTTTAAAAGAACACGGATTAAAAGACATTGACCCTAAGACATTATTTAGCTTTGTCGACAAAATTTCACAATCAAGCGAAAACATCAACAGTTGTAAAATGGATGATGAAGGTAACATCATTATTGAATACAAGGATGATAAAACAGAAACTATTAATTCTGAAAATCAAACTTCTACTATACAATCAAAAGATGGAAAAATTACAGAAGAATACAATGCAGCTAGAGAATTAACTAAAAAGACCGTTAAGGAAAACGAAACTGACAGTACAACAACAGAATATTCTGGTGTTGATAAAGATGGTAATCCAATCCCTACAAAAGAAACTGTAATTTCTGAAAAAGAGACAGAGGACCCTTCTAAAAAAGAAAAAACAACAACCACAACAACTTTTGAAAATGGTAAGAAAAAAGTAATTACAACATCTAAAAACAACGGAATTGTAATAACCACAACTTTAGATGAAAACGAAAAACCAAAAACAGAAGTTGAAACTCAAGGGGAATATACAGAAATCCATAGAGAATATGTAGATGGAAATCCAAGAGAAACCAAGAGGTTCGAAAATAAAGGTTTAGATACCCAAAAAGAATATACGTATGAATACTCTAAAGACGGAACAGAAGTAAAAGAAAGTATTTCTGAATTAGGCGGGAAAAAGAATACAGTAACCATAAAGAAAGACAAGGTTCTAATTTCACAAGACATTACAGAACCAGGCAAAACCACCAAAGTTAGCCAAAATAAGAAGGGTGGTTACACCGAAGAGATTACTGAAACTATTGGTGATGGAGAAAACAAAAAAACAATTAACACAACAAATGAACTCAATTCTGAAATGAAAAGATTGAGTCAAACAAAACAAGTTGGAACCAAACAATATCAATTAACTTACGATGGAACTGGTAACACTACAGGAATCATTGTACAAAACGGAGAATCTCCTGCTGCAATTGCCAAGAAATTTGGTGTGCCTCTAGACAAACTTCTTGAAGCTAACGCAGATAAGTTAAACGGCAAGAAATATTTTGCAGTTGGTGAAGAAATCAAAATTCCAAGAGAAATGGAAGCAGATGAAAAAGTTCTTCGAGGAAGAAAAGATGCTCAAGGAGCTAAAGCTGAATATGCTCAAGAACAAGCTCGTATCCAAGCAGAAAGAGAAGCTAGAAGACAACAAATTGCAGCAGAAAATAAAATTTATAAACAACTTGGACTTAAAAACCGCAAAGGTGCAGGAACAACTATTCATGATAATAAAGGTAACGCATATACTGTAATTGGTCAAGCTGGTTTTGGAAGAACTATTGCAAGAAAAGGAAAAAGCATTCACGTAATTGCACATGATGGCGTTGATTTGAAAACAAGCTACGTTGCAGCGGATGTTAGATTCGTAAGAGAAGGTAAAAAACGTATTGTTGTTAAAGGCAGAGCATACTACACAGATGGAGCCGCAAGAGATAGACACGGAAGAATGACTGTTACCGATTGGACTGGCAAAACAGCAATTCTATCTGGCGGTAAAAGCAAAACAGATTTATCTGACAGAGTTATTTTACACAATGGTTACGTTCAAGCATCCGATGCAAGAGATGCAGCTAAAGATGCAAAGCAAGAACAAGGTACATTCTCTGAAGGCAACAACGTAACGCAATACAAAGATGCTTCTGGTAAAATTTGGTACTTTGACGAAAAAACTGGTAAAGCTCTTGTTAAAGGTCAATATTCAAATTTTGTAAATAAAGAAGCTCAGGCTATTTCTGATTCCATTTATGATGCCGCAGATGGACCAGGAACTAAAAATGGTCAACTTGAAAGAGCGGTTGGCTACATTCGTTCTCCTGAAATATTTGCAAAGGTAAATGCTAATATCGCTCCACTTGATAGTGATTACACTCCTACTGCTGATACTACAGCACTTGAAGCTTTGATTTTAGATGAAAATGATCATGGTACAGCTCAAGGTTATTTCAGAACCTTGATTAATAATGGGGCAATGACAACATCTCAAGCTGGAGCTTGTGTTGCAAGAGAGTTGGAACATGAACTTCACGGAAGAACTTTTGGTTATACTTCAACTGAAGGCGTAAATAGAGTGATGAATTTATGCCACGATAGAAATGTTCGTCTTGAAGTAGAATCTCAATTAGCAGCAAAACACCCTGAACTTAAAGCAAATGAAGGATCTATTACAAGAGCATATCTTGCTGATGATGGCTGGAATCCCCAAGAAGTTGACCAGTTCGATGCAAATTGGGTTGCAAATAACGCATATACTCAAGCTACATACAAGAAAGATAAAAATGGACAAATCGTTAGAGATGAAAAGGGAAATCCTATCATCGAAGATATGGGTGATCAAGAACACAGAAACGGCGTTATAGAGAGATTAAGTTTTGACTACGAGGATAAAGAAGCATTGCATAAAGGTTTAAGAGCAATAAATGATGATCCAAACAGTCAAGACTACATTAATTTTGCAATAAGAGCCGCCCAAGAAAACCAAGGACGTCATTATAAACAACAATTCACAGACCAAGAATGCGTACAACAATACTTGGCAGGTCGTGCAACAGATGATGGACAAGTTGATGTTGAACAATTATCAGCTTGTAATACTTTATTATTCAAAGCAGAAAAACCAGCAAGAGTTCGTGCAGAAGAATCATTGTATGCCGCTAAAAACGGAGATATGAGTCATGTCTTTGATAGCATGGATCCGGAAGTTTATGAAGCTCAACAAGAAATCTTTGCAAAAGGCGACATCAAAGGATGTAAGAGTGTACATGATGCCTACAAAAAAGCAATGGCTCAAGCAAGAGCAGATCAGAAGGTATCCATTAACGCAAATGCCATCCTTTCAAAACAAGTCCCTTTTACTCCAAAACAAATTAAAAATATTACAATTGAGTTAATGCACTCAATTGATAATTCAACAGGAGCAGGAGCATCTTCACACCAAAGCGGAAGCAATACAACAGATGCAGAATACAAAATAGAACAATTAAAAGCAATTTTAACAAACCATCCTGAAATTATTAATGATGTTAAATTAATGGTTCAAAAAGGAGATTTTTCTTTTGAAGTAACAACGGATGCTGGGGACATGGTAATCTCTAACCGCCACGATAATAAACAAAAATACCTTGATATAATTAACAATACAAATACCGCAGCAAAAGATGCTATTTTCTACGATGAAAAAGGTAACAAAATAACAGACCCCGCACAAATAAAAGCTTTAACAAAAGCTAATATGAATTCTTTACAAGGATTAAGACAATATGTTGCAGAACTTGAAAGAGATTTCAAAATGGGCGTTGACGAAGAAGGTGCATTTTCTGATGCTGCAAATGGTCTTATTGAATATTCAGGTCTTGGAACAGGCAGAGGAAAGGTTGCAAACACCTACAGATACGCAAAGAATTTACTTAAAGAACTTGAATTGGCTGCTCAAGGAAAATTAAGAGATAGCAATGGAAAAGTTATTTCCGCTCAACAATTAGCTAAAAAAGTTCAAAATGAAATTGGAAAACTTTCACAGTCAAATGCAGATTACAAATCTTCAATCAGCATGGCTAAAATTGGAATGGTTTTAGCTCCAGTTATTATCGTTACGACAGTAGCGACAGGTGGTGCTGCGGCTACTGGCTGGGGAAGTGCTGCTACTGTTGCAGGGGCAACTACCGCTGTAGTTGAAGGAAGTATTCAAGCAACAGAACTTCTTACATCCGAAACTGGTAACACCGCTGAAAATAGAGCATCCGCAACACAACAAGTTTTATGGGATGCTGCTTTAGCTGCAACCGGTACTAAGATTGGTCAATTATCAGAAAGAATGGTTCAATCAGGATTAAAAATGACATCAGCTGCAGCTGAAAGAATGCTTATCCAAGAAGGACTTAACGCAAATGCAGCACGACTAATTTCTAAATCTCCTAATGCGATTTCTACCGTATTAAAAAAAGCTGAAGCTATTAGTGCAAAACTACAACAAACAAAACTTAGTGAAGCAATGACAGTAGCTGGAGATAAATTTGTAGATACAGGTGCTCAACTAATCTCTAAACAAATCGCATTGCTTAATAAGGTAGCTCCAAACTTAAATCCTGAAACAGCAAGAAAAATATCTGTCATTTTAGCGAGAACAGAGGCTGCTGGATTTGAAGTAACAAGTGATTCTGTTCAAAGTTTAGTTCAAATGTACTGCCAAGAAGGCAAATTTGATGAAACATCTTTCACTCAAGGTATGATTATGTCTATCGCAGGCAATACAATTGGTCATATGACAAGTGGAGTTGGAGATTTAAAACCTCAAACAAAACCACAAGTTGAACCACAAGGCGTATTAGAACACGCAACAGGTAACGGTTCTCATCAATCAGGTGGCAAACTAAATTCTGAAAAAATGGATTTAGCAAGACAACAAGTTGCAGACGTTGCTCAACACGGAACACCACAAGAAGTTGCTCAAGTTTATAGTGAATCTAGGTTACAAGGATCTCAATCAAGATCTCAAGGTAGAGAACTAGGTCAAATAGTTGAAGACAATGCTGAATTTGTTTCTATTGGAAAGGAACGAATCGCATTAGATTCTTCTGATTTTGAAGCCCTTGCCAGAGCTAAAAAAGAAGTTTCAAATTGGACTGATGGAACAAGAAATAAAGAAGCTATTTTAGAAAAAATTAACAATCGTATGAATGAAATCAGTGCCGGACAAGTTCATCCTACAACTCCTGCAAGAGGTGTTGATGTAGTTGAACATATTAACGATAAAGTAAATCAAAATGCAGAACACATTTTAGATGGTAATACAGGTGCAATTGGTTCTCATGATGCAGCAACTCTTAGAGATCAGCTTGCAAACAACTTGAAATCTGAAAGTGAAATTGAACAATTTATCGCCGATATTAAACAACGTGTTGGTGTTGACGAAAAAGGCAATATGCATGTTTACCAAGTTCAAGGAAAAGACCACGCCGCAGATTTAGTTTCCGCAGCAGAAAAGAAATTAAAAGATATTCGAGCTAATAAAGCTAATTTACAAGAAGCATCAGACATTTTAGATAGAGCAAATGCAGCAGGCAAAGGTTTATCAGAAGATGAATTAAAAACTCTAAAAACTGTTGCAGGCAAAATGACAGACCCAGAATCTCTTCAAACTTTGATCGATAAAATGAAATCAAACAAAAAAATCAAAGGGCATTCTGGTGCTAAAAAAGCAATTGACGAAATGGAAGCTCAAGTTCAAAAATTGAAAGAAGCAGAAGCAGGACACGTTCAAAAAGCCCAAACAGCAGAAGAACCACAAGGAGCTTCAGACGGCTCTGTTGCAGATTTTGAAGCTGAACAAAGAAGATTGATAGCTGAAGGAAAACTAAACCAAGATGGAACACCTATCGAAGCTCAACCAAAAGCAGAATCAAACGAAACTCCAATAGCTCATAACGCTGACGAACCTCAAGGTACTTCATCTGAAAATATTAATTTCAGTACAGACGAAATTAAAAATTTCAAGAATGAATTATACGAAAATCCTCAAGTCCTAAACTCAAAAATGAAAGAACAAGGATTTGAATTAAGTGAAGATTCTCCATTAGAATATAATGGAAAAGAGTTATATCATTATTACAATAAAAAATCTGGAATTTCAAAAGTATTCGAATCTAATCCGAAAGAAGGACTTGTTCCAAGAAGAATGTTCAAAGGAGAATCTGGAGGCTCAGCAAAAGGAATTATTGAAATTCGAACAGATGGAAAAGTTGTGCTTCGCGATGGCAATAAAAGTGTTTCATCTGTTAATGCAGAAGTTAACCCAGTTGAAATTAATCTTACACCACAAAAAGTTGCTGGAATGAAAAAAGAAGCTGTGGCTCTTGATATAGAAATCAAAGCTAGTAATGAAATCACAGCTCAACAAAAACAACTTTGGTCTAGCGTTAAAGAAAAATATGAAGTTATTCTTGATTCAGTGAAGTCTATGAAAGATGGTATTAAATCAAGTGGAATTGCTACGTATTGCAAAGATGTACTTCAAGGTTTAAAATCTATTGCTAAAACCGCCCCTAAAGCAATCAAAGAAAAACTTGCTAAAATGGCTAAAAATATTCAAGCATTGATGAAATTATCCACAGGATCAAAATCTGTAGCCAACGAAGCACAAATGTACATGACCATAGATAATTTTAAACTTGGAGATAGATTACCTCACGGAGAAGGAATTTCAATGAATCCTGACTCTAAACTACTTTTAGCTAATCAAGTTGAATTAGATTTGTCCTCTCCTGAAATTCAATCTAAGTTAAAAAATCTTAAAGATGGACAATCTCTAACTATTGGACGAGAAGGCGACATTGTTGTTGGAGCCAACAATGATAATATTTCTCGAAAACATTTAACAATTGAAAAATTCGGAGATGGTATCGTAGTAAAAGATACATCAACAAATGGTACTACAATAACATCTATAGGTCATAATGGGGATGTTGTAATCGTTGATGTTGCAACTTCTGAAAAATCAATATCTGTTACTATTCAAGAAGCTCTTGGCATAAATGAAAATTTTGCGAATACAATAGCCGAAACTATTAATAAAAAAGGAGAACTTAAAGATAAACTCGTTCAAATTATTCAAAATAGTGCCCCAGATGCGGGAAAAGCAACCGCTCTTATTGACATGGCAAACAAAGCAAATGTCGATGATTTAGTTGCTCTAAGTAAAAATGGAAGCTTGGATGTTAAATACGATACAACGGGATTTGTAGATAACGATTTTGATACAGCTCTAACTATACTTCAACAAAATCCACAATATCATAAAGAAATTGTTACATATTTAAGTGTTCAAAGAGCTGTCCCTGGATTAAGAATGGAAACACATTTTCTCAATGATTACATAACACTTCTCCATGAATATCCAAAACAAAAAGACTTAATTGTAAAATTAGCAAGCAACCCAAACTTAGAAAATAATAGAACCGAAATTAGAACTCTTACTGAAATAATTCAAAAAAATCCTAGAATTCAAAATGATGTTTTAGCTTTATCAGCAAAAAAATATGATTTTGAAATGATTCAACACAAAATCGATTTAATGAATCAATACCCAGAATTACGTTCAAGTATACTAGAAAACCCTCCAACATACCAGCTAATTGACAAGACTCCAAACAGAACCAGTGCTACGACAAAACAACAAAGAAAAGCTCTAGAAAATAAAGCACTTCAACTAGCTCCTAAAGAATTAAATGCACTAAGAACAACTCTTGGTGATAATTTCTTCCAAAATGTAAAATGGGAAGATATTATTCCTGCATCAGCATCTCAAAAAGAAATCAAGGCAATATTAACAAACTTAAATGATGAATCAAAATTCTTTGCAAGGTCATATCTAAACGAAAAAAACTATGGTAAAAATATTGCTTGGGCTCACGAAATCAACAGCATTTCAAATATTGGAGAAACTTTGATCAGAAATGGAGAAGATTTTAGATCTGTAATTGATAAAATCGCGGAAGGTTACCGCGGGACAGACATCGCCAATACTTTGAAAGGAGATTCCACTGGAAGAAGAGACTTCTCAGGACGAAATAGGGAAAATTGGACTCCTGAAAACGATGCAAGCACCCCTATTGAAGATTATGTAGAATACAAAAATAGACTTAACAATATGCTAGATATAGACAGAATAGCTCCATATAGTGATATTAAATTAACAGAAATCAGAAATATTAACCGTGGAGTATGCATGATTCACCCTGCAAATAAATATGTAACTCCAGGACTTAAACATATGGAAGATGCTTACAACACATTACAACCATTATTTAATAAAGTTCAAAAAGGCGGAAGTCTAAATCCTAATGAACTTGAATTTGCACATAAACAAATTTCTGAAATTTACTACCTAATGGCAAATGTTATGCCTTGGGCTAGAGGCTCCAATGGTATAAGCGATGTTACAATGAGAAGTATGTACAAGGCACTTAATATTGAAATGCCTGCAATGAAACACGGAGTATCATTAGACCTTGAAGCGTTTGACCAAAGTTTAAGTTCATACCAAGCAAATTGGAAATCATTCTTTGAAGACGGTATTGAAATTAAACAAAATAATGTCCAAGTAACCGGTCATAGAAACCCAGGAGTTTCTTCAAATAACAATGCCGAGATAACTGTGACACCTACAGCGAGAAAAAATGTAACAAAACTTGAGACCCTAAACTCTACATTAGATAACATTACATTAAAAACTAAAAATTCAAAACTTAAACAAGAAATAACAAAAATCAAACATAAACTTAAAAATCAACCAGAAGATATTATGGAAAAATTAACTAAAACCTTAAATGGATTGACTGACAAAATCGAAGATTACCATGACTTAAGACAAATCGTTAGAGATATAGAAGATGTCATAAACCACAAGGAAGGAGCTTTTGAAACACTAATCCAACATTCAGCCGAATTTACACAAGGAAAACTCGAAGGACATATGTACGATGACATGCACAACCAAGTACAGTATATGGCAAACCTAGATGAACACGCAGATAATTTCGCATCTGGACTTGAAGAAATAAGTGCGGACATACATAATCTATCAGATGAAATGGATAATGTAGCAAATCATGTTTATAACCCAATGGAAGACAACTATATGACTCCTCCAGATGATTATAACAATCCCGATTTAGGAATGAATGATGGATTTTTTGGATTTTAGATAAGTTTTAAGGTTGAACTAATAAGTTCAACCTTAAAATTTACATACAATAAGGAATCATTAAGAAATGTAACTAATATATAAAAATTAGATACGATTTAGGCAATTTTTAAATCTAAAAATACTTTAT